>Ga0137436_1000495_pt1 | contig 11447 bp, 9 predicted proteins | sample EasRivERMGT119_2_FD_102328 | JGI IMG/M metagenome (GOLD analysis project Ga0137436, IMG submission 102328) | Soil microbial communities from meander-bound floodplain in the East River, Colorado, USA - East River MetaG ERMGT119_2 | ecosystem: Environmental > Terrestrial > Soil > Floodplain ...
CACAGCGCCAGGCGGTGCGATTCCGGCGAACAGGCTGCGCACGAGGTCCGCGGCGCGCTCCTGCGCGTCCAGGTCGAAGCCCGGCGCAAGCGTCTGCGCTGCGAGCAAGGCCCGTTTGCCGTCAAGCGACATCCAGACCCCTTGCCGCGACATGGGCCCTGCCGCGCCGGCGAGTGGCGCCGCAAGACGGCGCAGCTCGCCGGTGGGGTCGGCGGGAAGCGTGCGCCGGCTGAGCATGCCGAGCGGCGAGCCGAGCAGTTCCAACTCCTCGCGCAATGCCGCGCGCAGGCCCTCAGCGGTAAAGCGCTCCGGCCGCACCCCGGAACTCAGTGCGTAGCGCAACCCGAACAGCCGGTCGCGTTCCGGCGCGAGGCGTTGCGGCTCGCCGTTGACGACTGTGCCAAAAGCGCCGCTGGCGTCCAGGCGTTGCGCAAGTTCGCGGCTCGCCTTGGCGAGCGCCGCCTCGTCGGCGCCGTCGATGCCGATCAGCAGCAGGCGCGAGGCGACGCCGGAGCGCAACTGGTCCACGAGTATTTCCTGCGCGCGCGTCGCCGCCGGCGGCAAGAATGCGCCCAGGTCCGTGGTGACGCTCGTGTGCCGCGCGATCCAGTAGCCGCTGGCAAGGAGCGCCGCCAGCCAGATCGCAACCGCCATGCGCGCGCGCCCGTTCACGCTCACCGATCGCCGAAAACCGTGGTGATGCGATCGCCCGTCGTTTCCTCGATCTCCACGCGGGTGAGGCGCGCCGCCGAGCCGGTAAGCTGGATGCTCGATACCGCCCCGGCGACCGCCAGAGCGCGCGGTACGAGGCTGAGCGTCCAGGCCTCGCGGCTGCCTGCGAGGCTTACGCGGTAGTGGCGCTCGAGCGTGGCGAGATCGCCGGCGAGCGTGGCGCGCAGGCCTTCGACGAGCGCCAGCGCGGCGGGCAGCGCCGCCAGCGAGTACCGCCTGGGCTCCCCGCGCGCCGGGTTCTCGATGGTGACGCGGTCGCCTTCGATGCGCGTGACCTCCTGGTATGGGGAGAGCACGTGGCGTTCCAGCCTGTCGGGGCGCTGGTAGAGCAGCTTGCCCTTCAGCTCGAGCGGTGCGCGCAGCATGTCCGAGCGCCTGACTTCGATGAAGCGCGTCTGTGCCTCGGGGATCGCGGCGAAGGCCTGCATCAGCTGCGCGGGTCCGAACTCTTCCGCCGCGGCCAGCCGGAATGCGGCGAGCAGCAGCAGGGCCGCCGGCCAGCGTGGATCAGCGCGCATCCCAGTAGTCGTAGAAGTTGAACCAGTTGTCGGGCGCAGCCCGCGCCTTGGCTTCGAGCCGCGCCGCATAGGCCCGCACCTGCAGCGCAACGGCATGGTCGCGCTCCGCGCGCGGCGCCACGATGGGTCTGGCGAGCAGTTCGAACTCCGCGTCGTAGCGGCGCGGTCCGCGCCGCAGGCAAAAGAAGGTAAGCACAGGGACGCCGAGCATCGCGGCCGCAAGCAGTGGCCCGGTCGGAAAGCGCGCCGGGGCGCCGAGGAACTCGCAACTCAGCGCGCGCTCGCGGCCGAAGACCCGGTCGCCGAGCATCGCCACGAGCTCGCCACGCGCCAGGCACTCGCGCACCCGCAGCAGCGTCTCCGGGGTGCCGGGTGCGATGATCCGGGCGGCGAGCTCGGGCGCTTGCGCGCGCCCCCAGTGGCTCGCCAGCGGGGCGTTGCCCTCATGCATCACCAGGTTTACCGCGAGCCCCTGGCGCGTTTGCGCTAGCACGCGCAGCACTTCGAAGCTGCCCAGGTGGGAGCCCAGCAGCAGGCAGCCGCGCCCTGGCGCCAGTGCGGCGTAGAGCGCCTCGCCGCCGTGCAGGCGCAAGTCGAAATCCGCGGCGCGCCCGCGCAGCACCTCGATGCGATCGAGCAGCGTTCCGGCGAAAACATGGAAATGCCCGTACACCTCGCCGAGTCTTGCGGGCCTGCCGTGGACCCGGCCGAGAAATTCGCGCGAAGCCGCGCGTGCACGCGGCGCAAAGGCGAGGAAGTACAGGCAAATCGGCGGCAGCAGGACCCTGGCGGCGCGGTAGCCGATGGCGCGCGTCAGCCAGATCATGAAGCGCACCACGGCGAAGCTGCCGCGTTCGCGCTGCTGCATCCAGGCATCGCTCATGCCGCGGCCTGCACGATCAGCGTGCCGTCGGCGATGCGTGCGTGGCGCGAATCGACCGTGAACTCGAGCCGGTCGGGTGCAACCCGTGTGAGCTCGATGCGATAGGGTTCGCCGGGCCGCAGCACCCGCCGAAAGCGCGCGTCCGGCAAGCCCTTGACCAGCAGCGCGTTGCCGAAGCGCTCGCGTGCCGCCTGCTCGACCAGCGAAAGCAGCCAGACGCCGGGAACGACGGGATCGCCGGGGAAATGGTGCGGCAGGGCCGGATGCGCATGCGGCACCTGCGCCCAACCCGTGGCCCCGTCGCGCCCGGTGACGGCGAAGCCGTGGCGCGCGGCGAGTTCGCGCACGCTCTCCTGGCTGAGCTTGCCGGCGCGGTTGCGCGGCAGTGCATCGACCAGCAGGAGGGGCCGCGGCAGGAACACGGGGTCCACGCGCTTGCGCAACTGGACCAGGATTTGCGCCGCCGTCAGTCCGGGGGCCACTGCGAACGCGGCCACGCGCTGTTCTCCCGGAGCATCGCGCAGCCAGAATGCGCAGTCGAGGACGCCCGGCACGCGCTGCAGCTCGGCGTTGAGCGCGGCGAGGGAACCGCGCTTGCCTGCGATCTTCACCAGATCCGAGGTGCGGCCGCGCAACGCGAAGGTGGTTTCGTCGTGCAGCTCGATCAGGTCGCCCAGCGCCACCGGTGCATCGAGCTGCCCGCCGCGCGCCAGCGTCTGCCCGGAATGCGCTTCCAGGGTCACCCCCTGCATCGTACGGAACGGCGTATCCCGCGAAGGTTGCCGCGTCGCCAGCGCCCCGGTCTCGGTACTGCCGTAGATTTCCCACAGCGCGCCGCCCCATGCCTGCTGCACAGCCTGCGCCAGTTCGGCGCTCAAGGTGGCGGTTGCGCACAGCACGCCAGCGAGCGGCGGCATGCGCTGACCCGACGCGAGGCAGGCCTGCAGGTGTAGCGGCGTCGCTACCAGCCATCGCGGACCCGGCAGTCGCTCGAGCGCGGCGGCGATGTCGGCCGGCAGCAGCGGACAACCGGCGTCCACCGCGCAGCCGGCCTGCAGCGGCAGCATGACGGTCATTTCGAAGCCCCACATGTGCTGCGCCGGCACCGCACCCAGCAAGGCGCTGCCGGCGGCGACCGGCAGGCGCGCCTGCGCCGCCTGCGCGGCGCGTACCAGGGAGCCCCAACTCTTGCGGTGCGGCTGCGGCGCCCCGGTGCTGCCCGAGGTGAACAGAATCGCTGCCGCATGATCCTCGGGAATCGTCGGCACGACCGCAGGCATGCCCGCATCCGGCCACGCACGCGCGTCAATGCGCAGGCCGCCCGGATGCTCAGCGTCGTCGTGGTCGGCAATGGTCTGCGCGCCGGCATGGCAGCGGCGAAGCTCTTCCAGCACCTCAGGAGCCCGGCTGTGCGGCAGCAGCGTGGTACAGCGCGCGATCAGCGCCGCGGCATAGCCGAGGATGAAGTTCAGGCGGTCATCACAAAGGTTGATGCAATGCCCACCGCGCTGAATGCGGCTGGCTAGCGCATGTGCCCCCTGCAGCAGCGAGCGCAGCGCAACCGGCCGGCTGTCGCGCCAGCCGACCGGGTCGTGCAGGGCGCGGCCCCTGAGCAGAGGCAATTCAGGCATGGCGCGGGCTAGCGTCGGGGGAACAGTCCCGCATTGCGCACGTTGCGCACGAGTTCGAACAGCGTCGCGTGCCGGTAATGGCGGAAGCGCCGGCGGCGGTACGCAAGCTCGCCGGCGAACAGCGCGGCAACCAGCACGTAACTGACCACATTGGTGAATGTCGACCAGGTTGCGAGCGGCCCGGCCAGCGCCAGCGCCAGCGCGACGGCCGCCATCGCGGCAAACAGCGCGGTCCAGACCAGGGTCAAGCGTCGAGTATAGAGCGCCAGGTCAGCCGGCAGTTCGGCGTGCTCCATGCGCGCGAATTTCGTGATGACCGCCTCGCGGGGCGCGCGCAGGCTGTTGCCGAAGACGATGGCGAGCGCCAGGTTGATCAGCACCGGCGGGGCGTAGAGTAGAAGCGCCGGTGCCGCCAGCGCAGTGGCGACGGCGGCCAGCGCAATGCCGATGGCCGCCAGGCCACGGCCTGACACGGATCCCCACAGCGCGGCAGCGAGGATGATGGCGATCGCAGTCAGGCGCGGGCCCCACTGCGGAGCGCCCAGCAGCACTGCGCAATGCAGCGACGCAGGCCAGGCGCACGCGAGCAGCACGGCGGCACGAGCCGCCACCGGCCTACTTGCCGCGGTGCTGTGCGATGTGGGCGGCGAGATTGCGCAGCGACGCGAAGATGCGCCGGTTATCCGGGTCGTCGGAGCGCAGCGAAAAGCCGTAGCGCTGCGAGATCACCAGCGCCAATTCCAGCAAATCGATCGAATCCAGTCCCAGCCCCTCGTCGCCGAACAGCGGCGCTGCCGGATCGATGCGCTCCGGCGGCAGCTCCAGGTTGGTGACTTCGGCGATGGCGCGCGCGAGTTCCGACTCGAACGCCGTCTGCGCCGGGGCAGCGTCGGTGCGAGCATTCACGGGAGCGATCTCGCCTGACATGCTCGGAGGGCGGGTGGTTCCTGCCCGCCTAGAGCGCGCTCACGGCGCCGCGGATGGCTCGTTCCAGATTCTGTATCCAGCCGTTGTAATTCGAGTGGATCGTCGAGCCGTCGTATTGCAGGTTGCTGCTGTCTTTGTACTTGATGCTGTAGGACTTGGAGTCGTAATTGATGTCGACGACGGCGCGATGGTCGCGCAGGACGAGGGTGCCTTCCATGCTGCCCGGTCCGCGCGGCACCATCTGCCAACCGAGGCTGGCGCCGGCGGTGCGGATGGCGCGCTCGACATCGGCAATCGACACCGCGTGCGTTGCAACGATTGGCGCCTGCTGCACGTCGTACACGGGCGCAATGCGGCATCCGACCATCAACAGGGCGATTGCTGCAACGAGGACCATCAGTGCACTTCGTAGCATGCCGTTTCTCCCAAGCGTAAGGTCCGGAACCGGTGCTGGTCCCGGCCCGAAAAGGCGCTCCACAGACGCCGTGTTTGCGCAAATCATGCTACCAGTTCCATCAGGGCACTGCCAGTGCGGCGGCCGCAGTGCGGACGCTTTCAGTCCTCGGCGTAGGGACTGAAGGCCGCGGCGCAGGCTTCCCCGGCGCCGGGCTGCGCGTGGCAGCGCAGCAGTCGGAACGCAGGCTGGTCCGCGCCGCGCGAAAGCTCGGTCGCGTGGCGCTCCCACAGTGCGAGCGCCTGCTCCCGGCGCCCAGCGGCGATCGCGCCGCTCATGCCCGCCAGCAGCAGGTATTCGCGGCCGTCGCCGTGCAGTTCCGGCGTGGAATCGAGGAGCGCCGCGGAAAGTTCCGCCATGGCGCGAGCGTCGCGCGCTCCGGCCGCCTGGAACAGCGCGATCCACTGGCGCTGGAACTCGTGCAGGCCGGGAACGCAGTGCGCGCCGGCGATGCGCGACCATACCGCGCCCGCCTCCTCCGGCGGCAGCGACGGATTGACGAGCTTCGCCACGCGCAGCAGGCTGTGCAGCCACACGTCGAAATCGCGCGCACCGCGGCATTCGAGCAGTCGCAGCTTCACCACTTCGAGATCCTTTTGCAGCTGCGTCGGGATGCCTTGCGGCGGCGGCGGCCGCCGCACCAGGAAATCGCGCGCGTACGCCGCCTGGCGCGCGTTCTCAATGCGCTCGAAGGAATAGGCGCCCTTGTGCAGAGGGTTCATCGGCCGGCGAGCGAAGCCGGGTTCGAGCAGTTCCAGCACCGGCACGCCGAGGTTGAGCAGCGCCACCACGTCGGTGGCGCTCTTCTCCATGAAACGGTGCCGCGCGGCGTTGAGATCGAGCACGGGGTAGTAGTCCGAGTTGACGCGCGCGCCATAGCTTGCGAACAGCGGCTCCAGGGTGGCCCGGCTGCCGAGGTAGCGCGCGTCGAGGTCGCCTGCACTCAGCACGTGCACGGTCCACAATTCCTTCGCCAGTCCCGGCTGCTCGAACACCCTCGCGTCCGGCGCGGCGGGCAGCGGCGCTTCGCTCGCCATGATCAGCACGTCGTGGTCGCTCGGCGCGTAGATCGCGTAATGCGGGAATTCCTCGCCCAGCGCGTGCATCACCGAGGCGAGCAGCGAGGCGTCGATCTCGTAGAGCTGGAACCATTGCACCAGCACGCCGCGCGCATCGAGGTGCGTGCGGATGCGCCGGTAGAACTCGCGCGTGAACAGGCTCGACACGCCGCTCACCCAGGGGTTCGAGGGCTCCGAGATGATGATGTCGTAGCGCCGGTTGCGCGAGGAGAAGTAGGTCTTGGCGTCGTCGATCAGGATGTTGCTGCGCGGATCGGCGAAGGCCGCGCTGTTGCGCGGCCTGAAGCCGCGCGAGGCTTCCGCCATCGCCGACTCGATCTCCACGGTGTCGACGCGCTCGATCTGCAGGCTCTGCAGCAGAGTATGCGTGGTGAGCCCGGTGCCGACGCCGATGACGGCGGCGGTTTTCGCTGCGGGTTTGAGCGACAGCGGCAAGGCGGCGGTCAGCACCATGGTGATCTCATCGGTGCCGCGGTCGCTTTCCGCCTCGCCGGTGAGATTGATGGAGCCGTCGGATTTGCCGTTGGTGCGGATGCTGGTCGCCGATCCGTACTGCATCAGGTGCACCGTGGCGGTCTTGCCGTCCTTCTCGAACAAGACCTTGGCATCGCGCGAACTCGCCAGGTCGCCGTGGCGGAACACCCCGGCGGTCATCTTGTTGACGTCGAGCTTGAACGCCGCCGTGATCGGCACGAACAGCACCATGCTGGCCAGTGCCGCGAGCACGAAGGACCTGCGGCCCGCGGCGAAGGCATACAACAGGAGCAGTCCGAGCCCCGCGTCGACCAGGCTGCCGGCTACTATTGCGCCCTTCAGGCCGAGAAGGGGCAGACCTGCGTGCACCGCGAGCAACACGCCGGCGATTGCGCCGAGCGTGTTGGCCGCGTAGACCTGGCCGATCGCGCCTTCGCCGATCTTGCGCCGCAACAGTGCTCCGGTGAGCAACGGCAGCGTCATGCCGGCACAGAAAGTCGCCGGCAGCATCACCAGTGCGGCGATCGCCTGCCCGGACAGGTTGAACAACACGTAGCCCGCCGCATTGCGCGCGAGCCCGTTCATCAGATATTCCATCAGCTCGAAGCTGCGGTCATAGACCAGCAGCGTGAGCAGGGCGAGCAGGCCCTTGGCCAGCTGGACCCAGCCGATCAGGCGTTCCGGGCTCGCCACGCCGTCCACGCGCCGGCGCACCGCGTAACCGCCCAACGCGAGTCCGAAGATGAAGGTCGACAGCATCAGCTCGAAGGAATGCGTCGAGGCGCCGAGCACCAGCGACAGCATGCGGATCCAGCTGATCTCGTAGATGAAGGAGGCGAGGCCGGTGAGGAAAGCGACCGTCAGCAACAGGGTCGCGGTGCGTGTCTCGCCGGCGTCGCGCGGGGCAAGCGCCGGGGCCTGCATCGGGCGCGCCAGCAGCCAAACGGCGGCGGCCAACGCCAGATTGACGGCGCCGGCGGTGCGCAGCGTGCCCGGAAGTCCCGCCCACGCGATCATCAGGAAGCCGCTCGCGAGCACGCCCACGGCGGCTCCCAGGCTGTTGGTGAAATACAGCATCGACACCGATTCCCCGGAAGACCCCGGGTGCGCGCGCACCAGGCCGGCGCTCATCAGCGGGAAGGTGGCGCCGAGCAGCACCGATTGCGGCAGGATCAGCAGGCAGGAGAGGGCGAGCTTGGCGCCGAGCACCAGCCATTCGTTGCCCAGGCCGGGAAGCAACGACGCATAGGACCAGTTAGTGAGCGCGACGAAGACCTCGTGCAGGCCAAGCGCGCACAAGCCAACGACTGCTTCGACCAGCGCGTAGGCGCGCAGCGGGTTGCGCAGGCGCAGCGAGATGCGGCTGCAGTAGGCGCTGCCCGCCGCCAAGCCGCCCATGAACACCACCAGCACCAGCGACTGGGCGTAGGCGGCGTGGCCGAGGAACAGCTTCAGGTAGTGCGTCCAGATCGATTCGTAGATCAGCCCGGCGAAGCCCGAGACGGTGAACAGCAGGTAGAACGCGGCGCGCGGCGGCTGGATTCCGGGCATGGCGCGCGTTTATAGCACGATAAGATGCGCCGCGATGACGCCGCCCTTGCGCCTGTCCGCTTACTTCTGCGCCTACTTCCTCTACGCGGGCGCGCTGGTGCCGTATTTTTCGCTCTACCTCGCCGCGCGGGGCTACGGCGCGGGCGAGATCGCCGTGGTGCTGGCGATGCCGCAGCTCGCGCGCATCGTGGCACCGGCGTTCTGGGGCTGGCTCGCGGACCGCAGCGGCGCGGCGCGCGGCATCGTGGTGTTTTCGGCGGCCGCGGTACTGGCAGGATTTGCCTTGTTGCAGGCGCTCGAGGGCTATGCCGCCGCAGTGGTGATCATGCTGGTCATGAGTCTGCTCTCGGCGGGAGCGCTGCCCCTGGTCGAGGCGCTGACGCTGGGCTCGCTCGGCGCGCGCACGGAGCGCTACGGCCCGATCCGCCTGTGGGGCTCGGTGGGATTTGTCGCCGGCGTGCTGGGGACCGGCGCCTGGCTGGACGCGCATCCGCCGCAGTCGCTGCTCGGCGTGATCGTGCTGCTCGCCGCTCTCACGCTTGCCGTGTCGCTGCTCGTCCCTGCGGGCCGCGTCGCGGCCGTTGGCGGGCAGGGCGATGCGCGCCTCGCTGCGGTATTGCGGCGACCCGAAGTGCTCGCGTTTTTCGCCGCCTGCCTGTGCATGAACGTGGCGCACGGCGCGCTCTACGCGTTCTATTCGATCTACCTGGACGCCGAGGGCTACAGCAAGACCGCGATCGGCGTGCTGTGGACGCTCGGCGTGCTGGCGGAAATTGCGCTGTTCCTGGTCCTGCCGAGATTGCTGCGGCACTACAGCCTGCCCGCGGTGCTGGGGGCAAGCTGCGCCTGCGCGACACTGCGCTTCGCCCTCATCGGCTGGGGCGTGCATTCGCCGCTGCTGCTAGTGTTCGCGCAGTTGTTGCACGCGGCGACCTTCGGCGCTTACCACGCTTCTTCCGTCGCCATCGTCCACCGGCTGTTCACGGGCGCGCTGCAGGCGCGCGGGCAGACGCTGTATTCGAGCCTTTCCTACGGGCTGGGCGGGACGGCCGGCACGCTGCTCGCGGGCTGGTCGTGGACCGCGCTCGGACCCGCGCTCAGCTTCACGCTGAGCGCCGCCGCCGGGCTGGCGGCGGCGGCCCTCGTCATCTGGCGCGTGCGCGTGTAGGCTTTCGGCATGTTTGGCCGGCGTTTGCTCGTCCTCGTGTTGCTTGCCGCTGCCGGCTGCCAGACAGTGCAGACCACGCAGTCAGGCGTCGTCGGCGTGGAACGGTCGCAGTCGATGATGCTGTCCGCAGAGCAGGTCGACCAGGGAGCCGCGAAGGCTTACCTGCAGGTCACCGGCGAGGCGAAGAAGAAGGGTCTGTTGAACAAGGATGCGGCGCAGACCGAGCGTGTGCGCCACATCGCGCAGCGCCTGATTCCCCAGACCGGGGCCTTCCGCAGCGACGCCCCCTCCTGGAAATGGGAAGTAAACGTCGTCACTTCGAAGGAAGTGAATGCCTGGTGCATGCCTGGCGGCAAGATCGCGGTTTACACCGGCCTGATCGAGCGGCTGCAGGCCACGGACGACGAAATTGCCGCCGTGATGGGCCACGAAATCGCGCACGCCTTGCGCGAGCATGGGCGCGAGCGCGCGTCACAGGCGCAAGCGCAGGGCATCGCCATCGGCGTGCTCGGCGCGCTGGCGGGCGTCTCGGGGACAGGGATGAACATGACGCAGTTGGTCGTCGACCTGACCTTCAATCTGCCCAACTCGCGCGAGCACGAAACCGAGGCGGACCGCATCGGCGTCGAGCTCGCGGCGCGCGCGGGCTACGACCCGCGCGGCGCGATCGGCTTGTGGGAAAAGATGGGCAAGCTCGGCGGTGGACAGCCGCCGGAATTCGTGTCGACGCACCCGTCGCATGCCACGCGCATCGCCGATCTCAAGGTCTACGCCGCGAAGGTGCTACCGCTCTACGAGACTGCACGCCTGAAGCATTGATCCGGCGCGCTGCCGGACGTGGGGCCTGTGCCATAATTCCGCGTTTCCGCACTGCCGCATCGCCATGAAGCAGACGCTCTACGACAAGCTATGGGACAGTCACCTGGTGCACGCCGAGGAAGACGGCACCGCGCTGATCTACATCGACCGCCACCTGGTGCACGAAGTCACCAGCCCGCAGGCGTTCGAGGGGCTCAAGCTCGCCGGGCGCAAGCCCTGGCGCATCGCATCGGTGGTCGCCACCGCCGACCACAATACCCCGACTACCGGCTGGGAGCGGGGCATCGCCGGCATCAGCGATCCCATTTCACGCCTGCAGGTGGAAACACTCGACGCCAACATGCGCCAGTACGTCGCCAAGGCGTATTTCCCGTTCCTCGACCACCGCCAGGGCATCGTGCACGTGGTCGGGCCGGAGCAGGGCGCGACGCTGCCGGGCATGACCGTGGTCTGCGGCGATTCTCACACCAGCACGCACGGCGCCTTTGCCTGCCTGGCGCACGGCATCGGCACTTCCGAGGTCGAGCACGTGCTGGCCACGCAGTGCTTGGTGACCAAGAAGATGAAGAACATGCGAGTCAGCGTGGAAGGAACGCTGTCGCGCGGGGTCGGCGCCAAGGACATCGTGCTGGCGATCATCGGCAAGGTCGGCATCGCCGGGGGCAGCGGGCATGCCGTGGAGTTCGCCGGCAGCGCCATCCGCGCCCTGTCCATGGAAGGGCGCATGACGGTGTGCAACATGGCGATCGAGGCTGGCGCGCGCGCGGGCATGATCGCGGCGGACGAAACCACGATCGAATATCTCAAGGGGCGGCCCTTCGCGCCCGCGGGTACGGACTGGGAAGCCGCCGTCGCCTACTGGAAGACGCTGCGCTCCGATGCGGACGCGAAATTCGACCGCGATGTCGCGCTGCGCGCCGAAGAGATCAAGCCACAGGTCTCCTGGGGCACCTCGCCCGAAATGGTGGTGCCGGTGGACGACGAGGTACCCGACCCGGACCGCGAGAAGGACGCGACCAAGCGCGAAGGCATGGAGCGCGCGCTGCAGTACATGGGGCTCAAGCCACGCACGCGGATCACGGACATCCGTTTGGACAAGGTTTTCATCGGCTCGTGCACCAACTCGCGCATCGAAGACCTGCGCACCGCCGCGGCGGTGGTCAAAGGGCGGCGCGTGGCGCCGAACATCAAGCTCGCGATGGTGGTGCCGG
>Ga0137436_1000498_pt1 | contig 11434 bp, 8 predicted proteins | sample EasRivERMGT119_2_FD_102328 | JGI IMG/M metagenome (GOLD analysis project Ga0137436, IMG submission 102328) | Soil microbial communities from meander-bound floodplain in the East River, Colorado, USA - East River MetaG ERMGT119_2 | ecosystem: Environmental > Terrestrial > Soil > Floodplain ...
AAAGTGACGATGGTGCCTGGCGAGCTCATTCTGCTGAGCGGCGCGCCGAATTACATCCTCGTTACCGGCACGAAGGACCTGCTGTGGGTCTCGAACACGGAGAGCGACGTATTCCGCCTTGGCAAGACCGGGCCGGTCTATTACCTCGTGGCGGGGCGATGGTTCTCGGCGCCGGATTTCATGGGGCCGTGGACGTTCGCCACGCCGAAGCTGCCGGAAGACTTCAAGAAAATCCCCCTCGAACACGAACGGTCGCGCGTGCTGGCATCGGTGCCAGGCACCGATGAAGCCATCGAAGCGGTGCTGCTCTCGCAGATTCCGCAGACGGCTCGGGTCGATCGCACCAAGATCGAAGCCCCGGCGGTCATTTACAACGGGCCGCCTGAGTTCAAAACGATTGAAGGTACCTCGCTGCAGCGCGCGGTCAACACCGGAGCGGACGTCATCCAGGCCGGCGCCATCTTTTACTACTGCAACCAGGGTGTCTGGTTCACGAGCAAGTCCGCGACGGGGCCGTGGCAGGTCGCGACGACGGTTCCAGCAGAGATCTACAAGATTCCCGCGAGCTCGCCGTCGCACCATGTGACCTACGTTGTCGTCGAGGAGGATGACAACGACAACGACGACTGGGTGACGTTTGCGTACGTCGCCGGATATACGGGGCTGATGATCGGCTGGGGCTGCGCGGTGTGGGGGAGCGGCTATTACTACCCACCCTACTATTACGGCGGGATCTATTACCCGCATTTCAGTACCTATGGCTACTCGGCCCACTACAACCCGTGGACGGGTGCGTACGGCCGGAGCGCCGTCGCGTACGGACCGTACGGCGGTGTGGGCGCGGGCGCGCGTTACAACCCGCGATCGGGAACCTACTCTCGCGGCGCAGTCGCGTGGGGACCGTATGGTGCGAGCGGCGTCGCCGAGGCCTACAACCCGCGGACCGGCGCATATGGACAGACGCGTCAGGGATCGAACGCGTACGGCAGCTGGGGATCGAGTGCGGTTGTGCGAGGCGATGATTGGGCCGCGACGAACCGCTACACCAATCGCGCCACCGGCACGACGACGCGCACGACCCGCACGGACCAGGGCGCAGCGATCAGCCGCAACCCTCAAGGTGCGGGCAATGGCGGTTTCGTCGCCGCGGGCGAGGGCGGCAACGTCTACGCCGGCCGCGACGGCAACGTCTATAAGAACGACGGGAGCGGTTGGCAGCAGGCCGACGGCGGTGGGAACCGTCCCACGCCGCAGACGGCGGACCAACTGAATTCCGATCGGGCGGCACGTACGAGCGGATCGCAGCGCACGAGTGATTACGGCAGCGTCAAGAGCAGCGGCGGCACCCGCGGGACAGGCAGCTATCGCGGCGCCGGCGGCGGCGGTGCTCGCGGCGGCGGCGGCCGTCGTCGATGACCGACGCGGCGCCGTTGCCGGAAAAGAAATCGATCGGCCAGCGCCTGCTGTCGCCGATCGCGGAAGTACGGCGTGAGGAGGTCACGAGCGCGCTGCTCCTCACGCTGATCATGTTCCTGATCCTCGCCGCGTATTACATGCTGAAGACGGCGCGCGAGGTCTTCATCCTCGGCGAGGGCGGCGCCGAGGTGAAGAGTTATTCATCGGCGGGCCAGGCGCTGCTGTTGCTGGTGCTCGTGCCGGCTTACGGAGCCTTCGCATCGCGCGTCAGCCGCATGCAACTCGTGCAGTGGGTGACGCTGTTTTTCGCATCGCACCTGCTGTTGTTCCTGGCGGCCACGACCGCCGGCTGGCACGTCGGCGTGCCGTACTTCCTGTGGGTCGGCATCTTCAACCTGATGGTGATCGCGCAATTCTGGGCGTTCGCCGCCGACATCTTCACTCCGGAACAGGGCCGGCGGATATTCCCGCTGATCGGCGTCGGCAGCAGTCTTGGCGCGTGGGTCGGCTCGGTTCGCGCCGGCCAGGTGGTCGAAGCGTTCGGCACGAATCGCTTACTGATTGTCGCCGCCGTCACCCTGGCGATCTGCGCCTTCCTCGCACGGCTCGTCCACCAGGTGAAGCCTCGCGTCGAGACCGCGCAAGCGGCCGCGCCCGATGACGAGAAGCCGCTCGGCAAGCAAGACGGCTTCTCGATGATCTTTGGCGATCGCTACCTGATGTTGATCGCCGCGCTGGCGGTCGTGCTGAACGTCGTCAATACCACCGGCGAATACTTGTTCGGCCGCTATGTCGTCGACATGGCCAACGCCACCCATGGGACGGGTCCGGAAGGCGCCGCGGCGCGCGAGGCTTTCATCGGCAGCACCTACAGCCAGTTTTTCAGCACCGTGAACCTCGTCGGCTTCGTCCTCCAGATGTTCGTGGTCTCACGCGTGATCAAGTTCCTCGGCGTGGGCACGTCGTTGCTGATCCATCCAGTGGTGGCGCTGTCAGGGTATCTGCTGATGCTCCGCGCACCGTCGATGTGGACGATCACGTTCGTGAAAGTCGCGGACAACAGCCTCGATTACTCGCTGGGCAACACCACGAAGCAGGCGCTGTGGCTGCCGACCAGCAGGGAAGCGAAGTACAAGGCCAAGCAGGCGGTGGATTCCTTCTTCGTGCGCGCCGGCGATGTGATCCAGGCGGGCCTGGTCTACAGCGGTGAACTGCTGGCGTTTGCCGTGCCCGCGTTTGCCGCGATCAACGTCGTGCTCTCCGGCGCCTGGCTCGGCATCGCCTTCCTCCTCAACCGGCAAATGGTGGTGAAGGCGAAGGAGGATCGGTGATCGTTACTTCTTTGACGCGCGAGTCGGATAGGTGGCAAACAGCCGCGCTGTGACGCCCTGAATGGTGGTGGCGAACTTCGAGCGATCCGGATCGAGGTATTCGCGCGTGCCGGCGCTCCACAACTGCTGACGCGCCGGGTTTCGCATGGCCACGATCAGCTTGCCCAGTTCTTTGTTCGCCGCTGACGGCTTGTTCTCGCGCTGCGCTTTATCCAGGGCCTTGAGGTCCACGTTCGTGATGGCCAGCGCGTAGTACGTCATCGTGACATCGGCGCCGGACTCGACCTGCTTGAATCCCAGCCCCGCCATTTCCGCATCGACGGCCGCGACGATCAGCTTGTGCGCCTCGGGCACGAGCGCATCGGTGCCCCTTACCCAGGAATAAGTATGGAGCGCTGAGAAGTTCGTGTTCTTGTCGAACTCGCTATCGGCCTTGCCGATCGGCGGCAACTGCATCATGAACCCGAGGAGAACAATCGCGAAGCTTTTCATAACGAACTCTTTTCAGAACCGACACGAATCGCCAGCTCACAGCGGGCCGTGAGTCGGCACACGCCGGTCGTGACTTCGAACGGTCGATCGCAGGTGGTCTACTTGCTGGGGCGTCACTTCAGCAATAGATGTGCCCGATTTGTCGCGCCTTTTAACGCGGCACAGCTGGCCCTGGTCTTGCGTTTGGGCAGGCCGATGGCGATCACAAACCTGTTGACCCTGACCGCGTTGGCCGAAGCGCCGCTTGGTGTGACGCTGATCGTCTCGCCGTCGTTCGTCACCGGGTTGTTGCTCGGCGCATCGCTCGATTCGCCCGCGGCGCTGATCGTCGCCCGGGTGGCCGGAGCTGCGTTGCTTTCATTGGGCATCGCGTGCTGGCTCGCGCGCGATGATGGACCGAGCCACTCCGCACGAGGGCTCATCGTGGCGCTGCTGCTGTATAACGGTGCCACCATCGCCGTCCTCGCATACGCGGGCGCCACCATGAAGCTGGCCGGCGTCCTGTTGTGGCCGGCGGTTGGCCTGCACGCGGCACTCGCCGCATCGTGCGTCGCGAACGTGCGGAGGGGCTGGTGAGCGCGCGCGACAGATCGAAGGTGACGTGATGGGCGGAAAAAAACAGCAGCGTGTGAAGCCGCGAAAATCCCGGCCTCAGACCTCCACTCCCATCTCGTGGCGTGTCATTGTCCTGGCTATCGTCCTTATCGCCGGCGCGGGATGGTGGTACGCGCGCCGAGCCCCGGCGCCCATCACCGCGATGCCGTCGCCGCTCGCGGAGGTCCGCCCCACAGTCGAGAACAAGACAGCGCCGCCCGCGAACCGCCCCGAGGGCATGGTATGGATTCCCGGCGGCGAGTTCTCAATGGGCGCGGCCGCGATGGCGGACATGAACGACGTCGGGATGCAGGCGACCACGGACTCGCGGCCGTTTCATCGTGTCTACGTCGATGCCTTCTGGATGGATGCCACCGAAGTCACCAACGAACAATTCGCGAAGTTCATCGATGCTACGAAATATGTGACGGTCGCCGAACGCGCGCCGCGCGCGGAAGATTTTCCCGGCGCGCCGCCGGAGAACCTCGTCGCCGGCGCAGTCATCTTTACGCCACCGAACCATCCCGTTCCGTTGGACAACCATTTCCAGTGGTGGTCGTATGCGAAGGGCGCGAGCTGGCGTCATCCCGAAGGCCCCGGCAGCAGCCTCGCGAATCGCGATCGATTCCCGGTCGTGCAGGTGGCGTTCGAAGATGCGATGGCGTACGCGAAGTGGGCCGGCAAGCGGCTGCCCACCGAAGCGGAGTGGGAGTTCGCGGCACGCGGCGGGCTAAGTGGAAAGCTCTATCCGTGGGGTGACGAGTTCATGCCGGGCGGCCGGGCCATGGCGAACAGTTACCAGGGACATTTTCCCGATCGCGACGAAGGTGGTGACGGCTTCCGCGGCATTGGCCCGGTCGCGCAGTTCGCGGCGAACGCCTACGGCCTCTACGACGTCGCCGGTAACGTCTGGGAATGGGTCAGCGACTGGTATCGGCCGGACTACTATGCCGAGCTCGCGTCGAAGGGCATCGTCGCGCGCAATCCACAAGGCCCTGCCACGTCGTTTGATCCTTCGGAGCCCACCGAAAAGAAGCGCGTGCATCGCGGCGGATCATTCCTGTGCACGGATCAGTACTGCTCGCGCTACATGGTCGGCACCAGGGGCAAGGGCGAGGGAAGCACGGGCACGAATCACGTGGGATTCCGTCTCGTCAAATAGCCCAACGGAATGACGAAGATGCGGCCGCCGGCCTGCGTCGGATGACGCGCCGGCCGGCGTCCGCGATCGAGCCGGGTCGCCTACGACGTGACGTCCTTGGACGTGATGTCGAAGGTGATCATGAAGCCGTTGGTGCCCTTGTATTCGAACGCGTTCGGTCCCACCCGATAGGCTTCGATTTCATTCGGCATCAGGTGGAACCCGGTGTTCCGCGGCGCGCCGAAGTAGCGCAGGTTGGTGATGATCGTCGGCTCCGTCGTCATGCCCGGATTGCGGCGCAGCGTGACGATGCCGGCCTTCCCGGCGGCGAGGCGCGCCTCGGCGCGATCTTTCGACGCGCTCCACTCGATCGCCGCATCCTTGCCGACGCTGAATGCCTTCCAGTTGACCGGGTAGACGTTCGGCACGATCGTCGTCAGCGCGTCGCGCTGCGCTTTTGACGCCGACGGCTCGAACGTGATCTCCGCCCACTCGCCGCTCTTTGAGAAGTCGGCGCCGAGATCGCCCGCGATCCAGAACTTCAGGCCGTTGAGAGATACGCCGTTGAACTGGCCCTGGTTGATGCGGTAGGCGTTGTTGAAGCGGCAGTAGTGTTCGGCCATCGAGCCGTGCGCGTGTCCGCTCGGCACGGTGGAGAAGTAGCACGGGCAGAACATCGTGCAGCTGCACGCCTCGATGATGGTGGCGTTCAGAGCCCACGCGGGCTTGGCGGATTGATCGGATCCGATCGCTGCGCCCAACGGCGACTCGAACGCCGTCGCCATTGCGCCGGCCGCTGCGACCCCAAGGAACTTGCGACGAGTGACTTCGTTGCTCATGTGGAACCAGGCCTCCTCTACGCTGAGAGGATGACCCTCCGCCAAAGCAGGCGCCATCGGCCCTTTGTCCCGATGCGCCCGAAATCCTGACCCGGATATGAGACAAATGTCCCGATTAGTCCCAGGGGTGAACTAGCGACTCGATGCCACTCGCACGTCGAGACTCTTCGAGGCGCCGCGCGGTAGTGTCACGCGCGCGGCACGCGTCGCCACGCGCTTGAGGAATTCCCGGCTTTCCCATTCGCCGTCCATGAGTTCCTGCTCGGCCACGACCAGGTATTCACCGGCCGGCAGGCCCGAGATGGAATAGCGGCCTTCGGCCGTCGGGCGTGCCGTCCTCACAAATCGTGACCCGAACATCCATTGACGCTCATCATCGGGGAATACCACGACGACAGCGTCGGCCGTTGGTGTGCCTTTGACGGTCAACACGCTGCCGTCGATCTTTGCGACTTCTTTCGTGATGACGATGCGAAGGCCTGAGATCTGGCGTGCGCCGGTCGGCACATCCCACGGCACGTCAGTGAAATCTTCATCATTGAGCTGGACGGAATCGATCATCCAGGCCTCCGGGAAACCGGACAAACGAAATAGAAACGGGCCGCCGACGTTAGTGAGGGTAAAACTCCAATCACCATTGATGGCGGGAACGCGAACCGTCGGAAGCACCCTCTCCGGTTCCGGCGCCAACAGGCTCAGGCGCGCACCCGAGGCCGGAAACGGCGGCGGCTCGCCCGTATCGGTCACAACAACACCGGTGACCGTACTGCCGCTGCGCGGAACGAGCAACAGATTGTCGACGTCACCCTCGACATCGACTGGAATGCTATGCGTCTCGTTGCGCCCGACATTGCCTCTGAGCGCGTAGGTTCCGGGCGGCACATCACGCAGTTCGAATGAGCCGTCCGCTCCGGTTCTGGTGCTGATTGGCGCGCCGGTCACGAACGTGAGTCCGGTGCCACGAACCGACGGTGCCAGCGTCACCGATTCGCCTGATACCGGTTCGCCGGTCGGCTTGGTGACGCGGCCACGCAATCGCGAAGTGCGTGCGGCAACCAGTGCGAAATCGAGTGTCGTTCGCTGTTGCCCAGGCTCGATCGTAATCGGCTGGGCCTGATCGATGGTTGCACTCGGATAATAAGTGGAGGCGTAGCCGAGCGTTTCGTTCTTCTCGTTGCGCCACGTTTCCGTCGAGAGGCCCGACACGGTGTAGGTGCCCGGCTGCAGTCCCGGGATTCGATACGCACCCTGATCGTCGGTTCTGTCGGTGCCCGATGGAAATGGCACCCGCCGCCCTTGTTGGTAGCGCATCTGCCAGACCGTGATCATCACGCCGGGGTACGGTTCGCCGTTTTCATCTGCCACGCGGCCGGCCACCACGCCGCCGCGGACCAACGCGATGTCGATTCGATTGATCGACTCACTGGGTTTTACTTCGACGGACAATCCTCGTTCACGCGCTCGACGCTGTCCGTACTGGAGTTCGAGGTAGCCGCTGCGAGTGGCGGAGACGAAGTATGACCCTGGCGCCACATCGCGCAGATCGTAATTGCCCTGCGAATTCGTGCTTGTCGTCATCAGCGGACGCCCTGGCGTGGCTGCGGACACCAGTGACACACGCGCGCGCGCGAGCGGTTGACCGTTCTCGGCTGACACAATCCGGCCGCGTATGTGAGTCTGCTTTTCCGGGACAGGGGCTTGTGGCTGGCCGGCAGAGAGTGCCGCGGTAAGGCAGAATACGGTCGCCGAGAGCATGGCGGTTTTCATTTGGCTCGCGGCAGGCTGAGAGTCAACGTCGCTGTCTCTCCGGCGCGCCCCTCGAATGATTGTGCCGACTCCATCAAGGTATTCAAGAACCCAGGATCTTCCCACTGACCGTCGGCGATCGATTCGAGGGCAATGACACGATACGCCGCCGGCGGCAAGCCGGCGATCGTGAAGCGACCATCCGCTTGCGGACGCGCGACTTTGATGTAGCGTGATGCAATCGACCAGCGCGCCGGATCGGCGGCGAACACGATCACCGTCGCGTCGGGTGTGATCTCACCGTCGGCGTTGGTGACCTGGCCGCTCACTGCGGCGCCCCTGCCACTTATCGTGATTTGCACCGGGCCGGCCGCGTCTCGTCCAGGTCCGATCTCCACCGGCGTGTCGGTCACCTCGCGGCCATTCGCGGTCACGCGAGCGAGCAGCCAATCATCGGGAAGTCCTTCCAGGCGAAACACGTATGGTCCGACCAGGTTCGTGTATCTGAAGGTCCAATCGCGCGTGACGTCCGTCGTCGTACCGGTGATGAAACTGTTCGGAGGCAGGTAATCGGGATCGGCGGCCACCGCGGTCACGCGCAGCCTGCCCGGCGCAAACGGCGCCGGCTGATTCTGATCAACCTGCACGACACCTGAGATGGCGATCGGTTGCTGAGGCGCAAGCGTCACCAAACGGTCTTCGCCTTCGCCAAGAATCACTGTCACGCTTCCACGATCCGCGTCGCTGCCCGTTGACACGACGTACTCGCCGGGCGCGAGGTTTCGGAACTCGAAGCCACCGTTCGGATCCGTTCGCGCGGATCCGGCGGCCGCGCTCGACTGAACGACGTTGCCAACGGTTCGGCTGATCAGCGACAGGCTGATCGCTTGAGCGCCTGCCGGTTGTCCGCTCGCTGACTGAAACACGCCAGCAATGCGCGCCGAGCGTCCAACCCTGAGCCCGAAGTTGAGCCCCGTGATTTCTTGAGATGCGCCGAGCGCCAGCGTTTCGCTCTCGACGAGCACGATCGCGCCAGGGTAGTAGGTCGGTATGTACGCGTGTCCGGTCGTGCCGTCATCGCTGGTCCACGTGTCCGTCGTCGAGGCACGCAACCGATATGAGCCAGGCGGCAAGCCGGAGAGACGGAACTGACCGAGGTCATTGCTCGTCGCCGCTGCTGTCTGCACCGGGATCCGGCGGCCCCGGACGTACCTGATCTCGACGGCCTCGACACGTACACCGGCGTACTCAGTTCCCACTTCGTCGGTGACGGTGCCGGCCAGCGTGGCGCCGCGCACCATCTTGAAATCGATACGATTCGTGATTTCGCCGGGCGAGACCGTGATGGGTCTGCCGCGCTCGCCGATGCGGTGTTCACCGTACGAAGTGGCGAGATAGCCCGACCGCCGCGCTATCACCGTGTACGTGCCGGGCGGCACGCCGGCGATTTCGTACTCGCCTCGTGTATTTGTTACGGCGGGGCGTGGTGACTGCGGGGCGCCGACCAACGTGATTTGCACGCGATGAAGCGGATTGCCGGACGCCGCTGCCGTCACCGTGCCGCGTACCGTTCCGTTCGCAATCGCCGTAACCACTCGATCGCGCGGCGGCGTGTTCTGCCAGGGCGTCACGGCAGCACAGAGCACGAATAGCGCAAGGCGCATAGAGGACCCGTGGGCGGACGCATTTTATGCGCCGACTGACAAAACCCCAACTCTGCCGTTGAAACCCGGGCGCTATCCGTGCAAGTCGCTTGGGCATCAAATACCTAGTAGACTGGAAGGGTATTTCGCGGGTTCTGTCTCTCCAAGGGGGCGATTTGGCTTCGACGGGGGTGCGGGATCGCGGAACGCGTGCCGAGGCCCATGCACCTCGTTAATCCCGTGGAAAAACAACGTAACTGCGAACGCAGACTACGCTCTCGCTGCTTAATAACCAGTGAGCGATCAACTTGAGAGTGTCTACGGCTCGGGATTGATCGTCATTAAGTAGGCTGGCTGCCACGTTCCGCCCTGAGGCGTGGCAGTGAGACATATCGGGGATGGCGACCGGGGCACTTGGCTCCGTTTCTAACCGGTTGCGACACGAGAATGGAGACACGCACGTAGTTGATCTGCGACGACGTGTTCTCGGACGCGGGTTCAACTCCCGCCGCCTCCACCACTTTCAGGCGAAAGTGCCTCAACTCTTACGATCGTAAGTCATTCACTAATAGTGACTTGCGTTCGCAGTTGGTGTTGGGACCTTTCGCCGGCTGCGGGCAACTCTCTCGCCGCCTCCAATATCTCTCCAAAGTTTGATGACATGCGGTCTCTCCAAGTTCACTTTCCGCAGAAATTCTTGGGTTTCCGACTCGCAGATTCAGGAACTTCTCAGCCGTTCCCGCAGCCTCCAAAGTCGGTGGCATTAATCTGACCGAATTCCGAACGGTCGCGAGGCAGAAGGTGCAATGCCCGCCGCCTCCCCTTAACGATCATTCACATCGAGTAAGGTCAACGGACGATTGGGTTCAGGAACTGACACTGGCGGGGATGAATGCGGTGGGCAGAAAACAGAAAAGCCCGTCGTAAGGGGGCGAGCATATCTGTGTTCCATTCCGCCCTTACTGAGTGAAACAATTCGTATTTCTTGATCGTCGCGCGTCGGCAGATTTTGAGAAGACCCGGCCTGGGATAACTATGCTGCGCTCTTTAATCGCCAGCGCTTCAAGAAGTAGTCGGTGATCAGTCCGAGTGGGATTCCAAAGATAGTGAATAGTGCGGAAAATCTTCCGAGCATCGTGTCGAAGAATCCTGGCTCCGCGGGGGGAGCGTAATAGTTATTGATCGTCGTACCCCCTGATTCGGCTTCTTTCTTCGGGGCCTCGGGTGGCGCTTGCGGTTTAGGAATTTCGAAAAACGGCTCCGTCACACTGGGCCTCGGCGCGCGCGCCACGATGTCTTGCGCCGCAGGCCTAAACAGTCGGCAAGCCGCGAGAATTTTCAGAGACTCTTCGTTTAAAGCACTTTCATCCTTTTTCGCCTGCGCTTCCAAGTCCGGGCAAAGCATTTTCTTGTAGTAATCGGCGACGCGCTCTTTGTCTGACACGGTCATCGACTTCGGTTCGAAAACAGCGGGATCGGTGCCGTAGACTGCGCCCGCGATGGCGCCAGCCATTTCCTTCGGATCCATCTTGTAGAACTTGGCGTTCTGTTCCGCCTTGGCCATCTCGCCAAACTCGTGAAACCGAATTTCTTGGTTTGGAAAAGTGGGAAACGTGTGAGCCGGAGGCTTATTCGTCCCCGATAAATTGGCACGTTCGCGCTGTATCTGCGCGGAGATCAATAGCACCACGGACAAGCCGATAGCCAGTTTCGTAAAGGTGAACTTCATTTCAGCCTATGGGCGCGAATTATACGCCCCGCAGCTGCTTGAAAATGGCCTGGGCGGGGTTTCAATTTTGGACGGCTGATTCCCTGTCTAGCAGGCAAATTCACCGTCCGCCGGGGCAGGCGGATTAAGCTATTCGTTCTTAAAACCGATCTTACGCTTTACTTCGCGACGCACGATCGTCCGCTTAGGCAACGGTTCGAGCTGCGATTCGAACCTCGCCGGCGGCAGCAGCTCCCGTGCAGGCACCATCGGGTACTCCACGATCGGCTGCGCCTTCGTCATAGCGAGAATATCCTCGCGGAACTTCATCGCGTTATTGTGCTCTTCGGCCGCCCGTAAAATGTCTTCCCGTAACGCAAGCAGCCCGGCCGGGATTTCGAACTGACGCGCGAACTCCTCGGCCTTCTTGGCCATGGCGTCCGCTTCCGCCATCATTCGTTGCATCACAGGCGAAAGCTCGAATTGGTCCATCAGCTTGCGATGGTGCTCGGCCGCGGCTTCGA
>Ga0137436_1000499_pt1 | contig 11428 bp, 11 predicted proteins | sample EasRivERMGT119_2_FD_102328 | JGI IMG/M metagenome (GOLD analysis project Ga0137436, IMG submission 102328) | Soil microbial communities from meander-bound floodplain in the East River, Colorado, USA - East River MetaG ERMGT119_2 | ecosystem: Environmental > Terrestrial > Soil > Floodplain ...
CTCGGCAAGGGCGAGATCATCACCTCGGTGAGCTTCCCGGTGCCCAAGCGGGCGGCCTACATGAAGTTCAAGAACCCGGCCTCGCGCTATGCCATCGTCGGCGTGTTCGTCGCCGACTTCGGCACGGGCGTGCGCGTCGCGGTGACGGGTGCCGCCCCGAGCGTATTCCGCGTCGCCGCCATGGAAAAAGCGCTCGCGGCGAAATTCGCGCCCGAGTCGGTGGCGAACATTGCAGTGCCGGAGAAAGGCCTCAACTCGGATCTGCACGCAAAAGCAGACTATCGCGCGCATCTGATTACCGTGATGGCCAAGCGCGCGGTCGAAGCGGCCCTCAAGTAACCGCACCCCCGCGCCGAAGCCCTCCTCCATTCGGGGGAGGGTTTTTTTGTTGCCTTTGATCCAGGGCTGGCATAATTGCCGGATGTACAAGCCTTTCTTCGTGCAGCGCCTGCTCGCTTCCGCGCTGCCCCGCCCGGGAGTGCCCTCGCGCGCCGCCTTGCGCAGCGCCCGCCGCGCGGCGTCGTTTTGCCACGAACTCCTGTCCCAGCGCGGCGAGGTGTCGGGCGCCTTCATCGCGCGCGAGGCGCTCGCGGCCTATCAGTCGCTGGATGACCCGGCGCTCGATGTTTTTTTTACGTTCCTCACCAAGGAGTTTTCGCTCGACCCGGAGGCAGTCGGCCGGTCCGCCGACGCCTACCGCAAGGAGCCGTCCCAGGGAAATCTCGTGCGCCTGCAGCGGGCGGTGGAATCGCCGCGCCAGGAACTCTTTCGGCGCCTCAACATGGCGCCCGGCGGAGTCGGCGTGCTGCTGGAGATGCGGCGCCGGCTGCTGCGGGGCCTGCGCGAGCATCCGCACTGGACGAGCATCGAAACCGATCTCGCCCACCTGTTCCGTGCCTGGTTCAACCGCGGCTTCCTCGTCCTGCAGCGCATCGACTGGCGCACCTCCGCCCTGGTGCTGGAGAAGTTGATCCAGTACGAAGCCGTGCACGAGATTCAGGGCTGGCACGACCTGCGCCGCCGGCTCCAGGCCGACCGCCGCTGCTATGCGTTTTTCCATCCGACGCTGCCCGACGAGCCGGTGATCTTCATCGAGGTGGCGCTCACCCGCGGCATGAGCGCCAAGGTGCAGCCGCTGCTCGCCCCCGACTCCCCCGTGGTCGACCCCGCGTCGGCCGACTGCGCGATCTTTTACTCGATCACGAATCCCCAGGAAGGCCTGCGCGGCATCTCGTTCGGCAATCTTCTCATCAAGCAGGTCGCCGAGGACCTCGGCCGCGAGTTTCCGCGCCTGAAGACCTTCGCCACGCTCTCGCCGATCCCGGGTTTTCGCAAATGGCTTGCCGGCGGAACGGGACTGCGGGAAGGCGATCCCCGTCACGCGAAGCTCGCCGCACTGCTCGCCAAGCTCGAAGTGCAGGACTGGTTCAAGGACAAGGCACGCGCTGCGGAAATCCTGAAACAGCTCAGCCGTCTGTGCGCCTACTATCTTCTCCAGGCCAAGCAGGACGACGAGCCGCTGGACGCGGTGGCCCGGTTCCATCTGGGCAACGGCGCGCGCCTGGAGCGCCTCAACTGGCTCGGCGACATCTCGGCCGCGGGGATGCACCGCTCGGCGGGGATCATGGTGAACTACGTTTACCGTCTCGACGACGTGGAACGCAACCACGAGGCCTACGCCAGGGAGCGCCGCATCATCGCCTCGCGCCGCTTCGGCCTGCTGGCGAAGAATTCGCTGCTCATGCGCGGCGGCGCGCCCAGGCCCGTGGTCACCGCCTAGGGAAGCCCTGAACGACCCCTGATTTCGTCATTCCCGCGTAAGCGGGAATCCAGGGAATTTCAGCCGCTTGCTGGATGCCCGCTTGGCCGTTCCTCGAAACTCGCTTTCGCTCGTTTTCGCGGGCATGACGTCAATCAGGAGGTTCCCCAGATCTCCCCGGGATCAGCTTCCCCTTCAGGGGAAAGTTTTTTGTTGCCCAGGCTGGCATAATTCGCAGATGAGCGCCTTGCCCCAGTCGATAGACGAAACCCTGCAGCTGCTGGCGCGTGCGGACTATGTCGCCGAGCGCAGCCTCGCCACCACGGTATTCCTCGCCCTCAAGATGAACCGGCCGCTGTTTCTCGAAGGCGAGGCCGGCGTCGGCAAGACCGAGATCGCTAAGGTCCTCGCCGGCGGTCTCGGCCGCCCGCTCGTGCGCCTGCAGTGCTACGAGGGTCTGGACATCGCCTCGGCCGTATACGAATGGAACTATTCGCGCCAGATGATCGAGATCAGGCTGGCCGAAACGGAGGGTGCATCGCGCGACGCGGTCGCCAAGGACATTTTCTCCGAGCGCTTCCTCATCAAGCGGCCGCTGATGCAGGCGCTCGAAGGCGAGAAGGGTTTGGCGCCCGTTCTTCTCATCGACGAGCTCGACCGCACCGACGAGCCGTTCGAGGCGTATCTTCTGGAAGTGCTGTCGGACTTCCAGATCACGATCCCGGAGATCGGCACGGTGAAAGCCGCGGAGCCGCCGATCGTCGTGCTCACTTCCAACCGCACGCGCGAGATCCACGATGCCATCAAACGGCGCTGCTTCTACCACTGGGTGGATTATCCGGACGCGGTGCGGGAGCTCGAAATCCTCAAGCGCAAAGCCCCGGAGGCCTCCGAAAACATTTCACGCGAGGTCGTGGCTTTCGTGCAGCGTCTGCGCAAGATGGATTTGTTCAAGCTGCCCGGCGTCGCCGAGACGATCGACTGGTCGAAGGCGCTGGTGGCGCTGGACAAGATGACGCTCGACCCCCAGACCGTCAACGACACCCTCGGCACCCTGCTCAAGTACCAGGACGACATCACTCGTGTCCGGGGAAGCGAGGCCGAAAAGCTGCTCGCCGAAGTCAGAGCGGAACTCGCAGCCGCCTAGCTCGCTGCGGTGGAAAAAACTCCGGGAACCCCCTCGCTCGAGGCGGTCGATCTCCACTGCGTGCGCGGCGAGCGCAGGCTCTTCGGCGCGCTGAATTTCACGCTGCGCGGCGGCGAACTGCTCCGGATCGGCGGAGCCAACGGCTCCGGCAAGACGAGCCTCCTGCGCATCGCGTGCGGGCTGCTCGAACCGACGCGCGGCGAGGTACGTTGGGGCGGTGAAGCTATCCGGCGGCTGCAGGAGGAATTCTGGCGGCAGCTCCTCTACATCGGACACGCCAATGCAATCAAGGATGACCTCACTGCCGCCGAGAATCTGCACGTGGCGTGCACGCTCGCCGGCGTTCGTACGCAGCCTGCGCGGATCGGCGAGGCGCTGCGCCGGCTCGGCCTTGCCGGCTGCGAGAACCTGCCCGCGCGGGTGCTGTCGCAGGGGCAGCGGCGGCGCGTGGCGCTCGCGCGCCTGGCCTTGAGCGAAGCGATGCCGCTGTGGATCCTGGATGAGCCGTTTGCCGCGCTCGACACCGCGGCCGTGGAGTGCGTGCAGAATTTGATCGCAGAGCATGTCTCAAAGGGCGCCGCGGTGATTCTCACGACGCATCTCGAGGCCCGGATAACGGCCGCCGCAACGCTGCGCATCGATCTCGAGGCGAGCTGACGTGCTGGCGGCGCTGCGATGCGTGATTCACCGCGACCTTCTGCTCGCCGCTCGACGCAGCTCCGACGTGCTGACGGTGCTCCTCTTCTTCGTGATCGTGGTGAGCCTTTTTCCCCTCGGGGTCGGACCGGACCCGGCGCTCCTGCGAACGATCGCGCCCGGCGTGATCTGGGTGGCGGCGCTGCTCGCCTCGATGCTCGCCCTGCAGCGGATGTTCGCCTCCGACCACGCCGACGGAACGCTGGAGCAGATGCTCCTCGGGGCCACGCCTCTGGGAATGACCGTCGCGGCAAAAGTGTTCGCCCATTGGGTCATATCCGGACTGCCGCTCGTCCTGATCTCGCCCGTTTTGGCGCTACAATTTGATCTTCCTCAAGAGCTGCTCGGAGTATTGGCCTTATCTTTGGCCCTGGGCACGCCGGTCTTGAGCCTGATCGGCGCGATCGGCGCGGCGCTGACGCTGGGTCTTCGGGGCGGGGGAGCGCTGCTATCGCTCTTGGTGCTGCCTCTGTATGTTCCGGTGTTGATCATCGGCGCGGGCGCCGCCGAAGCGGCGGCTTCCAGCCTGGGCGGCCAAGCACAGCTCCTGTTGCTCGGCGGCTTGCTGGTGTTCGCCGCTGCTTTCGCCCCTTGGGCGGCGGCGGTGGCGCTGCGTATTTCCGTGGAGTAGCGATTGCGCATGAGCATCAAATGGTTCAAGTACTCCTCACCGCAGAGTTTTTTCCCCCTGGCGGGGAAGCTCGCCTTGTGGTTTGGCGCTCTGGCGCTCGTCGCGTGCGGCGTCGGCCTGTACGTCGGATTCTTCGTCGCCCCGACCGACGCCCAGCAGGGCGAGGCCTATCGCATCATCTTCATCCACGTCCCGGCGGCCTGGATGTCGATGTTCCTCTATCTGGTCATGGCGTTCTGGGCAGGACTGGGGCTCGCGTTCAACACCCGGCTCTCGGGCATGATGGCGAGCGCGATCGCGCCCACCGGCGCGTTGTTTACGTTTCTCGCGCTCTGGACCGGTTCTCTCTGGGGAAAGCCCACCTGGGGCACCTGGTGGGTGTGGGACGCGCGGCTCACTTCGGAGCTGATTCTCCTCTTCCTCTATTTCGGCTTCATGGCGCTCCAGGCGGCGATCGACGATCCTCGCCGCGCCGACAAGGCCGGGGCGGTGCTGGCCCTGGTCGGCGTCGTGAACATCCCGATCATCTATTTTTCGGTCAAGTGGTGGAACACGCTGCACCAGGGCGCGTCGGTGAGCCTCACCCAGGCCCCGACGATGGCGGCGACGATGCTGACCGGCATGGTCGTGATGGCTTTCGGCTTCTGGTTCTACAGCATCGCCGCCGCACTGATGCGCGCGCGCTGCATCATGCTCGAGCGCGAACGCGCGAGCGAGTGGGTGGCGGACTATGGGAGGGGATCCGCGTGAACTGGGGCAGCTGGGAAAATTTCCTTGCAATGGGCGGCTATGCGTTCTATGTTTGGGGCTCCTACCTCGTGACGCTCGGTCTCGTGATCGCTGAAATCGTGCTGCTCGCGTTGCGCAAGCGCAGCGTTCTCGCACACCTTCGCCTCCACGGCACCGCAGCACGACAAGGCGACCGATGAAACCCAGGCACAAACGGATGGCGATGATCGCGGGCGGCCTCGTTGCTCTCGGCGTGACGGCCGCGTTCGTGCTCGCCGCGTTCCAGGAGAACCTCGTGTTCTTCTTCACTCCAAGCCAGGTGGCGGCGAACGAGGTTCCGCAAGGACGGGCATTCCGCGTCGGCGGGATGGTCACGCCGGGAAGCGTGAAGCGCCAGGCCGACGGGGTCACCGTGCAATTCGTCGTCACCGACACGGCGAAGAACGTCCCGGTCGTCTACCGCGGCCTCCTCCCGGATCTGTTCCGCGAGGGCAAGGGGGTAGTGACACAGGGGAAGCTGGGTCCCGACGGCGTCTTCTATGCGAGCGAAGTGCTTGCCAAGCACGACGAGAACTACATGCCCCCGGCGGCGGCGGACGCGATCAAGCAGGCACAGTCCATCAACGAAAAGGCGGCGCACACCCTCGTAGAGGGCGGCGCCGGACGCAAATGATCCCTGAACTCGGTCAGCTCGCTCTCGCTCTCGCGCTGTGCCTCGGACTCGCTCAAGCCTCGCTCGGGCTCGCGGGGACCGCCCGCGGCGATCGCCTGTGGATGGGCGCGACCCGGCCCGCGGCCCAGGGACAATTCGTGTTCGTGGCCATCGCTTTCGGCTGCCTCACTTATGCTTTCGCCGCGAACGATTTCACCGTCGCCTACGTGGCGTCCAATTCGAATTCCGCGCTGCCGCTCGCCTACCGCATCTCCGGCGTGTGGGGCGGGCACGAGGGCTCGATCCTGCTTTGGATCCTGATGCTGTGCGTGTGGACGGTCGGCGTGACGCTCTTCAGCCGCCATCTGCCCGAGGAAATGGTGGCGCGAGTGCTCGGGGTGATGGGCCTGGTGAGCGTCGGGTTCCTCCTTTTCATCCTGTTCACTTCGAACCCCTTCGACCGGCTCTTCCCCGCGCCTGCCGACGGACGCGACTTGAATCCCCTGCTGCAGGATCCGGGCATGGTATTGCATCCGCCGATGCTCTACATGGGGTACGTCGGTTTCTCGATCGCGTTCGCTTTTGCCGTGGCGGCGCTTCTCTCCGGCAGGCTCGATGCGGCGTGGGCGCGCTGGTCGCGGCCGTGGACCACCGCGGCGTGGGCGTTCCTCACCGTGGGCATCGCGCTCGGCAGCGGCTGGGCGTACTACGAGCTGGGTTGGGGCGGATGGTGGTTCTGGGACCCGGTGGAGAACGCTTCCTTCATGCCGTGGCTGGTCGGCACCGCGCTGATCCATTCTCTCGCCGTCACCGAGAAGCGCGGCGCTTTCCGCAGCTGGACGGTGCTCCTCGCGATCCTCGCCTTTGCCTTGAGCCTGCTCGGGACGTTCCTGGTGCGCTCCGGAGTCCTGACCTCGGTGCACGCCTTTGCGACCGACCCCACGCGCGGCGTCTTCATACTCGCGCTGCTCGTCGTCGTGATCGGCGGTTCGCTCGTGCTTTACGTGTGGCGCGCGCCCCGCATCGGACTGGGCGGCGGATTCGAACCGGTGTCGCGCGAATCGATGCTGCTCGCGAACAACGTCATGTTCGCCGCGGCGGCCGGCTCGGTGTTCCTCGGGACGCTCTACCCGCTCGCGCTCGACGCGTCGGGCCTGGGCAAGATCTCGGTCGGACCGCAGTACTTCGAGACGGTGTTCGTGCCCCTCATGGCGCCGGCCCTGTTTCTCATGGGAATCGGCCCCCTCGCCCGCTGGAAAAAGGCGAGCATTCCCGATATCGCGATGCGGCTGCGCTGGGCGCTCGCGGCGAGCCTCGTCGCAGCGCTTGCGCTTCCGTTCGCCATGGGGCGCTGGAGCGCGGGGGTCGCGTTCGGGCTGCTTCTCGCGGCCTGGGTCGTCGCGAGCGGCGTCGTTCAGTTGTACGAAAAGATCAGGAATGCGGCGAACGGCGCGAGCGCGTGGGCGCGGCTGCGCAACACGCCGCGTGCGACCTACGGCATGCTGCTCGCGCACTTCGGCGTCGCCGTGTTCGTGGTCGGGGTGACGCTGGTGAGGGGTTACGAGAGCGAGCGCGACGTGCGCATGGAGCCCGGTGACACCGTGGAGCTCGGCGGCTACACGTTCCGCCTCGACGGCGTGAAAGACGTCAAGGGGCCGAACTACGTCGCCGCGCGCGCTCAGATGCAGGTCAGCAGGAACGGTCGCCCGGTCACCATGCTTTATCCCGAAAAACGCTTCTACGCAGTGCAGAACTCGACGATGACCGAAGCCGCGATCGATCCGGGCTTCACGCGCGACCTGTATGTCTCGCTCGGCGATTCGGTCGGCGCGACGGCCTGGGTCGTGAAGGTGCAGCACAAGCCCTTCATCGACTGGGTATGGGGCGGGTGCCTCCTGATGGCGCTGGGCGGCGCTCTCGCCGCGAGCGACCGCCGCTACCGGGTGGCGGCAAGACGGCCACAGGAAAAGTACGCGGCGGCGCCTGCCGCTCCCTGACCGCAATCCAACGATGGCGCGCAGACCACTCTATTGTCATTCCCGCGAATGCGGGAATCCAGCGACTTTCGGCGACCAACGACTCTGGATTCCGGCTCGCGCTGCGCGCGTCCGGAATGACCGGCGATGAATCGCTTCGTTCTGCCACTGGCCATCTTCGCGGCGCTGATTGCGCTGCTCGGAGTCGGGCTCACGCTCAACCCGCGCGAGGTTCCCTCGCCGCTCATCGGCAAGCCCGCGCCGCATTTCGAGTTGCCGCAGCTGCACGAGGGGACGAAGACGTTCACCGAAAAGGACATGCTCGGAAAGGTCTGGGTCCTCAACGTCTGGGCCTCCTGGTGCGTCAGTTGCCGCGAGGAGCACCCGGTGCTCCTCGATCTCGCCGCAAGCGGCGTGGTCCCGCTCTACGGGCTCAACTACAAGGACAAGCGCGAGGACGGCCTGGCGTGGCTGAAAGGCATGGGCGATCCCTACAGGCTCTCGATCTACGACTTCGACGGCAAGGTCGGCATCGACTACGGCGTCTACGGCGTGCCCGAGACCTACGTGATCGACAAGCTCGGGGTCATCCGCTACAAACGCATCGGCCCTCTCACGCGCGAGATCGTCAAGGAAAAGGTGCTGCCTCTGGTGCAAGAGCTCGGCCGTGCTTAGGCTTCTTGCGTTTTTGCTTCTTGCCGCGACGGCTTCGTGGGCGTTCGCGAAGGAAGCTGCCCCGGCGGCGGCGGACCCGGCGCTCGAGCAGAGGGTCATGACGCTCTCCGCCGAGTTGCGCTGCCTCGTGTGCCAGAACCAGACCATCGCCGATTCGAACGCGCCGCTTGCCGAGGACCTCAGGAACCAGGTCCGGGAGAAGATGCGGCAGGGAATCAGCGATTCGCAGATCATCGATTTCATGGTGGCCCGCTACGGTGACTTTGTCCTGTATCGTCCGCCGCTCAAGCTCACGACGGTGCTGCTGTGGTTCGGGCCGCTGCTGCTGCTTGCCGCAGGGTTCGTCGTCCTCCTCCGCCGCGTCCTGCGCCGGCGACCTGCGCCGGACCTCGAAATGACGGCCGCCGAGAAAAAGCGCGCGCGGACGCTTCTCGCGGGGAACGAAGCGGAGCCGCGATGACGGTTTTTCTTGCGATCGGCGCACTGCTCGTCGCCGGCGCCGTGCTCTTCGTCGTGCCGCCGCTGCTGCGCCGCGGCCTGCGCACGGGCGCGACGCGCGATGCCGTCAATGTCGCCGTATACCGCGATCAACTGCGCGAACTCGAAGCCGACCTGCGCGCCGGAACGCTGGCCGCGGACCAGCATGAAAGAGCGCGCAGCGAGATCGAAGCCCGGCTGCTCGCCGACGTGGGTGGGGGCGACGCCCCGGCGCAATCTCCGCGACACACGCGCGCCGCCGCGCTCGCCCTGGGTCTGGCCGTGCCGATTTGCGCGCTCGCCGTCTACGTGGCAGTCGGCAATCCCCGGGCCCTCTTGCCGCAAGGCCCCGACGGCGGAAGTTCGCACGGTTTGAGCGCGCAGCAATTCGAAGCGCTGGTCTCGCGGCTCGCGGCGCGCCTGAAGGACAACCCCGAGGATGCCGAGGGCTGGATGATGCTGGGGCGCTCGTACGCGGCGCTGGGCCGCTACGGCGAGGCGAGCGAAGCCTACGCCAAAGCCGCCGCGCGCATGCCGCGCGATGCTCAGCTCCTCGCCGACTACGCGGACGCGCTCGCGATGGCGCAGGGCAGGACGCTGCAAGGGGAACCGGAAAAAATCATACTGCGCGCGCTCGCCATCGACCCCGACAACGTGAAGGCGCTGCTCCTCGCAGGCACCGCCGCCTTCAACCGGAACGCCTACCCCGCTGCGATACGCCATTGGGAACGGGTGCTGGGGCTCATCCCGGCGGAGTCCGACATGGTTCAAAGGGTGCAGGCGAGTATCGCGGAGGCGCGCTCTCTGGCCGGCTCTCCGGACGGAAAGACGCAGGTCGCGAAACCTGCACCAAGCCAAGGGGGCAGCCGGGTGAGCGGCGTGGTCACGCTCGCCCCGGAGTTCGCCGGGAAAGTCGCCCCGGGAGACACGGTTTTCATTTTCGCCCGGGCGGCCGAAGGTCCGCGCATGCCGCTCGCCATCCTGCGCAAGCGCGCGAGCGATCTTCCCGCCGAGTTCACCCTCGACGATTCGATGGCGATGTCGCCGGAGATGAAGCTCTCCGCCTTCCCCCGCGTGGTGATCGGCGCGCGCGTTTCGAAGACCGCGAACGCCGCCCCGAGTCCCGGCGACCTGCAAGGCCTGAGCGCTCCTGTGAAGGTCGGCGCCAAGGGCGTCGCCGTGACAATCGACAACGAGCTGCGCTAAAAAAGAAAACGGCGCGGCGGAAATCCGCCGCGCCGTTTGGAGCCGCGTGGCCTAGAACTTGTAGGTTGCCATGGCGTACAACACTTCCAGCTTGTAGCTGGGGTTGGCGAAAGCACCCGAAAACCACGAATTGTTGTTCCCGCCCAGATACTGGTAATACGGATAGTAGCCCTGGTAGCCGCGCATCTGGTCGTCCGCGTAATCGTACTTCTCGAACACGTAGCCGAGCGTACCGGTCCAGCGCCTGTCGAACTTGTAGTCGCCCTTCAGATTGAGCGTCTGCTTTTTGGTATTGTCGGTCGCGTAGTTCACGAGGGGGCCGCCGTTGAAGCCGCCCGCGCCCGCCGTGTTACCCGAGGTGAAATCCACGCCGCCGCCCGTCTTCGTCCAGGTGTACGAACCCTTCAGCGCCAGCCGCTCCGTCGCCGGCCAGTCGGCGATAAGGCCGAACAAGCGGTTCGTCTGAGTGTTCTTGGTGCTCCAGTCGAAATCGCCGGCCGCCTGCGTTCCCCCGGGGAACGGGCCGGTTCCCTGGTGATACGCCTGGTTGAATTCGATGATCTCGTAGTTCGCGAGGCCGGTGATCCGGAACTCCTTGGGATCGCCGACTGAAACCGTTATGTTGTACTCCTGGCGCAGGTCGTCGGTGCGGCCGTAGTAGAGGGCCTTGTAGTCGCTCTTCTTCCACGCGGCCTCGAAGCCCGTGTCGAGCAAGGGCATCGGCGTCCAGTCGAGCACCAGCTTGAGCTGGTTCTGGTCGGCGTTCGAGACGTCGTAGGCACGGAAGTAGTACGGCACCTGGGTCGGCAGTATCCCGGTTGCTGAGAAGGGATTTGTGTTGGGGGGAAATGCCGCATTCAGGTCGGAGCGGCGCTCCAGGTACTGGTACTTGATCCGCCCGCTCAGGTTTTCCAGCATGGTGTTCTTGTATTCGAGCCAGAGCTTTTCTTCCTTGGTTTTTTCGGCATCTTCCCGGCCATGGCGATCGACCTCGAGGAAGTTCAGGCCGCCCGAGACCTTGTTTCCCCGGTCTATGCGCCATCCCACATCGATGCCGAAGTCTTCTTTGTTGTACGAAAGCAGCGAATTGGGATAGGGGCCGATACAAAATCGATCGGCAGCGGAAGTCGATGCAAAGCTCGGGTTAGCGCACGCCGCCGTGTTTCCCAATCCGCCCAACGCGTAGCTGACCACGGTCGAATAGTTCTTCGTGTCGTAGTAGTTCCAGTAGATCTTGGTGTCCACCCCTCCGCCCAAGGCAGAGGTGAGCGACAGGGATCCAGTCCTGGTTTCGACATCGCCATTGAAGGCGTTGGAGCTCGGCGCCGTGACGAGCGTTCCGACCGCCTGTGGCGCTCCCGTAGTCGGGGGAACCAGCACGTTATTGGCCGGCATGAGGCCGCCCGAGGACACGCCGAAGCCGTTGGTCAGCTTGCTCCAGGTGAAGCGCGCCGACAGCGTCGAATTCACCGGCAATTGC
>Ga0137436_1000501_pt1 | contig 11401 bp, 10 predicted proteins | sample EasRivERMGT119_2_FD_102328 | JGI IMG/M metagenome (GOLD analysis project Ga0137436, IMG submission 102328) | Soil microbial communities from meander-bound floodplain in the East River, Colorado, USA - East River MetaG ERMGT119_2 | ecosystem: Environmental > Terrestrial > Soil > Floodplain ...
AGCCGAGATCGGCGTGCGCTGCGTGGCCGCCGGCATCCGCGACGACGGCGGCGTGCTGGTGGCCGCGCTCTCGCTCTCCACCCCGGCCGACCGCATGAAAGTGCAGTGGGGGCCGCTGGTCAAGGAAACCGCCGACCGCATCTCGCGCTCGATCGGCCACCGGCCGATGGCCCGGATCGGCGCCGCCTAGTAATTGGGGACAGACCCTATTTTTCTCGTTTAGGAAAGAACGCGACTAAATGAGAAAAATGGGGTCTGTCCCCATTTAGTCAGCAATCAGTCCGTGAAGGGCGAACAGCCCTTTGCGGTCGGTCCACACCTTGGCGCCGCGGAAGCCGGCCTGCGCGGCGAGGCCCTGGAACTCGGCGATCGAGTACTTGTAGGAATTCTCGGTGTGGATCGACTCGCCGGCGGCGAAGGCGAAGCGGTGGTCGCCGACGTTCACCGTCTGCGGCGCGAGCGACACCAGGTGCATCTCGATGCGCCCGAGCGGCGCGTTGTAGAACGCGTAGTGCGCGAAGCGCCGCGGGTCGAAGTCGCCGCCGAGCTCGCGGTTGATGCGCGCGAGCAGGTTCAGGTTGAAGGCGGCGGTGACGCCGCGCGAGTCGTTGTATGCGGCGTGCAGGACGTTGGCGTCCTTCTTCAGGTCGACGCCCACCAGCATGGCGCCGCGCGGGCCCACCTGGCCGCGCGTCATCTTGAGGAACGCCTGCGCCTCGCTCGGCGACAGGTTGCCGATGGTCGAGCCGGGGAAGTACACCACGCGCCGGTCGCGGCCGCGAAAGCCCGGCAGCTCGAGCGGGCGTGAGAAGTCGCCCGCCACGGGCGCGATGCGCAGCCACGGAAACTCGCGGGCGAGCTTGCCGGTCGCGCGCATCAGCGCTTCCTCCGATATGTCGACCGGCATGTACACCGCCGGCCGCATGGCGCGCAGCAGCAGGCGCGTCTTCAGGCTCTCGCCGCTGCCGTACTCGAGGAGCACGCCGCCTTTGCCGGCAAAGCGGGCGATGGCGGCGGTGTGCGTGCGGGTCAGCGCCAGCTCGGCGCGCGTCAGGTAGTACTCGCGCAGGCGGCAGATGCGCTCGAACAGCTCGCTGCCGGTGCGATCGTAGAAGTACTTGGGAGGAAGGGTCTTCTGCGGGAGCGAGAGCCCCGCGATGACGTCCTGCCGGAAGCCGGCTAGCCCTGCGGTGCCGCGGCGACGGTAGTCTCGACCCACTTGCGGATGCGGTTGGCGTCGCCGACCCGCGAGTGCTTGCCCCACGAATCGAGCAGCACGACGATCAGGTCCTGGGACGCGAGCCGCACCTGCATCACCAGGCAGCGCCCGGCTTCGCTGATGTAGCCGGTCTTGGACAGGTCGATCTCCCAGTGCGAGTTGCGCACCAGGCCGTTGGTGTTGCGGTAGTTCATCTTCTGCTTGCCCGACAGCAGCACCGTCGCCTTGTCGCGCGTCGAGTACTCGCGGATCAGCGGATAGGCGTGCGCGGCGCGCACCAGCTTGGCCAGGTCGCGCGCGCTCGACACGTTGGCCGGCGACAGGCCGGTCGGGTCGACGAAGCGCGTGTCGTTCATCTCCAGCTCGAGCGCCATCTCGTTCATCGCCACGACGAAGGCCTGCGTGCCGCCCGGGTACGAGCGGCCGAGCGCGGCGGCGGCGCGGTTCTCGGAAGCCATCAGCGCGATCAGCAGCAGCTCGTCGCGCGTCAGCGTTACGCCGGTGCGCAGGCGCGAGCGCGAGCCCTTCTTCAGGTCGACGTCCTCGCGCGACAGCGCCACCGGCGCGTCGAGGTCGAGGCCGCTCTCGAGGATCACGATCGCGGTCATCAGCTTGGTGATGGAGGCGATCGGCGTCAGCTTGTCGCCGTTCTTGTCGATCACGATCTCGCCGGTCGCGGCGTTGATCACCAGCGCGGCGTTCGAGCGCAGCACGACTTTCTTGGGCTCGGCCTGCGCGAAGCCGATGCTCAGCGCGAGAACGAAAACGAGGGCGAAAGCGACGACGATTCCCTCGAGCGGATGAAGCTTCCTTTGCATTGCGGCGAGTTTCCTTGAGCGTGCGCTGTTTCGGTGTGTCGCCTCCATGCACTGGTTGGAGCAGGGAGGAGAGGTCGCAGTTTAAACGACAGCCGAAAAAAACCGCAAGGAAAATAAAGGGCTACACGAGCTTTCACGAAACCACGTGAATTAGTTCGCTGTCGGGCGGCGGCTACGGTTTGGCTGCGGCTGCTACGCTTCCACGACAGTTTCGAGAACCGCTTTGGCCTGCGCCTGCTGCTGCTGCAGCGCCCACATCCTGGCGTATTCCCCTTTCAACTCAAGGAGTTGCTGGTGGCTGCCGCGCTCCACGATGCGGCCGTGGCTGAGCACCAGGATCTGGTCGGCATCCATAACCGTGGACAGGCGGTGGGCGATGACCAGGGTGGTGCGGCCGACCGCGATGCGCTCGAGCTCGGCCTGGATCGCCTTCTCGGCGCGCGAGTCGAGCGCCGAGGTGGCCTCGTCGAAAATCATGATGCGCGGGTTCTTCAGCAGGGCGCGCGCGATCGCCACGCGCTGCTTCTCGCCGCCCGAGAGCTTCAGGCCGCGCTCGCCCACCGGGGTTGCATAGCCTTTGGGAAGCGAGGCGATGAATTCGTGGATGTGCGCCGCGCGCGCCGCCTCGAACACCTCCTCGTCGCTCGCGTCGGGGCGGCCGTAGCGGATGTTGTAGAGCACGCTGTCGTTGAACAGCACCGTGTCCTGCGGCACGATGCCGATCGCCGAGCGCAGGCTGGCCTGCTTCACCTCTCTTGTATCAAGAGAATTGATTTCTATCTTTCCGCCGGACACGTCGTAGAAGCGGAACAGCAGCCGCGCCAGCGTCGACTTGCCCGATCCCGAGTGGCCGACCACCGCTACGCGGTGGCCGGCAGGAATGGCGAAGGAAACATCGAACAGGATTTGCCTCGCCTTTTCGTAGCTGAAGTCCACTTTCGAGAACTCGACTTCCAGGCGCCCGGAGGGCAACGGCACGGCCCCCGGCCTGTCTTCCACCTCCCTGTTCTGCGAAAGCAGCGCGAACATCCGATCCATGTCGAGCAGCGACTGCTTGATCTCGCGGTACACCATGCCGAGGAAGTTGAGCGGGATGTAGAGCTGGATCAGCAGGCCGTTGACCAGCACCAGGTCGCCGAGCGTGAACGCGCCCGCGACCACGCCCTCGGCAGCAAGCAGCATCAGCGCAGTAAGCGCAGCCGCGATGATCAGGCTCTGCCCGATGTTGAGCAGGCCGAGCGAGGCCTCGCTGGTGGTCGCCGCGTCTTCATATTTTTGCAGGTTGTCGTCGTAGCGGCGCGCCTCGAAGTCCTCGTTGCCGAAGTACTTCACCGTCTCGTAGTTGAGCAGGCTGTCGATGGCGCGCGTGTTGGCGCCCGAGTCGAGCTCGTTGGCGCGGCGGCGGATCTCCATGCGCCACTCGGTGATCAGTACCGTGAAGCCGATGTAGACGGCGACCGCGCCGAAGGTGATGGCGGCGAAGCGCCAGTCGAACTTCGCCAGCAGCACCGCGGCGACCAGCGCGAACTCGAGGATCACCGGCAGGATGGAGAACAGCGCGTACGACAGCAGCGTCGAGATGCCGCGCGTGCCGCGCTCGATGTCGCGCGTCATGCCGCCGGTCTGGCGGTCGAGGTGGAAGCGCAGGGACAGGCTGTGCAGGTGGCGGAACACGCCGAGCGCCACGCGCCGGATCGCGCGCTGCGCGACGCGCACGAACACCACGTCGCGCAGCTCGGCGAACAGCGTCGCCGAGAAGCGCAGCGCGCCGTACATGGCGAACAGCGCGACCGGCACGGCCAGCACCTGCAGCCGCGGGTCGAGCCCGTCGACGACCTGCTTCATGACCAGCGGCACCGAGACGTTGGCCAGCTTGGCGGCCACCAGGCAGGCGAGCGCGATGCCGACGCGCCACTTGTACTCGAGCAGGTAGGGCAGCAGCGTGCCGAGCGCCTTCCACTCGTTGCCGCGAAGGCGCTGCGTCGGTGCCGCGTTATGGTGCGCCATGGCGGCGATTATGCCGCCATGTCCTCAGTACGGCGGCAGCAGCCTGCGAAAGCCGTGGGTCAGAACGACCCCGAGGAAGAAGAGGTTTCTCCCCAGCAGCTTGAAGGGCGAGAGGTAGAGCGGTCGCTTCGGGATGCGGCTGTCGGCCGCGGCGAGCGCGTTGCGCGCCACGTCCTCGATCCAGCGCGCGCCGCGCGGCCAGTCCCACAGGCGCGCGAGGTGCGACTCGGGGATGCCGGCGCGGCCCACGCCGGCGCCGACGATGCCGCCGGTGATGGCCGCCACCGTGTCGGTGTCGCCGCCGCAGGCGATCACCGACTCGATCGCGGTCTCGAGGTTGCCCGGGTTGGCGAGCCAGGCATGCAGCGCCACCGGTACCGAGTGGTACATGTATCCGCTCACGCCGCGCTCGCAGCCGATGGAGGCGGCGAAGGTGACCGTCAGCTCGCCGGCCACGACGCTCGCCGCGGCGCGCTGCGCGAGATCGACCAGCTCCCTGCCCGCGTCGCCGAAGGGAGCGGCAAAGCGCTCGAGGTGGAACAGGTACTCCTCGGCGATCTCGCCGCGCATCGCCGAGCGCGCGGCGAGCGCCACCGCGAGCGCGCCGCATTGCGCGCGCGGGTCGCTGTGCGTCATCGCCGAGCTGGCCGAGACGTGCATCACGAGCAGCGGATCGCTTTCGGAAAAAGCGATTCCCAATAACGCGCTTCTCATCGCCGGGCCGTTGCCCGCCGAGCGCACGCCGGAGAACTGCGGCGGCACGAACAGCCACAGCTTGAGCAGCGCGCGCAGGGTGCCGAAGCCGATGCCCGCGGGAAGCGACAGCAGCCAGAAGCGCAGCCGCCACGCCAGGCTGGAGACGAAGCGGCGCGGGCTGCCGGCCGACACCGTGACCGCCTGCGCCACCATGCAGGCGTGGTCGGTGTCGTCCGAGCACATGCTGCGGCCGTTGGCGAGCAGCGAGGTCTCGCCGAGGTACGCCGTCATGCGCTTCTGCCGGCGGCGCGACATGCCCTCCCATGGCAGGCCACGGGCATCCCCCACTGCCGCGCCCAGCAGGCAGCCGGCGGCGGCGTCAGATCGTTCTGTCATTTTTTACTTTTTAAATGCAAAAACCAAAACCCAGCCCAGACAATACACATCCAGGAACAGCGGGAGAAGGATCCACAGCCACGGCCAGGGCACCTCCACGCCGTAGGCGGCGAGCGCGGGAATTGTAAAAAATGCGGCGAGCGAGCCGGCGACGCCGGGGATGAACGGTATGCCCGAGGGCGCCGCCTCGCCCTCCTTTGCCCGCGCCGAGATGCGCAGGACCGAGAAATTGGTCACGGCGCCGAGCACGAAAAACAGCCACGCCATGGAGAGAAGGATCAGTCCCACCAGGGAGCCGCCGGTCATCGCGGATCAGTGTAAGCTCATCCGGCGGCGGGCGACCGACGTATAGGACGGGAAGGGAACAAGGGGAATCTCATGGGTCTGCGACTGAAGTTCAACCTGGTGCTGCTGGTCGTTTTCGTGGTCGGGCTGGGCGTCACCGGATACGTTTCTTACGAACTTTTACATCGCAACGCGCGCGAGGAAGTGCTGCGCAACGCCGGCGTGATGATGGAAGCCTCGCTCTCGATGCGCAGCTACACCGTCGGCCAGGTGCGGCCGAACCTCGCTTCCGACCCCGACAAGTTCCTGCCGCAGAGCGTGCCGGCGTTCGGCGCCACCGAGATCATGACGCTGCTGCGCAAGAAGTATCCCGACTACGCCTACAAGGAAGCGGCGCTCAATCCCACCAACCCGCGCAACCGCGCGGTGGAGTGGGAGACCGACATCGTCAACGCCTTCCGCGCCGACCCGGCGCGGCCGGAGATCTCGGGCATGCGCGAGACGCCGACCGGCCGCTCGCTCTACCTGGCGCGGCCGTTCCAGATCAAGGACCCGGCCTGCCTGTCGTGCCACACCACCCCCGAGATGGCGCCGGCGGCGATGGTCAAGATCTACGGCTCGGCCAACGGCTTCGGCTGGAAGCTGAACGAGGTGATCGGCGCGCAGATCGTGTCGGTGCCGATGGACCTGCCGATCCGCAACGCGAACAAGGCCTTCGTCACCTTCATGAGCTCGCTGGCGGTGGTGTTCGCGGTGCTGTTCGTGATCCTCAACATCATGCTGACGGCGATGATCGTGCAGCCGATCACCCAGCTGTCCGAGGCCGCCGAGCGCATCTCCAAGGGCCGCCTGGAAGGCGCCGAGTTCAACGACAAGGGCACGGACGAGGTGTCGCAGCTCGGCCAGGCCTTCAACCGCATGCGCCGCAGCCTGGAGAAGGCGATCAGCCTGATCGATAAGGGCTAGCCCCGCGGGGCATAATCTGGTGTTCTCATGTCGGCCAACGCACTGCCTGCGGGCTACGCCCTGCAGGAATACCGCATCGAAAAGCTGCTCGGCGTCGGCGGCTTCGGGCTGACCTACCTCGCCACCGACTCGAACCTCCACCTCAAGGTCGCGCTGAAGGAATACCTGCCGGGGGAGATCGCGCAGCGCGGCCCCGGCCAGTCGATCGCGCCGATGTCGGCCTCCACCGCCGAGACCTTCGGCTGGGGCAAGCAGCGCTTCCTCGACGAGTCGCGCACCCTCGCCTCGTTCCGCCACCCGAACATCGTGCGCGTGATGCGCTTCTTCGAGGCCAACGGCTCGGCCTACATGGTGATGGAGTTCGTCGAGGGCGCCGCGCTCGGCGAGTGGATCAAGCCGCGCCGGCCGCTGGCCGAGGCGCAGCTCGCCGCGCTGGCCGGGCCGCTGCTCGACGGCCTGGAGGTGGTGCACAAGTCGGGCTACCTGCACCGCGACATCAAGCCCGGCAACATCTACGTGCGCGACGACGGCACGCCGGTGCTGCTCGACTTCGGCTCGGCGCGCCAGCGCTCCGCCGAGCTGACCGCGGTGGTGACGCCGGGCTACGCGCCCTTCGAGCAGTACCACACGCAGGGCAACCAGGGGCCGTGGAGCGATCTCTACGCGCTCGCCGGGGTGCTCTACTGGATGGTCACCGGCGGCCCGCCCACCGAGGCGGCGGCGCGCGTGCGCGAGGACAAGATGCCGAGCGCGCTGACCGTCGGCGACCACGGCCGCTTCCGGCCGCAGTTCCTCACCGCGATCGACTGGGCGCTGTCGCCGTTCGAGGACAAGCGGCCGCAGTCGGTGGCGGAATGGCGCGCGAAGCTTCTGGACGGCAAATCCGCAAGAGTGGAAGCCAAGACTGAAAAGCTTCCTCCGCAGCCGCAACCGAAATCGGCCCTCGCTTTCGATCCCGCCCTGCTCAAGCGCCTGGAGAACGCGCTGGCGCAGCACGCCGGCCCGATCGCGCCGGTGGTGGTGAGGAACGCGGCGAAGAAGGCGAAAAGCCAGCCCGAGCTGATCCAGATCGTGGCCGCCGAGATCGGCGACGCGAGGACCCGCACGGCGTTCGAGAAGGCCTTCTCTGAAGATTCGCGCCCGCTGTCGCAGCCGCCGAGCGGCCCGAAGACCATGACCGACCCGGCGACCGCGGCCGCCATCAGCCGCTTTCCCGCCGACGTGCTGGAGCGCGCCGAGCGCCGCCTGGCCGAGTACATGGGGCAGGTGGCGCGCGTCCTGGTGAAGCGCGCGGCCATGAAGGCGCGCGACGAGCGCGAGCTCTACTTCCTGCTCGCCGACGAGATCGCGGACAAGGAGGCAAAGAAGGCCTTCATGCGGCGGGCGCTGTCGGTTTCCGGCAAGCCCCTGCCCTAGGGCGCGTGATGAACGCGCCGCAACCCAGCTTCCACGTCGGCCCCGACTCCGACGAGGCGCGGCAGCTCCTCGACGCCATCGACCGCTGGCTCACGCGCGAGGTGGCGCCGCACGTGATGCAGCTCGAGCACGAGGACACCTGGCCGGCGCAGATGGTGGAGCAGAGGAAGGCCTTCGGCGTGTTGCGCGCCGCCATCAGCCCGCAGTACGGCGGCCTCGGCCTGTCCGCGCAGCTCTACGCGCGCATCGTCAGCCGCATCTCCGAGGTGTGGATGTCGCTCACCGGTATCTTCAACTCGCACCTGATGATGGCGCTGCTGGTTGAAAAGTATGGTTCTCTTTCTTTAAAAGAAAATTATCTTCCACGGTTCGCGAGCGGCGAGCTGCGCGGCGGCCTCGCCCTCACCGAGCCGAACGCCGGCACCGACCTCCAGGCCATCAAGCTGCGCGCTCAGAGGCAGGGCACCGTCTACAGGTTGAACGGTACGAAGACCTGGATCTCGAATGGCATCCAGGGATCCTGCTTCGCGGTCCTGACGAAAACCGCCGACACCGAGCCGCGGCACAAGGGCATGAGCATGTTCCTGTGCGAGAAAGGCCCCGGCTTCACGGCGGGCCGCAAGCTGGAGAAGCTCGGCTACAAGGGCATCGATTCCGCCGAGCTCCTGTTCCAGGACTATCGCGTTAGCGCGGAGAACCTGATCGGCGAGGAAGGCCGCGGCTTCCAGCAGGCGGTCGGCGGGCTCGAGCTGGGCCGCATCAACGTCGCCGCGCGCGGCGTCGGCATCGCCAAGGCGGCGCTCGACGAGGCGCTCAAGTATTCGCAGCAGCGCGAGACCTTCGGCAAGCCGATCTGCGAGCACCAGGCGATCCAGCTAAAGCTCGGCGAGATGGCGACGCGCGCCGAGGCTGCGCGCCTGCTGGTCAGGCAGGCGGCCGAGATCTACGATCGCGGCGAGCGCTGCGACCTGGAGGCCGGCATGGCGAAGTACTTCGCCACCGAGGCGGCGTTCGAGAACGCGCACGAGGCGGTGCGCATCCACGGCGGCTACGGCTATTCCAAGGAATTCATGGTCGAGCGGCTCTACCGCGACGCGCCGCTGCTATGCATCGGCGAGGGAACCAACGAGATGCAGCGCATCATCATCGCCAAGCAGCTCATCAAGCGGAGCAAAGGCTAGGCGTAACGCGGTCCGCCGTCGAGGCGGGCGATCCAGCCTTCGTGCTCGCGGCTCATCGACGGGAAGCGCTTGAGCACCTCCGGGTCGTGCCCGGGAATGACCAGCTGCGGCGAATCGGCGAGCGCGTAGATGCGCGAATAGGCCTCCAGCATGTCGCCGACGTTGTAGACGATCGGGAACGGGCGCCGCTGCTCGATGTTGGCGTACAGGTGCGTGGCGTCCGAGGCGAGCACCATCCAGCCTTTCTGCGTGCGCACGCGCACCACCTGCAGGCCGTCGGTGTGCCCGCCCATGTGATGCACGCTCAGGCCGGGCGCGATCGGCGCATCGCCGTCGTAGAACGACACCTTGCCGTCGAACACGCGGCGCACCATGGCTGCGACGTCCTCCGGCTCGAAGGCAAAGCGCATCACCGGGTGGCACATGCAGCGGCCGGTGCAGTAGGCCATCTCGCGGTCCTGGATGTGGTAGCGCGCCTGCGGGAACAGGTCGCTGTTGCCGGCGTGGTCGTAGTGCATGTGGGTCACGATCACGTCCTGCACCGTGCCGGCGTCGACGCCGACCGCCTTCAGGCCCTCCTCGATCGGGCGCGTGATGTGCCGGCCGCGCTTGGCTGCCATGGTGCGGTCGAAGCCCGTGTCGACGACGAAAGTGCGCCCGGCTCCGACCACGGCCCAGACGAAGTAGTCGAGCGGCATCGGCACATCGTGGCTGTCGCCGCCGATGAAGTTGGCCGAAGACATGCGCTCGTGGCGCGCGTATTTGATCGCGTAGACGCGGTAGGTCTGGTCGGAATCGGCCATGCCCCTCCTCCTCAAGAGTGGTTCCGGTACTATTGTGTATTACTGGTTACATCCCGCCAATTGCCGCTTCGCCTTGCTCTTTTCATTCTCGCCGCGTGCTTCTCGCTCGCGGCGCACGCGCAGTTCCCTACCAAGCCGGTGCGCATCATCGTGCCGTACACGCCCGGCGGCGGCACCGACATCATCAGCCGCGCCCTCGCCGGCCGCATGCAGGAGACCTGGGGCCAGCAGGTGATCGTCGAGAACCGCCCCGGCGCCAACGGCATCATCGGCACCGAGGTGATGGTGAGAGCGCCCGCCGACGGCCACACGCTGGCGATGGTGGTCGGGGCGCACGTGGTCAATGCCGTGCTGCAGGCGAAGATGCCGTTCGACCCGATCGCCGATACGACCGCGGTGAGCCTGGTGGCCACCTCGCCGTGGGTGATCGGCATCTACCCGGGCGTGCCGGCGCAGAACCTGCGCGAGTTCATCGCTTACGCGAAGGCGAACCCTGGAAAGCTGCGCTTCGGCAGCTCCGAATCCTCCTCGCGCCTCGCCGGCGAGCAGTTCAAGCAGGCCGCCGGCGTCGACCTGGTCCACGTGCCCTACAAGGGCGGCGGCCAGATCGTGCAGGACATGCTGGGCGGGCACGTCGAGAGCGGGTTCACCAGCGTGCTCACCTTCCTGCCCCACTACAAGTCCGGCAAGCTGCGCATCCTCGCCGTCGGCGGCAAGGCGCGCGCCGGCGCGATGCCCGACGTGCCGACCGCGGCGGAAGCCGGCCTGGCGGGCTACGAGACCTACGTGTGGTACGGCATGTACGCGCCCAAGGGCACGCCGGCGGCCACGGTAGCGCGCATCCAGCAGGAGATCGCCCGCCTGGTCCGTCTGCCCGAGTTCGCCGAGCGCTTCGCCAACCTGGGGGCCGACGCGGTGGCCAGCACCCCCGAGGAGTTCGCCGCCTTCACCCGCTCGGAGTACGAGAAGTTCGCCCAGCTGGTCAAAGCCGCGGGCATCCAGCCCGAATAGCCCCCCTTGACGCCGGAGGCGGCCCGGTACTAGCATTCAAACGCTCGTTTGAATTCTGTCCGAGGTCGCCATGCCCCTCCGCGCAGTCAAGCCGCCGCACGAAACCCGCACCCGCATCCTCGACGCGGCCGAGGAGCTGTTCATGCAGCACGGCTTCGAGGGCACCTCGATGCGCCTGCTCACCGCGAAGGCCGGGGTCAACCTGGCCGCCGTCAACTACCACTTCGGCTCCAAGCACGCGCTGATCGAGGCGGTCTTCCGCCGGCGCCTGGACCCGATGAACGCGGCGCGCGTCGCCGCGCTCGACAAGGCCGAGGCCGAGGGGCGCGCCGCCGACCCCGAGCGCATCATCCGCGCCTTCGTCGGCGAGAGCCTGCGCATGATCGAGGACACGAAGAGCGGCGGGCGCAACTTCATCCGCCTGCTCGGCCGCACCTACACCGAGCCGGCCAAGCCGATCCGCGCGCTGATCGGGCAGCTGTACGCCCCGGTGATGTCGCGCTACAAGGCCGCGCTCGAGCGCGCGCTGCCCGACATGCCGCGCGACGAGGTCGTCTGGCGCATGCACTTCATGTTCGGCACGCTGTCCTACACGCTCGCCGC
>Ga0137436_1000503_pt1 | contig 11358 bp, 4 predicted proteins | sample EasRivERMGT119_2_FD_102328 | JGI IMG/M metagenome (GOLD analysis project Ga0137436, IMG submission 102328) | Soil microbial communities from meander-bound floodplain in the East River, Colorado, USA - East River MetaG ERMGT119_2 | ecosystem: Environmental > Terrestrial > Soil > Floodplain ...
CGGGAATTTATCGAATTGATTGCGACTGGTGACGCTCTTTGGCATGGGGATTCTATCCATCTGTCCGAAGAATTGACGCTCGACCTCTCTGATGTAAGTGGGCATCCACTCTTCGATTTGAGCTTTGATGACGTCTTCGAGCTTCTGCGCAACGTAGATGGGTTCAAAGATTGAAGTCATTAGTGATATCCCATCGCCCTCAACAATTCGTCTTCGCAGATCTTAGCCCATCGAGCTACGTCGCGCTCGTGGAACGAAATGAACGGGCGCGCGGGGATTCCCTTGTCGTCATCTCCGAATTGATGAGTGCCTGCGTAGGGCAGGGTCGTACCTAGCTCGACGCTATCTCTTGTCACGACTAGAACCTGATTGCGACTACGCCTCTTCGTGAAGGCATTCATCAGTCTGCCCCGTGCAATCAAGATGCGAGGATTAAGTCCACGCCTGCGCTTTGCTCGGATCGTATCTGGATCGAGATGCGTCCAACTACCGCCGTAGCGCCGACCCTGTGATTTGAAGGTAGCGTCGATTACCCTCATCATGTCGTCAGCGATCTTTTGATTGGCAGGCTTCATATTTGTGGCCCGTGCTGCCCCGCGCAGCATTCTGGCCCGAACCTGATCGGCACCAAAGAGACGGATGTGGGGAAGGTAGGCAGACACTAGAACTTCTTTGTCCAGAGAGGCTCAGCCGTCGGGAATCCGAAGGCGATGTTGGGCGGGGCATCGGCACCATCAACAACTTCTGCCTTCTCCCGCTCGATCGCTCCAATCAAAGCGTCCCATTGCTTATCAAACATTCGCTCCATCTCTTCGTATGCCGTTCGATCAGTACCGACTTGCTCAGAGAAGTAGCTCATTTCGACTAGCATCGCTGCGCCGAGAGAGATCAAGTCGCGAGCGATATCCCAGCCACCCTCGGGGATGTCATCGTCGGCGCGCGAGAGAACGAAGCTCTGTGCCTTCTCGATCAGCAACAGAACTTCATTGCCAGTCGGACGAGTGTTGCTATTGAATGTGCCCACTTCGTTCCCGAACGTATCCTTAGTTCGAGCGCGGAGGATAGCCGCAACTTCGGAGACTGTCGGAGTAAACGGGAACCCAATGGCAGTCTTGCGATGTACCGGCACTGTCGCAGTTTCAGTTGCCCCGATACCATCGACAAAGACGACTCGATACCAGCCCTCTTCTAGCGTAGCGTTGGGCGTCGTAAAGTTGCGAGTCTGCGGGTTGGCCGGATCCGTGTCTACGGGGGAGAGCGTGACAGAGTCGATTTCTACCCAAGGCCCGGACTGAGCGACAGACTCTTCGATCCTCGCCAGCGTCCACGGCTCATTGTCGTATCGAGCGATGGGGGTATAGTCAGTCAAACTGATAACGAACATTATGGCCTCCCAACCGACGGCACGGCGATCCTGCCCGAGGGCGAGTGCGGGAAATGATCGATTTGCAAGGTACGAATGATGTATGCTGCAGTCATTGTCTTGCCGATACGACCGATCACGGTGTAGTTTGACGTAACAGATTTTGTCGCAGAGCGTCGAATCATGTACGATGATGAGCGAGATTTGGAGACCGAAATTCGGATGTTGTACGAGACAGGCAAAGTTTTCGTCACAATGCCAAACTGAATGACCGAGTAGGCAGATGTCAAAGTTTGAGATACCGAATTTTTGATGGTATAGGTGGGCGTCAATGTTTTCGGTGTCGCCCTTTTGATGGTGTACGACGCGCTCAACACCTTCGTGGCGGAGACACGAACCATGTACGATGCAGCGAGCGACTTCGCGATGGATGCCTTTATGTTGTAGGTAGGAGTGAGAGTCTTCGGCAACGACACTCGGATGTTATAGCTCGATGTGACGGTCTTCGGGATCTCTCGCTTGATATTGTACGTCGAACTAATCGTCTTGGCAATCTGGCGTTGGATGCTATACACAGCGCTGAGAGTTTTGTTAACGGTACCGAACTGAATGATCTGGTAAGATGGAGACAGAGATTTGATGATGGAGACTTTGATTGTATAGCTAGAGGCAAGGGCCTTCGCAACCGAGACTCGAATCATGTACGTCGCCGACAAAGTCTTCGGAATCGACTTCTTGATGATATATGACGCGATAAGAGTCTTGGGCACCGCACTGGTAGATCCAATGTTGTAGGACGCCGACAGAGTCTTCAAAATCGACTTCCTGATGGTATATGTAGCAGACAGAGTTTTCGGAATCTGCTTGATGATATTGTAACCTGATGTGACGTTCTTCAGGATCGACTTTTGAATGTTGTACGAAGCGCTGAGAGTCTTAGGCTGCGACTTCTTGATGATATATGAAGGCGATAGAGTTTTGGTAATCGCCATCCTGATGGTATATGTAGCAGACAGAGTTTTCGGAATCTGCTTGATGATATTGTAAGTAGCCGAGAGAGTCTTCGCTACTCGACCAACGATGTTGTAAGTAGAGGTTAGCGTTTTCTGAACAGGGCCAATAGCCGGAGAAACGTAATAGGCGAGACTAGCTCGCGGCCCGTATTTGACGATGAAGTACGTTGACGGTATAGTCTTGACAATCGCTTTTCGAATTGTATAAGACGCCGACAACGTCTTCGATACCGGAGTCGTCCCGAGAAAGTAAGAGGCCGTTAGACTCTTGCTGACAGAAGTACGAATGTTGAAGGTTGAGGCGAGAGTCTTCGGGATCTGCTTCTTGATATTGTAGGTGGCCGTCAAGGTTTGCACTACCGGAACGATGGCCGCTGCAGGTCGGATCGCGATGGTGAAGGCACGTGAGTCTTCTGCCGCCATCGTGAATGCGCCTGGATCCTCAGATCCCGCGAGCAACTGCCTCCAGGCCGTAGCAATTCCCGCGCCAGCGGTGTTCGCCCATCGAGTGTTAAGAACCCCGCTGTACCCGGCAGGGCCTGCCGTGACCGCGACATTGGCATCGTTGCCTATTGCTGCGATCCACAATGTCTCTTCCGTCGCCCAGTTGGCAGGATCGAGACTATCCGGATTCGGGTTGGCAGATGTAGCAGTTACGCCAGTAGAGATCGCAGGAGCAGTAGTGAGATGTGCACCCCGAATGCAGAGGATCTGATGTCCACCCGCCTCTGACCCGGTGGTTAGCACAACGTTGCCTGTCTCGCCCCCGGCTGCCCGCTTCCAAGCTACATATACCTCACAAGCGGTTCCGCTAGCCTCATCCTTTATCTCGGTCCAACCGCCAGGTTGTGAGACTGCTGTATTGCCATCGACACATCCGATCCAGAGTAAGATGTCGTTGAGAAGAATGCCGCCTGCCGGGGTCGGCAGAGGAACGTTGTGTGTAGTTGCATTTCCGGTGTCGGCAAGAACCGAAGTAGCTACAACATCCGGGTAAAGATCTGCGATGTTGTAGCTCGCAGTAAGAGTCTTCGTAACAGGAGTAGGGCCACCAGCGGGTGCCCAAGCGATAATCGCCGTCTGGACATGCTGGCCACAAGATGCATTGAAGGTCATGTCGAGTGCGATAGCTGCAGCAGTGGCCTGCACAAACCGCTCCGTGTAGACATGCTGTTGCGAAGTACCGTCAAAACCAGTCGCATCCGAAGTTGCGGCAGGCGAAGTATCGGCCGTAATGGGACGCAAATCAGCGTTCGTGTCGGTCGTGAACCCTGCCCTAACGAGAGCACCATTAACAGCGGGAGTAATAGATGGAGACGTATAGGTTGCCACGAAGGTGGCTCTGTCAGCAGCTGAAGGAATTGTCCCCGTCAGAGTGCCATCGCCGCCCGCAGCAGCATTGGCAAGATACGTGTAGTTGGGTGCAGCAGCCGTTGTGACGATCGGGAATGTCCATGACGCTCCCTCGCCCGAAGCCACCTTGGTAAAGAGCCACATTCGAATACCGAAGTCCGCACCATCGTCAACAGTCGCTCTTTGCACCCATCCGGCAGGTGGTGAGGAGATAACCGCATCGAATGGCACATCCTCGATGACAATCCAGACGTCCATGACGTCGCCATCGACGGTTCCGGACGGCTTGGTAACAACTACGTTCTTGTTGGCACCTGAGCCGGTTTCCGGAGTGCGTGGTGTCCAGGCCATTTAGGGCTGGAGCCTCTCCCACGCGCCCGCATCACAGAAGCCCGAGTTTTGCGGCCTCGTCACGAGGTCGATATCGGTGGTGACGAATCCGGAGCAGGTGGCGGTCGGGATCTTATTGTCAGCGACACCGGCTGCTCCGCTGAGCGCGAGGTTCATCGTATTTGCTGGAGCGAGAGCTGCATTGACGAACGTCGGGTCACCGATGGTTTCATTGCCGCCGCAACCGGTGTGGCCACCGTTATCGGTGCTCCAAGTGTTGTAGGAGAACGTGAACACTCCAGTCGTACCAGCGTCGCAACTCGTGGGGGTAACGCCAGCAGCGATATGAATCGAGCCGATGTTGCCCTTCCAGTTCCAGTCGGCGCCACCCTGCTCCATCGACTGTCCAGGGCCAATACCATCAGGGTCGTCTTTCGCCCAAGCGATGTTGTAACCGTCGCCGCCCGCGATTGTACAGGTATTGTTGATGATGTTCCAGACGCCACGGATACCACGACCGTCAACGTCAAAGCAGGTCGCACCACGGATGATGTCACCGATCATGTTGTTCGAGACAGTTCCGTCCGTCATCATCGCGGTGGAGTCAAGGAATAGTCCGTTGATCTCGTTGTGGTAGATCCGGTTACGATCAACGACGAGATTCTGCGTTCCCCAAATTTGAATCGCGTCTGCATGGCAAGCTTCATTGGTATTGATACAAGTTGACTGCGGACAAGAGCCGTAGCCCGTTAGCCAATCCAAGCAATTGCGGGTAATGCCCTGAATCAGGTTGTTGCGAATAACGGGGTCGGTGTTGACTGGGTAACTATTGGCGGTATCAGCGCCGAACCTGATCCCGACCGGCGAGTTATTGGTAGTCACTCCGTCTGCCTGGTTACCGCAGCAAGCGGGGCCGATGATGCTGTTGATGATCGACACTCTCAGGCTTGAAAAAATCTCGACTACCGGGCCACAGGTTGGTTTTCCAACGGCAATCTTTACATTGTCGAATGTGATGTCAGTCGCCTGATCTGCAACCTTGCTAGCACCGTTCGAGCCGTAATAGACAAACACAGCCTGGTTACACGCTGATCCCGTGATCGCCATGTCCTTGAATGTCACAGCGTGTGGCTGCGTGCTCCCGTTACTCTGCCCGACGATGACCGACAAGACCGTGGGATCAGTTCCCTCGCATCCCTCGATAACCGTTGCAGGAGTCGTCTTACCGGAGTGGAACTTCACGTTTTGCAAGCCATAACTACCTGCGGCTACGCAAACAGTGTCGCCTGAGTTGGCTGCATTGGTGTAGGCGATATCAAAGACGCCATCAGTCACGTCATCGTTCGGGTTGCATTGACGGTTAGCTGCTTGGGCTGCTGCGAGAGTTTCCGGCGTTGCGTTCCGCGTGCAAGTGCCGTTCGGGCTATCTGAGGCGATCACCCATAGATTCCCGAGATTGCCGCCAACTGGCGGAGGAGCATCGTTGCGACTGCCGATCGCTAGGCCACCAGATACAACGCCTACAGTGGCCAATACTGCGAGGGCCATCTTGCCACGAATAGCGCGGGTGTGACTCTTAGGACTCATCCTTGGCTCCAATTGAACTCGAAGCAATCCTCCGGAGGATTGCTTCGAGTTCAATTGGAGCCAAGGATGAGTCCTAAGAGTCACACCCGCGCTATTCGTGGCAAGATGGCCCTCGCAGTATTGGCCACTGTAGGCGTTGTATCTGGTGGCCTAGCGATCGGCAGTCGCAACGATGCTCCTCCGCCAGTTGGCGGCAATCTCGGGAATCTATGGGTGATCGCCTCAGATAGCCCGAACGGCACTTGCACGCGGAACGCAACGCCGGAAACTCTCGCAGCAGCCCAAGCAGCTAACCGTCAATGCAACCCGAACGATGACGTGACTGATGGCGTCTTTGATATCGCCTACACCAATGCAGCCAACTCAGGCGACACTGTTTGCGTAGCCGCAGGTAGTTATGGCTTGCAAAACGTGAAGTTCCACTCCGGTAAGACGACTCCTGCAACGGTTATCGAGGGATGCGAGGGAACTGATCCCACGGTCTTGTCGGTCATCGTCGGGCAGAGTAACGGGAGCACGCAGCCACACGCTGTGACATTCAAGGACATGGCGATCACGGGATCAGCGTGTAACCAGGCTGTGTTTGTCTATTACGGCTCGAACGGTGCTAGCAAGGTTGCAGATCAGGCGACTGACATCACATTCGACAATGTAAAGATTGCCGTTGGAAAACCAACCTGTGGCCCGGTAGTCGAGATTTTTTCAAGCCTGAGAGTGTCGATCATCAACAGCATCATCGGCCCCGCTTGCTGCGGTAACCAGGCAGACGGAGTGACTACCAATAACTCGCCGGTCGGGATCAGGTTCGGCGCTGATACCGCCAATAGTTACCCAGTCAACACCGACCCCGTTATTCGCAACAACCTGATTCAGGGCATTACCCGCAATTGCTTGGATTGGCTAACGGGCTACGGCTCTTGTCCGCAGTCAACTTGTATCAATACCAATGAAGCTTGCCATGCAGACGCGATTCAAATTTGGGGAACGCAGAATCTCGTCGTTGATCGTAACCGGATCTACCACAACGAGATCAACGGACTATTCCTTGACTCCACCGCGATGATGACGGACGGAACTGTCTCGAACAACATGATCGGTGACATCATCCGTGGTGCGACCTGCTTTGACGTTGACGGTCGTGGTATCCGTGGCGTCTGGAACATCATCAACAATACCTGTACAATCGCGGGCGGCGACGGTTACAACATCGCTTGGGCGAAAGACGACCCTGATGGTATTGGCCCTGGACAGTCGATGGAGCAGGGTGGCGCCGACTGGAACTGGAAGGGCAACATCGGCTCGATTCATATCGCTGCTGGCGTTACCCCCACGAGTTGCGACGCTGGTACGACTGGAGTGTTCACGTTCTCCTACAACACTTGGAGCACCGATAACGGTGGCCACACCGGTTGCGGCGGCAATGAAACCATCGGTGACCCGACGTTCGTCAATGCAGCTCTCGCTCCAGCAAATACGATGAACCTCGCGCTCAGCGGAGCAGCCGGTGTCGCTGACAATAAGATCCCGACCGCCACCTGCTCCGGATTCGTCACCACCGATATCGACCTCGTGACGAGGCCGCAAAACTCGGGCTTCTGTGATGCGGGCGCGTGGGAGAGGCTCCAGCCCTAAATGGCCTGGACACCACGCACTCCGGAAACCGGCTCAGGTGCCAACAAGAACGTAGTTGTTACCAAGCCGTCCGGAACCGTCGATGGCGACGTCATGGACGTCTGGATTGTCATCGAGGATGTGCCATTCGATGCGGTTATCTCCTCACCACCTGCCGGATGGGTGCAAAGAGCGACTGTTGACGATGGTGCGGACTTCGGTATTCGAATGTGGCTCTTTACCAAGGTGGCTTCGGGCGAGGGAGCGTCATGGACATTCCCGATCGTCACAACGGCTGCTGCACCCAACTACACGTATCTTGCCAATGCTGCTGCGGGCGGCGATGGCACTCTGACGGGGACAATTCCTTCAGCTGCTGACAGAGCCACCTTCGTGGCAACCTATACGTCTCCATCTATTACTCCCGCTGTTAATGGTGCTCTCGTTAGGGCAGGGTTCACGACCGACACGAACGCTGATTTGCGTCCCATTACGGCCGATACTTCGCCTGCCGCAACTTCGGATGCGACTGGTTTTGACGGTACTTCGCAACAGCATGTCTACACGGAGCGGTTTGTGCAGGCCACTGCTGCAGCTATCGCACTCGACATGACCTTCAATGCATCTTGTGGCCAGCATGTCCAGACGGCGATTATCGCTTGGGCACCCGCTGGTGGCCCTACTCCTGTTACGAAGACTCTTACTGCGAGCTACAACATCGCAGATCTTTACCCGGATGTTGTAGCTACTTCGGTTCTTGCCGACACCGGAAATGCAACTACACACAACGTTCCTCTGCCGACCCCGGCAGGCGGCATTCTTCTCAACGACATCTTACTCTGGATCGGATGTGTCGATGGCAATACAGCAGTCTCACAACCTGGCGGTTGGACCGAGATAAAGGATGAGGCTAGCGGAACCGCTTGTGAGGTATATGTAGCTTGGAAGCGGGCAGCCGGGGGCGAGACAGGCAACGTTGTGCTAACCACCGGGTCAGAGGCGGGTGGACATCAGATCCTCTGCATTCGGGGTGCACATCTCACTACTGCTCCTGCGATCTCTACTGGCGTAACTGCTACATCTGCCAACCCGAATCCGGATAGTCTCGATCCTGCCAACTGGGCGACGGAAGAGACATTGTGGATCGCAGCAATAGGCAACGATGCCAATGTCGCGGTCACGGCAGGCCCTGCCGGGTACAGCGGGGTTCTTAACACTCGATGGGCGAACACCGCTGGCGCGGGAATTGCTACGGCCTGGAGGCAGTTGCTCGCGGGATCTGAGGATCCAGGCGCATTCACGATGGCGGCAGAAGACTCACGTGCCTTCACCATCGCGATCCGACCTGCAGCGGCCATCGTTCCGGTAGTGCAAACCTTGACGGCCACCTACAATATCAAGAAGCAGATCCCGAAGACTCTCGCCTCAACCTTCAACATTCGTACTTCTGTCAGCAAGAGTCTAACGGCCTCTTACTTTCTCGGGACGACTCCGGTATCGAAGACGTTGTCGGCGTCTTATACAATTCGAAAAGCGATTGTCAAGACTATACCGTCAACGTACTTCATCGTCAAATACGGGCCGCGAGCTAGTCTCGCCTATTACGTTTCTCCGGCTATTGGCCCTGTTCAGAAAACGCTAACCTCTACTTACAACATCGTTGGTCGAGTAGCGAAGACTCTCTCGGCTACTTACAATATCATCAAGCAGATTCCGAAAACTCTGTCTGCTACATATACCATCAGGATGGCGATTACCAAAACTCTATCGCCTTCATATATCATCAAGAAGTCGCAGCCTAAGACTCTCAGCGCTTCGTACAACATTCAAAAGTCGATCCTGAAGAACGTCACATCAGGTTACAATATCATCAAGCAGATTCCGAAAACTCTGTCTGCTACATATACCATCAGGAAGTCGATTTTGAAGACTCTGTCGGCGTCCTACAACATTGGATCTACCAGTGCGGTGCCCAAGACTCTTATCGCGTCATATATCATCAAGAAGTCGATTCCGAAGACTTTGTCGGCGACGTACATGATTCGAGTCTCGGTTGCGAAGGCCCTTGCCTCTAGCTATACAATCAAAGTCTCCATCATCAAATCTCTGTCTCCATCTTACCAGATCATTCAGTTCGGTACCGTTAACAAAACTCTCAGCGCTGTGTATAGCATCCAACGCCAGATTGCCAAGACGATTAGTTCGACGTACAATATCAAGCGAGAGATCCCGAAGACCGTCACATCGAGCTATAACATCCGAGTGTCGTTGCCGAAGACTCTCACTCCTACCTACAACATAAAGGCATCCATCGCGAAGTCGCTCGCTGCATCGTACATGGTTCGTGTCTCCGCCACGAAGGTGTTGAGCGCGTCGTACACCATCAAAAGGGCGACACCGAAAACATTGACGCCCACCTATACCATCAAAAATTCGGTATCTCAAACTTTGACATCTGCCTACTCGGTCATTCAGTTTGGCATTGTGACGAAAACTTTGCCTGTCTCGTACAACATCCGAATTTCGGTCTCCAAATCTCGCTCATCATCGTACATGATTCGACGCTCTGCGACAAAATCTGTTACGTCAAACTACACCGTGATCGGTCGTATCGGCAAGACAATGACTGCAGCATACATCATTCGTACCTTGCAAATCGATCATTTCCCGCACTCGCCCTCGGGCAGGATCGCCGTGCCGTCGGTTGGGAGGCCATAATGTTCGTTATCAGTTTGACTGACTATACCCCCATCGCTCGATACGACAATGAGCCGTGGACGCTGGCGAGGATCGAAGAGTCTGTCGCTCAGTCCGGGCCTTGGGTAGAAATCGACTCTGTCACGCTCTCCCCCGTAGACACGGATCCGGCCAACCCGCAGACTCGCAACTTTACGACGCCCAACGCTACGCTAGAAGAGGGCTGGTATCGAGTCGTCTTTGTCGATGGTATCGGGGCAACTGAAACTGCGACAGTGCCGGTACATCGCAAGACTGCCATTGGGTTCCCGTTTACTCCGACAGTCTCCGAAGTTGCGGCTATCCTCCGCGCTCGAACTAAGGATACGTTCGGGAACGAAGTGGGCACATTCAATAGCAACACTCGTCCGACTGGCAATGAAGTTCTGTTGCTGATCGAGAAGGCACAGAGCTTCGTTCTCTCGCGCGCCGACGATGACATCCCCGAGGGTGGCTGGGATATCGCTCGCGACTTGATCTCTCTCGGCGCAGCGATGCTAGTCGAAATGAGCTACTTCTCTGAGCAAGTCGGTACTGATCGAACGGCATACGAAGAGATGGAGCGAATGTTTGATAAGCAATGGGACGCTTTGATTGGAGCGATCGAGCGGGAGAAGGCAGAAGTTGTTGATGGTGCCGATGCCCCGCCCAACATCGCCTTCGGATTCCCGACGGCTGAGCCTCTCTGGACAAAGAAGTTCTAGTGTCTGCCTACCTTCCCCACATCCGTCTCTTTGGTGCCGATCAGGTTCGGGCCAGAATGCTGCGCGGGGCAGCACGGGCCACAAATATGAAGCCTGCCAATCAAAAGATCGCTGACGACATGATGAGGGTAATCGACGCTACCTTCAAATCACAGGGTCGGCGCTACGGCGGTAGTTGGACGCATCTCGATCCAGATACGATCCGAGCAAAGCGCAGGCGTGGACTTAATCCTCGCATCTTGATTGCACGGGGCAGACTGATGAATGCCTTCACGAAGAGGCGTAGTCGCAATCAGGTTCTAGTCGTGACAAGAGATAGCGTCGAGCTAGGTACGACCCTGCCCTACGCAGGCACTCATCAATTCGGAGATGACGACAAGGGAATCCCCGCGCGCCCGTTCATTTCGTTCCACGAGCGCGACGTAGCTCGATGGGCTAAGATCTGCGAAGACGAATTGTTGAGGGCGATGGGATATCACTAATGACTTCAATCTTTGAACCCATCTACGTTGCGCAGAAGCTCGAAGACGTCATCAAAGCTCAAATCGAAGAGTGGATGCCCACTTACATCAGAGAGGTCGAGCGTCAATTCTTCGGACAGATGGATAGAATCCCCATGCCAAAGAGCGTCACCAGTCGCAATCAATTCGATAAATTCCCG
>Ga0137436_1000505_pt1 | contig 11349 bp, 10 predicted proteins | sample EasRivERMGT119_2_FD_102328 | JGI IMG/M metagenome (GOLD analysis project Ga0137436, IMG submission 102328) | Soil microbial communities from meander-bound floodplain in the East River, Colorado, USA - East River MetaG ERMGT119_2 | ecosystem: Environmental > Terrestrial > Soil > Floodplain ...
CACGATGTTCCGATGGGTGATGACAACACCCTTGGGATCAGCAGTGGTGCCCGAGGTGAAGACGATTTCTGCGACCGTGTCAGGCCCGACGACCGTGCGCGTCGAGTGCGGCGATTCCCTTCCGGCCCAGTCGATCTCACTCAGATGCCACGTGAAGGCAACTTGCAGATCCTCAAGTGCGTGCACATCGTCGCCGAGGACGATGCCCCGGGGAGCGGCGACCTTGACGATTCGCCGCAGAAGATCCTGTGACGCGCCGGAGTCCACCGGAATCACAGTCACGCCACGCAGCAGGCAACCCCAGAACACCGCCACCCACTCCGGCCGGTTACCGCTCCAGATCACCACACGGTCTCCGGTCTGCAGCCCTGCCGCCGTCAGCCGGCTGGCAAACCGTTCTGACGCATCACGTAACTGATCGCCGCTGTACGACCAGCGGCGGAGCCCATCGTCATAACGCAACGCGTCGCTTCGTCCTTTCACGTATCGATCGAAGAAGTCGAGCAGGTGCCGCATGACCTCACCGGGAGAAAGCGGCCGCGTGTGACTTCTGCTGCTCGTGATCGATCTGCGACGATTGGTCGAGCTCGCCTTCGCGACCGGCGACAATGCGGGCGCCTCGATGCGGGCCGCGCCCCGCAGTGATCACCGTGTGCTGGTGGTCGCCGCCGCTGTCATCCGTATAGATCACGACCCAGTCGCGAGTCTTGCCCAGCCGATGCGCACGCGCGGTATTCGAAAAGAGCGCCGTGTATCGGCGGCCGTGCCGCTCGGTATGCAGCACCGGCAACCACGCGGTGCGCTCAGGATTGAACCGGCGTGGCGCGATCAACGGCAACTGACCGCGACTGGCTTTGTCGCGATACTCACGATCCACATCCAGCAACTCAGAAATGGGTGGACGCGGCGCCGCGCGGGCATCTGGTCTGACCCGGCCGAGACGCTGCGCCAGCGAGTCTTGGATCCCCGCCAGTCGTTTGCGGCCGAAGCCCGCGATCGTGTCGAGTCGCCCATCGTGAGCGGCGGCTTCCAGGTCCTCGAGAGTGTGAATGCCAAGCTCGACATGGAGTCGCTCGGCGAGTTTGCGGCCGATGCCCGGCACCGAGCCCAGCACTTTCTCAGGATCAGCTGCACCACGCAGGCGATCGAGCATCGGCAGCCGGCCGCGCGTGATCAACTCACGGATGGCGCGCGCGATGCCTGGGCCTACTCCCGGTATCTCCTCGAGGCCCTCGAGGCCGGCGCTGTGAAACGTCTGGTCGAGCGATTCCGGCCATGAGCGCACTGTCGCTGCTGCGCGCCGATAGGCGCTCAAGCGGAAACGATCCGCGCCTTGCGACTGCAACAAGTCGGCAGCCTCTTCGAGTCGTCTGGCAATCCGGCGATTGATGGTGCTCATGGTCGTCTCAACTCGCGGCCACCAGCGCAGTGTCACCTGTCAGTGCCTGGCGAAGGATCAACGTCTCGAGGAGCCGTTCCGTGAAGCGAGCACGGCACGGTGACCTCGTTGCTTTGCCGAGCTGACCTTGACCCGGGTCTGCGGAATCGCGACGGGCGCAGTCACGCGCAACAGCCCATTGCGGTACTCCGCTGTGACGCGGGACGGATCAACCGGTTCCGGAAACGCGTAGTTGCGAAACAGCGGACCGTTCGCAAACTCGCACACGACCACATCGCCGAGCTGGTTGCGATCGGAATGATGCACGTCCGCCGCCACGAGCAACTCCGTCGGCGTTACGCGCACGTCGAGTTGCTTCGGATCGATGCCGGCGGCCGCGACTTCGACCACGAAGGCATCCTGGGTTCGGACCACTTCGAGGGCGGGTCGCCACACCGTCTCGCGTTCGGCTTTCAACCAATCGTCGATCGCGTCACCAATCGCGCCGCTCCGCTGGCGGAACATTTCGACGGCCCGCTCGGCGACTCGCCGGCGAACCGCCTCCACTTCGTCGAGGACTGTATCCACGGTCCGCAATCTGATCTTCATGTCACCCTCCTACGGACCAGCACCCGTGGCGATACTCTTGTTCCGACCGCCGACGATCGGCGCGGCAGCGTCGCAGACGTGTTCGCGCGTACCCGACGCATCGACGCGAGGCCATCGAAGCGACTCCAGTCGGTACCCGAGCTGACGCCAAATCACCTCAATGCCCGCATCGGAGACATCGTGTTCTCGCCCTTGTACTCGCGAGATCAGAACTGGTACCGGAGCATCGAGCCACACCCCGACAAACGGCACCCCGGCGGCACGTGCGACGTGTTCAACCGCGTCGCGGTGAGAATCCTCCGCAAACACGGCATCGGCGATGGCGGTATAGCCGCTACGCACGACCTTGTCGGCTTGATCCATGACGGTGTCATAGACCCGTCGGGACACGTCGTCGGTATAACCCTCCGGACCCAGGGGGATCAGCGGCTCAACCCCACGCAACTTCTTGCGGATCACGTCGCTGCGGATGACGACCGCGCCGGGAGCCGCGCCGATTGATGGCGCAACGTCCATGGCCAAAGTCGATTTGCCTGTTCCTGACAAGCCGCCGACGGCGATCAATCGCGGCAGTGGCGGTTCGAGCATCGCACTCGCCATCGTCAGGTAATCGTTCGCGAGCGCCTGCAATTCCAGACGACGAACTTTGTCGCTCTGCAGATTGGCGGATGTCGCCGTCGTCTTCGCCGCAACTGCGGCCCGGCACGACAAGAACAGCGGCATCAATGGGAGACCGTCCAGCTCCCCGGTCTCGGCGAGGTAGCTATTCCAAAGGAGGTTGGCATGATGCGGCAAACCAAGCCGCCAGAGGTCCATCAGAAGGAATGCAAGGTCATACAGAGTGTCTATCGATGAGATTTCGTCGTTGAACTCAATCGCATCGAACAGTGTCGGCTGTCCGTCGAGCAACACGATGTTACGGAGGTGTAGGTCGCCGTGACAGTGGCGAACCATTCCTTGGTCGCGCCGTTCGTCCAGCAGCACGCCGCCACGATCGAGGACGAATCGCGCACGCTCGGTCAGCTTCCTGCACTTGCCCGTATCGAGGATTCCGGCGCCTTCCTCGTCAAACCCGGCGGCATTGCCATCAATGATCCGACGCATGGCGTCCCAGCCGCCCTGATCCATCCGGCTATCGGCCCTCTGATGGAATCTTGCGACGACATGAGCCAGCGGACTCATCAACTTGAGTGGAAGCACGCCCGCCTCGGCCTGGCGATCGAACAGCAGGCTCTGATCAAAACGCGCCATCTCGACCAGCCAATCCACTGCCGGGCCGTTACCGCCGATCGACAACGAGCCATCCGCCTGTCGTGTTACGGCGACCACGCCGCGATAGAGGGCGGGCGCCGTGCGCCGATTGGTGCGGACTTCGGCTTCGCACATCGCACGCCGTCGATCGGCGGTGGAGTAATCGAGATAGTCGTAGCGAACGGCGCGCTTCAGCTTCCAGGCGCGTTCGCCAGCCAGAAACACATTCGAGGCGTGCGTCTCTATTCGCTCGACCGCGGCGCCGGCGTGCGTGGTGGGCGAGCTCAAGAACGCCACGACCCTCGATTGGTCTTCAGTGATCATCGTGAGCTCGCCCCGTAGGATTAGGGAACGATCGAAATACGGTCCTCGACGTCCTTGACGCCCGGAGCGGCCCACGCCGCTCGGCGAGCCTCGTCGCGCTCAAACCATGAGTGCACGTTGCCCGACAGGACGATCTTGCCGTCAGAGGCGGCGACGTTTATGCGGCGAGCATCCACTTCCGCGCTCCGCTTCAGGGCGGCTTCGATTTTCTTCTGGACGTCCGTCGCGCTGACGTGTGGCTCGAGCGTGATGAGGTTGGAGACGCCGACTACTCCCGTGAGGTCGCGTGCCGCACGCTGGGCTGCGGAGCGTTGGTACTCCCAATCGACCGCGCCAGACAGCTTGACCCAGCCGTTGCTAACCGACACCGCAATCTTCTGGTCGGGAACGACGCTGCTCCAGCGCAGGGCCGACAGTACCGCTTGCGCGATGTCGGAGTCAGAGCGCTTTGACTCATTGCCCAGGCGCACGTTGATGTCGTTCGCAATGGCCTTGGTGCCATACACCGCCGCTGCGACTCTCTCTGCTGCCGCTCTTTCAGCGTAAGTCTTGACGTCGCCACGCAACGTGACCACGCCTTTGTCGACCGACACGCCGATGTCGGCAGCGTCGATGCTCGGATCCCAATCGAGCGCGTTCTGGACGTGCTCCTGCAGTTGTCTATCGGTCATTGCTTCCTCCAGATGAGTTTCGGTGAACCACTAAACTGGTGAAGGCAACCCGCGTGCCCGACGAGCGCGTTGTGACAACTCTTCGTGCAAGTCGTTTTGCGCCATGCCGATATGACTCCTTCGCCCGCTGCAAACGCGAGTGGGGAATTTGACGTGATCGCCAAGGAATATTCCGCTCGGCCATCAGACGGACCTGACCCGGCGACGCCGAGTTGATGAAATCAACACGGCATGGCTTTCGCACAACCAAAAGCAGCATTCGTGCTGATTGATGGAGGTGTGTGATGACAAGCCTTGCGGAGTCCGTGGCCAAAGCCGCGAGTGAATATACGGAGCCCATCCGAGCCGCGGTTCACGAAAACGTGCGGCACGCTCGGCGAGCGGTCGCGGCCGGACGCAATGCCCTGGAGGATTGCACCGACGCCACCGCCCTCCAGGTCCGACGGCATCCGTTCGCGTCGATAGGAATCGCCGCCGGCATCGGCGCACTCGTTGGCTGCGCGATCGGGTTCACGCTCGGACGCGCTGCCCGTCGTGCCCCCGGCACGCCATAGAGCGACCATGCATCGACCACTGATCTCCGTTCGCGAGTTGACCAAGACATACAACTTGGGCAAGGTTGCGGTTCCGGCTCTACGCGGTGTGTCTCTTGATGTCGATGCGGGAGAGTTCCTCGCTTTGACGGGACCCTCTGGGTCGGGCAAGTCGACGTTCATGCACCTCCTTGGCTGTTTGGACCACCCGACCAGCGGCGAATACCTGCTGAATGGCCAGGACGTCGCGCGGCTGTCCGCCGGCCAACTTGCGGAAGTTCGCAATCGCGATATCGGATTCGTGTTTCAAGGGTTCAATTTGTTGCCGCGCACGTCGGCGCTGGAGAACGTGGAACTGCCGTTGGTGTACACCCGCGGTCTGTCGATGCGCGAGCGGCGAGAACGCGCCACGGCCGCGCTCCATGTGGTCGGTCTGGGCGACCGCCTCGACCATCACGCGAATCAACTCTCCGGCGGCCAACAGCAGCGCGTCGCCATCGCGCGCGCCCTCGTCAATAATCCGGTGCTGCTTCTCGCAGATGAGCCGACCGGCAATCTGGATTCACGAACGAGTCTTGAAGTCGTGGAAATCCTTCAGCGCCTCAATATCGAACGGAATCTGACGGTCCTGCTCGTGACGCACGAACGCGACATCGCGCAGTACGCCGCGCGCCTGGTGTCGTTCCTGGATGGCCGCATTCAGGTCGACGAACCCGTGATGCCGCGACGGAGCGCCTCGGCGGACCTCGCCGCGATCACCGCGGCCACGGCCGTGGCTTGACGATTGGATGACGAAGATGCCGGTGCTCATGGCGCGTGGCGTCGCGGCAGGAACGAAAGGAACACGATGACGAGCTGGATCCGTGGGTTCGACGAGGTCGGCATGAACGATGTGTCCGACGTGGGCGGTAAGAACGCATCCCTCGGTGAGATGCGGAGAGCGCTGACGCCGCTCGGCATCCGAACGCCTGACGGGTTTGCGACGACGGCGGACGGCTACCGCGCCTTCCTCCGTGCCGCCGATCTCGAGCGCGTCATCGATGACGGCCTTCGGGACCTCGATGTCGACCGGATCGAGGCGCTGCAGGCGGCAGGAGCTCGCATCCGTTCAGCGATCCTTGCCGCCCCGCTGCCCGTCGAATTGATCCAGGGCGTGTCCGACGCGTATCGCCGTCTCGAAGGCGCATATGGCGCGAACTGCGACGTGGCCGTGCGCAGCAGCGCCACCGCGGAAGACCTTCCCGACGCCAGCTTCGCCGGTCAGCAGGAGACCTATCTCAACATCCATGGCGAGGCCATGCTGATTGACGCGGTGAAGCGCTGCTATGCCTCGCTGTTCACCGATCGCGCGATCGTCTACCGGGTCCATCACGGATTCGATCATTTGCAGGTCGCCCTTTCGGTCGGTGTGCAGAAGATGGTCCGGTCCGACCTGGCGTGTGCGGGCGTGATGTTCTCCATCGACACGGAAACAGGCTTCGCCAACGCGGTGCTCATCAACGGCGCCTACGGACTTGGCGAGAGCGTCGTGCAAGGCACGGTGAACCCCGACGAGTTCTACGTGTTCAAGCCGACACTGGCAAAGGGTTTCCGGCCGATTCTTCAAAAAAAACTCGGCACCAAGGAATTCAAGCTCGTCTACGAAGACGGAGGCTCGCGGCAGACGCGAAGCGTCCCTGTGTCCCCCGATGACCGCGAACGCTTCGTCCTGTCGGACGGCGATATTCTGACGCTCGCGCGCTGGACGGTGCTGGTCGAGGAGCACTACTCGCGGCTTCGAGGCGTGTCGTCGCCGATGGACATCGAGTGGGCCAAGGATGGCCGGACTGGCGAGCTGTTCCTCGTGCAGGCGCGTCCCGAGACGGTGCACACCCAGCGCGATCCGCTGGTGCTCGAGCGCTTCCAGCTCGAGTCGCACGGCGATGTGCTCGCCAAGGGGCGCAGCGTCGGCGAGAAGATCGGTCAAGGCCCGGCCCGCATCATTCGGTCGGCGATCGACCTGGAACAATTGCAACAGGGTGACGTGCTCGTCACCGAGATGACCGACCCCGACTGGGAGCCGGTCATGAAGCGCGCGGCTGCCGTCGTCACCGATCGTGGCGGCCGAACCTGTCATGCCGCGATCGTGAGTCGCGAACTGGGTATTCCGGCGATCGTCGGCACGCACACCGGCACGTCCGCCATCAAGTCCGGTGATGAGATCACGGTGTCGTGCGCAGAAGGCGAAGAGGGATTCGTGTATCGGGGCCGGCTCCCCGTGCGAATCGAGCGGACCAACCTCGCCGACGTGGTGCGTCCACGCACGCGGATGATGATGAACGTCGCCAATCCCGCCGAAGCGTTTTCATTGTCGTTTCTGCCGAACGACGGTGTTGGTCTGGCGCGACTCGAGTTCATCATCGGCACGCACGTCCGCACCCATCCGATGGCACTGCTGAAGCCAGATCGCGTGACGGACCCCAAGGAGCGTCGTGAGATCGATCGCCTCACGCGGGGCTACGTGGACAAGGGCCAGTACTTCGTCGATCGGCTGGCCGAAGGTGTCGCGATGATCGCCGCCGCCTTCTGGCCTAAAGATGTGATCGTGCGAATGTCGGACTTCAAGACCAACGAGTATGCGGGGCTGCTCGGGGGCGCCGCCTTCGAGCCGAAGGAAGAGAACCCGATGCTCGGATTCCGCGGGGCATCGCGATACTACGACGAGCGTTACCGCGAGGGCTTTGCTCTCGAGTGCCGCGCCATGCGGAAAGTGCGCGAGGAAATGGGGCTGGAGAATGTCAAGCTGATGGTGCCTTTCTGCCGCACGGTCGAAGAAGGACGCCGTGTCATCAAGGAGATGGCCGCCAACATGCTGGTGCAGGGCGAGCGCGGACTCGAAATCTACGTCATGTGCGAGATCCCCAGCAATGTGACCCTTGCGAAGGAATTCGCGGAGGTCTTCGACGGCTTTTCTATCGGCAGCAACGACCTCACGCAACTCATGCTCGGCGTCGATCGCGACTCGGAGCTCGTCGCGCACCTGTTCGACGAGCGCAATGAGGCGGTCAAGCGGACCATTGCGCACGTCATCGCGGCGGCGCATGCAGCGGGTCGGAAGATCGGCATTTGCGGCCAGGCACCCAGCGATTACCCGGAATTCGCACAGTTTCTGGTCAGCGAGGGCATCGATAGTCTTTCTCTCAATCCCGATTCACAGCTGAAGACGATGCTCGCGATCGTGGACGTGGAGAAACGGCTTGCTCGAAGCGCACCTCAGATCGTGGCTACTTGAGATAGCGCTCAAACCATTCGCCGGCCAGCCGCTCGACTGCCTCCAACGTTCCAGGTTCTTCGAACAGGTGCGTCGCACCATGGACGACCTGCAGTTCAACCACAGCCGGCATCTGCTTCTTCGCCTTCCGGTTCATCTCGAGTACCTCGCGGTCCGCTCCGCCGACGATCAACAGCGTCGGCGCATGGACGCGGGAAAGCCAGTGATTGGCAAGGTCCGGCCGGCCACCACGGGAAACGACGGCGTGAACGAGATCCGGTCGTTCAGCGGCCGCCATGAGGGCCGCGGCGGCGCCGGTGCTCGCACCGAAATATCCGAGAGGCAATTCCGAAATCTCCGGAATTGTGCGCGACCATTCGGCCGCCGCACGAACGCGCGAGGCAAGCCGGGCGATATCGAAGCGGTACTCTGCCGTGTAGATATCCACCGATTCCTCTTCCGCTGTCAGGAGATCCAGCAGCACCGTCGCGTAGCCGCGAATGTTCAACGACTCGGCAACCTGGCGATTACGAGCGCTGAAGCGACTACTTCCGCTACCGTGGGCAAAAATCACCACCCCCTGCGGACGAGGCGGCACGCTCAAGTCGGCGTGTAACAACACGGCACCTGCAGGGATCTCAACTACTTTGTCGGAAACGGCGGCATTCATGGCGGTCCTCCAAGTGATGTTCGCGATTGAGTGAGGCAAGGGCCATGCCTGCGGCCCGGCACAAGCCTTGCTCCAGTGATCGGCACATGGAGACGCAACCGGATCGACGGAATCGGCCGTTTGCGAATCGCGTCGAAGCGGGCAAAGAGCTCGCCGGCTACTTGCAGCGTTATGCGGGAAGATCCGACGTCATCGTGCTCGGACTCCCGCGGGGCGGAGTGCCCGTGGCTGCGGTGATCGCCGGCGCGCTCGGCGCCCCGCTTGACGTGTTCACGGTGCGCAAACTGGGTGTGCCCGGCCATCGCGAGTTGGCGATGGGCGCGATTGCCAGCGGCGGAGCGCGAGTGCTCGATCACCGATTGATCGAGGATCTCCAACTGCCTGAGCGCGCAGTGAGCTGGGTGATTGCGGAAGAGGAACGAGAGCTCATGCGGCGAGAACAGCTATTTCGCTCCGGGCTCGGGCCGCTGACCGTAGCCGGGCTCATCGCGATCCTCGTCGATGACGGTCTTGCCACGGGATCGACGATGCTGGCGGCCGTTCAGGCGATCCGCGACCTCGGACCATCGCGCGTGGTGGTCGCGGTTCCGGTGGGCTCGGCGGAAGCCTGCCGCAAACTCGAACAAGTTGCGGACGAAGTCATTTGCGCGCGCATCCCGAGTCGATTTGCCGCGGTGGGCCAGTGGTATGCGGACTTCTCCGAAACGTCGGATGCAGAAGTCAAGACGCTGCTGCATCCTGTCGCTGCCGTAGTGAAACGGTGATGTCATGAGCGGTGCGCTCGACGTCGTTCGCGCGAATGCGGTTGAACTCGACTCGACGCTCGACGTCGACCCCATTCTCGATCTCATCGGTGACGCCAGAGTGGTCCTGATCGGCGAAGCGACGCACGGCACGCACGAGTTCTACGAGACCCGCGCGCGCGTGACCCAGGAGCTGATCGCCTCGCGCGGCTTCAACGTCGTGGCAGCGGAAGCGGACTGGCCCGATGCGTTTCGCGCCAATCGCTGGGTGCGCGGCCAGGGCGATGACCGGAGCGCCGCCGATTCCTTGGCGGACTTCACTCGTTTCCCTCGCTGGATGTGGCGGAACCGCGTCGTCGTGCAATTCCTGGAATGGCTGCGTGACCACAACCTCCGGCAGGCACCGCACGCGCAGGCCGGCTTCTTCGGGCTCGATCTGTACAGTCTCCACCGATCAATTGAAGCCGTGGTTCGCTATCTCGAACGCGTCGATCCGACCGGGGCCGCGCATGCTCGACAGCGATATGCCTGTTTCGATGTGTTCGGCAGCGATCCCCAGGTCTACGGCCACGCGACGACTCGCGGGATCGAGCCGTCGTGCGAACGTGAGGTGATCACGCAACTCGCCGATCTGAGGCGCCGCGCGGCTGACTACTCGAGCCGCGACGGGCGCGTGGCGGTGGACGAGTATTTCTCGGCGGAGCAGAACGCGCGCCTCGTCAGCGACGCCGAACGCTACTACCGTGCGATGTTCAGCAACGGTCATGCCTCCTGGAACCTGCGCGATCGCCACATGATGGCGACGCTGGAAGCGGTGATCGGCCACGCGACCCGGATGAACGGCGCTGCCCGGGCGGTCGTCTGGGCGCATAACTCACATCTTGGCGATGCCCGTGCCACGCAAATGGGCGCGCAGGGCGAGCTGAATATCGGTCAACTGGCTCGCGAAGCGTTTGGCCGCGATGTCGTGTCAATTGGCTTCACCACCCACACCGGTTCAGTGACGGCGGCGTCAAACTGGGATGCGCCGGCAGAGCTGATGTCGGTTCGGCCGTCGCTCCCCGGCAGTGTCGAGCGGCTGTTTCACGACACAGGTCTCGGGTCCTTCGTTCTCGATCTTCGCGGTCCTGGCGGTGCCGCACTCGAACGTCCACTGCTCGAACGAGCGATTGGCGTCGTCTATCGCCCGCGCACTGAGCGTCACAGCCACTATTTCAACGCCCGGCTTCGGCAGCAGTTCGACGTGGTGGTTCACTACGACCGGACCCGGGCGCTCGAGCCGCTCGAGCTGTGGTCGAAGCACGAAGCCGACCTGCCCGAAACGTGGCCGAGCGGCGTGTGAGCGGCCGGTGAACCTTCGTTGAACTACCAAACTTGTTGCATCGCAACGCGCGTGCCGGTCTGCCGGTTGTCCGCAATATCGTTGCGGTCACGGCATCTCTTGTATCGACTCTATATAGCCAACGATGATCTCGATGCGCACCTTATTCGCCGTCGAGTTGGGATCGAGCGCCTGGAAGATCGGGCCCCACACTGGCATGTCTGTCGACCCGTGCGCGGGCACTACCGGCACGCGGTTGCCTGTCACAAACGACTCGACCATCGTTTTCGGAAACTGTCCGTTATGGCGCGCTGCGAGCGTGGTGAGGTCTGGAGGGGAGACAGTCAGTGCGGGTACGACCGGGCCACGGCCTTTCCCGTCCCGACCGTGGCACGACGCGCAGTAGTAGTTGAACAGGTCTTGCCCGTACATCGACGGAATGATCAGCGGCGGTGTCTTGGGCCCGGTCGTCTGCCCTGATGCGCTGAACGCAAGTAACGCGAGTGTCAGACCGGCCAACAGCAACTGCAGGCACTGGGAGCGTTTCATAAACGTGACCTCTTCGATGCGGCTATCCAAGAGCGAGCCGTTGCCCTCGC
>Ga0137436_1000507_pt1 | contig 11344 bp, 14 predicted proteins | sample EasRivERMGT119_2_FD_102328 | JGI IMG/M metagenome (GOLD analysis project Ga0137436, IMG submission 102328) | Soil microbial communities from meander-bound floodplain in the East River, Colorado, USA - East River MetaG ERMGT119_2 | ecosystem: Environmental > Terrestrial > Soil > Floodplain ...
CCTCCTCATCCTCAACCGCGAGCCGGTCCCGCTCTACCGCGTGCTCGAGCGCAACGGCTACTCCTGGAACGCGACCTGGTTCGACGACGGGCGCTGCGAGATCCTGATCCGCGAAAAACGCGCGCCCGGCTGAAAACTCAGGGATCGAAGCCGCGCAGCCGCTCGACGTCGCGGATGTGCACGGTGCGGCCGCGGACTTCGATCAGGCCTTCGGCGGCGAGCTCGTGCAGGATGCGCGAGAAGTGCTCCAGGGTGAGGTTGAGCCGCGAAGCCACGACGCTCTTGGTCGCGGGAAGCGTGACCTCGATGCCGCCGTCCTGCGCGGAGGACGGGCTGCAGGCGTGCAGGAGATAACCGATGATGCGCTGCGTGCCCGAGCGCATCGAGTTGGCCTCCAGGTCGCCGATCAGGTCGTGCAGCCGGTGCGACAGGCCGGCAATCATGCGCCGCGCGAAACGCGGGTCGCGCTCCAGCTCGTCGAACACCGCTTCGCGCTGGACGTGCAGCAGAAGGGAGTCCGCGAGCGCCTGCGCCGTCACCACGTGCGGCCGCTCCATGAACATCACCGCCTCGCCGAAACTCTGCCCCGGGCCGAGGATGTCGACCACCTTTTCGTCGCCGTGCGCCGAAACGAACGCGAGCTTGACCTGGCCGAAGACGACGATGTGAAAACCCTTCGCCTCGTCGCCCCGGTGAAAAAGGATTTCGGAACGCGACGCGCGCACTTGCCGGGTGAAGGCAGCGATGCGGCCGAGCTCCTCCGGGATCAGCTCCTTGAACAAGCCCACGTTGGCGAGAAAGGACCGGACGTCGATCGGGGCGGTCATGATGTCGAGTGGGCGACCGTGTTTCCGGCTGCTTGAAGGGGATCACGTCCGCACAACGCGCAGTCTAGCGGATGGCGGCAAGGAACGGCAGAGGATCGTGGGTGAGCGCCACGGCGACGATGTAGGCAAAGACGAGCTGGGCCGCAAGCCACGCGGACAGGCGCACGCGCCAAGTCTTGCCGAAACGTAGCGCCACCATGCCAAGGGCGATATAGGCGACGAGGCCGGCGAGTTTCGCCGAGAGCCAGGCGTGCGTCCCCGGGTACTCGTGCAGGATCAGGGTCATCCACACCGCCGCGGCGAGGAGCACCGTATCGTTGACGTGCGGCACCACCCTGACCCAGCGCCGTTCGAGCAACGGCGAACCGGTGAGCATCCAGATCCCGCGCACGAAAAACAGCGCATAGGAGATCGCCGCCGTCGCGATGTGAATTGCCTTGAGCGCGGCGAAGTCCATGCGCCGCCGCTTGACAAACCGGATTCAGAGCACCGGGATGCGAACGTGCATCAGCGCCGAGCGTCCGCCGCGCACTTCCTTCAGGCAGCGCTGGATCGCCGCCGGTACCGCGCCGGGATCGTCCACCCTCTCGCCGTAGCCGCCCGCCGCTTCGCAGATCTTGGTGAACTCGATATCGGGCGCGAGCAGCGCGTTGAACTCGTTGGTCGCCTTGGCGTCGCCTTCGGGATAGACGCGCAGCGTCGCTTCCTTCACCGCGGACCAGCCCGAGTTGTCGAAGAGCACCGTGAAGATCGGCAGCTTGTATTGCTTGGAGACCGCGTAGACCGAGGAGGGATTGCCGAAATAGAAGCCGCCGTCGCCGACCATCTGCACCACCGTCGCATCCGGCTTTGCGAGCTTGATGCCGAGGGCTGTCCCCGACGAGCTGCCGAGGCCCCCGCCGGCGAACCCGATCGACGAGCCTGGCCGGGTGCGCATGATCTGGTTGTTGACGATGGGGCCGTTGCGGATGCCTTCGTTGACGACGACGGCGTCATCGCCGATCGCCTTGGAAATTTCAGCGCAAAGGTAATGCGGGTTGATCGCGCCGGCCTTGCCCTTGTCCGCGGCCAGTCTCGCCAGGGCCGAGCGGCGCTCGTTTCCCTCGCTTCGCATCGCTTCGACGCGCTTCGCCGCCGCTTCGCGGAACGCGGGCGTCGCTTTCGCCTTGAGCGCCTCGAGCAGTTGTTTGAGAATCAGGACGCTGTCGCCCTGCAGGCGCGCGTTCGACGCAAAACCCCAGATCGGGAAGCATTCCTTCACCACGTCCACATCGATATGCGCCCACCAGGTCTGCGGATTTTCTTTCGTGTGCTTCGGGATCCACGGCACGTCCACGTCCACCAGCAGCCCGACATCCGCGTCGGCGATGGCGGGCATCATGCCGGCGAAGCAGGGCGAGGCGCGCGAGATATTGAGATAGAGCGGGCTTGCCTCGAACACGCGGATGCCGGCAAGGCGCACGATCTCCTCGATCAGGGCCGGGGCTTCGAGATTGCGTCCCGCGTAGGAGGTCACCATCACCGGGTGTTTCGCCGCAAGCAGCTTGTCTGCAATCTGCGCGACGGCGGCGGTATCGGCCGCACCGGCGGGCACCGCGCCGTAGCGCTCCTTCGGAAACGGGCGCATCGCGGCCTCGTCCCAGGTCTGAATGAGCGTCTCGCGCGGCAGCATCAGGTAGACCGGGCCCATGGGATCGCTGTGGGCGACGGTATGGGCGCGGCGCAGCGTCTCCTTCGTCATCACCCCCGAGGGCAGCGTCCACTCCCACTTCGCGTAGGGCCGCACGATCCCCGACTGGTCGAACGGCTCCTGGATGAAATGCACGTAGTTGTCGCGCGAGCCGGGCAGCTCGCCGCGCACCGTGTAAGGCGCCTTGCCCGCCATGAGAACGAGCGGCAGCCGCCCGCGGCGCGCGTTGTGCATCGCCATCGCGGAATTCGCCGTGCCCGCGTCCACGTGCACCATCACCGCCTGCCCGCGGCCGGTCGCCATGGCGAAGCCCGAGGCCATGTGCATCGCGGTGTTCTCGTGCGGGCAGTTGAGGACCTTCGGGTAGCGCCGCCCTTCTTTCTTCCAGCGCGCCATCTCCTCGATCAGCGGCGCGTGGTCGGTGCCGAAGTTGGAGAACAGATACTCGACGCCGATATCGTTCAGGCCTTCGAGAAAATAGTGCGAGGTCGAGTGGAGCTTGACCTGGGGGGCTTTGTCCATGCTGGGTTCCTCTTCCCTTGACGCGGCGGCGGAGGAGCCGCCCCCTCGCCGGCCGCAGAATCGCTACCCGAATTTCAGCGTGATGATAAACCGATTTGCCCGACCTCAGCCAACATCGCTACGGCTCCCGGCGGGTCTTGTAACCCGTAATCATCGCCTTGATGAAATTCTCCTTGTGTATCGCGCTTGCGATCAGGGCGCCGGCCACATGGAGAAACACGAGAAAGAGCGTCAGATTCGAAAGAACTTCGTGAATCTCCTCCCAGAATTCCTCTGCCTCCGTCTTGTTCCTCTTCCTCCCGCGCTCGCTTCGCCCCCCTCTCTCCTCGTCGTTTGCCATTGCCGATGAAACGATCCAGGTTTCAGACTTCGCGAGCGGCCCGCGGCCCTGCTCGCCATAGGCCTCCAGGCCGCTCCAGCAGGTGGCGATCAAACACAGCAGCAGCGCGACGACCATCCAGCCGCCGAGGGGATTGTGGCCGAGGTAATGAAGGGGCTTGGATGAGAAAAAGGCCCTGACGTATCGCAAGGTCGCCGCAGGGCCGTAGATGAAATCCGAGAACCTGGCGTGCTTCGTCCCGACCAGTCCCCACAGGATGCGAAAGGCCGCGAGCGCCAGCACTCCGTATCCGGTGTAGACATGAAGCAGGCTTTCGTCGTCTCCGCTCGAATATGCGACGAAGAACAAGACGACCAGGGACCAGTGAAAAACCCGCACCGCAAGGTCCCAAACCTTGATTCTCGCTTCCTCAGCCATGGCAATCATCCTGGGTGGGCTAGGCATCTCGATTCCGGCCGGGCGTCCGTCGATAGATGACGTGATACACCAACCCCACCAGCACACTGCCGCCGACGATGTTGCCCAGTATTACCGGCACGAGGTTGCTGAAGAAACCAACCCAAGTAACGGTATTGGCGGTCGCCCCGACGTTCCCGAACGTCTGCAGCAGCATGGCGAGCGGGATAAGGTACATGTTGGCGACGCTATGTTCGAAGCCGGCGGCAACGAACGCAGATATGGGAAAGACAATGGCCACAGCCTTGTCGACAACGCTTCGTCCGGCAAGCGCCATCCATACCGCCATGCAGACCAGGACATTGCAGAGGATGCCTTTGAAGAAGGCCGTCCAGAATGGCATGGCGACCTTGGCTGCGGCAATGCTGAGATACTCCTCGGCAATTGCGCCGTCGTTCATTTCAGGATGGCGGGAGAGAAAAACGAATAGCGCCAATCCGGCTGCGCCGATGAAATTGCCGCCGCAGACAATCGCCCAGTTCCGCAGCAGGTCGAGAGTGGAAATCTTCCCGTCGGCCCACGCCATCGCCAGCAGATTGTTCCCGGTGAACAACTCCGCACCGGCGACGACCACCAGAATCAGCCCCAAAGCAAAGGCCACGCCGCCGAGTACCTGCCCGGCGGCAAAGCCCAAGGAAAGGTCGGATTTGACAAGCACAAAGTAGAGCGCACCCAAACCGATAAAGGCTCCCGCTACCACACTCAGCATCAACATGGAGACCAGGGGCAGACGCGCCTTGGCCACGCCGATTGTCTCCACCTGCGCGGCGATTTCCTTGGGGGAGAAAGCATCGAAACCGAAGATTTCAGACATGGCATACCCTGTCGCAACAAAGCCCGACGAGCGGGAGGGCGAGGATCACCGCGAATCGACCCGCACGCGGCGGCGATGTCATTTTCGCGCCACCAGAAGCGGCATGACCGCGAATACCCCCAGCAGCACGTAGTAGACCGTTCCGGAAACGGGGTCCAGACTTGCGAAATACTCGCCGAGCGAGAGGCCCCGGATCCCGAGCACCAGCGTGAATTCCGCGGCGAGCAGGAGGGCGAGCGCGATACAGCCCATGCCGAGCCGGGCCGACCACGCGGACGGCACCTCGAGCCGCCGGACGACCCATCCCGCCGCGATGATGGTGACCGCGAGCATGACGGGCGCTTCCACTAGCTCGGCCATTCTCGTGCCGAAACGCGGAACGACGAAGAGCACGCGGAGGGTCCCCAGCACGAAGCCCGCGCCGAATGCGAGCGCGAAATAGAGCGCGCCGGCTTTCAGGAGGTGCATGCAGCGCGCAATGCCGCCGGGCAGGAGCGATCGGACGGTTCTCTACTCGGGCTTCGCGCTCAGGGAGCCGTCACCTTGTACACGTCATCGTGCTCGCGCGCGTGCTCGGTCACCTTCAGGCCGATTTCCTGCCTTTTTCCGGCCTCGGTGACGGGCTGGTGCTCGACCTGCATGGATTCGACGCGCTGGCGGAAGTCGGTCGTGTGTCCGAGGATGCGGATCGTGTCGCCGACGCGGAGACTGCCCGATTCCAGGCGTATGGCCGCGACGGAAAGGTGGCCGTAGTAGTGGGTCACGAAACCCACCCGCTCTTCGCCCTGCAAAGGGTCGCGCCTCTCCACCGGAGCCGCCGCAGGCCGCGGCCCGGGCGCCGGGCGGGCAGCGGGCTTCCTCTCCGGCGCCGGGCGGGCGGCGGGCTTCTTCTCCGGAGCCGGGCGGGCGGCGGACTTCTTCTCCGGAGCCGGGCGGGCGGCGGGACTCTTCTCCGGCGCTGCGCTACGCGCCGCCGGTTTCTTCGTCGCGGCCTTCTTCTTGAGCGGTTTCGCTTTCTTGCGGACCGCCGGTTTTGCGGCCGGCGCCTTCTTGCGTTTGACTTTGGCTTTCGGTTTTCTCTTTGCGGCGGCCATGGCCCCTCCGTCAGGTGTACAGGTAGGGCAATCCTAGCCGCCTGGACCGAACATATCAACGCGGACCTCTTCTCCCTAGAAAGAAGGGCTGGGGCAGTTTTTCAGGTGGCCTTATTCCAGCAGGTGCGCGATGGAATTCGCGTAATAGCGCAAGAGCGGCAGCTCCTTCTCCCGCGCGTGGTAGGTCCCCTCGTTCTCGTCGACGAGATGCCGCATGAGCAGCATCCGCAGGCCCACGTCGAGAGCGTAGTCGAGATCGCGCCGCGGCACGTAGACGCGCGCCGCGGAGCGCTCGAGCCGCTCGATGAGCCGCTCGACCTCGGCCTTCAGCTCCAGGGCCGAGAGCCGTCGCTCCGGATTGCGCACGAACACGGTCGCCATCAGCGGCACCGGCACCACCGGTACGACCCGGCCGACCGAGCGCATGAGGTGCTCGCCCAGCGCCGCCGTTTCGCGCTTGCGCTCCTCGCCCGACAGGCGCTGAAAATCCACGCCGCGCGAAGCGCAGTAGGCACGCATCGACACGGGCGAGCCGAAATTCACGCAGGCGTAGCCGAAACGGTGCCACTCGCTCTTCAGCATCAATCTGAGGTTTCGCGCGGCGAAAGCGAATGTGTTCCACAGCGTTTTCACGCGGCCCACCCGCGGCGCGTCCGCATCGAGCGAGCGCAGGAGGCTGCGGTCCTCGAGCACGCGGTCGTAGTTGATCCCCAGGGGCACGAACACCAGGTCGCGCTCGCCCTCCAGCCGGAAGCCGCGCATCATGTAGTCGATCACCCCGAGCCTGGGTTCGCGCATGCGCCCGTCGCGCGTGAGGCCTCCTTCCGGAAAGACCGCCTGCGGGACGCCGGCCTCGGTCGCCATCGCGATGTAGCGCTCGAGCACGCGCCGGTAGAGATCGTCCTTCGAGTTGCGGCGCACGAAGTAGGCGCCCATGGCGCGGATCAAAGCGGAAAGCGGCCAGATGCGCGCCCACTCGCCCACCGCGTAGGAGAGCGCCACCTGGTCCGCCGCGAGATACGCGGCGAGGACGTAGTCCATGTTGGAGCGGTGGTTCATCACGAACACCACGGTTGCGTCGCGCCCGACCTTCGCGATGCCCTCCGAATCGATGTACCCGAGCCGCACGCGGTACAGCGACCGCGCGATCCAGCGCCCGATCCAGTAGCCGATGCGAAAGTAGAGATAGGCGTTGAACGCCGGGACGATCTCGCGCGCGTAGCGCTCGACCCTGCGCAGCGCGGCGGCCAGGGTCAGGTCCTGGTCGCGCGCGTACTGCTCGGCGGCGGCCTGCACCCTGCGGTCGGCGAGCAGGCTGTGGATGAGCGCCTGGCGCTTGGTGCGCTGGAAGGGCCGGATGCCGATGCGCAGGCGCTCGCCCAGCTCGTCGATCACCCGGTTCGCGGGGTGCGTCACGAGGAAGCGCAGCGCCGGCATCAGCACGTGCTCGTACAACGCCCAGACCGCGAGCGCCGCAAGCAGAACGAGAAGCCATGCGGGGACTGAAACTGCGTCGGTCATTTGAGAAGGGGAAACGTGTTGGCAACCACCCCGGCGGCTGCGCCGCCACCCCTCCTCATTCGAGGAGGGGAGACGTCAGGCGAGAGTCGCCGTACCACCGGAGGGGAGAAATTCAGGCGGGCTTCGCCATGCCCGCCTTGGTCTTGTCGAGAACGGTCATGGCCGAAGCGACGACGCTCGCCACGTCGGCGAGGTTCGACGGAACGATCATGGTGTTGTTGGTCTTGGCGAGGTTGCCGAAGGCGCCGATATAGAGCTCGGCCACCTTGAGGTTCGCGGCCTGCAGGCCGCCCTCCTTGCCGATCGCGTCGGCGACGGCGGTCACCGCCGCGGCGGTCGCGTCCGCGACCAGGCGCAGCGCGGTCGCCTCGCCCTGCGCCTTGTTGATCGCCGATTGCTTCTGCCCTTCGGAGGTGAGGATCGCGGCCTGCTTCTCGCCCTCGGCGAGGTTGATCTCCTGCTGCTTCTCGCCCTCGGACTTGGCGATGAGCGCGCGCTTCTCGCGCTCGGCGGTGATCTGCGCCTGCATCGCGCGCAGGATCGCCTCGGGCGGGGTGAGGTTCTTCACCTCGTAGCGCAGCACCTTCACGCCCCAGGAGCGGCCGGCCTCGTCGAGCACCGCGACGATCGAGCGGTTGATCACGTCGCGGCTCTGCAGCGACTGGTCGAGCTCCATCTTGCCGACCTCGGAGCGCAGCGTCGTCTGCGCGAGCTGAACGATCGCGGTGACGTAGTCGGAAGTCCCGTAGGACGCCAGGCGCGGATCGGTCACCTGATAGTAGATGAGGCCGTCCACCGCGAGCTGGGTGTTGTCCTTGGTGATGCACACCTGCTCGGCGACATCCAGCGGCACTTCCTTCAGCGAGTGCCGGTAGGCGACGCGGTCGATGAACGGGATGATGATGTTCAGGCCGGGCTCGAGCACCTGGTGGAATTTGCCCAGCCGCTCGACGACCCAGGCGCTCTGCTGCGGCACCACGCGCACGCCTTCGATGACGAACACCACCGCCAGCGCGATGATGGCGAAAGGAATCCAGAGCGGACGGATCGGCTCGTAACCGTAGATGAGGACCGTGGCGATGAGGACGGCGATTATCTTGAAAAGCATGCTGCCTCCCATGGAGCGTGAGATTTCTTCCGCCGCCTGCGCGAGATCAGGCGGGCCGGGTCTTGGAAACTTTGAGGGTGCTGCCATCGACTGAAGCGATATAGAGGATTTCGCCGGGCTCGCCCGAAGCGTCGCCCGCGACCTGCGCGTCCCAGAGCGCGTCGCGGTATTTCACGCGCGCCTGGCCGGCGCTCTTGTTGACCCAGGAGTCGAAAGCGGCCGGCTGGCCGAAATCCAGCCCCTGCATGCGCTTCGGGCTGATCGTCTTCCTGTACCGATGCGCCCAGATGAGGCCGGCGACCGCGACCACGGCGGCGGCAACGGCCTGCCAGACGAAAGCGCCGCCCGCGTAGCCGACGCCCGCGCCGACCAGCGCCGCGATGCCCAGAACGAGCAGGTAAAACGTGCCCGTCACCAGCTCGACGATGATGAGGACGAAGCCGGCGATCAGCCAGGCAAGGGAAAGGTCCATGGAGCGGGGAAGGAAGGTACGAGTGCCGCCTATGCTACCTCACCCCTGCGAAAGGGGTTTGAGGAAGCGCTCTTTTTGCCAACCGAGGTTGTTCTGCGCGGTGGAGGGTTTGATGGTCTGGAGACGCGCTGAGCCGGCAGTTCGACGCTACGGGGCGCGGGCCTTGCGCCACGATGGCGCGTCGGCTAGCATGCGCTAATCAATCTGATTAAAGCTGACCATCCGATGGAAACGCGCGTCGTTACGAGCCACCTGCCGGCCGAGCTCGCCGAAAAGCTCGACGGGCTGGCCGAGCGCCTCGACCGCCCCAAGGGGTGGATCGTAAAGGAGGCGATCGCTTCTTACGTCGCGCTGGAGGAAGAGCGCGGCCGCTTGACGATCGAGGCGCTGGCCGACGTGAGAGCGGGGCGCGCACACGAGCACGCAGAAATCGAGGCCTGGGCGGGAAGCCTGGGTACTCCGAAGCGCAAGGCCCGCCGCTGACCGTGGCGCTGCGCTGGACCACCAGTGCGCGCTCGGACCTGGTACGGCTCCACGAGTTCCTTGAGCCGATCGACCGGCGGGCCGCCGCGCAGGCCGTTCGCCAACTCGTCGCCGGCGCGAAGCGCATTCCCACGCGCCCGCGGCTCGGCCAGCGCCTGCGAGAATTCGCGCCACGCGAGGTACGGCGGATCCTGATTGGGGACCACGAGATCCGCTACGAGCTGACCGTGCGCGATGTTTTTGTGCTGCGGATTTTCCACACCCGCGAAGATCGCTGAGCTGGACGCTTGACGAGTCGGTTTTGGCGCGAGTGGCTTATCTGTTTCCCGGCTGATCGACTGCGTGGCGGCGTTCGATTAGCCAATCCGCCCTGACGTCGCGGGTTGATCAAGATACTCAAAGCCGCAGCCCGGACAATCACCGAAGAGGAAGCGTGAGGTCCAGCGCAGGGCGAGAGCGGCATCACAGCATCTTGAACCCCGCGACACCCTTCGCGCGCTTATCGAAAGATCCGGTTTCGCTGCAACCGCGGGCCGCGTTGCGGTGTCCGATCAGGCAATCGGTGAATCCGGCAGTCGATCGACGGTAATCGTGCAAGGCCGCCAATGCCACGTCGGCGTCCTCTACCTCTACCTCGTGGGTGGACAGCAGCCGTTCCAGCATAGTAACAACGGCCCCTTTGTCGTAGCCGTATGCCGACTCCAGCACCCAAACGACTTCGCTCAGCACGATGCAATTCACATAGCCGGGGCCGGATTCAATATAGCGTTTGGCCTTGGCGGCCTGAACCTCGTCATCGGCCGCCAGATAGCGGATCAGCACATTCGTATCGAGTCCGTTCATCGTCCGGCCTTGAAGCGCTGGCGGATCGCTCTGTCCATCGCCTCGACCGATACGGGTTTCCCGCCTTTGCGGCGCAGAAGGCCGTACAACTCGCCGATGTGATACCTGGCGGCCTCGACGACTACTTGGCCGTTGTCGGCAACCCGAAACCGCATCTTATCCCCGAGCTTCAGCTTCAAGCGCTCGCGAATCTCCCGCGGAACCGTGATTTGCCCCTTGGAACTCAACCGGGCTTCTGACATGGTTTCTACCTCTATGTAAGACTATTCCTTACATAGTGTAAGACGTGGTGCGTCCGTGGTCAATCGAGAGGAACCCGCCCGAGCGGGATCCCCTGCAGGTTCCCTCACGCCTCAGGCGAGATGCTAGGGATAGGCGAATCAATCCGGCCGCGAACTGGCGCACCGACCCCCAGGCGCCGCTTCTCGGCTCGCCCTACACCGTCGCCGCGGCTGCGGTGCGCGGCACCATTGGCGATCCGCGCGAGTTGCTCGGTTAGCGTTTCCCGTACGTCGCCATTGAGCGGCCAAGCAAGTGGGCGAAGCCCGCTTGCAAAGGCTCGTCCCGAAGGCTTGTTAGAGCTACTTACGCCCAGCGCTGCTTGCTTCATAGGCCACGAACAACATGCCGCCAATGAAGACAACAACAGCTGCTACCACGGCCCAAAGCATCAGAGATTCTCCAGCTCGGAAATGCGACGATACGCTGCGTGATTGACGCCAACGATTGCTCCCGTCGTGAACACCACAGCAACCAAAGCCAATATGACCAAGACGTTCTCAGCGCCCTGAAAGTTCTGGGCGAGCCATGCGATGAGCGCCACGTCAACGGCGACCAAAGCGGCGAAGACGACCTTTAACCATCCCAGCGCTTCCTTGATGCGGTCTGCCTTGGACACGGAGCAATTCTACGCCTTGTAGGAGTAGCGTTGGTCAGTAGCCCACAACGACAACCCGGCCTGCCACCCTGGCTTCAGCGGCGAATTGATTCTACTATCCGTTGTCGACGCCGGCTCGCTCCGGGCCCGCCGGCTCATCGACGGGATGGTCGAGCGCGAAGCGGCTGTCATTGGCCAACTACAGGAAGGAGTCAAACGATGAAGACCGGAATCTGGCTGGCGATCGGCGCCGGCGCGCTGTTCTCGCTGTCCGCGGTGGCGCAGACGGCACCCGAA
>Ga0137436_1000508_pt1 | contig 11342 bp, 6 predicted proteins | sample EasRivERMGT119_2_FD_102328 | JGI IMG/M metagenome (GOLD analysis project Ga0137436, IMG submission 102328) | Soil microbial communities from meander-bound floodplain in the East River, Colorado, USA - East River MetaG ERMGT119_2 | ecosystem: Environmental > Terrestrial > Soil > Floodplain ...
AGTCGCTTCCCTTTCCGCAGCGAGGTCGCCACCTTCGCCTCGGGGACCTTGAAGGCCGCGACGGGAGCAATCCGTCGATGGTGGATTGCCGATCCAGACGAGCCCTTGCTCGAAGTCCACGTCATCCCACCGGAGGCCGAGTAGATCGCCCCGTCTCGGTCCGCCGAGGAGAACGGCTAGGCGCGCGATCGGCTGGTACTCGGGTGCTAGCTCGCCGACGAACTTCGCGAAGCCCGCTTCATCGAAGTAGACGAGCCTCCCCTTCGGTTCCGAGGGCTTCTTGACTCCTTCGACTGGGTTGGAAGCGACCAGACCCCATCGCTTCGCCTGGCGGAACATCGTCCCGAGAACGGTCAGACGCTTACGGAGGGTACCGCTGTACAACCACTTGCGGATCGAGTCCGCCGTGCGGACCTTGGGAGGAAGCCCGCGCCATACCAGGGTCGTCCGCCCCACTGTGAGCGTTCGACGCCACCGCAGCCGCACCCGCTGCGGTCGATGATCGTTGGGGTTCTCTGGATCCTCGTAGACGTCGTGCCAGGTCAACATCGCCCGTGCTATCCCGCTCGGACGCCCCTTGTCATCGGCGTCCCGACCTTCCTTCCGTCGTACTCGGAGGTAGTTGAGCCGCAGGATTTCGCGAACGTCGCCAGGTGGAAAGGGCTCGGTCTCGTAGTTGATGCCTCGCAACGCCGCGAACTTCTTGATGGCCTCGGCCTCCGAAATCTGCCCGTCGTGGAATGCCCGTACGATCTCATGCTCCGGGGTCTTGGAGTCGGCGCGGCCGCGAAGCTCGATGCGTACTCGTCGCTTCGCTGGCGCCGACTTCTTCCGTCGATTGACCAGAGCCATCTCCGCCTCCTGCGGACGGTCCTGAGAGGTTCGAAACGGCCCCGCTGGCGAATCAGGAGTTCGCCCCCGTCGCGAACGGGCGCGGGGCCAAAGGGATTATGCAGCGCGCGTCGGAGAGCGCGCAAAACTCGGGAGGAATAGGCGGGAAAGGCGGGAGCGTGTGTTTTGCTCTTTGCCACATTCACGTTTCGAGGTATAGCTGCGGAATCAATTGTCGCGGGAATGGTCTGCGCTCGGGGAGCGCGGTCAAAACCGCTCAATCACTCGCACTCGTAGTACTGGAGAATCTACTTAGATGGCGAAGGCGAATCTCACGCTTCCCGACGGAACGGTAGTGACGATTGACGGCTCGGTCGAGGAGGTCGCGAGGCTGCTGCAGTCAGTCTCAGCTTCGGGCGGCCAGCCATCTGGCGCGCGTGCAAGTAAGCCTCACCGGGTGAGAACCAAGCGTGCGAAGGCAGGCGCTCGGTCGGTCCGAGGTCCAACGGGTTATCTCTTGGAGCTTCGCGAGGAGGGGTATTTCAAGTCCAAGCGATTCCTGAACGACATCAAAAAGAAGCTCGAAGAGAAGGGTCACATCTACGCACGGACGACCCTATCCCCAACGTTGCTCAATCTGGTGAAGCGGAAGGAACTTCGAAGGGTTAGCAGGCTGCTGAAAAAGTCGGCTTGCGCCGGCTCGAGTTGAACGATTCATCGGTACGATTCGCTCCTGACGAAGGAGGGAGCGGACGATGCGTGGTGGCGACCGTCAGCAAGGCACGATGTGGAGCAGGATCTCGCCTGAGCAGCGCGTCCCTGAAGATCACCCGCTGCGCCCGGTCCGCGAGATGGTCAACGTCGTTCTGAAGGACATGTCGCCGTCGTTCGCCCGGATCTACGCCCGGGAGGGACGACCATCGATTCCGCCGGAGCGCCTGCTTCGCGCTCTCCTGCTTCAATTGCTCTACTCGATCCGCAGCGAGCGCCAGCTGATGGAGGAGCTCAACTACAACCTTCTGTACCGCTGGTTCGTGGGCCTCAACGCCGACGATCCCGTTTGGAACCCGACGACCTTCACCAAGAATCGGGAGCGTCTCATCGACGCCGCGATTGCGGACAAGTTCTTCGAGCGCGTGTTGATCCTGGCTCGCGAAGCGGGCCTGCTGTCGGACGAGCACTTCACGGTCGACGGCACGCTGATCGAAGCGTGGGCGGGTCAGAAGAGCTTCAAGCCGAAGGGCGCGTCGGACGACGACCCCGACGATCCTGGCAATCCCGACGTCGATTTCCGCGGCCAGAAACGCTCGAATGCGACCCACGAATCCACCACCGATCCAGAAGCACGCCTGTACCGGAAGTCGAACGGGACCGAGTCCAAACTGTGCTACGCGGGGCACGCAATGATGGACAACCGACACGGACTGGCCGTGGATGGTCGCGTGACGGAAGCCAACGGTCGTTGCGAAAGCGAGGCGGCGCTCGAGATGGCGGAACGGATCGCATTCCGACGAGCGACGTTGGGGGCCGACAAAGGCTATGACACGGCGGGCGTGGTTCGAGGACTCCGCGAGCTGGGCATCACGCCGCACATCGCAGCGAAGATCACGCACGGCGCGATTGACGGCCGCACGACCCGCCACGACGGCTACGCGATCAGCCAGAGAAAGAGGAAGCGCATCGAAGAGATCTTCGGCTGGCTGAAGACCATCGCGTTGTTGCGGAAGACGCGGCACCGAGGCAAGCGCCGCGTCGACTGGATCTTCCGCTTCGCACTCGCAGCCTACAACCTCGTCCGGATGCGGAACCTGGTGTGGGGGACGACGTGAGAAGCGGTCCGAAGCCCGCTGCACACGCCGCGAAAGCGGCGAGGCCAAGCACCATCGACCGCTGAGTCGTGATCGGGAGATCGTCATGAGATCGACCCGACCCTCCGCGAACGCTTTTTCAGCAGCCTGTTAGAGAGAAAGACGGTTGGGCTTACGTTCAGTGACTACCATCCGCTCTAAAGCAAACCCGCGTGCCGGAGGAACTCCTCGACGACCACCCGGCAGCCGGGACGCACTCTATCAATGTCTCCCTTTTGCGCGTGGAAGTATCGGCCGTGGGCTGACATGTGGCCGACGTCGCGAAGCTGCGGGAGATACTTTTTTGTGTTCCTGCCAAGCGTCCAGGCTGTCTCTGCTAGGGCCCGGTTGATCAACTCCGTAAGCTGAACGTAGTTGCCGTCAGGACCGGTGATCTTCGCAGCGATGCCTTTCCGTTCGAATGCCTCGATGATCGCGATCTCGATCAGCCTTCGCATCATCACAGCCGAGGCGTCGTACCACTCGGAAGCGTAACAGCCATTCATCTGCAGTCCCACGGAAGTGAGATACCCCAGCTTGGTCTTCGCTAGTAGGGAGAGTGGAAAGAGTCCCTCCGAATCAGCGGCGACTTTCGCGGCAGGCGTTCCTTCTCGCCATGTCGTCCGTAATGCGTAATTCAGTTCCTTGGCCTTCGCGCCCCGCTCCCCGTAGTTCGTCGCCGGCGAGAAGACGCCTTCGATCAGCTCGGCCAGAGCTGACGTATCCCCAACGGACCCTGACGCCAAGTCCCGAAATGCGTTTGTCGCGTCGGCGCGGAGCTCGACTAGCTTGTTCGCGTAGAAGTTATTCCCCCCCAAGCCGAGTTTGTGTCGTCGGGCGACCTTCGCGGTCTTGAGGGCGCTCTCGACGGCGCGCTCGAGCTGCGCAAGCGGAGTTCCGTCGTCAGTTGTCCTCCGACGAGTCGACATCACTACCACTCCGAGTACGCATAGGTCTGCTTGCCATCGGAGATCTTGCTTTTCTGGCGCCGAAGAGCGCGCTTCTGGCAAAGCGCCTGAAGCGGCCCACTCAAACTGGTGATCGGAATGTGATGACCACGATTCTCCAACTCGGCCTTTACCTGAGCGATCGTCTTTGGTTTCGCGAAGAACCCGTCGCCGATCAACTCGGTGATGTACCCCTGCGGCCCTCGTCGCGCCTTACTGTCGGGTACCTTCGTGCCCGCCTTCCTACGCGGAGATGCGGCCTTTGTGCCGTGCCGATCCGATGCAGCGAGCACCAACAAATCGTCCAGAACTTTCTGGAACGCGACCCTCTTGAGTTCCGGATCGGTTACTCCGGAAACGGCTTTCTCGGCCTGGGAAACCAGCTTCGCGTAGTCGGGATTCGCGGACATCGATTCCTCCGGCGCCGAGACGGCCCATAGCGTCCAAGTCCGCGAATGCTAGCAGGCAGAGGAGCGAATTGAAGCCCGTCGGTGATTCAGGACAGCTCCACGTTCTCCGGCGCGGCAGAGGGGTTGGGCCCACGCGATTCGTTGCCGCCCCCGGCCCGACCAGGCTCCCCACCGGGCTCCAGGCGATCCGTCGCCGAGCGAGGATCGGGACCGCTCGGAAAAGCCGCGCGATCTAGGTTGGATTTGGTGAGCCGTGCTGGATTTGAACCAGCGACCCTCAGCTTAAAAGGCTGGTGCTCTACCCCTGAGCTAACGGCCCACGGTCGGATGAGATCGCGGAAAGCTTAGCATCGGGTCAGGGGCAGGGATTCGTGTTCGCCCTCGGGGCACCCGTGCTGTTCGTCCCCAGGCTTCCCTCGACCCCGTTCGTCACGCCGGTGACGAGCGCGAATTTCACGCTCCCCGGCGCGACGGGCTCCGTGTCCCCGATGCCCGGCACGTTGACGCCGCAGTGGTGTTCCGCTTGCGTGTACGTGCCCGTGGCGCGGAGCACGGCGAGGTCGCCCTCGTAGACGTTGAACACGTCGGCACCGGTCTCGGCCTGCCATTCGACCAGGTCGTCGTTCGACGAGAAGAGGTAGATGAGGCCGTCGTTCGGGTCGCAGCGGTCCCCTTCCCCGTCATCGTCGAGGTCGGACTGCGCGGGGTTCGAATCGAAGACGCAGTTGTCGCAGGCGTTTCTGAATCCGTCGCCGTCTGTGTCCACGCCGCTCGCGTCCTCGTCCACCAGCCCGTCGCAATCGTCGTCGAGGGCGTTGCAGGTCTCCGCGGCGGACGGGTGGATCCCCGGCGCGTCGTCGCGGCAGTCGGAGGCATCGGCGACGTATCCGGACGCGTGCGCTCCGTCGCAGCTCGGTCGCGAGATCGCGGGATCGCCGTAGCCGTCACCGTCGGCGTCGCGGAAGACCAAGGTCCCGTTCGGACAAGCGCAGTAGAGAGCGCCCGTGGTCGTGAAGAGCGCGAAATGATCGCTGCCCCAGAAGATCATCTCGCGTCCCGTCCAGAGCATCCGGATGCTCCTCCCGTCCGGGACATCGTCGCCCGTGGACGTGGAAAGCCAGGTGTTCGACGCCGGATCGTAGCGTCCGCCGGTGTTGGGATTCGAGCCCGTCGATCCCCCGCCCCACACGATCATCTCGGCGCCGGACCAGACGGCGCCGTGGCCGCTGCGCGCCGAGGGGCAGCCCGTGAGGGTCGAGGTAGCGGTCCACGCGTCGGTCGCGGGCGCGTAGCGTCCGCCGGTATGGGTCACCGCGGTGTTCGCGCCTCCCCACACGACGAGCTCGGACCCGGTCCAGACTCCGGAGGCGAAGGATCGGCCGGAAGGCGTGCCGGCGCTCACCGACATGGCCGTCCACGTATCGGTGGCCGGGTTGTAGCGCGCGCCGGAATTCAGGTACTGCGACGTCGGCGACTTGCCGCCCCAGATGACCATCTCGTTGCCGGCCCACGTGGCGACCTGCCCCGTGCGCCGCGCGGGGACGTTGGTACCGGTCGAGGTCGGAAGCCACGTGTCGGTCGTCGGGTCGTACCGAGCTCCGGCGATCCCCTGGCTCCCGCCGCCCCAGAAGATCGCCTCCTTCCCCGACCAGACCGGGTTGACGCCGGTCGCGATCGACGGCGACGAGATGAGCCTCCACGCACCGGTCGCGGGATCGAACCGCCCGCCGAAGCCGCCGTTTTGCGTCGGGCCGAAGGCGAGCATCTCCCGACCCGACCACAACGCGACGGAGCCGTTGAGGGGCGCGTTGGGGTTCTGCGGGATCGCGGTCCAGGTGTCGGTCGCCGGGTCGTAGCGCGAGCCCGACAAGACCCACGCCTGCTTCTCGTCCCGCCCGCCGTAGACGAGCAGCTCGGCTCCTGTCCAGACCTCCGCGGGAGACAAGGCTCCCCGCGGCACGTCGCTCTCGACGGAGGTCGGCGTCCACGCGTTCGCGACCGGGTCGTACCTCCCGCCGCGCGTCGGGCACGGGTTGCCGCTGGACTCCGCGCCACCCCACACGACCATCTCGGAGCCGGTCCACACCGCCATGGGGTATTGACGGGCCGTCGGGGTGCTCGCGTCGATCGCCGTGGGCGTCCAGGAGTCGGAGACGGGGTCGTAACGGCCGCCCGTGTTGGTGACGGTGATGGTCCCCGTGTCCCCGCCCCAGACGATCATCTCGGTTCCCGTCCACACAGCCGCCGGCAACACCCGAGGGGACGGCGCTCCCGCCCCGGACATCGGCGTCCACGTGTCGGAGACGGCGTTATACCGGCCGCCATCGTTCAGCCGGATCCCCGTCGATCCCCTTCCACCCCACACGATCATCTCGGTCCCCGTCCAGACCGTCGCTTGGGACTCGCGCGCCTGTGGGCTGTGGGGACCCGTTGAGGTAGGGGTCCAAGAGTCCTGCACCGGATCGTAGAGCGCACCGTCCGTTCGGTCGATTCCGCCGCCCTGCCCGCCCCAGACGATCATGCGGGCTCCGGTCCACACCGCCGAATGGAACCTTCGATTCGCCGGCACACCGGATGCCGTCGACGTCGGCGTCCACGAGTCGGTGTCCGGGTCGTACCTCCCGCCCGTGTTCATCGCGGTGACGGGCATGGTCGAGCTACCGCCCCACACGATCATCTCCGTCCCGGTCCAGACGGCTGTGTGCCCCGAGCGAGGCACCGGCGTGCTCGCGTCGATCGTCATCGGGGTCCACGTGTCGGTCATCGGGTCGTAGCGCGACCCCGAGTCGAACCAACTCTGACCCGAGCCCGCTTGCCCACCCCAGATGATCATCTCGCTCCCGGTCCAAACCGCCGTGTGCCGGGTGCGGCCCGCAGGAACGCCCGCCCCCGTGGAGATCACAGACCAGCTGTCGGTCGCGGGGTCGTATCGGCCGCCGCTCGCCAGGACGTTCAGCTCGCCTTGCGTTCCCCCCCACACGATCATCTCGCTGCCGGTCCACACCGCCGTGGCCCAGAAGCGACCGTCGGGGATGTCCTGATGCGTCCTCTTCCACGTGTCGTTCGTGCAGGACGTCGCATCGATCGACGGCAGACGGAAGGTTCCCGTCGAACGAGCGACCTCGCCCTCGACGCGCGAGCGCTCGATCGCCCACCACCCGTCGAACGACCCGGCGCCCGCCTCGCGCCGGAGCTTGCGGTCGACGACGACCGGCAGCGCCAGAGTCTCCGCGATGAGATCGGCGTCGTTCCCGAGCGCTTCGAAGAGCTCGCGCAGGACGTCGGGGGCGCGCGTGTCGCGCGCCATGCGGTCGAGCTCCACCTGGAGGTCGGCCTGGCTGACGCTCCGATGCCGGAGCGCCTCGAGCGCCGCAGACTTCCTCAGCGTGTCGTCGACCTTGGCGCGGATCGCCGCGTCGGAGACCGCCGCTTCGAAGCGGGGCTTCGATCCAGGGTTCTCGGCCGGCCAAGTGCGGTGGCGCCAGTAGACCTGCTCGATCGCGCGCTGGGCGGCGACGCGCTCGTCCAGCGTGACCGAGCGCGACCAAGCGGCGGTACACGACATCGCCGCGATCACAACGAGCGCGGCGCGAGAACGTGTCTTCACCCACGGAATATGTCGTTGTCGGAATGCCGGGGCAACTGTGGTGAGGCTGGCGGGGTATTGGGTGGGTAGCTCGGGTTTCGTGGCCCTCGCCGCAGCGGAGACGTATATGCTCGATCGTCAAGCCGGTCCGGGAGCGGGTGCGAGTGACATCCGACGATTTCGCGGTCGAGCTCTACGATGAGCTGCGCTCTCACGCGCGTCGCGTGCTCGGGCGTGGCTCGCGCACATCGACGCTTCAGCCCACGGTCCTGGTTCACGAGACCTACGTCCGTCTACGGAACGCGAAGCGGATCGCCGCCTCAGACCGTGAAGTCGATCTGGAGCGCATCCGCGGGCGGAGCGACGCAAACCTACGTGGGCGTCGGTGGCCTCCAAGGACTGAAGTGGCTCATCGCCGGCGCGTACATGGAGCAGGCGAAGTTCTACCTGAATCTCCTGGGAGGCACAGGCGCGGGAAACGTCGCCGTCGTCGGTGGGAAGATGGCGGTGGAGCACACGACCGATCCCGCGGCCGTCCGGGTCACCAATTTTCCCGGCAACGTCAGCGTCGTCTCGTCCTACATCCTCGACATCGACCCGCTGAGATATGGGTTCCCTTCGACGCTTCGTCCCACCGGCGCCATCATCAAGCAGACCGGCTCCGCGCCCACGGACATCGAGTCGTTCGGCAACTTCTACTTGACCTCCCCGGGTTACGAAGTCGAGTCGGCGACCTTCACTCGGTCGAGCGACAAGGTTCATGTTTGCGACCCCGCCTATGCGTACAGTTCGGGATCCCAGACTTTCACTCTCGGGCAGTGCTATGACTTCTTCGAGAGTCCCGGAGGATCGGGCGCCTATTACCTGGGCACCCCCCATGGCATCGGCGAGGGTGCCGCCGACATGCCCGATATCGGGACGTTCACGAACCCCAACTCCATCGACGTGCAGCGGCTCTACGCGGGCCTCGACCTGTTCCGGAACACGCCGATCCCCGGCTACTACGACGAGCCGGGCGCGCAGGAGACGTATCAAGTCAATCTCGACACCGTGAAGGTGTTCGAGCCGATCTACGGCATCCGCATCAACGGGGGCATTCCGATGGATCCGTCGGGACTGACGGGAACGGCGATCTCCGCGGTTCAGGTGAACCTGAGCTGGTCGGACAACTCCTCGAACGAGGACGGGTTCAAAGTGCGTCGCGCGACCGCGGCGGGCGGACCGTTCTCCGATCTCTCGCCGAATCCCGCACCGGGCGCAACGGCGTTCTCGGACACGACCACGTTCGAGGCGCGGCAGTACTGGTACACCGTCGCGGCGTATCGGACGACGACGGGCGAATCGGGCCAGGCGGCCTCCAGCCAAGTTCGGACGCCGCCGCGAACGCCGACGAGCTTGACCGCAGTGCCGAACGGCTCCAATCAGATCGTCGTCGGCTGGGTCGACAATTCACTCGCCGAGACCGGCTTCCCGGTCGAGCGCGCGACTTCCTCGGGCGGCCCCTACGCGGTCGTCGTTACGGCACCTCCGAGGGTCAGTGTCGGCTCGACGACCTATGTCGACACGACCGTGCTCGATGGGACGCCGTACTGGTACCGCGTCTCGGCCGCGAAGACGGGTTACCCCAGCTCGCCCACCGTGGGACCGACCAGCGCGACGACACCGATCAAGGCGCCGACGACCCTCGTCGGTACGGCTTTGACCGGGCGGGTCAATCGGCTCACGTTCACCGACAGGTCCGCGAGCGAGATCGGATTCGACGTCCAGCGCGCCGTGAAGAACGGCTCGACGTGCGGAACGTACTCGATCATCGGGGCGGCCCCGTCGTCGGCGGGCACGGGCTCGACGGTGACCTACGACGACGTGGGAACGGGATTCAATCCGCCGCTCGCGACCGTGACCTATTGCTACCAGGTACGCTCGACCAACGCGGCAAGCCAGTCGTCTTGGGTCGGACCGGTATCGATCAAGACCAAGAACTAGCCCCGAGGCTACCTCGGGCGGTCGAGAACGATCGTGCGCTCCCCCGCCTCCCTCAGCGGTTGCCGGGGAACCGGTTGCACCGAGGCGCCGAACAACCCCTGGATCTCCTCGACGAACTCGAGGAGATCGGCGGCGGCGATCTGGGCGATCGGCGGGGTGCGCGCGTCGACCTCGTTCGCGAACGCGCCGAGCTGCTTCTGTACGACGCGCGCGCCACCGGGGCGGCCGAGCGCGGCTTCGGCGGCGTTCAGCTTCGCGATCAAGCTGTTCTCGATCCCGCTGGGGAGTGAGAGAGCGCGCACGTCGTCCGCGAGATCGCGGAGGGCGCGTACCGGCTGGCGCGTGAGGATCGCGGCGCGCGCCACCCACGGCTCGCGCCCGGCGAGATCGTCGACCGCGGTGAAGAAGACGCGGCTGCCGAAGGTGAGGAATCCTCCCGGCGTGGAGTACTGCGGGCCCGGCAGGAGGTCCTGGACCAGGTACGTGCCGGCCTCCGTCCCGTCCGTGCGCCACAGCTCGAGACCCTCCGCGTCGAGTCCGGCGCTGAAGAGGACCACGCCGTCGACTTCCCTTAGGTTGGCCGGCACCGACGAGAAGATGCCCGGCTCGATGTCGCTCACCATCACCGTGCCGGCTTCCGTCCCGTCGGTCTTCCACACCTCGCGGCCGTGGACGCCGTCGTCGGCGACGAAGAACAGTGTGTCCCCGACGGCGGTGGGGTACTGGGGCTCCGAGCCGCCAACTCCCGGCCGGATTTCCTTCAGCCGATAGGTCCCCGCCGCGGTTCCGTCCGACCTCCAGAGCTCGCTGCCGCCGTCCTCGTAGACCTGGCCGGAGAAGTAGAGCGTCTCGCCCGCGACGGCGAACTGGAAGCCCACCTGCGCATCGACCGCCACGACGGGGCCCGTCCCCTCGATCGTGCCGTCGCTTCTCCAAAGCGCGCCCGGGTTGTTGTAGTCGCTCACGAAGAACCACAGCGCGTCCTTGTAGACGATCGGCCTGTCGATGATCTCGAGTGGGTACGGGAGCGGGATCTCGATCGTCCCCGCCTCCGTGCCGTCGGTGTGGCCCAGCAGGGCTTGGGTCGTGTCGTACGCGTAAAAGAAGACGGCGTCGCCGCAGCGAACGAGCCACGTCGGATACGAGCCCGCCGGGCCCGGGTTGACGTCCTTCAGCAGGCGCGTGCCGGCTTCCGTCCCGTCGCTCGTCCAGACCTCGGCGCCGTGAGGGTCGTCGAAGGCGGTGAACACGAGGACCGAATCGAGGGGTGTGAGCGAGCCCGCCCCCAGCGACCCGGGGCCCGGTTGGACGTCGCCGACGAGCCGCGTGCCGGCCTCCGTTCCGTCGGTGGCCCAGAGCTCGCTGCCGTGGACGCCGTCGTCGGCAGAGAAGTAGAGCCGGCCGTTCCAGAGGGCGGTGCCGCCGAACGAGGAGAGCTCCGGTCCGGGACGGATGTCGGCGAGAAGGTGCGTTCCCTCTTCGGTCCCGTCGGTGATCCACGGCTCCTGGCCGTGGACGCCGTCGTTGGCGAAGAGCAGGAGCCGGTTGCCGAGTGTGCCGGCGAAGAATGCATTGGACGTCGCCGTGCGCTGGAGCGGGTTGACGTCGCTCACGAGGGACGTTTCCTCCGGCGTTCCGTCCGTGGCCCACAGCTCGTGGCCGTTGACGCCGTCGTCCGCGGAGAAGAGCACGCGCGCGCCGATCCGTCCTGGGACCGAATTGGACTGCGAAGAGAGCG
>Ga0137436_1000509_pt1 | contig 11339 bp, 13 predicted proteins | sample EasRivERMGT119_2_FD_102328 | JGI IMG/M metagenome (GOLD analysis project Ga0137436, IMG submission 102328) | Soil microbial communities from meander-bound floodplain in the East River, Colorado, USA - East River MetaG ERMGT119_2 | ecosystem: Environmental > Terrestrial > Soil > Floodplain ...
AACCATTGCTCAGGGTACTGCTATTGCAAAATCAGAAGCTGGTACTGCCGAACAGTTAAAAGCTTTGCGTAGTGAATTTACTACATCTATTTTTGGTGTTTCTTCAAGTTTAGGTGATCTTAAAGATAGAATCGTAGCTATTGAGTCTATGAGGCTGGGAAGTAAAGAAAATCAAGCTGCTGTATATGCTATAATCGGTCTTTTAGCTACTTTAATTATCGTATCGGTAACGGTAGTTGGTTTTGTTATTGCGCTTAATAACTAAGGTAGGATATGGCACGCAAGGCCCGAGTTCTGGAACCACAGGAGATTCTAGCTGAATTAGCGTCTAGTTTAAGGCGTACTTCTGTTCGACCTTCTATATTTGGCTATAAGCCTATGGATCATCAGGAGAAGATTCATACTTCTACTGCCAAGGGTCGGGCGTTAATGGGAGGAAACCGTGCTGGTAAAACAGTGTGCGGTGCTGCCGAAGTAGTGATGTGGTTGACAGGAAAACATCCATATCGCCCTACTCCTAGACCCCCAATCAGAGCTCGTGGTATTTCTGTCGACTTTGATCACGGTTTCGAGTTAATTATGAAACCGGAAATCGCTAGATGGATGCCTCCATCTGAATTGATTGATGGCTCTTGGGATAAGTCTTTTCAAAAATCGACTCGGATTCTCACGCTAGCTAATGGATCGACTATTGAATTTCTATCTAACGATCAAGATGTTGATAAGCACGCTGGTACTTCTCGTGATCTTATCTGGTTTGACGAAGAACCTCCAAAAGAGATCTTCAATGAGAACATGGCTCGTCTTATTGATGTGAGCGGTTCTTGGATTCTTACAATGACTCCGCTTGATGGGATGACGTGGGTCTATGACGATATTTATCTTCCTAGTATGTTAAAACCAGATCCGTATGTCATAGAAGTTGATATGGATAGTAATATCTATATTAATACTCTAGAGATTGATTCTTATCTTAGTGGAATGACGGAGGATGAAAAGCAGGCACGGCGTCATGGTAAGTTTGTTCAGATTGGAGGATTGATCTATGGAAAGTATCTCAAGCAAGGCGCCAACGTTATCGAACCCGTACTTGGCACAGAACGCTGGGAGACTATTCGTACGAAATGGACACACTTCCTTGCGATGGACCATGGATTTAACAACCCAACCTGTTTCTTGTGGTTTGCGGCAGACACTGACGGTAGATTGCTTGTTTATGATGAGTACTACGTGTCGGGAGAAATTGTTTCCCATCATGCAAGCGAAGTTAGGCAACGATGTGAGATTCTTGGAATTGAGCCGGCTTTTGTCGTAGGTGATCCTTCTATTAGAAACACTGATCCTATTACCGGGACTAGTGTCCAGACAGAGTATATTGAAAATGGCCTTCCTGTAGCGTTAGGTAATAATAATGTTCCTGGAGGTATAAATCGAGTAGCTAGACTCTTAGAGCACAATAAACTTATTGTGACAAAGAATTGTGAGAAGTTACTGTGGGAACTTCAACGTTACAGGTGGGGTCGCTGGAGTTCTAGGAAGATAGAAGCAACGAATAACGTTAAAGAACATCCAGTTAAGAAAGATGATCATGCTTGTGACGCTTTACGTTATGGCGTGGCTAGTCGATTTAGTCCAGAAGAATTAATTATGCCCGAGCCGTCTAACATTCTAGGAGTAAAAGAGGCCATTGTTTTGAATTCTCCTAGATACGGGGTTGATATAGATCTGACAAAGTTGCAAGATTACGGGGCAAAAGACCTAGTATCCATGTTAGGAGATGACTGGTGACTGCTACTACTGATAAAGATTCCAAGAAGGCTGAAGCAGAGGAAGAGAAAGTTCCCGGTATGAGATTTGAAATTCGTAACGGGGATGATTCTTCGGAGGACAATGTTCTTGCAGCTTTCGAGGTTAAGTTTGATGCGAACCGGCCTTGGCAACTAATGTCGAGTGTCGGTTCTTCTGTGCATCAGGTTCTGGAGAATTCTCCTATAGTTATTCTCAATATTCCTGCTGGTTCTGCTAAGGAAGCTGAGAAGAAGCTTAAGAAAGAGGAAGTTGTTCCAGAAGAGACTCCTGAGGTTGTTTCTCTTAAGGCTCAGGCTGAGACAGATAAGAAGGCTTAAATGAAAATCGTAGAAGTAGCAGCACTTTCTCCAGGCCAATGCAGAGGATGTGGTGGTTCTTCGGATCGTGAATACTTTCTTGATATGGAGTATATTGAAGATTTTCACGGAACGGTTTACTATTGCAACTTCTGCGTGGATCAGATAGCTAAGACGGCCGGATACGTTCAAGCAGATCAAAGGCACATTGCCAAGCTTCAACTTGAACTCGACACACTAAGGGAACAAAACAATGAGTTCGGCACTTTATTTGACGCTTTGCTTGGGAATGGCATTGATCTTTATGGCCTTCTTGATTTTCTTAATTGTAACCCATTTTCAGAATCAACTGAACGACGTGAACGGGCAGCACGGCGTCGAGCGGTTAAGTTGGCAGCAGGAGAGAAGGGAATTGCTCAATCGTCTGATGAGCAAAGACCCATTGACGTTCCAGTCGTTACAGGGAATGACAAATCCCTCCTTATTCAGTTATGAGGATTACACATCAGGTAGTGATGAGGCGGAGTTAGAAAGAGCCTCTAAATTACTAGGGCAACAAGTTCCTTTGGGTGACGTGCTTGTGTCGTACGAGGATGATGCTAACGAGTTAGGAATTAGCGCATGACAGATGTGGCACAGCAGTTTTCTGAGGCCCAGATGAATGAAATGATGTTAACCAGCGGTCCTCTACAGGCCGATGGGTTATCTGATGCTGACCGCAAAAAGATTCTTGCAGATTGTGAGAAAAAGTTCACGCTCTGCAAGAATCAGCGGGTCACATTTGAGCGTGATTGGTACTACAACATGGCCTTCTACTTCGGCCGTCAGTGGGTAGAGTGGGTTGGAACTTCAACGAATAACTTTGACTTCTACAGACTATACGAACCTCCTGCTCCGAAGTGGAGGGTTCGCCTTGTTGTCAATAAAATTCGTCCGATCATTAGAAAAGAACTTACTAAGCTGGGTAAAGAACGCATCCAGTATTATGTTGTTCCTGAATCTACAGACGATACAGATATTACTGCGAGTAGAGCCGCAGAAGCTATCAGTGAGTATCTGTTTCAAGAGTTGGGCTGGGAACCCAACAAACGTAGGGCTGTATTTTGGGCCTTGATGTGTGGATCATCTTTTATTAAGACGTGGTTTGATCCTAACAAGCTTGACTCTTCTGGAATTCCAGGAACTGTTTGTATTGATCCTGTCAATGCTTTTCATATGTTCGTTCCTGATCTGGAGCAAGAAGAGATTGAAGATCAACCTTACGTTGTTCACGCTTCTGCTAAAGATACGAAGTGGGTTAATGAAACGTGGCAATCAGAGACTCGTTCTGATGTGTCAGCGGGAGGCGTTGCTTTAGAACAGCGTTTCTTCTCCGCTCTTGGTATCGCCAATGCTACAGAAAGAGATTTAACTTACGTCAAAGAGATGTGGGTCAAACCTTGCTCGGATTATCCGCAAGGCATGGTTATTATCTGGGCAGGCCAGGAACTTCTTAGTTACTCGGTCTGGCCTTATAAGAATACCCGTTATCCCTTTGCTAAGATCGACCACATTCCTACAGGGCGCTTCTATGGAGATTCGGTAATCAAGGATCTTATTCCTCTACAAAAGGAATATAATCGAACAGTTAGTCAGATTATCGAAGCTAAGAATCGTATGGCTCGTCCTCAGTTACTTGCTGCTAAGGGATCAATTGATCCAGGTAAGATGACTTCTGAGCCTGGATTGATTATTACTTATCAGCCAGGCTTTGCTCCTCCTACTCCTCTTCCTTTGGTTCAATTGCCTAACTACGTCGAGAATTCGTTGGAGCGAATCTCTCGGGATATGGACGATAATGTTGGTCAATTCGAAGTGTCGAACGGTAGGACTCCGCCAGGCGTTGAAGCAGCAAGCGCAATTGCGTACCTCCAAGAAGAAAATGACACTCGTCTATCCCACACGGTTCAATCAATCGAAGAAGCCACGGAAAAAACTGGCAAGGCAATGCTATCTCTAGTGGATCAGTATTGGGACGCTGAGCGTCTTGTTAAGGTTACTGGTGTTAACAACATGCTAGAAACCTTCGAATTCTCTAAATCAGATGTTGCTGGAAATACAGACTTTCGTGTTCAAGCAGGGTCTGGTATTCCTCGCTCACGAGCAGCGAAGCAGGCGTTTTTAACTGAGTTAGGTAAACTTGGCTGGATTCCTCCTGATAGAATTCTTCGCTACTTAGATATGGTGGAGACCAATAAACTCTTTGAGGATTCGCAAGTTAGCGTTCGACAGGCTCAGCGAGAGAACGTTAGAATGCGAGATATTCCGCCTGAGGTTATGCAACAAGTTCAAGCGATGCAAGCGCAGGCTCCTCAAATGGATCAGATGGGCCAACCTATCCCTGCTCCTCCAATTATTCCCGTTAATGAGTTCGATGATGATGCTGTGCATATTGACGAGCACTCTCGATTTATGCGTACTCAGGAATATGAAATCCTACCGCCTGAGATCCAACAAAACTTCTTGTCTCACCTTGCGGTTCATAAGCAGAGAATGCAGGCTATGATGCAATTCCAAAGCACCCTGGGAGGTTCTCCGGGGCAGGCACAACAGGAGCAACAGGTACCACAATGAGCGATATTAGTGCCAACGGGGGATTACCTACGGAACAAGGGACTTTAAATCCCGGCCCTGTAGAATCTTTACCTAGTGTCCCAGAGGAAACTCTAGGCAATGCTTTTCTTAAGCATATTCCAGAAGTTGATCGTAAGGTTTTAGAGCCTTACATCAAGGACTGGGATGCTGGAGTTACGAGGCGTTTTCAGGCTATTCATGACGAATATCGACCCTATAAAAGTTTAGGTGTCGATCCTGATACGTTACGGTCTGCATACGATCTTTATCAACTGATAGATAATGATCCTCAGTTGGTATATGACCGACTTGCCGAAGCATTAGGCCACGCTGGAGCACAGCAGGTGATGCAACAGCAAGCCGCACAACAAACAGCACCGCCGCAGTCTGATCCTACTGTTGATCCTCGTTTTGATGGATTACCAGAACAGTTTGTGGCTGAGTATCAGCAGCAACGTGAATTGCTGATTGCAGTTGCAACTATGCTTGCAGAGGATAAAAAGACCAAGCAGACGGAGCAGGAGAACCAAGAGTTCACGAACTATCTGGCTTCTTTACATAAGAAGCACGGAGATTTCGATGAAGAGTATGTTGCTATGAAAATGTCACAGGGCATGGACGGAGAGAAAGCCGTCAAAGCCTATAGTGATTTTGTTCAAGCAACAGTCAACAGAGTTGCCGGTGGAAATCCTAAACCCCCTACACTTCTTGGTGGAGCAGGATCAGTCCCGAACGGAGCAGTTGACCCTAGCAAATTAGCGAGTAAAGATTCTAAGGCCATTCTCGCTGACATGCTGCAAAAAGCAGCAGCAGCTAGTCAATAACTACAAAGGGGCTTAAATGACTGCAACAATGACTACGGTCAATGCAGGACTGAAGGAGGTGTACGAGGGAAAGATTGTCAATCAGCTGAATGAAGAGCAGGTTGCCATGAAGCGTATTGAGCGCACCGCAGAAGGTGTTATTGATACGGTCGGCGGTAAATACGTTACTTTCCCGATTCGTACTCAGCGAAACGCTGGTGTCTCTTATCGAGCGGAGAACACTCAGATTGGTCCTGCTGCTCGCCAAGGCTATTCGGCTGTTCAGGTTCCTCTCAAGTACGGTTATGGGCGCTTTGCTTTTACCGGACAAGTGATGGAGCTTGCGGAGACGAATTATCAAGCATTCGCCAACATGGCGGATGAAGAAATGGATCGCCTTAAGGGTGATCTTAACAAGGACCAGAACCGTATTGCTTACGGCCACAAGTCGGGCAACGGTGTTCTGGCGATGATTAACGATACTGCTACGTCTGCAACACATGCTGTTGTTGACACGCAATATCTTGAGATTGGTCAGATCGTTGATGTGCTTGTGGTTGCTTCGGGTTCGGCTACTGGTGGAATTCAGTCCACTAACGTTGCTCCTGTTACTATCACTAACATTTCTGGTCTGAACGTTACTTTCTCTTCATCGTTTGGTCCTGCCACCGTTGGTCACGGAGTTTACCGTTTCGGTAACCGTATTCTGGAGCCAACTGGTTTTAATCAGATTGTTGCTGCTTCTGGTGCCCTGCATGGTCTTGACCCTGCTACGGTTCCTATCTGGGCAGCTAACAATATCAACAACTCCGGTACGCCTATTGCAATGACTGAACTTAAGATGATTACGGCTTGTGACCTTGCACGACGTAAGGGCGGCAAGACCAGTGTTATCTTTACTTCGCTTGGTGTTAGGCGTTCCTACTTCAACTTGCTTACTCAGCAGAGGCGCTATACTGAAATGAAGTCTTTCCCTGGTGGTTTTCAGGGTCTTCCTTTCAACTATGGCACTGAGATTCCTCTTGTTGAAGATCCAGATGCACCTGTTAACCGTGCTTGGTTCCTTGATGAGTCGAAGGTTCGAGTCTTTCGTAATAAGGATTGGTACTTTGCTACGGCAGATGGCGATATCCTTAAGTGGGTTCGTGATTTCGATCTGTGGGAAGGCATGATGAAGATGTATTGGGAAGTTGGTACTTCTCAGCGTGACGCTCACACCCTCTATGACGACATTCTGGAGTCATAGTCAATCTCACTAGAGAGCGAAAGGGGGAGTCTTCGGACTCCCCCTTTTCGTATCGGAGGAAAAATGGGAAAGTTAGATACAGGTCGAGAAATTATTAACATAGATGGAATGCTAGTTGAGAAAGACGTGCTGGGCATTGTTAAGCGTCTACGAGAGTACGATGATAGCTTAGATATCATGTATCTCGATCCTGATAGAGCTGATCATACTGTCAATGAGGCGCCTTATGTTGTCGTCGAGCGATGTAGAGATGGGTTAACTCGACGAGTATTTGAGGCTTGGACTCTTGATGAGACAATCTTAGAACGGGTGTACAATGCAGATACTACTCGTCATGATCTAATGGCTATTATGGACGGTAGAATGGTGGAATTTAAGAATCAAAAGGAGCAGAGATTTAAGGAAGAACGGGCGGAGGCTCGTGATGTTTTTGCTCACTTAATCAAAAATCCCACGTCTACTTATTCCTTTCCAAACTCGCATGGACAGACTGTCAAGATGGATGATAAATATGGTGTAACGCATGTAGACGGTCAGAGTGTTGAAAGAGGTTAATAATGCCCACTATGGCTGTTCAGGAAGTTGTCCGACAAACTCAGAGACTTTTTGGGGACACTTCTGAGGCACAAATCTATGTCCAGGATATTATTGATTGGATTAACGCTGCTCAATTAGATATTGCTCGTCAAACAGAATGTCTACAGGGTATTCAGACAATCAATACCTCTACAGATGATCCTACTGATGGAATTATTCTTCCAGATGATTTTATTCGTGAGAAGAGGGTTGTTTACAACAATCAGGTTCTCCAACGAACAGTATTAGAAGACCTGGATAACTTGAGATTAGCTACTACTCCTTCGCAGACTGATGGAAACCCAGCATACTATTACATCTGGGGTGGGAGTATGTATCTCTGGCCTGATCCTACTAATGTAGGCGCCGGATACTATATTCTTTACTACGTCAAGAGTCCTCCCCAAGTAGGAGCCTCTGGAGACATTCTATCTGTTCCGTTTCAAATGTATGATGATGTTGTTCGTTTTTGTCTTATGAGGGCTAAGGAGCTTAATGAGGACGAACAAGGTGTAAATCGTATTTCAGGTGAACTTACTGTGAAAATGGCCCAGAGCAAAGATGAAGTTCAGAATCCTACAGATTCTTATCCTTCGATTCGTGACTATCCTGGCGATCATTGGGATGGTGGCTAATGGTTGTCCCGAAAGAAGATAATTTTCTCATCAATAAATTTGCAGGTATTAATGCTGGTGCTGATGCTGAACTTATTGATGACTCTGAATTAGTTGTCTGTTCTGGATTAATTCTTGGTTCTAGTGGAGAACTGATTAAACAAGATGGTACTCGTACTTGGAATAATTTACCTTCTGGTGGAGGTTATTACGTTCTTGGGCAGTTCTTTATGTCCAATGGTACGATTCGTACTATTCTATATACAGGAGTATCAACTAAGAAAGTATACTACACAGACGTTAATCCCGCTGGCGGTGCCCCTACCTGGACTGAGATAACTACTTTCTCCGGGTTAACTACGTACTCAGGGGTTCAGTTAAATGACGCCTTCTATGTTTCAGATTCAGCTGGTGTTCATAAGTATACTACTGGTACTACTGCTGCGCTCCTTGGAAGTAGCCCGGTCGATATTGATGGTCTTGTTTCCTTCCAAACCCAAGTATTCGGATTTAAAGGATCTACTCTTTATTATACTTCTATTGCTAATCCTGATGTATGGGCTGCTCCTGGTGGTTTCCTTAATATATTTCCTGGAGATGGTGATAACATTACCTGCATCATCCCAATCGGGGATAGGATTCTAATTTTCAAAAGAACTTCTGTATGGATTCTTTATCTCGCTGACGATCCTGTATACTGGCAAGTTCGTGGGTTGAATGCTGAGATTGGATGCACTTCAAAAGAAGCTGCCAAAAACATCAGAGGACTGATCTATTTTCTTAGTATTCGTGGTATGTGGGTAACTGACGGTGTAACTTTCACACGTCTTAGTTCTAACATCGAACCTATGTTAACAAATAGGTACGGGGATTTATCTAGTGACAGTCTTATTCTGTATGGTGATGAGTATATTCTGATAAATTTTGGCGCCACTGAATTTATGTATAGATTCATCCAACCTAGAGGGTTTACTCAGGTTAATGGTTGGGCCGGTGCTCTTAAAAGGATTCGTACTTCTACAGATAGTGACTACGTCGCTGGTTGTGCCTTCTCTCTCATCAGAGCAAGTATTCCTGGCCGTGGTCCCGATAGTCAGACAGTAACTATTAGTATTAAGACCAAAGCATGGAACATTGAAGATAGAGTAAGCCGGGCTAAACGAGGTAAATACTGCATAGTTGGTCTTGGTACTAAAAATCAAAACACTACTGTTCGCCCTTCGTATTATTGGACTGCTGACGATCAAGATACTGTTCCTGCTGATTTTCCCGCTAAGTCTAAAACTGGTACAGAAGCAATGAAAATTCAAGGTCCAGGATACGGTCGTACCTTTCAACTATCTATCGACGAGTCTAGTACAGGTTGGCTAGAAATTCACTTCATCAATCTTGTCGGTATGCTTAAGCGTCAACAGATTGAAGCAACAGTATGAGCCTACTTGACCCGGAATGGGCTGATATAAGGTCCAAGGATGAACAGTTTTTTGGTATGCGTGCTGTTCTTCTTGACTACATGCATCACGATCAACCAGAGCGTCACGTCATTGGTGGGACTTTATTAGCTCCAAACATTGTTAAAGGTAATTTTGGAGTTCCAAGTCCAGGTCGTTCTCCTGCTGTAGCGAGAGAAGATCACGTTCATGGGTATGATGATGTTGCTTGGTCCTCATGGACGCCAAATTTACTAGGGGAATTTACTGATCCGACCTTAGGTGCTGGAAATATTAAACAAGGTCGTTACGTTCAGGTAGGAAAACTAGTTGTAGCACAATTTCGAATTATATTTGGAACTAGTGGTACAGCAGCAGGAAATGGTCGTTATTTTATAACATTACCTGTTTCTGCTACAGTTACTTTCTGGAATGGTCATTCCATCGGAGTAGGTCGTTTCTGGAATGCTGGTGGAACATATGCAGGACCATATATGGCTACTTTACCTAACACAACAATGACTTTATTTGAGTATCCTGCTGCATGGCCCACGGGTGGATTAACTTACGTTGGTCACGCTACTCCTTGGGCTTGGGGAGCTAACATGGAATTACACGGAGTTCTAACATATGAGGCTGTGTGATGAGTGACTTAGTAAAGAAAATTCTTCTCGGAGCAGACTCTCGTTCCTCTAGTGGTACATTCGCTAGAGGAAAACCTGTCTACAGGGCAGCAGGAATGGCTCCACATACAGGTAAGAAAACACAACAAGCAAAGTATGCCGCTGCGGCTGCTAGGAGGTTAAAGAGGTAATGCCTACAACCATTCCACAAAAGGCTGACTTTGGAGCGGAGCGGCTTGCTTTACTCCAGCAGTTAGGTCTTGATCCTGGATCTTTAGCGGGGTTTCAGGATAGCTTTGTTCAGAATTCTAACAACCTTTATCAGCAATTAGCTCAGTTGCTTTCTCAGTCTCAATCCGATCAGACTGATGTAGAAACTAATTATGAGCGGAGTCTTGCCCAAACGATGGCTGATCAGAAGCGCCAGCGAGATGCTCTTGAGGCTAAATTAGCGTACAGAGGCGTTCTTTCAGGCTCGGCTGCTGTAGATGAAATAGGTAAGCAAACTCAGGATTACCAAAATGTTTATGATCAGATGGGGCAGACTAAATCTAAAGCACTGAGTGATATTCTTGGTAGTCGAAACTTTGCTCAGTCTCAGTACGATGTTGGTCTTGGTAACGAACGTACTAACCTTACTCAGGGCGCCAGTGCTTACCTACAACAGATCGCTCAACGCCAAGCAGATCAAGCATTAGCACAACAACAGGCCCAACAGCAAACTGCTCAGACAGATGCTATGCTTCAAAGCAACAATACTATTGCTCAGCAAATTGCTCAAATGAATGCTCAACCTATTGATCTTAGCAAGTATGCGAATCTATTTGTTCAGAACACTCCGCAGACTGTTGCTCCTGTCCCACAACCAGTTGCTCCAAAAGTCCCTTCCGTGAACGATCCAGGTCGAGTTGCATTGACTAGTTCTTACGTTACTTTCACTAAGGCTAAAAGTACGGTTGGCACATCCGGTAGTAGAATTCTAAGGAGTTAACATGGGCTTACTAGATTACATGAATACTCTTTTAAAGAGTTCTCAATCTAAGGCACTTGCTCCTAAGGTAAAGGACTATAACGTCCCTATTCCTCCGGCTACATACTGGCGTCAGCAATATGACAAGTATGCTGGCAAATCTATGTATATTCCGGGAGGCGGGGGGATAGGCTCTTCCTTTGGTGGTACTCCAGGTCCTATTAGTACTACTATTAAATTACCTCCTAGGGTTCCCGCTAAGGCTCCTTCTGGTCTTTCTCCCGTACAAACCTCGACTCCTGCTGTTCCTCAAATGGCAACGCCTAGTAGTTCTCCTTTACCTTTATCTACTGCCCAGA
>Ga0137436_1000510_pt1 | contig 11339 bp, 17 predicted proteins | sample EasRivERMGT119_2_FD_102328 | JGI IMG/M metagenome (GOLD analysis project Ga0137436, IMG submission 102328) | Soil microbial communities from meander-bound floodplain in the East River, Colorado, USA - East River MetaG ERMGT119_2 | ecosystem: Environmental > Terrestrial > Soil > Floodplain ...
AGGCAGCGCCGCCTTCACGCAGGACCTGCTGGCCGGAGCCAGCGACCTGGACAACGGCGAGACCGCCACGCTGGTCGTGGCCAGCGTCACCTACAGCGTGGACGGCGGCACCGCCTCGGCCACGCCGCCGCGTTGCGCGACCCGCTCAAACCCCTGCTGCAACTCCTGCTCGCGCTGGTGGACGTACGCCTTCACCGGCTCCGGCAGCGCCCCGTACAGCGGCTTCATGTCGTCGCGCCATGACGCCGGCGCCTCGGCGGCGGGTGGGGCCGGGGCGGTCGCTTGCGGGGATGGAGTGGGGATAGGCTGGTTTGAATCCCCCGCCTTGGGCTTGAAGCGCCCGAACTCATCGCGCCCATCCGAGCGTCCCGGCACCGCAGCGGCCTTGTCATCCGCTTGGGCCGGACGAGGGGCGGGGGCCGATGGTTCAGCCGCTGCGGGCGGGACCAGGGACTGCCGCTCAAGCGCGGCGGTGAGCGCATCACCCAATGACGGGGTGACATCCTCAGATGCGGTTACGTCCTGACCATTTTCAGCCATGTTCAATCCCTCGTCGTTTTAATGTCGGTCGCGGATATATTTCCGAACCGTTGGATCGCGCACCAGTTTATCCACTTTTTCGTATAAGAGTTCTTGCAGGGCGCGATCTGCGTGACCTTTGGCGTAGCGATCTTCTTCCCGTTTCGCCGTAGCGTCGAAGTGTACGAGGCTATGCTTCGCCATGTATTCGCGCATATGCGCCCTGCTCTTGATGATCGTCCCGTCACGGGGCGATCGGAACGGCTCGATGTCGCCGTGGATGCCCACGGTCGGCTCGAAATCATCCGACAGCGGTATCTCCACCATGCTGTCGGATTCCTTGTCATAGCGGAAGCGGCGTTTCATTTCGGCTTCTTCGGCTTGATCTTCGCCGCCTCCTTCTTCTGCTGCAGCGTGACCTCGCCAACCTTTTTCGTTTGATCGAGCGACTGCTGCGCGGCCTCGTCACCACGCGCCAGGCCCGCCGCGTGCTCCTCCGCATTGCGCGATAGGTCGAACTGATGCTCGTCCTCCCCACGGGCCATGTTCATTGCGTGATCGGCCTCCGCGTGCTGAGTCGCTTGGGCGTGACTCGCCGCATCCTGCTCAATCCCCTGCTGGAACTCCGCAGCCCGACCATCCACCGCGACCGATTGAAGCTGGGCTTGTCCCTCCGCCTTAGCTGCTGCCGCATCGCGTGTCACCTCTGCTTGCACGTTGGCCTTGATGAGAATCGCCTCGACCTCGGCTTGCAACTTCTCCGCGAACGCACGCATATCCTGTGCGTGCTTTTCCGCCGACTGCTTCAACTCCTGCTGCATGGCGAGGTTATCGTTCTGCAACTGCTGCATGGCGAGCGACTGCTTGGCGGCGTTGGCCTCCATCGTCTGCTGGTGCGCTTGCTGCGACTGCTGCATCTTGCTCTGCGCCTCCTGCTGGTCCGCCGCGGCCTTGGCCTGGATCGCTTGCGCTTTCGGGTCGGGCGGGGGAGGCGGCGGTGGCGTGGACGCGAACTTGCTGATCGAAGTCTCGATCACACCCTCGAGGTCACGCCCGGCCTTGAACGAGCGCACCCCGAACATCATCAGTTGCTGCACCAGCGGCGCCATTTCGGGCGACTGCTTCACCAGCGGCAGCGCCTGCTGCAGGAACTGCGTGGTCGCGGTGAGAAAACCCGTGCGCTCCTCGCGCTCGCTGGCGTAGTCCACCGCGATCATCGACTCCGCGATGATGTCGATGCGGAAGTCCACGTCCTTGCCCGCCTTGAGCATCTCGATCGCCTGCTTCACGATCCCCACCGCGGTCGGCGCCGGCGGTGCCATTGGCAGACCGCCAAACGGCCCCAACGCTCCCGGCGGCATCCCTCCGGGCGGCGGCGGCGGTCCCATCCCCGGACCCCCCGGCGGCATCGGCGGCGGACCCATCGGTGCCCCGCCCATCTGCCCACCGCCCGGCGGCGGCATCGACTGCGCCCCCATCTGCATCGCCACCGGCTTCATCCCCGGCGGCAGTCCGTTGGGCGGCAGCGCGCCTGGCGGCGGCATCCCCGGCCCCGGTGGAGGTGGCCCCCCCGCACCGGGCGGGCCGGGCGGAGGTCCGGGGGGCAGTGGCCCACCGGGCGGGCCGGGCGGAGGCCCGGGCGGGGGAGCCATAGCCTTCTTCGCGTCCTCGATCGCGGAAATCCCGTCCGGGGACTGCATGATCGCGGACTGCGCGATGATTACGTCCTCGGGGAAGAACTCCGTGATGATCCAGCCCATGAGCCGCAAGGTGTCGGTCACGAACTGACCCATCTGCGCCTTCATGTCCTCGAGCCGGATCGACGCGAACTGCGCCTTGATCTTCTGCGCGGTGGCAGTCTCGGACGGGTTGGACGCACCGCGCACGATGTCGGAGATGCCGGTGATCTGGTAGATGTCCTCGATCAGCTTGCTGCGGATCTCGTAGAGCTTCTCCACCACCACGATGATCTGGTCGATGGGCATGAAGTCCACCACACCCTTCAACCCGCCCTTCTCAGCGAACGCCGCCCAGGTGTCCACCGGAATGAGTTGGTTCTCGACACCCTCGGTCAACATCCGCTGCACACCGGCCTGGCCCTGATCGTACACACCGACCACTTTCAGCGCCTTGGTCAGCGAATTCAGCCGCTGCGTGATGTTGTCCAACTCGTTGGCCTGATCCTGGTACAGCGCGAAGTCGGGGATCGGGATCAGGTTGCCGGTGGTGTTGGTGGCGAACAGCGGCTTCGGGCACGGGAAGAATCCGGGGAATCGCACCGGGTCGTCCTTCACGTCCAGCGGCACCGCCATGTCGGTGTTGAGCCAGATCACCTTGCTGGTGCGCTTGTCCCAGATCTCGTACACCTGCGCCTGCTTGAACACGCCGGTTTTCGGCTCGTCAGTCTCCGCGGAAGTGCTGCCCGCGCCGTCCTTGTGCCGCGCCGGGATGTGATTGAGCGGACACTCCTCACCGATCTTCTGCCCGAACCGCTTGATAAGCTGGTCGCGGTCCATGCACACGATGCGCCACACCGCGGGAACCTCCTCCCACGTCCGCGCGGATACGAACCCGAAATCCTCCCAGTAGACGTAATCGACCTCCGCCATCTCCCCGGTCAGCTTGGCGTAGTAGTCGTTGGTGACGGTGTTGGTTGGGGAGTCCTGCCCCGTCTGATAGCGCACCCAGACAGTCCCGATGCCGGGAACAAGGCGATCTTGAAGGGCTGACCGCATCGCATCATAGAAACGGGTCTGCGAGTCCATCTGAAAACACAGCGTTCTTTCCAGAATGATTGCGGCCACTCGGGCCACGCTATCGGGATCGAGATAGCGGCGTACCACGCAAGGCTCCGGTCGCTTCCCGTACATCGCGGGCATGATGGTCTGAACGTTAGACCAAAAAATGTTATATCGCTTGGAATGCGTGGCAATGCCATCGTCCCCCCGATCGTCGCGATAACGCTTCACGATGCGCGCCGCGCGCTTCTGCCACTGCTCGCGCAACGGGTCTTTCAGCGATGCGTGGATCTCCGCCTTCCAGTACGCCGCCAGCGCCTCGGGGGAGCCGACGGGTCCGAAATCCTTGAGGCGTTCAGCGGAAGTGCGGGTCTGCGGACCCGATGATGGATCATTGTCGAGCGCCATGACTCAGTACCTCAACTCCGCGGATTGTGGGACCGTGCCCCAACAGTCCTCCAAACGCACATTTCCCCCGAACGGCTTGGTCGGGTCGTACCTGAGTGGTGTGTTTTGAGGAGTTATCCGGTTGACCGAATCTCGCGCCCCGCGATGCGCGACCAGCGAACTATAACGGAAAGAATCGGCGTAGTGGGAGGTCCAATCATGTTTCGGCTGCTCTTTGAATGCCTGTTTCTTGTCGTCAAACTCGCGCTGGTACTGGCGCAGCGCCTCGATCGCCTCTGCACACCCGTCGGCATTGATGTAAGTAGTCGCGGAGGTCAGTACGAACCGCGCGGATTGAATCCCCTGCTGCACGCTAAACTCCGGCGCGATGTCGCACTTGATGCCATGCTGGTAACGCAGAAGCTCCAGGATGCTGCGGCCTGTCTGCAGCGAACGCGCTCGCGCATCGTGCGGTAGCCACACGTCGCCGTAGACGTAGGGCTGCGCGCGCATGATGTCAACGTAATCCGAGAGGGCCAGGCCCGAGTGCTCCTCGGCGCGGATGTAGCGCAGCTCGTTGCCGAGCGCCTGCCAGTACCACAGCGCCGTACTGTCGGTGTAGCCCAGGTCAAGGCTCACATGAACCGGCAGCACGGGATCGTGCGGGTAGTAGCCGATGCGGTTGCCCATCTCGTTCAGGATCTTGCCGAAATAGGCACCGCGGATCGCGGCGTCGAAGCTGCACTCGAACTCCTGCAGGTACTCGTCCTCGCTCATCACGCGCTGCGCGCCCTTCAGTTCCGCCTCATCGAGGATGCCCGACTGTGACGCGCGCAGCTCCATGTAGAACCACTCCGCGGGGTTGTTACGCGCTTCCTCGCGCAGTCGCCAAAACTCGTTCTTCCCCGCCGGCGTGCCGATGAACACGCACCACCCCTTGCGATCGGCCAGGAGAGGTCGTATGACCTCCGAAAAGACTCTGGGACGCATCATCGCCGGCTCGTCGATGACCACGCCGTCCAGGTAGATGCCGCGTATGGCGTCGGGGTTGTCGGCACCAAACAGCATGACCTTGGTGCCGTTGAACAGGGTGCAGGTCAAGTCCGCAATGTTGGTCGCCGTCCGCATCCCCGGCGCCGCGGTGGCGCGCATCAGGTAGTCCCACGCCACCCGCTTCGCCTGCTCGCGGAACGGCGCGATGTAGGCGTACTGCGGCGGGTTGGGAGAGACCACCTTCGCGGTATTCAAGGCGCGCGCCACGATGTCGTTGATCGCGGCCACCGTCTTGCCGGCGCGGCGATGGCAGACCAGGACACTCCACCGCTTGGCGCGGTTGTGAAACGCGGTGAAGAAACTGCGCGGGCGGTACACGTCAGCGATGCACGTCGAAGCCCGGCGGCAGCGCGTCCAGCGGCGAGCGCGGGAGCGCGTTATGCACGTTGATGATGTTGGCCTGCGTCGGCCCGCGCTGTGCGGGGCCGGGCAGGGCCATCTGCACCCACTGCCGGAAGGTCTTGGGGTCGGTGCGCGCGAGCATCTCGAGGTGACTCCGCACGTCGATCTTGTGCAGGGTGTCCGCTATGGCGGCGGTGATATGCGTCTGCAGTTGCTCTGCTTGGGAGGGCAGGGCCGGGATCACCGCGTTCGGGTTGACGTACTCCGCCGGCGCGTCCGGCAGGAGCGGGAGCGCAGGCAGAAGCAACTCCGGCTCCAGCCGCGGCAAAGGTGGGGTGGGGTCGTCGTCCATTGGCGCGATGATAGGGGAAATGTTCCCCGTGGAACAGTGAGCACTGACTGCTGATTGCGGGTGCGTCCCGGCCCGGAGCCAGCGCCGGCCAGGAGTCTCGTCCGGGGTCAAGGTGGCACGGTTCTTGCCTGAGTGAGCACTCACCCCCAGGTTAGTGAGCACTCACTTCATCGAACGAGTGTTCGCTCACCCCTGGTTAGTGAGCACTAACTTAGGCACAATGCGTGCCAGGCTGCGCCTAAAAGTCGCGGGGGATATTCATAGTTTGGGTGGCCGAAATCGCGGGGGCGGATTTGGATCGGACGACGTTTCCTATATAGCTACAGTAGCATATAACCATATATTATATTACTTATTATTATCTTTTCCCTATAGAGTAGTAATCTAATTGTAGTGATTGCTCAAATGGCTCAGAGCCTTAGCGATCCAATCCCGGTCCACTGTAAAAAACGCGTTTTGCCAATATCGAACAAAACGCGACAAAACTAGCACCCCCCCTTGCTAGTTTGGTTTCGCAGATAATTGGACCCCCATCCACTATATTTTATCCAATATTGGATCGTGATCTATATGCGAACCATTCTCGATAACTACCGCTCGTCGGCGCACCTCAGAAAGTGCTAGGGGGGTAGGAACTTTATGGTTTAGACTCTGGTCTGACCTACCGTAACACACTGACAACTGACTAGGAGACACCATGAGCTATCAAGACCAAGTAGGGCAAGTCCTCGCATACACGATGGGCGCGTTCTTCCTGCTCGCACTCGTTGCAGTCCTCGCTGGCGCTGTCACCGCGTGGTGGCAATGCACCCGTGATGAGCGCCGTGCGGCCAAGCGTGCAGCCCGCGCCAAGGCCGCGCAATGAAGCGGGCCAACGAGATCATCGGCGCTACGCTCGGCATGAGCGTGCAGGAGATGAACGAGGCACGCTACCAAGCGGGGCGGCAGTCCTGCGCCGTCTACACCTTGGGTGACTCTTACTGGTGCTGCCCCGCCGCAGGTGTGGCCCCGCCCAAGGGTTGGAATTGGGTCGCGCACAGTGACCAGTTCTTCGCAGCCCGCGAGGGGCGCACCATCTACCGCGCAGAGGCCGCGCTGTGATCCGCGCCCTTATCGTCGTCGCACTCACGGCATCCGCCACCCTGCACGTTATCAACGCGTTCGCATTCTGAAAGGACACACCATGACCACACGCCAACCCACGCTCCGTTATGCCATCGAACTCCTCCACGCCAATGGCGAGTGGGAGAACGTCACTCGCCAAGATGGCGACGACGAGACCCCCGTCACCTATGCCACGCGTGATGAGGCCGCAGATGAACTCTCCGCGCATTTCCGCAGCATGAGCGAAGCGGGCATGGACTACTCCGCCGAGGACTACCGCATCGTCGCGGCCTATCCGCCCGTGGACAAGAATCAAGGCAGCATCTACGCCGACACCATGAACGCCCTGCAGGCCGCAGACGAGTTGGGCGGATGCAACGATGCCGGCGAGTACATCGCGTTGATGCAGGCCGTGATTGCCGAGTGTCAGACGCGCATCCTGTGCGCCAAGGCCAATTACTACGCGGATGGGGGCGCGTTCGCCAACGAGATGGCCCCACTGCCCGACGACGAGGCCGCATGGCAGTCCGTGTTGGGCTACCTGTACGACGCGGGGGGCGCTGTGCTGCATTGGCAGATGCCCGACGCGATGCAGGCCACCGCACAGTTGATGGTGGACGCGGGACGCATCACTCTGGACGCGTCTACCGACCTGCTGCTACACCCTGACGCGCGGCAAGACCCGACCGACCGCGAGTGCTACTACATCCCGCACCAAGACCAACGCTAGACCATCACCCAACCCTGAGCCACACCACACGAGGACACACCATGACATCTTTTTACAGCACCCCCGCACGCGCAGCAGACCCCCATGCATTGCCCGACTGCGAGGTGTTTCAACTTACCGCCGAGGAGGCCGCAGTACTCGACGAGGACACAGTCTGGGAATACTCGCGTCGGCATGAGTTCCGGCTCGCGTCCATGAACTCGCGCATCCGCGAGCAGATGATCGACGCGATCATCGCCAACGAGGGCATAGAGGGCGGATGGTTCTACTGGCACTGCCTGCCCGGATGCCTGCCCGACTCGCCCCCCATTGGCCCGTTCGCCACGCATCACCTCGCCATCGCAGCAGCACAAGACGAGGCCGCGCAATGACCACGCCGACCACACCTACAAAGGGCGAATTTTCGGAATGCCCAAAACCTGGATTTGGGCCAGGCGAAATTTCGCGCCTCGCGTCCACCTAACCCTAAGCACTTTCACACTGACTACTGACAAAGGACAATCATGGAAAACAGAGACAAGATCATTGCACTGCTGCGCGCGTTCATCGCACAGCGTCCCGGCATGGACCCCCGCAATTACGGCGATGCCGCGAGCTATCGCGCCGAGTCGCGCAGCATCACGCAGGATCGCCACGATGCGGAGATGCTGCTGCGGCAAGTGGAGTTGATGACATCGAGCATTCCCGAGGCCAAGCTGCGCGAAGCGTTCCGCGCCTATTCGGGACGCCTGACGCTGACCGACACCCCCAAGGGGCTGCGATTGGACTACTGCACGGGTCAGTATTTCCCGACCGAGTACCGCCGCGCAGTGTGCGCTGTGCTCGCGTCTGCGCTGTGGGAGGCGCGGCGGGCGTCGATGCCCACGCCCACGGCGTGGCGCGTGGACGCGTGGCATGGGCAGGACCGCGTAGCACCTTACCTGCACGCATCCCGCGAGGCCGCGCAGCAGTGGCTCGCGGCCAATGGCGGGACCACGCGCGGCCATGTGGTGGACATCGTTGGCAACCAGACCCCCGGCGATTGGCTCCGACGCACATTCCGCGCGCAGTTCGGGCAGCGCATCGCACGTCGCTATTTCAACTGACCCGCTGGCGGGGCGCTCCAATCCTGGACGCGCCCCCCGCAGAATTTCACCCTACAAAGGAGCAATTTCCATGAATCATGATCTTACAAAACGCAATTTCAATGTGCGCCCTCAATACGATTTCGGCGCGATGCCCCGCGGCCTTGTGGTGGAATTGAAGCATCAAGGCTTTAACGTCAACGAAACGGGGGGCCACTGCACGGCGTGGATAAAGTATCTCCCGAGCGGCGGATTTATCCAGATCACTGACGACGCGAGCCACATTCTGGATCGTGACGAGGCCGTTATGGGCATCTATGGGTCCGACGGCGAGTGCATTATGAGCGTGGAGGGTCGGCTTTACTTCACAGCGCCCACGCTTGTGCGTGATGAGGTGACGGATATGCCGTTCTCTGCGGCGCTGCCCGATAGCGTGATGGATCTTCCCGCAGCATCCGCCGTGGGTGCGATGGTCATCCGCCTGTGCAACGCATCGACAGCAGGCGCGGCGCAGTTCAACGAGCACGATCTGCAAGAGGCCTATACCGCCGCAGTGGTGCGCCAGTGCGAGATTTGGCTCCACGGCTGACCACGCCCCGCCTGGCCCCCCTAGCGGGGGCCAATTCAACCCTACAAGACGAGGAAACCATGAGTTATCTGCATCAAGATCAGGACTACCATGAAGCGATCCGCGTGCGTGCCCTTGCCGCATTCACGCAACACAAGGCCACTGGTCCCATCGTGATCGAGGCCGACACCCGATGGACAATGGAGCGATGCGAGGATGTCGCGGATCGTTATGGCATCGCCGGCCTGCGGCTGTTCGGCGTGCCGCTGGACTACAGCGGGATGCGCTCTACAAAGGACGCGATCCCCTACAAGGCCGCAAAACTGGAGAGCCTGACGCGCAAGTATTGCAGCAGCTCGCCGGAGTTCGCTCCGCGCAGCAAGTCGGTGGCGCGGTACGCGGACCAGAATCTAAAACAGCGATTCCCGACGGGCGGGCCATCCAGGACGCGGCAAAGCCCGCCGCAGCCGTTCGAGTCCGGCCCCAATACGCTGCCGGGAATGGAGCGTTACAAAGGGGGAAACCTATGAACTGTCCGAATTGCGGGACCCCGGTTGCGGATCACCCGGAAAACGGGTGCGTCCTGGCCGCGCTGATTCAAGTGATCCGCGACCGGGGGAACATGAGCGAGCAGATCCTGCTCGCACTGCACGCGGGCACCGACGTTGACCTGCTGTGGGAGTCGGTCGGCGCGATTGTCGATAATCTGGAGATGGGGACATATTCCAATGAATAGCATTTACTTGGCGACGATGGAAACTCGCCATTTCACGTTCGAGGCCGTCGGCCTCACCGAGGAGGGCGCGCAGTCCGCGCTATGCGCGGGCCTCGCCGTGCATGGCGAGCAGTCGCGCCTGCCCGTGGGGTGGTACAGCGATTTCGACATCGAGGTGCGGCGCATGGATGTCGGCACCGCATACCGGGACCGCGAGGTTTTGGTCCGCGCTGACCCACAAAGGGGGGAATCTGGAAATGATTGAAGTCCTGTTTTGGTTTTGGGTGGCCGCTGTTGTGGCGGGCGCCCTGTATGACGGCAGCGACAACTAACCGCAATTTGACGAGGAGCTACAAATGGATCTGATCGGGCAGGTAATAGAGGCGACTGAGAAAAAGGACGCCGCGCATGAGGCCTACAGGACGGCATCGCGGGCCTACAGTGCCGCCGCAATCGTGGCGGGGGATGCCTACAAGGCGCACCGCGAGGCTGTGGCCAGGCGCGACGAGCTGCAGGAGGTGATGGAGCGGGCATCGTACCAGTGGGGCGCCGCGATCCTGGCCCACGGTGTCACCACCGACAAGGCGCGAGCGGCCCTACAAAGGACGCATTCGGAAAAGGTCACAAGTTAGTAAGCACTAACCGGATTCGCTCCGGTATATTTCCAATCGCCCCCACAAAGGGGCACCACTGACGACGAGGGAACAATGACGACGGCAACGGATTTACAAACGCAATTCGACGTGACGGTGGCGCTCAATCGCGCCATCGCCGCTGATCGTGCGGTGCGCGCTACAAAGGTTATTCTGAACAAAGAGGAGGAGGCGCTGCAGGCCGCAGTGAACGTCCTGGAGTTGATGATGCAGGAGCGGCAGTTGAACGCCGTGGGTTCGGTGCATGGGACTGCGGAACTGGTGCAGAAAACCACCTACAACGGCGAGAATTGGCCGGCGCTGTTCGCGCACATCCAGAAAACGGGCGAGTTCGATCTGCTCTACAAACGGGTGAACCCGAAAGCGGCGGCTGATCGGGACAGCAACGGCGAACTGCCGCCGGGAATCAAGCGGTTCATGTTGCTGCAACTCAAGCTCAAGGCGAGCGAATGAAGCTCGACAACCTGACCTTGGGCCTGGCCCTCGCGGACCATGCGGTGAACCATCCGCAGCAGTCCGAGTTGATGCAACTGGCCGATTACCTGCTTACGCATCCATCATCCCGCGTCTACTACGAGCGCGTCCTGGTCGCGTTGGGGATCGACCCCGACACCGTGCCGAGCGAGTTGTGGGGCGAGACTGTGCCCGACGAGGCGCATGGGGCGGCAAAGCTCAAGACTGCGATAACGCAGCTCAACGAGCAGTGGGGGAAAGGCAAGCTACAAAGGATGATCGTTGTGCGGAACCTCGCATGGCAGGCAACGCTGCTGGCACGGCGTCTGGAAAAGGATCTGGACGAGGACGCCAAGCGGGTAGTGGGTCGGAACGGCGGCAGCACGGCCGGGCTGTTGAATGCGTTCATTGCCGCCCCCGCTACAAGGGTGGCACTGGATGCGATTGCATTACAACCGAGCGAATAGAGGACACTGATGAATGACAACGCGATAGTCGATCCGAGCACGCTGCCGGTGTGGCAGCAGAAGTTGCACGCCCTCGCCAAACAAACGGCGGACTCCGAGCGGGCGCCGGGGCAGTTTTTCGGCACCAAGGCGTGCGTGCTCACGTTCAACAAGATGCCGATTCCCAAGAACACGATGGACGTTGTTGTGACCGC
>Ga0137436_1000511_pt1 | contig 11335 bp, 9 predicted proteins | sample EasRivERMGT119_2_FD_102328 | JGI IMG/M metagenome (GOLD analysis project Ga0137436, IMG submission 102328) | Soil microbial communities from meander-bound floodplain in the East River, Colorado, USA - East River MetaG ERMGT119_2 | ecosystem: Environmental > Terrestrial > Soil > Floodplain ...
GAAGTCGTTGGAACGTCTGTCCGCACGCTGCTGCCGATCAGAGGCCGGATAGGTAACGCGCCATCGCCTCCCAGTCGGCGGGCGACATCGCGGCCATCATCTTCGTCATGATGGCATTGTTTTTCCGCTCACCTTCGGCAAAGCGGCGCATCGCCTCGACCAGATATTCGTAGCCTTGGCCGGCCAGCCGCGGCGCCGCCATGCCATCAGCCTGCCTGTCACCAAGGAAGTCCGTCGCATGACACGCCTGGCATACAGCGATTCCAGGTGGCGGCGGCGTGGACGCGGCGGCAGCGGACCGCGCCGGCCATTTCTGTTTCGCGAAATACGCCGCTGCGATCCCCAATTCTTGCTGCGTGAGGGTTTTTGCCATCCACGGCATGACCTCGTCGTGTCGATCTCCACGCTCAAAGTCATGCAACTGTTTCAGGAGGTAAGTTTCCGGCTGACCTCCGATGACCGGAATGGTTGCACTTCTGCGGACGCCGTTCGCGCCGTGGCATTCGTTGCAAACGCTCAACTTGGCGCTGAATTCTCGATCCGTGCTCGGATCTGGGACACCCTGAGCGGCGTGTGCCGGCGCGGCCAGAGCGACCAGAACGCCGAAAGCAATTTGTATACGCAAGAATTCCTCTCTCGCGTGAGTGTTTCGGGCGGATTATAGCCCACAAATGCGGGCGGCGCGGAGTCCTTCGTGACACCGCCGTCATAGGATAGGCGGCGCCATCTACATCGCAACTGGCTTCAGCCTCGTGCGCGCGGCCGACGTGTTTGGGTCGCCTCCGGGCGCGCCGCAGGAGTCGCTTGGGCTTACGATTCCGAGCACGAGGTCCGGTCAGCGTGGCTTCACGTTGCTGCGTTGACGTTTCAGACACCCGACAGGAGATTCGAGCATGCCTAGGTTTCTCATTGAGGTTCCACACGAATCGGAAGTAGTTGCGTGCGCCCGCGCCGCCAAAGTGCTTCTGGAGACCGGCTCACATTTCTTAACGCATGCTGACTTCGGCTGTTGTGACGACGTACACAAGGCATGGATCGTCGTGGACGTAGACAGCCATGAAGAGGCGCGAAACATGTTACCGCCTGCGTACCGGCGCCAAGCCTCAGTTGTGCAGTTGTGCAAGTTTGGAGTTGCTGAACTGGACGACCTCATCAAGCATCACACGGCTGGATAGCACCTTCCCTCGTCTTACGTAGGCTTCAGCCTGCGTGGCCTTCGCCTACTTACTGCTCGGTGTATTCGGCGCCACCAGCGGCCCGTGCGCGTCGGGCGGGATCGCATTCCCCAGAACCTTCAGGAACTGCTCGTGGCTGCCGGGCTGTCCGTGGATCGGCACGTGCTGCGCGACGTTCAAGTTGTGTTGACGGATGATCTGCCCGATCGCAATCGCACCTTCCGGCGGGGGCGACGGCAGTGCCGCGCCGGCGGCCGGCGGCGTATAGAGATCGGCGTTGATGAGAATCCGCTCCGCCGGGAGATACACCACGAGGAACTGCTCGTTGTGGCTCGAGTACGGGGGCGATCCCTGGCCCACCTGGTAGAACTCCATGAACTTGGCCGGATCCGTCGTGCCGAATTGTCGGTCGGTGATCATGGCCGGCTGACCGGCGACGCGCACGTACTGCGGCCGAATGAATGTGCCCAGCAGCTCCTCGCGCTGCGAGAGCGAGTCTGGCATCAGGCGCCGCGGCAGGCCGAACATGATACGGCTGTAATACTCGGCGTTGTCCTCCGACGTCACGAGCTGGTTGGCGCCCGCCGCAACGAGTCCGCGCAGCCCCCCCGAATGATCCCAGTGGTAGTGCGTGTTGACGACGTAGCGGATCGGCTTGTTCGCCACGAGCCGGCGGATTTCGGCGACGACCGCCTGCGAGCGCTCGTCGTTGAGCGGTGCCTCGACGACGGCGAGGAAGTCGCGGAACTCCACGAGCACGCTGTTGTGGCTGCCGCCGCCCAGGAGCCAGACGCCGGGCGCGAGCTGGGTCGTGACAACGCGTACCGCCGGCCGGGTCGCCTGCGCCACATCCTGCGGCACCGTGAACGTCTCCGGCGCCACCGTGACGTTCGCGCGTGCACTCGAGATGCGGAGCTGTCGGTTGTCGTTCTGGTTCGTGTCGATCATGTGCGAGTGGTCCTCGGTCCAGAACCTGAAACCGCCGAAATCCTTCCACTCGACGTATTCGTGCGTAATCCGCATGTCGCCGACCACCGGCGTCGGAATCCACGTCTCCACCATGCGGACGTAGTTGTCCTCGAGCGTGCCGACCACCTTGTACTTGCCGAGTACGTTGTTCAGCACGACGCGCCGCGGGCCGCCGCCCGGGACGAGCGTCGGATTGGCGCCAGGCGCCAGGGCGGTCTTGATAAAGCCGTGCGGCGTGAGAATGACCTCGATCCGCCGGTACTCACCCGCATCGATCCCCGCCAGGTACTCCCACTGGCGCACCGGCTTGCTGTTGACGACGTCCCAGGCCACGTTGCTGTTGTTGCGCAGATCGATCTGCACCGGCCCGGGATTCTGGATGAAGCCGCCGCCGCGCCGGAAACCGACGTCCGAGAGGTTGCCGTGCTCGGCGCCAGGGCCCTCAAGGCCGGGGTAGCGCCGCGGCGGTTCCGGCGATGTCCGCGTATACGCCTCGCGCGACGACATCGTCGTGTAGTCGATCGTCATCGTGTAATTGGTCACGGAGAACCGCGGCCAGCTCTCGGGGATCCCCATCTGGACGGGAATCGGCACGTAGCCCTGTCCCGGCGCCGCGATCATTCCGGCCGCGGAGTATTCGAGCGTGGTCACGTTGTCGGCGCCGATGTTCTTCGAAACGGCCTGCAGCAGCGCGCGGACGTCCTGCGGCTGTGCGCCCTGCGCCTGCGCCGCCGGCCGTACCCACAGGGAGCCGGCGAGGATCACCACCACCGCGCACAGCAACGGAGTTGTTTTCTTCACAGTGCCCTCCTTGACGTCGGCCGATGACGGCGTGGCTGCGCGGAGTATATACCCGCAGTGACGGAGGACTGCGGCGTACCGGACCGCGGATTTGTTGGGCAACTCTTATTGCGATTTTCAGTTCGACGGGCCACGGAGACACAGAGGCACGGAGATGACTCCGTGGCTACGTGGAAAGAAAAGCGGTGTAGTGACCATCACCAAATCCTCACCCTGTCGGCCGGCGCGACGTAGAGCGCGTCGCCCGGCCGGACCTGGAAAGCCGAGTACCAGGCGTCGACGTTCCGGATCACGCCGTTCACCCGATATCGCGCCGGCGAGTGCGAATCGGAGACCAGCCGCTGCCGCAGCGTCTCGTCACGAATCTTCTCGCGCCACACCTGCGCCCACCCGAGGAATACCCGCTGGTCGCCGGTCCGCCCCTCGATCACCGGTGCCGGTGTGCCCCTCAGGCTGGCGTGATAGGCATCGAGGGCCAGCGAGATGCCTCCCATGTCGCCGATGTTCTCGCCCATGGTCAGGTCGCCGTTCACGTGTGCGCCAGGCAGCGGCTCGAATGCCGAGTACTGAGCACCGAGGGTGGCCGTCTGCGCCGTGAACTTGGCCGCATCGTCCGCCGTCCACCAGTCGTGCAGCGCACCCTCGCCATCCGACTTGCGTCCCTGGTCGTCGAAGCCGTGGCTGATCTCATGACCGATGACGCCGCCGATCCCTCCGTAGTTGATCGCAGGATCGGCATCGGGATCGAAGAACGGCGGCTGCAGGATAGCCGCAGGGAAGACAATCTCGTTGTTCGTCGCACTGTAGTAGGCATTCACGGTCTGCGGCGTCATGCCCCATTCGGTCTTGTCCACAGGCTTGTCCAGGCGCGCCACGTCCCTGTGCCACTCGTACGCGGCCGCGCGGGTTGCGTTCCCGTACAGATCAATCTTTGAAAGCGTCAGCGGGCCGTAATCCCGCCACTTCGCCGGGTAGCCGATCTTGACGGTGAATTTGGAGAGCTTTTCGAGCGCACGCGCCCTGGTGTCAGCCCCCATCCAGTCGAGCCGCTCGATCCGCGCTTTGAGCGCGGTCTGGATGTCCTCCACCAGCGCATCCATCTTGGCCTTGGCCTCGGGTGGGAAGTAGCGCGCGACGTAAATTCTGCCGACCGATTCGCCGATCGTACGGTCGACGAACGCCACGGCGCGTTTCCATCGTGCCCGCTGCTCCGGCTGTCCGCCGAGTGTCTTGTTGCGGAATTCGAAGGACGCGTCGACGAACCGCTTCGAGAGATACGGCGCGGCGCCGTCCGCGACATGGAAGGCCTGCCACGCCTTCAGCGTGTCCACCGGGGTTTCGGCGTAAGTCGTGGCGAATTTCGGGAACGACGTGTTCGTGGTCACCACGATCCGCTCGACCTTCGGCAGCTCGCTGTGCGCCAGATAGCGATTCCAGTCGAAGCCCGGCATCGCTCTGTTGAGCTCGACAACCGTCATCGGGTTGTAGGTCTTGTCGCGATCGCGCCGCTCCGCTCGCGTCCAGGTGTCCTGCGCGAGCCTGGTCTCGAAATCCACAATCGCCCGCGCGCTCTCCGCTGGCTTCTCCCATCCGATCATCCCGAGCAAGCTGGCCACATACTCCTGATATTTCGCTTTCTGCGTGGCGAAGGCCGGCTGCAGGTAGTAGTCGCGATCGGGCAGGCCCAATCCGCCGGTGCCCGCCATGACCGTGTACCTGGTCGGCGCCTTGGCATCGGTCGCGATGTAGACCGGGAGAATGCTCGCGAACCCACTCGTGTTCGCGTTGCCCATCAAGGCGGTCATCTGGTCTTTCGTTGTCACGCCGCGGATTTCCGCCAGCTCGCGTTCGATCGGTTTTGAGTCGAGTTGGTCCGCTAGCGTCTCGTCCATGAAGGAGGCGTACACCGCTGCTACCTTCGACGCGTCGGGATCGCTGATTTTGCCGGCTGCGGCGTCCTCGAGGATCGCGTGCAGCCGATTCTCGGACAGCTCCGCGAGTTTGTCGAAGTTGCCGTACCGAGTGCGGTCGGACGGAATCTGAGTGCGGTCCGCCCACTTGCCGTTCGCGTAGCGGAAGAAGTCGTCGCCCGGTTTGACCGACAGGTCCATGCCGGTGGCGTCGAACCCCCAGGTCCCGTACTTCGGAGAAGCGAGCGAGGCCGCTTCGCTGCCTTCCTGGGCGAAGAAAGGGGTGTTCGCGCTCAGCGCGAGTGCAACGAGAGCTGTCGCGGAGAGGAGAATCTTCGGCGTCCTGGTCATGGCATCGTCATCATACACGCCAGGACCACGGAAGGTTATCCGTCGACGCGCGCGTATCGCGTCTCGTAGCGGGACACCGCGCCGTAGCCCGATTTGAACCGGCAATGGAGGTTTGCAGACAGCGCCCGGGTTGGTTAGCTTGTTGACTCGTCTTGCTTGCTGGTCGGCGCCTCGAGCATGATCATGCCGTTCTGAGTAGCCGCCAGTCGGACAGTGTAGGAGATCTATATGCGAAGCGTGATCGAACGGCGCCTAATCGCTATGGTGGTGGTCCTGGCGTCGGCGTCGGTGTTCGCGCATCACGGCACGAACGCATCCTACGACTCGACGAAGGCCGTAACGCTGACTGGCGTCGTGACGAGGTTCACCTTCAGGAACCCGCATGCGTTCGTCGAGTTCGACGTCAAGAACGACAAGGGCGAGATGGTGCATTGGGTTGGCGAGATGAACAGTCCGACCGTGCTGCGGGATGCCGGCTGGACGGCCACCACGATCAAGGCCGGGGATGAGCTCACGATGACACTCAATCCCTCGCGCGCCGGTACGCCGAACGGCGTCGTCAACCGCATGCGCCCGGTCCTGGTCAATGGCAAGCAGGTGTTGGGCACTGGCGGCAGCAACGAGAACTAGCGCTCGGTCGTGGCTGGGGACGGTGGGACGTGCGTCCTCTGGGACGCTTATCGAGGTCGAGGAGCATATCGTGCGAGCACTCTCCGCTATCGCGACGGCGACGCTGACCGCCGTGCTGATGACGGCAACCTCAGGACGCGCTCAGACGCCAGCCGGCAGCGGAGGGAGACGCGGCGCCGGTGCCGAGGCCAAGCCTGCGGTGTCGGTTCCTCATAACCCGCGGGACCTGTCGGGCGTCTGGACACGAACAAGCCCGTTGCTGACACTCAGTCAGACAACGCCGCCCTTCACGCCCCTGGGCAAGAAGTTGTTCGACGCCAACAAACCGTCGTACGGCCCGCGCGCCGTGCCCCCGGCGGTCGGCAACGATCCGACGGGGAACTGCGACCCGCTGGGGCTGGTTCGCAACCTGCTGCTTGAGCTCGTCTCGGTCTACCCGATGGAGATTGTCCAAACGCCGAATCGGGTGTTTCAGTTCTTCGAATGGGCGCACTCGTACCGCCAGGTTTGGACTGACGGCCGGCCGCTGCCGAAAGACGCCGACTTGACGTTCAACGGCATCTCCACCGGCCGGTGGGAAGGCGACACGTTCGTTGTCACCTCCGGGTTCTTCGATGACCGCACCTGGCTCGACCACTTCGGGGTGCCTCACTCCACCGAGATGACGCTGGAGGAGCGTTATCGGCGGCTGGATCGCGACACGCTGGAACTGAACATGACGTTGACCGATCCGAAGATTTTCACGGCACCGTGGGTGAGCGAGCGGAAGGTCTTGAAGTTGGCGTCGCGCAGTCGAGAGATCGCCGAACAGTTCTGCGTCCCATCGCAGGAGACGGAGTTCAACAAGATCGTGCGCGATCCCGCTGGCGGGGTCATTCGTTAAGGCGTGGAGGGCCTATGAAATTCAAGGTCGCATTGACGATCGCCTTCTGTTTCGGCGCGATCGCCGCCGCACAGCAACCAAATACGTTCCCACAGCCGACTGCTGCAAAGGAAGTGATGGTTACCGCTATCCCTGGGGTCATTGCGGCGGGCGCCAAATGGAAACTCGTCTGGCAGGGACCCGATAACGCGGACGGCATCATCGGCACGAAAGACGGCGGTCTGCTGTTTGCGCAGGAACAGCCGAGCACGATTGGCATGCTCGATCCGAACGACAAGTTTTCCATTTTTGTCAGGGACACCCATGGCACAGGTGCCCTGGCGTACGACAACAAGGGCCGCCTCATTGGCGCTGAAAGAACGTGTTCGGATCCGGGCGGCCGTCCTACCGAATGCAAAGAAGCGGCGGAACTGGTTGTCCTGCATCCCACACGGTTGGTCCTCGCAAGCAAGTTCGGAGACAAAACCTTCTGGCGTATGGGCGAAGTCGTGGCCGATTCCAAAGGTGGCGCGTATTTCACCGACGACGCGGGAACTTATTTCGTCAATCCCGCCGGCAGAGTGAGCCTCGTTGCGGGGAAGGAACTGCGAACGAACGGGATGGCGCTGAGCCGAGATGAGAAGACTCTCTATCTCACGAATGGCCGGACTATCGTCACGTTTGATATCCAGCCGGATGGCACCACTACGAATCAGCGGGATTTCGCGATGCTCCAAGGCGCCGCCGGTGGCGATGGGATGTGCATCGACTCCGAAGGTCGTTTGTACGTCACCGCCGGTGATACTGGTATTCAGGTGTTCAGTGTGGAAGGAAAACACCTGGGCATTATTCCTCTGCCAAGGTCCGCCTCGAGCGTTGCGTTTTCCGGACCCAACAAGAAGGTGCTTTACGCGAAGGGCGCGGGCATGACGACGCCGGACGGCAATGAGTACAGAACTCCCGAGGGCGTGAGGAATAACGCCAAGGCGATTTACAAAATCGACATGACTGCTCAGGGATTCACGGCCCGCCCGAAATAACGAGTGCTTGCCACCTGTAGCTCACGCGACAGGTGCCATGGGTGAGCGAAGGGTGGCCCTACCGTGTCACCGAGCTCGGCGCCTCGGGCGCCAGTTTCTCCGTGACCTCGATATACGTTCCCCACGGGTCGGTCAGAAACGCGATCTTCGTCCGCGTGTTCGGAACGACTCGCGACGGCGCCTCGAACTTGATGCCAAGCGCGGCGATTCTCTTTTCGAACTCGTCGAGGTTCTTCACATCGAAGCCGAGATGATCGATGGCGCGCCCCTTCGTCGGCGCGAGCTTTCCCATTCCGGCTGAAAACGAGAAGTTGAAGCGATGGAAGTAGTCGACCTCGATGACACCAGGCCTGGCGACGCGCTGACGCTGGCCGGGGAAGCCACCGAACACCTTCGCGTACCAAGCCTGCATCGCCTTGATGTCCGCCTCGGCCGGATAGAGATGCACGTGATCCATGCTGACGGGTCCGGGTAGTGATGGATCTCCAAATACCTCTATACGAATCCCGCTGTCTGGCGCGAATACGTACCCCTGATTCGGGTTCACATCGCCAACGTCGTACTTGACGCCGCCAGACTTCCAGCGGGCGCGCGCCGCCTCGATGTCCTTGTAGACCAACCCGAAGTGATCGACGACGGATCCGGCGGGCGGTGCGGCGGCGTCGGCCTGCCGGAGCATCACGAAGATGCCGGGGAACTCGATCAACGTCAGCGGCCCGTTGGTCACGAGCTTTCCCCCGAGCATCGTCGTGAAGAACTGCTTGTTCGCCTCGACGTCCTTGACAGCCAGGTGCATGTGTCCGAGCGCCACGCCCATGTCATTGGCAGGCGCGAGTTGCGCAAGAGCCGCGGTCGACCAGGCGAGGGTTAGCGAACAAGCGACAGCAAGCACATGTTGTTTCTTCATGGCGCACAGTGTAGCCGAAGACGAACTTCCGCAACTCACTTGGAAAGGCGAACTTGTCGAGTTCAGAGGTCGAGAGGTGGCTAGTTTCTGGCCGGAGCACCTTGCTCGGAAGCAGTCAGTCACCCGCTACATCGTGCGGGTTCCACGAGTGAAATGTGGCGATGAGAAACGAGGATAGTTGACGACAGCGCTGAACCCAGACATGCCGCGTGGTGATCACCACGACGACTCGATCACTTGCGCTTGGATCGTACTCCGCGGAGTGCTGGGTTCTGGTTTTCCACTTTTACTGTTCGCCCGGCGGGCTTCAGCTTTCAGACAGACCCGTTGCGTGACGCTGCCTTCGAAGGCTTCTTTGGCGCCGATCGTTACCACGTAGAACTGGACGCCACCACTCGTCTCGCCTTCCTGTTTCGCTACACAAGTCAACTCGACTTCTCTACCGGAAACGGTAGCTCGTACCTTCCAACTGCGACAACAGATCGGCCGGCGCATCGGTCGCCACCCCGCGACCTTCGATGCGCGGTGCGACGGGCGAGTGCGTGGCGACATATTCGCTGAGCACGTCGTGAACCAGCGCATCCAGCCGCCTGGCATCCGCCACGTTCCGCAGCCGGCAGACGACGTTGTCCGGGTCGCCCTCGCGTTCGCACCCGAGCATGGTGTAGCGCTTGTTGACTACGAGCGGCACGCCGTTGATCTTCACGTCGCGCACGCGCGACCCTTTCTGGTTGCCGATGGTGAAGACAACCGTCAACCCCTTGAAGCGCACGAGCCAACCGCCGAATCGCTTCGCCGGGTCCTTCGCAAACACGTTCTCCAACTCGTCCTCGAGCCAATCGCGGATCTGCTGCCCGGTGACCACGCCCGTCTTGAGAGCGGAATCAACCGGCAGCATGCTCCAGAGGTACTCATTTGTCAGAGCCGCTTCACCGCCCTCAGGCGGCACGAGGGGCGGGCAGAAGCGGAACCCATTCGACACGGCGAAATCGGTCTGGAACTTCCAGTGCAGCGCGTCCGTGATGAGATTGTCCATCGGGGTTTCAATCACGTAGTAGCGCATGAGGGGAGTGGTCGTCGCGCCGATGACCCGCTCGAGGTCAACGCGGTACGGCGCCTTTGCCACGGCCACCATCGCCTTCATTTCAGCGTCTTCCGGATACTGAGCGGGATTCACGTCGAGCAACGCATACGTCTGCTCCCGGATGCGCCCCCCTTCGACGACCAGATCGAGTTTGCCGACAAACGACGCAAAAGCTCCCGGCTCGGTCACCTTGGCAAAACGTCCGTCCAGCGGCTCGCGGATGCGCTCGTGCGTATCGGCGCCGAGAACGTAATCGACGCCGCGGGCATACGGTTGATTGGCCAGGTCGAGCTGCTGCGCGAGCCCCAGATGCGCCAGGACGAATACCAGCGTGCACCCTTCGCGTTCGCGCAGGCTCGTCACGTGCATCGCAAGGTCCTCGCGCGGATGCGTAAAGCGAATCCCCTTCGAGTACGCTGGTGGTTGCCGCGTCGGCGTGAGCGGATCGTTATACCCAACGAAACCGAGCTTGACTCCTCCAACGTCGAACGTCTGGTACGCTGGAAAAATTCGAGCGTTTCCCGGGCCTGCGTGGAACATGTTCGCGCACACCTTGGCCGCCGAATACGCGTTGAGGTCCGCGATCATCGTCTCTTTGCCGTAGGCCACTTCCCAATTGCCGGGCAGCACGAGGTCGTAACCGAGGGCATTTACCAGCGGCACGATCGCCATTCCCTGCGAGAAGGACGCGACAGCACTGCCCTGGAAACAATCGCCGCCGTCCACGAGGAGCGAGTTGCCCGGGTTCTGCCGCCGCAGCGTATTGATCATCGTGCGCAGCGTCGCGAAGCCACCGCGCCGTCGGAAGACCGGCTTGCCGCTCTCCCAGAAGAATTCGTCATGGATGTCGAGTTGCGCGTGGATGTCGGCGGTGTGCAGGACGGTGACGTGCCGAGCGCTTCCCGTGCGTACAGCACGACTCTGGGCGATCTCGTTCACACCCGCGCTGCCTTCACACAAGCGGGGTAGGACGGGCACGAGGCTCAAGACGGTACCCACACGCTTGAGGAAGTCACGTCGCGGGGGCCGTGATTGGTTGACGCTCACTGTTGCACTGGAATCAAACCCGTCATTTCCGATTATTTCGGCCCCCACACCTTGAACTTCAGTCTACTCGGGGGTGAATTTGCGGAAGTCGGCGTCGCGATACACCACCTTGCCGCCGACCATCGTCATCATGACCCGCATCTGCGCTATGCGCTGGGCCGGCACTGTCATGATGTCCTCGGGCAGCACCACCAAATCGGCGAAACGTCCAGGAGCGATCATCCCCTTTGTGTTTTCCTCGAATGTCAGGTACCAGTGGTTGCGGGTCACCATCCGCAGCGCGTCCTCACGGGAGATCTTCTGGTCCACCCCCATGGGGCCGCCCGAAATCGTGTCGCGCGTGACGAAGTGGTAGATCACCCAGAGCGGCGAATAGGGTACGACGCTCGCGTCGGTGCCGCCCGACACCGGCAAGCCCGCATCGAGGTACATCCTCACCGGCGTGGTGAGGAACGCGCGCTGCGTGCCCCAATACCTCACGAGGCTCGGCCCGGCGAGATACAAGTGATCCTGCAGCGACAGCAGCAGGCCAAGCTTCTTCATGCGCGGCAGATGGTCA
>Ga0137436_1000515_pt1 | contig 11226 bp, 4 predicted proteins | sample EasRivERMGT119_2_FD_102328 | JGI IMG/M metagenome (GOLD analysis project Ga0137436, IMG submission 102328) | Soil microbial communities from meander-bound floodplain in the East River, Colorado, USA - East River MetaG ERMGT119_2 | ecosystem: Environmental > Terrestrial > Soil > Floodplain ...
GTCGGCGAAGTGCCGATCGAGCCGTCGGTCGACTCGGTCGTGAGCCTCGACGTGCCAAAAGCGGTCATTCCGCCGTCTCGATTCCGGCCTGTTTTCGCGTCATGCTTTCGGTGGTGCATTACACCGGAGTGCAAGCTCCGATCCGTGACCCGGAGCCAAGCTCGAGCTGAGCGTGACGCACTTCCGCGGGCGGAAGCATCTGCACGCTACACTTTGCTACAACTTCTCTGCTCAGTCATGTTCCGCAATCATGCTTTGAAGCGTAGAAAGGGTTTGAAGTTCCGGGAGTCCTACGTAAGTGGCCGTGGGGGACTTTAGGACGCTCCTGCCGTTGTTTTCTTCGACCTTCCAGGTGCTCGAGGATTCCTGATCGCTTATTCCCTCCATGGGAACGTCCCGGTGCGACCACTTGGTCCTGACGGTAATAGTTCCTAAGCTTGGCGTTCGTTGCCAAGTGCCCTTTTGGACCGAGAAACCACATCCGGCACATGCCGAGACTTGCCCCGTTGATTTGTCCCTAAAGAGTGTGGCCGATACGATTGCCATGCCGCCATCCGGATTCCACACGACGATTTCTGCGTCTGCTTCCATGTAAGACTTCGGTGGCACTGCGGACGGGGTCTGCCACTCAAGAGTGTCGGTGACGTATACCCATCTAGGGTCGATGGTCACCGCAACCCCTGATGAACCAGAGCAGGCGGCAAGTACGAGAGGCACCCACGCACTAATGTTAGTGAACATCGACTGGAACGCGCGGCACTTCCTTGGGATCCAAGGCAAGGAGCCGGTGCAGGACGGTTTCGGAGCGTTCACAAATACAGCCGTGTGTGTAGTCATCTTCGCGTAGTTTTCCATGTAGATAGTTTCCAAGATATTCGGTCCGCTTTTCACCTTCTGGCTCATTGAGTGCAGCACGAAGGGTTCCCCATTCGCGTTGGGTTAAGTACTTGATTCCGTTGTGCACGAAGTTCGCAATTGTCTGAATGCCATACCACTGTTTGAGCGTCCCGTTCGGTTTTAGATCGTCGATAGAATCCACCGCGCCCCGATTCGTCAAGGCGATCGTGAAAGTACCGTTAGGAATTTGTCCGAACCCGTTTCCGCCGCTGAACGCTGTAGAAGTTGCTATCACTCTGTTCTGTTCGTAAAGCGTAAGCGTTCCTACGGCGGCCCCGAACTCGTTTACGCCTGTCTTCTTGAAAACAAGAAGGTGAGTATATGGGCTTGAGACTGTTACGGATTGTCCGTTGGCGGTGTAAGTATACGTGGTGCCTGGGTGCCACTCCCAAGCGCCATTCAATTTGAACCAATTTCTCCCGTCAGGGTCGATCCGATTCAACGGATTGTTTCCCGTGTAAGCAAGTAGGTTCCAACTTTGCGGATCCTGAGCCCTTGCACGGGCGGCGTTGTCTGCTGAAAGGAACCGAGTCAGGCTAGGTGAATAGAACCGGGCGCCCATATAGTCGCACCCTGTGGCTTGGTCGCGCTCGTGCCCTGTAAACCGATGCGAATTATCCGAGGCGACGAGCGGCGGAATCTCAGTTCCAAATGGGTAGTAGTCGTGCCTTGCCAAGGCATGCCCCAGCTCATCCGTCTCAACCCGCGTTGAACCCAAGTGATCCGCATGGTGGAATCGGTACACCCAGGGCAGGCTGGGGGGCGGCGGATCGAGGAGCTCGCCCTCACCTTCGCCCCCATCATCGACAACCATAACGGCGACAGGAACCTCCAGGTGAATGGAGGACTGCATGGGCTGACCGGTAGTTGGGTCGTGAGGAACGACCCAATACTGTCCCCGACCCCCTGACATTCCAATGCTTCCGACAGTGTGAAGGCCTGACGTATTGCCACCGGTGAGCTGAATTGTCGACGTAGTGTTCACGGGCTGAAAGTAGAGATCAAACGTAGTCCCTGGCAGACACGTGCCTCCCCAAACCAACTTGCGACTCGAAGGGCCTGTTGCTGGGTCGGTCACGATCAGTCCGAGCAGTGTGTCGACGCAACTAGGCGAACCAGGGCCACTGTCACTGTAGATGAAGTCGACTTCATCACTGTAGCCAGTTCCCCCGCATGATGCCTTCCCTTCAATACGAACTCGATTTGTTACGTTCGCTGCGAAGGCGCTTTTTGGAATCGAAAAGTTGATCCAGGAAGTTGTGCTGGAGGCGAGGACCGACTCGTACACTCTCCTCTGGCCCGTCAGCGGTTGAATGTCTAGCACATACGTTTCGTTGGCTAGCGTCGGCACGTTATCCAACTTCTTGAAAGCGATTGAAGTGCCAACATTCCAGGGCGTTTGGAGCTCGAATGCGGGCGCTGGGCCGCAGGGGGCTCCCGAAGCGACAGCTTGGTCGACTGCGAACAAGTAGCGTTTGCGCTCTGTAGTTGAGCCGGCCGGGTCCGCTTCCCACTCAGAAAGTACGTTCGAGTCGTCATCGCGAAGAAAAAACGACCACTTCCCCGCTCGCGCGAAGTCTTCCCGAAACACGCGATTACCGCTTGCATCGTAAAGATACCGCTCAAGGGGCGACGCGATGTAGTTGGGAAGAGTGGCAGACGGTAGGTTCTTAGTGCCGACGGCGAGCATCCGATCTCGTCCGTCGAGCTGATAGAGCCAGGAGACGTTCGGCGTGCCGGTCGGGGCTTGTCTTAGGTTCCCCATTACGTCATACACAAAACCAGGGTCATGGATCCGGTTGTCGACGATTCCGGAGGACGCGAGATAGCTCCGAGTGGCAAACCCCAGCCCTTGAGGACCTCCAGGGGCGGAGTAGTCGGTCATATTGCCCCACGCGTCATAGCTATTACTAGAGTCCTTACCGGCCGTGCGTCCCACGCGAAGGCGGTTCAGCAGATCGTAGCGATAGTAGTCTGTCCCGATGTTGTCAATGTTGCCGGCGCCGTCGTACGTGTACGTCCCCGAGTCCCAGAGCGTACCGGTCGGGCCAATTGCTTGTATGCGCGATGGTCGATTGGCAGCGTCCCGATCAATCACAGTAGACGCCCCGTTGGCGAAGTCGAGACGGGTTAGGGCCCCTGAAGGCCCAAACTCGGCGTTGCTGACGAACAAGTCTCCCGTGCCGACCCTAGCCAGATCGTGAAAAGAGCCGTTCCTATAGTTCCACCCGAGGGTAAGTCCAGGCGTAGTGCCGATCGGTGACGGGTAGTCGGCTTCCGATCTTAGGCCGCGATTGTCGTATCTGTAGGTTTGCTGAAAGGCCTGCGGAGTGAGTGACCCATCTGGATCGATCAGCGTGTGTTGACGGACGAGTCTGCCATGTGTCGTGGAATAGAAGTACCTCTGCTCGACCTCAACCCAATCGCGGAACCCATTGCTACTCCACACCTGGACGGGCGAGTAAGTCTTGGCGCCTGTCAGCAAGCCTCCGTACGAACAGATCGCCGCACCACACAGGTCTGTAGGATCCGAACTAATGTCGTAAGCGCGGCTCTCAACAAGCACCTTGCGTCTTCGTTCAACTCGGACATCGTCGAGGAGAACGCCTCGCATTCCGCCAAGATTCGTGCTGGTATCGCCGCGCTTGAATCCGAATCTGAGCCGCACATCATGGTCAGCCAACGGAGTCAGGTCAACGACTTCCGGAGTCTGCCACTTTCCCCAAGAGCCATGCGATGCATCGCGGCGAAACAATTCGACGATCGTCCCATCGGTTAATCGCGCCTCGACCACGAATACATCGAGAGATCCGGCCGCTTGGCGCACTTGACGGTTGAGTCGGAAACTAAGGTACTGCCCACGCAGAACGGAAAATTGCGGGGACCACAGATAGTCTGTTGTCGTGCTCGCAGAGGTCGAGTAGCTGCAGCTGCCTCCCCCTGCGCCAGGATGCGCCATTCCCGTCCCTCGAGCAGGAGCCACCGCTTGACAGCTGGTGACCATGTTCCACGCTGAACCGGACGCAACCGACCAGCCAACCGCCGTCGACGGATCAGTTGACACCGGGATTGCGCCCTCGAAATCACCAGCCATGTCGATGTGCGTGCCGTCGCTCACGTCCTCCCAGACTTTGTGAACAGTCGTCCGCCGACCCGCCTCGTCGTAGCCATTCTCCCAAAAGTAGTGCTCACTAGATCCCCTGGCATCGCGCACTTGGATCGGATTCCCGGATGCGTCCCAGGAAAGGACCGTGGTTGTCCCGCTCTCAGGTTCCGTTGAGAGGAAGCGGCGCCCCAGCGAATCAAATTGGAAGGCGCGGCTCTGAACAAGGGAGCCCGAGGAAAGCGATACACTCGTCAAACGGTTGAGGACGTCGTACCCATAGACTGCGTCTGCCCCCTCGGGGGCGTCGACGGAAGCGATTCTTCCGAACTCATCGTTGCAGCGTGATGTATTGCTGTCCTCGAGCCCGCCGCTGGAGACGCGGACATTCTTCGTCATTTCATCTACGCATAGTCCGCGGTACACATAGCGCGACTCGGAGGCCGGCTGCCCTGGTTCCGTCGGTGGGTTGACGCGGGTTGGGCGATCCAGTCCTTCGTGGAGCCCGCTCAAAGGATCAAGATAGTCGTATGTAGTCTTGGCAGGAGTCGCATTTGCGATGAGGGCCGGCACCGTAGTTTGAGAGATCTGTCCCTTCGACGTGTAAGACTTGAGGATGTAGGCCGTTCCGCCGCTTGCAGTGCGAGTCTCCGTTCGGGACTCTCGGCCGTTTCCCTCATAGATCGTTCGCACACTTTCGTAGTTGTTGCTACCAGTATCTCCCCTTGTCGAGAGAGATTCGTTCACGGTTGGATATGAGAACTGCTTGGGCAGTTCACCACCGGGAGGAGTCATGCTCGTCTTCCTCCCCCAAAAATCTCTCGTGTAACTCGTATTCAAGCCTAAGCTATCTCGTTCGCCAAACGTCCATCCGGTAACAGCGTCAACACTGCGATCCATCGACCTCCACGAATAGTTGCCGAACCATTTCTTGGTCAATACCCCGGCGTCGTAGTCAAAATTCTCCGTCTTCGCTGGCGAACGAGCATCGGCAAACTGAGTCGACACTTGTGAAACGAGAAAAGCGCGATCCTCTCTACCGGCGACAGCGGGGTAATAGGAGTAGGCATGAACAATGTCTTCACTTGGCGGGGTCGAGCCGAGCCAAACGTCGCGACGTGTCTGGAGTTGCCCATAGCCATCGTAGGTCTGGAGCGTCCGCGAGAGCGGCGCATTGGCGACAAGGTCCAGGGTCTCTGCCCGAGTCACGCGATCGACAATCCATCTACCTTCACGGTCGGTATAGCCAGGCGATGAGGCATCATTGGTTTCGGCGATGCGTTTGCGGTAAGCGACGTCGTGCCGATCGATCTCAACAACCACTTGGTATTGCTTTAGCCGATCATCCCAAGAGGCCGGATCGCTCCACGTCGTAACATGCGACTCCACATTTCCATCGTATATTCTGTCAATCTGTTGCTGAACGCGCACATCCTCTGACTCGGTGTTTGATCCGCTTCGACGGCAAATGCCGCACGCGTAGGTCGTTTCCCGTCGTGAAAGCAACGAACCAGTCTGGCTATTTCCCTGGTAGCGGTCGATTTGAAACGGGTACCCGATTGGACCGTCTGCAAGAAAACTGCCGCCGGGGCCACCGCCGCATGGGGTTCTGTACTCTCGATATTGATGGTAGAGCGTGACCGTGTCGTTTCCCTCCGGGTCCGTTTCGACCACCTTGTAAGGTCCAGTTGGTTTCCAATCGCCTCCCGGATACGGCTCGCGTTGCCAATGCCACTCTTTCCAACTCGACATCGGATCGTTAGGCGCTTCATTAAACCGCTTGAGCGTCACGATCATTAGAGGGCCCGTATCGGACTCCTCAACACACCGCGTGCCGCCGTGACCGCCTGGCGCATCGTCTAGGTATGAGCCTGATCTGTAACGCTGTCGCACGTAGGAGTATTCGCTTCGCGCTCCGCGCGGCGTAACCCAAGCGGACAGGTTTCCTTGTTCCCAGTCAACCGGGCTGTCGTATTCGAAACTGTACTTGTCGCTTCCAGCTTGCGAAGGTACCAAAGGGCTGGGCAGGCGCAATTCTCGAAGGACCAGTGCATTCGAAATCAACACCCCGCCTAGAGTTATTGGAACAGTGCCGTATCTAAGCTCATATCTGGTGCGTAGACCGGCCCACGTAGGAATGTCGAGCGAGGTGTAGGCGCCATTGGGTGCCGTCAAGGACGAACCCGTGACGCTGGTTACTGTAGTTCCGCAACTGAACAGTATGTCCTTTACGAGAGGGAGGTGTGAGTCGCTGATGCGCGACATGCAGTGTGGGTAAGACGCATTGTATTGGACTGCGATGTGATGAGGGTGGGTGGTGCTTGTGCCGAACGGTGGCGCGTCAAGTGCACTGACATACCAACCGCGGAAATCAGTATCTGTGTAAAACTCGCTGCGCTCAACGATGTGGCCAAGGGTAAGAGTAAGCCCGTTAGGGTACCGAACAATGAATGCGGTGGGTGATGATGCCGGCCCCTGTCGGTCCACGCGAAGTGCCGACCCATCGATCGTGTAGTATCGATCATCGCTGCTATGCCACTCAAGTTTGTGCGTAGATCCATCTGGGTCCTCAAACGAATACTCGCGGCTGAAGCCCACCATCCGCGAAATGAAGATTCTGCCCAGATGCATTCTAAAACCGAGCCCGGTATTTGACTCTCCGAGTACAAACGGCTCATCGTCACGGCTCCACCGACGGCCGCTGTTGAAGATCAGCTGCAGCTTCAGTGTGTGCTCTGGTGTCATTGACTGCTCGGCAATTGGTATTGTCAGCATCAAATTGCCATTTAAGTTGGCGATGGACTCCAAAGGTGAGAGGGAATACTGCTGGAATGCCTTGGCTCCTTCTTCACTGTTCGGATCTTCCGCGCGCACGGCCGCGCCATTCAGGCTCGCGACGAGTACGCCGAGCGTCAGCGTTGAGAGCGGAAGCCGCCTAAAAAGTCTACGAGTCATCTTGCCCCCCCCCCACGGAACCGGAGCAGCCGGTTCCCTGCCCAGTGGCGTTAGCTTACGGCCGATAGGCGGAGTGCAACAGAGAAATCTCGCGTATTGCGCAGGCTGCGCTGCGCATTGCGACCGCGGGGCTCACGAGCCAGGAATGACGGCACAACGTGAATCGCGGTTCCCCCCGTCATCGCGGATCGTCCAGCCCTGGATGTCGACCGCCGTCGTCCCCGAGTTGTAGAGCTCGACGTACTCCACATTGGCATCGGTGACGGCGGCCGGATTGATCATCACCTCGTTGATGACCATGGGACCGCCCACGCGATACGCGAACGGCGGACCGACCTGACAGGCGACGGTGTGCTGGGGCGGCGCGCAGCTGGAGGTGGCGCCCGAGTTCATCGGGGTGCCTTCCACCGGGCCGTTGGTCCAGTTCGATGACAGCGTTCCGGGTTGAGCAGGATCCACCCGCGGCATGGTCGCCTTGGTGGTGTTGTTGCCGGCATACCAAGCGTCGACCGAATCTTGGATCGTCGACGTGGCACCACGCAGGGTCAGGATCTCGCCCGCGTTGCCGAGAGCGCCATCGCGGGCCCCACGACCAAGAGCCCAATGCCAACCGCAAGCTGTGCGGGACCGAGACGCAAGAGGGCCATGGTCCCCCCTGGCCCCAGAGCTACGCCGCGTGTTGCGGGGTTGCAACCGAGTTCTCCGGATCGGCGGTGCATGTGGAGGTGCCGTGTTACTGCTGCACTGCAGATTGCGCGATGCGTGGTCCCGGTATGGAGATGTGGTTACGCTCGTATCCAAGCCCACCGCGGTGGTGGGCTCAGATCGAAAAGGAGTCCATCCATGAAGAGAGTCGCGAAGCTCGGCATGTTCTCCCTGGCCAGTGGAACGCTGGCGCTCGCCTCGGTGGTTCTGGTGCGCGACACCGCAAATGCCCGCCCGCCCGGACCCGAGTGTGGGCCCACGCGCCAGTGGAGCTGCGCGCTCCCGGGCTGTCCGGATTGCTATGAGGTCCTGTTCGAAGGGACCGTATGCGAGAAGGTGGCGTTCGAGAAGAAGACCGGCCGGGTCTGCTCGCCCGAAGGGTCGTAACCTCGCGCCCGATCGGCGCCGTTCCGCGAGGCTTGGCGCTCATGTCTCAAGAGGTTTGTATTCCCCTGACCTGTTGCGTCTACGCAACCCACTTTCGCGGCCCGTGCACTCGGCCATCGCCGGTTTGTTGCCAGGAACCTCAATCCCCCCTGGGCGCTAGCTGGGCGCTCAGTTCCGCGGGTACTCAGTCGCCGTCGAGCGCCGGCAACCCCAGCCGCTCGCTGTCTCGCGAGATCGAGAGGCCAGGCTGGGCACTCCGACTGCCTTTCGCGTGCCGCAGCCGGGCGAGTCCCGCGTTGGCACCAGCCGGGCGCTCGGTCACTGAAGGATGGTAGCCCCGGCTACTCGGCTGACTGCACACTTTTCGAACGAATGGCAACTCGATCAAAGAACGTCAACAGGCGATCTTGAATGGCGTTGCCCACCACATAATCTTCTTGCGTAAGGGCTCCAACCTTTAGCAGCGCGTCCGCCTTTGCGCGCTCCAGGGGAATCAGGACCTGCGCGACGTACGTGTGGGTTCCACTTCCCCACGTTGCGCTGACAAACTGCTCGTCGATCACACCGCCATCGACAAGAACGCGAAGCTTATTGAAGAAGCTATACACTCTTCGGCGATGCTCGTCCAGGTTCTTAGTCTCGTCGTTCTCCTCAGCTGTCAACAGTAGTGCTCGGAAACGATTGGCAAAGTTCGCTGGATCACGCTCTCGCCACTTCCGGAGTTCCTTCATCGCGTTCAACATTTCGGGCTCGGCGTACTCGGTCAGCATCTGCAACCACACGCTTGCCCTGGTCGCCTTTCCTGTCTCGAGCGACCCGTTTCGTGTCTCCCATGCGGCCCACCCAGCAAAGAAACTGGCGAGTAACGCTGCAATCGTGGAGATCGTGCTCCAACGCTCCGCGTTGCGCCTTCGCCGCCTTAGCCCAACAACCCTCCCCAGCCGGGCACGTTCAGCGGGCGCGCGAATTGCCATGTTCTATACCTCCTCAAAGGATCCGTCGTTGTGATTCTCGTGCGCAAGCGTGAGCCCGCCATTCTCATGCGTAGTCACCACTCCTCACGCACTCTACTGCGCTCGCCTGCGAGCGTCGTGCCGCGGGGGACGCCGGTCAACTCGCTTCGCGACCGCCCATCAGCAACCCCATGGGGTCGGGGTGTGGGATGCAAAGTTCAACGCCGGTACACGCACACGCAGGAGAACCCTACGGGAGCTTCACTCTGAAGAGGGCGTAGCCTAGCCACCGTCGCGCATCCGAACTCCGACGGAACCCATTGCGTTGCCGCACCGAGTGTTCGCTCGCGTGCGGGAGACTCTACGGGCGCCGCAAGACGAATCGATAGTTGTTGCTCACGCAATTTGTCCGGCTGACAGTCACCGACGACACGTTGCGGTCGTCAAATTCGATTTCCGCGCGATGTACGCAATCGCCGGAGACACTTTCTAGGACCGAAGCCGGGTTTTGCAGATCGAATACTTGCTGAAGAGTTTCATGGAAGGCAAAGTAGGGCAAACACTTCTCCAGGAATGAGTAAAGGATCCAGTACCGCGGTCGGAAAATGTCGTCGATTTGGAGACGAACGAGCCCGAAGTTACCAGTGTAGTTGCAGGTTCTTGACTCGCCCGTACCGCTATCGGCTACCGTCATCTCCATGGTGCTGTTGGCGCGGTTTACGGCCGTCAGCCCGGTGCCATGCCACGTGCGGATCCGTCCGCCGCTGTCTTGAACAATGTCGAACTCGAAGTTCCATGGTGGACCAAACCCCACGATAGGATTGAAGCGGCTCGTCGTGTGACTCGTTCGCGTTCGGACATCTTGCGGTTGCGCCGGCCCCTGTCGCAATTCGACTTGGAAGTCGACGACAGCTGCCGCACCGAGACGGTTCGGCGCGGTATACGCGGTTGGCGCTGAGTATCTACCAGGCACCAGGATATCGACGGCCCCCAAGCTCTCATTGTTCGCGAAGAACTCAAGCGTCGCGGGAGCGCCCGTGATCCAAAACGACGGGCCGACGGTCACTTGCGGGCGAATGGCAACACCACCGTCGATCACCGCGTCTTGACGCGGGGTAAAGTCTTCGCTCTCATACGTGTTTAGCCGTATCGCGCCCCAGCCCGTGTCGTCGTCAAAGCCTCGCAGGCCAAGATCTCGCGTAAACCTGTTTATGATGCGAGTTCTCGCCTCCTGAACGCTTAGCTGAGGTTCCTCGGCGAACAGGAGAGCGAGTACGCCTGAAACCTGAGGAGCGGAGTACGAGGTCCCTTGGCCGACGAACGAACAGTTGGGCGCGCCACTGCCGCTTGGTACAACCGTCTCAACTACGTCTGTCTTCACCACGAAATCGAGTTCCGGGCCACGATCACTGAAGTCGGACCTGCCCCCGCCGTAGTCGTAGGACCCGACGGCGATAACTCCCGGAAGGCACGCCGGGTAGTCAATTCTCCCGCCACGGTCGTTGCCGGCAGAAGCCACGATGGCGACTCCCCCCGCAACCGCACCGGCGATGCGCAATTCCAGAAGCCCACCGATTGCGCACGGAAGTGCGGCCACGAACGTCGGTTCCCCATAACTGATGTTGATCACACGCGCCCCCCGGTCGAGCGCCCAGAGGAGTCCGTCCGCGGCGCGGAGTTCCGTTAGTACTTGGTCGAGGCCGCTCCCCCGCGTCACGCGAGCAGACAAGACTTCCGCGTAAGGGGCGACACCTATCCCGCAGATCCCAGTGTTGTCGGCAGCAGCCGCAATGCCTGCGACCTCGGTACCATGCCCGCTGGGGTAGACGGATGGTGGAGTGTCGTCGACATAGTCAATCTGATCGACAACTTTGATCTCCCCGCCGAGGGAGCTCACTCCAGAATCGAGTACCGCAATTCTGGTTCCGAGCCCCATCTTCGGGAAGTACACCTCAAATCCGCGCTTGAGGTTCAGGAAGTCTGGCTTGAACTGGACCTGGGACGGGAAGTATGGATCGTGGATCTCGACATCGCTCTTGGGCACCAGAACCCGATTGGGACTGCTAAGCGTAACGCGAGGATCGGCCCTCAGCGTGTCCAAGAGCCCGAGAAGCTCGTCATGTGTAAGCCCACCAATCACTCCTCGGTAGACGTCGTGGTCCCGGAGGTACTGCAGAGCGACGAACCCGAACTCGTTCGAGATTGCCGCGGCTTCGGCAACGGAGA
>Ga0137436_1000516_pt1 | contig 11209 bp, 6 predicted proteins | sample EasRivERMGT119_2_FD_102328 | JGI IMG/M metagenome (GOLD analysis project Ga0137436, IMG submission 102328) | Soil microbial communities from meander-bound floodplain in the East River, Colorado, USA - East River MetaG ERMGT119_2 | ecosystem: Environmental > Terrestrial > Soil > Floodplain ...
AAGTGCCAGCGCAGGCGCTCCTCGCCATCGAACGGAAACGACGCTTTGGCTTTCTGGTCGGGCGACAGGCTGTCGAGAAACTGCGTCGCCGCTTTCTGCATGGTGACGGCGGATTTCTGCGACGCGATCATCACCGCGCCAGTGCAGGCGGCGATCAGGGTGGCGGCGACGGCAAGTCGGAGCGCGGTCAGGCGGCTCATGGGAACCCTCCGACCGCGCAGTTTACTACTTAAAGGTGACGCCCATCCCGAAGTGAAACCGGGTATTGCCCGCCTGCGATCGGGCCACGTCGAGCGAAATACTGACCAGAGTCAGGTGCAGATACGCGCCGCCGCCGATGCCTCGCTCGAACGTCTGATCCGACAGTTTGTCGCCGACGCCGTAAATCGTTCCCCAGTCGACGAAGGCTTTCACGCCGAAACGCCCGACGTTGAGCGGCGATGTGATCGGAAAACGCAGCTCGACCGACGCGGCCGCCAGGTTGTCGCCGGCCTTGTAACCGGCGTCGTAACCTCGCAGGTTGGCGGCGCCGCCGAGCAGGTTGTGCTCGTAGGGGGGCAGCGGCGAATCTGCAGTGAGACTGACGCCGCGCACCGCCAGGACGGTTTGCCGGAAGAGCCCGACGTAGCCGCGCACGTCGGCCTTTTTCTGGTTGGCGTGACCCGCATCGAACTCCACACGGTCGATGCCGAAGGTGGCGTGGATCTCATTGCGGGGAAACGCCGGATCGACGCGGGTGTCGAGCGTGATGTCGCCGCCGAAGCGCGACACCGTGTCCTCGAGATCGCCGAACTCCACATCATCCCGGCGGCCGGTGGCGCCGAGCCGCAACCATCGAGTCGGCGCGGCATCCACGCGCGCCCCCATCGTGATGCGCTGGTCGCCGATCTCGTAGTGCGGATTCTCGCGGCGGATTATTCCGTATTCACCGCCGACGCGCTCGATGGGGCCGGCCTTGAACGAGCGCTCGAGCTGAACGCGCGCCTGGCGCTCGCCGCCCCACGTCAGCGGCACCGTGATGCGGCTGCGCGGACCCAGCGTGTCGACGAAGCTGGTGCGCATGCCGTAGGTGAAGCCGTAGCCGTCTTCTGAATGGAGAATCGGCATAAACATGCCGCTGCTCCAGAACCGCCCGATCTTGCTCGGTACTTTCCCTTGCGTGATGTCGAACTCGTGGATGCCCGGGAATTCGTCGACCATGACCATCAACAGGATGTCGTCGGGATTCTCGATCGATCGGAAGCGCTTGCGGATCTCGATGCCGTCGAAGCGGCCGCTCTTTTCCAGCTTCGTCCGGATCTCCTCGATCAACTGATCGGTGGCCGGCTTGCCGACAACGTCGCCGACGATGCCGAGGACGTCGGCATCCGGCGTGGTGTGGTTGCCGTGCACGCGCACCTCGCCGACAATGCCTGGGGAGGTTTGCGCGGCGGCGGTGCCGGCGCAAACCAACAGGACGATCAGCGCGCGAATCATTTGATCTTGTAGGTGACGGCGGCTTCTTTGTAGTTGTGGTAATCGACGCGATAGGTCGCGTCGACGGCGCCGACCGCGAGCATCATCTCGAACTGCATCTCGATGCTGCTCGGCAGCCATACGTTCGGGAAGGCCTGTGCCATCTGCATGCTGGCCTGGGTGTCGCCGATCCGCACCAGCGAACGTCCGGGGAAGAAATCCCAGTCGAGGTCTTTGAATGTGTATTGCACGATCTGGTAGCTCTTCGGATCGACCCAGAGCGTCACCATCGACGCCTTATTCATCTTCTCTTCGATCTGGTCGTCCTTGTCTTTGACCTTCTTGTCGGGCTTCGACTTACCGTCCTTGAAGAGCCCTTCCTTCGGGTAGTACTCGATCTTGAGCGCCTCGAGGTCACCGATTTTTTCGCGGCCAGCGAACGCGTAGTGGCCCTTCTCGAACTTGAACTTGAGGAAGTACGCCGACGAGACGAATTGCGGCTCGCGCACCTGCTTCAACATGTCTTCGGTGTTGGTGATCGGCGTCGTCTGGCCCGAATCCTTGTCGTCGTCCGTGCTGACGACAACGCCGGTGGGCCCGATTCCCACGCTCACGTTCCCGCGCTCCTCCGGCTCACCTTTGGCGCGGCGTTCGGCATTGCGCTTCTCGCGTTCCTCGCGATTCTTCTGCCGGCGGAGCCACTGCTCCTCGGCCTGGCGTCGATCCGCTTCCGACAGCTTCACGCCATCGGCGCTGATCGGGCTGCGCACGAAGATGCCGTCGCGAATGAACCAACTGTATTCGCGGCGCATGCCCCACAGCGGGAAGCGGCCGGGCCCGGTGAGATCGAACCCTTCTTTCTCCTCGAGCACGTATTGCTGGAGCTTTTTCCAGTTGTCGTCGCGGCGCGCGAGGACCTTTTCCATGAACGCGTCGAGGTCGGACTGCGCCGACATGTTCGCGGGCAGGGCTGCCGTCAGGAAGCCGATGCAAAGCAGGGCAAGCAGGGGTCTAGTCAGCATAGAGATCTAGCAATGAGACGAACGGCGGTGACGAACGGTTCGTCGTTATTGCGCGGTCGTGTTCTCAGGCGGATCGCGACGGTATACGACCTTCCCGTCGACGATCGTAACGGCCACTTCCGTGGTCGTCAGGCGGCTGGCAGGCCCTGAAAAGATGTCGTCGGTGAGGACGACGATGTCGGCGAGCATGTCGCGGGCGAGGACGCCCTTGCGCAGCTCGTCGAAGGACGCCCAGGCGGCGTCGCGCGTGTAGGCGTCGATCGCCCGGCGCAGCGTCAGCCGCTCGCTGGGGATCCATCCGCCTTCGGGCAATCCGTCCTGCGTCGCGCGCGTGACCGCGACGTGCAAACCCTTGAGCGGATCGAGCGTCATGACCGGCCAGTCGCTGCCGAACGCGAGGCGGCCGCCGCTCCTGACGATGCTGTTCCACATCCAGCCGCGTGAGGCGCGCGCCTCGCCGATGTTCACGCTCCACACATCGCCGGGCGTCGGGCTCGGCGTGGCGTGGACGGGCTGGAATGAGGCGACGACACCGAGCTTGCCAAAGCGCGGCACGTCGGCGGGATCGATGGTCTCGATGTGCTCGATGCGATGACGGCGTCCGCGTTCCGGCGCGGGATTCGCCTTCGCCGCCGACTGATAGGCGTCGAGCGTCATGCGCACCGCGGCGTCGCCGATGGCGTGCGTCATGATCTGCCAGCCGCGCTTGTCGAGCATCGCGACGACCTTGTTCAACTGCTCGGGCGTGAAGCGCGCGTCGCCTTTGATCGCCGGCCGATTGGCGTAGGGCTCGAGCATCGCCGCGGTGTGCGATTCGATCACGCCGTCGGCGATCAGCTTGATCGCGCCGGTCTTGAGCACCGGATCGTCGGCGAAGCGCGTGCGCACTTGCTCGAGCTCGTCGAGGTTCGCTTCGCTGAGCGTCGCGTCGGCGCGCAGCGCCTGGTAGACGCGCAGCGTCAGCTCCTTGCGCTTGCGGAGGCGATCGAACAGATCGAGATCGCCGGCGGCACCGCCGGCGTCCTGCACGCTGGTGATGCCGAAGCGATGTGCCTCGTCGATCGCGGCGCGGGCCGCGGCGAGGCGATCTTCCTCGGTGGGCTTCGGCGCGGCGGCGGTCATCAGCGCCATCGCCGCTTCCTTCAGCGCGCCGGTCGGCTCACCGCGCGAATCTTTCACGATCGCGCCGTTGGCGGGCGACTTGGTGCGCCGCGTGATGCCGGCGGCCTTCAACGCTTTGGTGTTGGCCCAGCCGGTGTGGCCGTCATAGGCGATCAGGTAGGCGGGGCGATCCGGCACGAGCGCGTCGAGCATCTGCCGCGTCGGCATCGCGCCGTTGAACGGCTGGTAGTACCAGCCGCGGCCGGTGATCCACGCGCGCTCGGGATGCGCTTCGGACCAGACGCGAATCGTGTCCTTGATCTCGTCGACGGTCGCGGCGTCGCCGAGGCTGATCTGATCGAGCGACAGGCCGCCGCTGATGAGATGCGCGTGCGCGTCGATGAAGCCTGGCATGACCGCGCCGCCCCTGGCGTCGACGACGACGGTCTGCGCGCGCCTGAGCCGCTGAATCTCGCGGTTCGATCCGACGCGGATGACCTTGTTGCCGCGAATCGCCACGGCTTCCGCGAGGTCAGCGCCGCCGTCGGCGGCGTAGACCTTGCCGTTGATGACGATCACATCCACCGCGCCATCGTCTTCGCGCTGCGCGCCGACGATGAGACCGGCGATGAAGGTCACCCCGACAATGAATGCCACGGCATAAGCCGTAAGGCGGGCCGCCATTGAACAAATACTAGCGTGTTTCAATGTTTCGGCGCTTCCGTGTCAGCATCTGCGGATGCGATTTGCAATTCTGGGATCGGGTGCTGTGGGCGGGTATTTCGGCGCGAAACTCGCCCGGTCCGGGCAGGACGTGACATTCATCGCGCGGGGCGCGCACCTCGAGGCGATTCGCAGCAGAGGTTTGGCGATCCAAAGCGCCCAGCTCGGCGATTTCGTGGCCCGAGCGCCCGCGGAGAGCGACACGGCAAAGATCGGTCAGGTCGATGTGGCGATCGTGTCGGTGAAGGCGTACGACAACGCGACGGCGCTGCCGATGCTGAAGCCGCTGATCGGTCCGGAGACGGTGGTGATGACGCTGCAGAACGGCGTCGACAGCGTCGATGATTGCGCGGCGATCGCCGGCCAGACGCAGGTACTCGGCGGCACGACCTACGTAGCGACAGCCCTCGAGGGGCCGGGGCTGATCGTGCAGACCGGCGTGCATCGCTCGATCATCTTCGGCGAGGTGTTCGGCGATCGCGCCCGCATCACGCCGCGCGTGCAGGCGATCGCCGAGGTGCTAGCGGCGGCCGACATCCAGGTGACGCCGGTCCCCGACGCGCGCGTGCCGATCTGGGACAAGTTCGTGTATCTCGCGGCGTTCGCCGGATTCACCGGCGCGTCGCGGCTGGCGATTGGGCACATCTGGAAGCATCCGCACGTGCGCGAGATGTTCTACACCTGCTGCCGCGAGATCGCCGCGATCGCGAGAGCGGAAGGCGTGACGATCTCCGCGAACCGCTTCGAGACGCTCGAGGAGTACATGACCAACATCCCACCGACGACGCGATCGTCGCTGTTGATCGATCTCGAGCAAGGGAAGCGGATTGAAGTGGAAGCGTTGCAGGGCGCTGCCGTAAGGCGAGCGCAAAAACTTGGCGTGCCCGTCCCGATCACGTCAACGCTGTACGCACTCTTGAAGCCATGGGAGAACGGGCCGATCGCCAAGGTGCAAGAGTGAGTTTCAAGTTGTGATTCCGTGCATGTTTTTTGTGGAATATGCTGCGAGGCAACAATCGCGCAGCGATGGTGCGATTAGCGGGAACGAATCGAGAATGAACGCATATTCGTCGCATGAAACGTTGTAGAGCCGCGCGGCAATTGCGTTGAGCTCGGCGTAAGCCGAACTGTCGTTCTCGACGCCCTGCGCTGCGAGCCGTTCCGCAAGCTCGCAGAGCCGCATGAAGTCGCGCGAACCCTCTTCGGGACGCGGCACACGCAGACGCGACATCACCGCAGCAGTCACGTGCGTGGTGACGTTCAGTCGCACCAGATAATTCGCAACCAGGCTGTTCAGCAAGCCGAGCAAGCACCACTGTGAGCGGCGATCAAGATCCGCTTTCAAGCAGAACACCGTGTGCGTTGAGAGGACGTTCGCTGGAAGCATCGCCGCAATCAGAGTGAGCTTGTTGGTGGCGCCGGCCACCTCCCGGTAAGCGACGCGCGCGTGGGCGAAGGTCGACGCGGGATTCACCAACCGGGATGCCGCCTTCACCGGAACCGCGAGCGTGGATCGCGACACGTCCACTTGAAACGGCGACAGCTGTTTTCCTTCGACGATCGGCAACAGGTCGGATCTCGATCTGAATGGAACGAAGTGCGGACGATCATCCGTCGCGTTCAGTTCGCGGCCGAAGCGGACGTTCCAGCCTTTGACGTCGCCGAGCGCCGGAACGCGATCGGCGATCGTCGTCAGAATGCCGAGGGCCGTTGCATTGGTGACTTCCGGAATCGTCAGATGCTCCGGACTCCACGACTCGATTCGCGATCGCGTCAACGACAGGGGCGGCGTGTGTTCTTCGCGATGCAGATCGTCGACATCCGCCAGGCCGCAACGAAACCGCAGCGTCGTGGTCGATCCGCTGTTGGTCGTCGCCAGGACGACGAAACGCACGCTGCGGTGGATCGGAAAGATGCGGCAGCGATTGTCGAGGCCCACCCACGTATCGATCGTCGTCCGATCGAAGAGCTGCCTGCGGAGCGCCGCGCTGCCGTGATCGGTGGCGATGCCTGAAGGGAGAATCATGCCAATGCGCCCGCCGCTTTTCGTCAGCTGGAGCGCGCGATCGAGAAAGAGCTGATAGCTGTTCGGATGCCCGGTCGTGTGACGGCGGTAGCCGCGAGAGGCGGCGAGCACCGCCCACGGCGGGTTGCCGATCACTGCGTCGAAACCGGCGTTCGATGCCGGCTGTCCGGCGGCATCGAAGAAGACTTCAGGAAACGCGAGCTCCCAGTGAAACGCCGAGTGACTCGCCGCGATTTCGCGGGCGCGCGTCAGCGACGTCTGCAGCTGGTTCGAGGGCAATGTCGTCGAGGCGCCGGTAGCGGCGGCGATCCATTCGTGCACGACGCCGGCCGAAGGCGGCGTTCCAGGCCACAATGCCGCCGCGCACCACGCGTCGGCCGCGGCCGACCATCGGGCGAGCGGCCCGTCGCGCGACGCCAGCGCCGACATCGCCCGCTCCTTGTCCCTGACGATCTCAATCGATTCCGACGGCGCGGCGAGGCGCAAACGAATCGGCAGCACCCGTGCCGACACGTCGTCCGCGAGCTGATCTTCGAAGAGCGGCAGCGCTGAAGGCCCCCGGCCACTGCGCGAGACAGGCGGTCGCGACAGATCGCTGAGGCGCGCGCCAATCAGGCTGTTGCCGGCGGCAAGATGGTGATCGAGAAAGGTGAGCGGCCGATTCGCCGCCAGAGTAGTCAGCCACAGTGACACGCGCGCGAGCTGCACGGCCGTCGGATTCAGATCGACTCCGTACAGGCATCGTTCCGAAACCTGGCGGCGCAGCGACGCGCGATCGGCGGCGCTTACCTCGGCCGCCGGCCAATAGCCATCGCGAATCATGGCCTGCTCGCAGCAGTCCGCGAGAAACCCGCATGCGGCGACAAGAAACGCGCCACTGCCCATCGACGGATCGACGATGCGCAACTGGAGGATCTCGGAAGCGGTGCGCCCTTCGACCAGCGGCGCGAGGGTCTTGCGGACCAGGAACCCGGTCAGCGCCTGCGGCGTGTAGAAGCTGCCGGACGTCTTGCGCTCGCTGGACGTGCGGGTGAGCACGATCGCCGCGCCATGGCTCGACGGCTCGTGCTCGAGGATGCGCTCGTAGACCGACCCCAGCTGTTCGACGCCGAGGTCGTGATACGAGATGCGGCGCAGGCCATGCGGTGAATGCTCGTTGGCGAGGGCGAGCAACACATCTCGCATCACTTCGTCGGACACTCGCCGCTGCTCGACGAGCGGCGAATGCCGCGGCGAGAACAGGCGGCCGTTGAACGCGGTGACATCGAGGTCGCCGGCCTTGCAGCCCGCGTGCGCAAGGCGCGAGATCGCCTGGAATCCTTTCCATAGTCCTGTCCCCGACCCCGAGCTTGCCCCGCCGAAGCCTTGGCGAAGGCGGGCCCGTCGAATGAGCGAATCGATCGTGTACGCGTTTCGATAAACATCGTTCCAGACCGGCACGAGAGCCCGCGCCTCTGCGAACAACAGGAAGAGAACCCGATACACGAGCGTCAGCGCCTGATCAAAGGCGATCGCGCGATCGGTTCGCGCCCGAGGATGAATCGCGAGTGCGGTCGTGAGTGCGGGCAAGGCCGCCAGGACGCCATCGCCAAGCGATCGGCAGACGCGCGACGCGTGGCTATCCGACGCGGCGACGTGCGAGCGCAGCGAATCGCGATCGGTGCCGCGAAGGGCTGCGGCGCGCGCGAAGGTCCAGCACGCCGCGACGCCCTTCGGACCAGAGATCAGCGGTTCGAAGTCGAAGTCGATGGCGGCGCGCGTCCACGCTCGCGTGCAATCGACGATCCGCAGCGAACGGCCATTGCTGACAATCGCCCATGAGCCCCCCGCCGCAAGGCCAAGACGCAAGGCGTCACGCCACACCGAAGATGGGGACTCGGCCCAGGGGATGACCAGGAGGACGATGCTCGCGCCAAGGTGCGCGGCGTAGCCGGCAGCGATCGGCGAGATGGCAGGACGATCGTGATCGAGCAACTGCAGCAGCGGGATGACGGCGATGTCGGCGACGGCGCGCGTGCTCGACGCGGGTCCGAGCGAGCGCGACACGTGATGCCACCATCGGACGAGGCGCCGCTCGAACGCGGCCAGCCCGGCGCGATCGATCGCGGGCAACACCCGCTCCTCGACATACATGTGCGAGATCAAACCGCCGCCGAATCCAGCGATCACCGCCGGCCCTCCGGCCAGGCGGCAATCAGATCAATCCGCGCGTCCGCCCGAATCGGCGATGTCACTGCCCGCAGGGCACGCAAGAGCGAGCCGTCCAGCCGGTCGATCACCGCTTGACGCGCGGCAGCCTCGGCGTCAGCGCGTCGATCGAACAGCGATCGTTGATAGCGAAGGGTGCGTTCACGCCTCAAGCGCACGCGAATCGCGCCGATCCGATGCGCGAGCGACGTCTGCGCCGGACAGCCTTCGAAATCCGGACGCGCCACGATCGACTCGACATCCGCGATCAGCCGGCGCCACTGATGCTGATTCTCCGGATATCGCCGAAGAGCGATCCTGGTCGCGAGCAGTTGCTCGCTGACGAGATGGCCGGCTTCATTGACGAAAAACAAACGATGGAGCGCGATGAGCGACCGCAAATGCTTGCGCGGCGGCGCCCAAATTCTTTCTGTTGCGGGCGCAAGACGGCCGAGCCGCCGTTGTTCTTGGAGCCGGCGTGCTTCCTCGGCGGCCGGCTCAATCGCGACTGAAGGCACCTCCGCACGGCCAGACTCGATCGGCGCGCCTTCGAAGATCGCGGCGGCGACGTCGCCGTCCTTGATGGGCCGATCGAGCGCGTCTTCGGCGCGCTGCAGCCGGATGCGGAGGTGATCCAGCACCGCGCCTTCGATCGTCTCCGGATGAAACATGCGAATGGCGTGCACGATGCGTCGCTGCCCCAGTCGATCGACGCGGCCAACGCGCTGCTCGAGCCGCAGCGGATTCCACGGCAGCTCGACATCGATGACCAGCCTGCAGCGATGATGGAGGTTCAGTCCCTCGCCGGCCGCATCGGTCGCGACGAGCACGTCGGCGCGACCGGCGTTGAACGCATCGACCGCGTCGCGCCGCATGTCGGATGCGAGCCCCCCGTGAATGGCGATGACCCGTTGCGACGACGCGCGCAGGCTGTCGACGATCGCATTGAGCGTATCGCGGTATTCGGTGAACACGACGACTGGCTCGCGCGCGAGGGCGAGCAGTCGATGCAGGCGCCGAATCTTCGAACTGGTTGGGCAGCGCGCTGCCAGTGCGATCAGGCTCTCGACGACGGTGCGCTCTTCCGCGGCGTCGTTCAATCCTTGCGCTCCCAACACCGCATCCGCTTCGACATCGTCGGCGTCATCCGCCTCTTCCCACGGCAGCGACGATTGGGCCGGCTCGGGCGCGACGTCAGTCAGCAGGGCAAGCCGGCGATGGAGCGTGCGCGTGATCGCCGCCGCCGACGATGCCGCCCGACGCGCCATCGTCATGGCGATCAGGCGGACGGTGCGGTCGTCACGCCCGCGCGCGATCCAGATCGCCCGCGCGTAACGCTCGATGCCGGCCAGCAGTGCCGTCTCTTCATCGGTCGGGCGGACGCGCAGCACATGCGAGCGGCGGGAAACGGCGAGGCCGACATCGCCGCGGCGTCTGCGGAAGATCGCCATCGGATCGCCGGCCGCGCCCATCGCGGTGAGGTATTCGAACGCCGCCCGATCGCCCGAGTGCGGCGTCGCCGAGACCAACACGCACCACGGCGCCCGCGAAGCGATCCGCGATGCTGCGGCGCCGCGATCAGTGCCGGGCGCAAGGTGATGCGCCTCGTCGGCGATCACGAGATCGATAGGCTCGTTGTCAATCGCCGATAAGATTTCGGGCCGCTTGACGAAGTCGATCGAGGCGATCGTCACGGCATGTCCCGACCAGGGACTGACACCCGGAGGAAGCGCTGCGATGCGATCGGCGATCGATGCCTGATCGAGGACGTCCGCCGTGATGTTGAATCGCTCGCGCAGCTCACGCGCCCAGGTGACGCGCAGGCCGGCCGGGCACACGATCAACGCGTGTTCGATCCAACCGCGCTCGCGCAGCTCCGACAGGATCAGGCCGGCTTGAATCGTCTTGCCGAGGCCGACGGCGTCGGCGAGCAGGACCCTCGTGGCCCCGCGAATCACGGCGAGCGCGGGTTCGAGCTGATACGGCCACAGATCGATCGACGATTGCGCCGCCATCCACAGGCTCGCTGATCGACGGGCACTGGCGATCGCAGCGAGGGCAGAGGCGATCACGACACGACGCGGGCGCTTGCGCAGCGTGCGGTTCGCGATAAGCCGGGGACGATCGAACGGATCGATGACGTGAAGGCGATCGCCGGCATTCGATCGATCGCGGCCTTCGAGCGTCAGGATCGCGCACGCATCGAATTGCTGCGAACGCGACAGCTTCCAGGTCTCGCCGCGGCATTCGAGCAACGCACCGTCTTCGTATGAGAAGGGCATGCCGCGCTTGCTGCAAGCGGGCGGCCCACCGACGGCGTTGAGATCTAGGGGGATTTACTGAAAGCGCGTGTTCGGGCGGCGCAAATACTGCGCCGATTGTTGGCGGCGGTCATCGCAGTTTCTTAGATCTTTGTTTCCCAGGGCCACAGAAGGCTCAGAAGGCCCAGAAAGGGTTTTTCCCGCGTACTGCGCCCTCAATTTTCTTTTTCAGCTGCTGCGGCCTGCACTTCGCTGAGACAGCCGGAACAAATCGCGCCGCGATTCGGGATGAGTGTTGCTTCTTCCGAATAGACCGGAAGGCCGCAGAGTGCGCAACTCAACAGAGCGCCAAGATCAGGATCCGTTGCGTCGGGTTGACCGTCCCCCGGATCGCCCACAGCTGCCTCCTTCAGCATATCGACACAAGTGCCCAC
>Ga0137436_1000517_pt1 | contig 11189 bp, 11 predicted proteins | sample EasRivERMGT119_2_FD_102328 | JGI IMG/M metagenome (GOLD analysis project Ga0137436, IMG submission 102328) | Soil microbial communities from meander-bound floodplain in the East River, Colorado, USA - East River MetaG ERMGT119_2 | ecosystem: Environmental > Terrestrial > Soil > Floodplain ...
CGCATTTCATCAACGAATCGGCGGCGCGTACATGATGCCGCCCTGGTTCCACAGGCGGTTGAGGCCGCGCTCGAAGCCAAGCGGCTTCAGGTTGGCCTCGAAGCTCTCGGCGTAGTTGCCGACCTGCTTGACGATGTTGAGCGCCCACTTGTTGTCGATGCCCAGCATCTTGCCGATGTCGCCGGTGGCGCCGACGAAGCGCTGGATCGACGGATTTACGCTTTTCGCCTGATCATCAACATTTTTACTGGAAAGGGCGAGTTCCTCCGCCTCCAGCATGGCGAACATCGACCACTTCACCACGTCAAACCAGCGGTCGTCGCCGTGGCGCACCGCCGGCCCGAGCGGCTCCTTCGAGATGATGTCGGGCAGGATGACGTGGTCGTCGGGCTTCGGCGCGCGCGAGCTGCGCAGCGCGATCAGGCCGGAGTGGTCGGTGGTGAAGACATCGCAGCGCCCGGCGAAGTAGGCGTTCAGCACTTCCTCCAGCTTCTCGATCACCACCGGCTTGAAGGTCATGCGGTTGGCGCGGAAGTAGTCGGCCAGGTTGAGCTCGGTGGTGGTGCCGGGCTGCACGCACACCGTTGCGCCGTTCAGCTGCTTCGCGCTCTTCACGTTGAGCTTCTTCGGCACCATGAAGCCCTGCCCGTCGTAGTAGTTGACGCCGACGAAGTTGAGGCCGAGCGAGGTGTCGCGGGTGATGGTCCAGGTGGTGTTGCGCGACAGGATGTCGACCTCGCCCGACTGCAGCGCGGTAAAGCGCTGCTGCGCGGTGAGCGGCGTGTAGCGCACCTTGCCCGCGTCGCCGAGCACCGCGGCGGCGACCGCGCGGCAGACGTCGACGTCGATGCCGCGCCAGACGCCCTTGGAGTCGGGCTGCGAGAAGCCGGCCAGGCCGGTGTTCACGCCGCATTGCAGGTAGCCCCGCGAGCGCACGGAGTCGAGCGTCGATTGCGCGAATGCATTGCCGGCGAACAAGGCGAGAACGAAGAGCCATCTCATGTCGAATCTCCTTCCATCAAGAAATCGCGCACCAGGGCGATCTGGTCCGTGTGCATCAGGGACGGCGCATGGCCGACGCCCTTGACCTCGAGGATCTTCGCCTTCGGTCCGCGCCTCGCCATGCCATCGGCAGTCTGCGCGGAGAGAAGATCCGACAACTCTCCGCGCAGCACCAGCGTGGGGCAGCGCACGGCGTCATACAGCGGCCAAAGCTCCAGGTCCTTGTCGGGCATCGTGGCGCGGAAAGCCTCGGCGATGCCCGGGTCGTAGTTCGGCCGCCAGCCGCCCTCTTCCTTCTTCATCCAGGCCTCGGTGAGCTGGCGCCATTGTGCGTCGCTGTGCGGGCCGAACGGCGCGCAGATCATACGCACGTAAGCCTCGGCCTGCTCGATGGTGGCGAATGCCGGCGTGTTGCCGACGTAGGAGCCGATGCGCTGCAGCGACGCGAGGCTGATCACCGGGCCGGCTTCGTTCAGCACCAGGCGCTGGATCGGGCTGCCCGGCAGCGCGGCGAGCGCCATGCCGATCAGCCCGCCCATCGAGGTGCCGACCCAGCTCACCGCCTCGACGTCGAGGCGCGCGACCAGCGTAACCATGTCGGCGACGTACTGCGGCACGTCGTAGCGCATCGGGTCGGCGAGCCGGTCGGAGTCGCCGCGGCCGGCGACGTCGGGGCACACCACGCGAAAGCGCCCGCACAGCGCGCGCGCCAGCTCGTCGAAGTCGCGAGCGTTGCGCGTCAGGCCGTGCACGCAGACCACCACGTCGCGATTGCGCGCGTCGCCCCACTCCAGGTAGGACATGCGGTGCAGGCCTTTGGGCGAGGCGCACTGCACCGAGCGGCGTCGCGGCGCCTCGGCTACGCCTGCTTCAGCCATTTCTCGATCAGTCTTTCGCGCGCCTCGCGCCCGAGCGGGTCGAGAGAGGAGTAGCGGCCGCCGCTGCCGCGCAGCTCGGCCAGCTTCTCCGACCTGAGGTTGGCGCCGCGCACCGGAAAGCCGTAGCCGGCGTAGCGCACGCGCTCGAGCGCGGCCTCCTCCTCGTCGTACCAGATCCATTCCTCGACGAAGCCGAAGGCCATGTCCTCCAGCGCTTCGTCCGGGACATGAGCGGGCGCATCGGGCACCGCGAGGTCGAGCGCGCCGCCGCGGTAGCGGAAATAGGTATGGCGGTCGGCCGCCGCGGCGTAGCCGAAGCATTCGCCGCCCGCGACGCGGCACACCATGCCGAGCTCGAGGCGGCCGTCGTCGCCGACCGCGACATCGACCCCCGCCCCGCTCGCGCTGCCCTGGGTCTGCTCGACCAGCTGGCCCGCCTCGATCACCGCCCGGCCGCGCCTGTCGCCGTGCTCCCAGCTGGCCTCGACGCGCAGCTCGGGAAACTCGCCCGAGGTCGCGGTGAAGGCGGGAAACGGGATGCCGCGCTTCGGCGCGAAGCGGTACTCGAGGAAGCCCTCGCCGTGGTGCTCGGTGTAGTCCTCGGCCTCGGGGTCGCGCACCATCAGCTGGCGCAGGTGCTCGCGAAAATCCGCCAGCCGGCCCGCGCCGCTGATCCGCACAATCGCGGTGAACACCGCGATGCTAGGCGCCGTACTTGAAGGAGAGCGACAGCCGCGTGCGGAATTGCGTGATCTTGCCGTCCTCGACCTTGACGTCGAGCTTGGTGACCTCCGCTATGCGCAGGTCGCGCAGCGACTTGGCCGCGGTCTTCACCGCGTTGCGCGCCGCGTCCTCCCACGAGTTGGGACTGGTGCCGATGACATCGGTGACGCGATAGACCGCTCCGCTGCTGCCTTTAGCCATGACTTGCTCCTCTCTCCTCGGATAGCGGGAAGTCCGCCAGAATTCATTGTAGCCAATACCGTCCGCGCAGAGCACGCTCCGTGGCGATGGAGATGCCTTCTTCCAGGTAGATGCGGGTCGCGCCGTCGAGATCGGTGCGCAGCACCCGCACGCCGGCCGCCCGATAGCGCTCCAGGACCTCCGGGCTGGGATGGCCGAAGCGGTTGCGGTAGCCCGAGGTCACCACCGCCGCGCGCGGCGCCACGGCGGCGAGGAAGGGCGCGGTGGACGAGGTGCGGCTTCCATGGTGGGGAACCAGCAGGACATCCGCCCGCAGCTTTTCTCCGTTTTTCAAGAGAACCTCTTCCGCCAGGCGCTCGATATCTCCCGTCAGCAACATGACCCCGCCCGCTGCGGCGATGCGCAGCACGCAGCTGCCGTCGTTCCTCTTGTAGGACTGGCCGGCGGCGGGATGCAGGAACTCGAAGCGCACCCCGTCCCATTCCCACGCCTGGCCCGCCGCGCAACGCCGCGCCGCGGCGAGCGCGTTCAGCGGGTGCGCCGCGGGCAGCGACGAATGCAGCGCGTCGACTTCGAAGGTCTCCAGCAGCGTCAGTGCGCCGCCGATGTGGTCGATGTCCTCGTGGCTGAGCACCATGGCGTCGACCCGCGAGACGCCGGCGGCGCGCAGCGCCGGGACGACGATGCGCCCGCCGCTGTCGGCGCCGGCGCCGAACGCCGGCCCGGCGTCGTAGAGCAGTGTTCGGCTCGCAGTGCGCACCGTCACTGCCAGCCCCTGGCCGACGTCGAGCGCGGTGATCCATGCGCTACCGGCCGCCGGCGCCGGCGGCGCGACAACGAAGGCGGGAACCATCAGCGCAAGACCGCACGCTCGCCAGGGCACGCCGCGCGGCGCAAGCAGCCATGCGGCCCCGGCGAGCGCCGCGGCCACGCTCCACAGCGGCGGCACGTGCTGCTCCCACAGCGCGCCCGGCAGCGCCGCGCACCACTCGAGAAACTGCAGCAGCCACTCGACCAGCCAGGCGGCCACGTCCAGGATCGCGGGCACCGGCAGCACCGCGCCGGCGAGCGCGAGGGGCGTCACCACGATCGAGACGACGGGAATCGCCACCGCGTTGGCGAGCGGGCCGGCGACCGACACCTGGCCGAAGAGCAGCAGCGCCGCCGGCGCGAGGCCGAGCGTGATGGCCCACTGCATCTTCGCCCACTGCATTGCGCGATGCTCTTCCCTGGAGACATAGAAGATGAGCGCCACGGCGCCGAACGAGAGCCACAGTCCCGGCGACAGCGGCGCCCAGGGATCCATCGCGACCACCACGGCGAGCGCCAGCGCGAGCGTGCGCGCCGGCGAGGCGATGCGTCCCGACCAGAGCGCAGCCGCCACCACCGTCACCATGTAGAACGTGCGCTGCGCCGGCACCGCGAAGCCGGCGAGCAGCGTGTAGCCAAGGGCCGCGACGATCGCGGCAGCCGCGGCGCCCTTGCGCGCCGGTAGACGCAGGGTCGCCTGCGGCACGCGGCGCCAGCCGGCCGCGAGCAGCCACGCCGCCAGCCCCGACACCAGCGTGACGTGCAGCCCGGAAATGCTCATCAGGTGCGTGACCCCGGTGCGGTTGAAGAGGCGCCACTCCTCGGCGGAGATCGCGCGCTGGTCGCCGACCGCGAGCGCGACCAGGATCCCCGCGGCCGGCGTCGCGCCCAGCTGCCGCTCGAAGCGATCGCGGATGGCTTCCCTGGTTTTTTCGATCAAATCAAAAAAACTATCCCGGGAACCGAGCGGCCTTTGAGCGCCCTTCTGCCTCACATATCCGGTCGCCCCGATGCCGCGCTCGAGCAGCCAGGCCTCGTAGTCGAAGCCGTGCGGATTGACGTTGCCGTGCGGGCGGCGCAGCCGGAGCGTCAGCAGCCAGCGCTCGCCCGGATGCACCTCGCGCTCGAGCGGCGCTGCCTGCTCTTCGGTCGGGATCTCTCCCGGCTTGGAAGGGCTGCGATACCACGACAGCAGCAGCTTCTTCGGCAGGCGCTCGCCGTTCGGCGCCGACTCGACCTCGAATTCGAAGCGCAGCCCGCGCTCGAGCCTCGCCGGCAGGCTGGAAACCACGCCGACAACGTCGATGTCACGCCCTTCCAGCTCCGGCGCAAGCCAGTCGGCCATACGGACGTGCGCGCAAGCGGTCGCCCAGAGGAAGCCGGCGCAAAACGCCAGGGGTATTGCCAGCTTCGGTTTTAGCCAGCCGGCAAAAACACAAGCAGGCAAGGCCCAAACCCAACCCCATGCAGGCAATGTCGCCTGCCACTGCAGCGCGGCCGCGCCGGCGGCGAACGCGAGGGCTGCCAGGGTCATCTACAATGCAACGCGCTCCTCCTCCATCGGCTGACCGTGGCCCCCAGGTTCCTCCGCAAGCTGCAGCCCAGGCTCGACGCCTTCCGCACCCATCCGCTGGTGGTGCGCTATGGCGCGTGGCTGACCCACCCTGCGCTGTGGCACCTGAGCCGCCGCTCGGTGCCGGGCGCGTTCGCGATCGGTCTGTTTGCCGGCTTGATACCGGGTCCGCTGCAGATGCTGGCGGCGCTGCTGCTCGCCGTGCCGCTGCGCAAGAACATCCCGGTCGCGCTGGTCACGACCTTCTACACCAACCCCTTCACCATCGTGCCCCTCTGGGTCCTCGCCTATACGTACGGCCACTTCCTCTTGGGCAGCAGCGCGCCGGACGTCCACATCGACCCGCTGCACATGCACTGGTCGGAGCTGGTGGCGCTGGGCAAGCCGCTCGGCCTCGGCCTGTTCGCCCTGGCCCTCACCCTCGCCACGGCAGGCTACGTGGTTGCCGCGGTGGCCTGGCGCATGTACCTCGTCGCTGCGTGGCGGCGGCGCAAGAAGCGATGACCCACCAGGAGTTCGTCGCCGCCCACCGCGAAGGCCGGCTCGCGGTGCACATCGACCCGAAGAAGGCAGCCCAGCTCGTCTCCTCGCGCATGATGCTGCCCCTCATCCTGCTCCCGCTATTCGGCATCGCCGTCGCGCTAGCCCTGACGGGTTACCTGATCGCCGGGATCTTGCTGTTTGTCGCTGCTATTGGATTTCGTTACCTGGTTCGCAGGACCAGCCGGAACTTCGTTCTCCTGCGCTCGCTCGACGATTCGCGCTTTTATGAGAACGCCGTGGCGGCCGGCGTCCTCGTCATCCAGAGTCCTTGAGCGCTACAGCCGCGATTCCTCGTAGTCGAGCTCTTCCTCGATGTGGTGCAGCACCTCGTCGCTGATCTCGCCGGCGCGCCAGATGCGGATCAGCTCGTCGCGCTCGGCGCGCACCGCGGCGCGGCGGATGTTGGTGGCCACCGAGAAGGTGCCGCTGGCGTCGGTCTGGTGGGTGAGCGCCGAGTGGGCCACCATGCGCTCGCTGATTTCGGCGCGCAGCCGCTCGGTGAGCTCCCTCGGCGCTCCCTCGGCGGCGAGCTTGTCGATGGTGCCGATCGCCGCGTTGCACATCGCCAGGCGCGCCTTGTCGTGCTCGTCGCGCGCGCTGTGGTCGGAGCCGAGCTTCACCCGCCGGATGATCGGCGCGAGCGTCAGGCCCTGCACCACGAGGGTGACCGCGATGACGACGAAGGTGAGGAAGACGATCAGGTCGCGGTAAGGGAAGAACACGCCGTGGTCGATCTGCACCGGCAGCGCGAGCGCCGCGGCGAGCGAGACGATGCCGCGCATGCCGCACCAGCTGACGATGAACGCCTCGCCCGGCAGCGGCGGGTCCGCCTGGCGGCCAAGCGCCTTCAGGATGTACGCCGGCACGTACTCCACGAAGTACACCCAGGCGAAGCGCACCAGGATCGCCACCATGCTGATGGCGAGCGAGTAGGTGAAGAGATCCCAGCCGCTCATGCCCTTGAGCCGGTCGAGCGCGACCGACACCTGCAGCCCGATCAGGATGAAGATCAGGCTGTTCAGCATGAACACCAGGATGTTCCACACCGAGCGCGCCAGGATGCGCATCTCGGCCGAGACCATGGCGGGCGAGAAGCGGCCGCGCACCAGGCCGGCGGCGACCACCGCCAGCACGCCGGAGGCGTGCACGCCCTCGGCGAGCACGTAGACGATGTACGGGATGGCGAGCGACACCAGCACCTCGATGAACGGGTCGCCGATGTGGCGGTGCAGGAAGATGAACAAGCCGGCGATGAGCACGCCGATGGCGATGCCGAGCGCCGAGATGAGGACGAACTGCCCGCTCGCCTCGAACAGCGAGAAGGTGCCGGCCATCACCGCCGCCACGGCGAACTTGTAGAGCACCAGGCCGGACGCGTCGTTCACCAGGCTTTCGCCCTCGAGCACCGTGACGATGCGCCGCGGCATGTGCAGCTTGGAGATGATGGCGGTCGCCGCCACCGCGTCGGGCGGCGAGACGATGGCGCCGAAAACGAAGGCAGCGGCCCAGGGGATGTCGGGGATCAGGAACTTGAGCGTCGCGCCGACCACCAGGGTGGTGACGATCACCAGCCCGATGGCGAGCAGGCCGATCTGGCGCAGGTTGGCCTTGAAGTCGCGCCACGAGGTGAGCAGCGCCGCCTGGTAGAGGATCGGCGGCAGGATCAGCACCAGCAGGAACTGCGGGTCGAACTCGAGCTGCGGCAGCCCCGGCACGAAGCCGAGCATCCCGCCGCCGAGCACCAGCGCGATCGGGTAGGGCAGCTTGGCGCGGCGCGAGAACCAGCCCAGCGCCAGCGCGCACAGCAGCAGGAAGATGAGCAGCTGGAGGAGCTTCATCGCGCGCGCAGCCGTCCCTCGTGCAGCTCGAGCGTGCGCCCGGCCCTGGCGGCGAGGCCGCTGTCATGGGTGACGATGACGAACGCCGTGCCGCGCGAGGCGGCGAGCTTGAGCATCACCTCGAATACCTCGTCGGCGGTGTGCTCGTCGAGGTTGCCGGTCGGCTCGTCGGCCAGCACGCAGGCCGGCTCGGTGACGATGGCGCGCGCGAACGCGCAGCGCTGGCGCTCGCCGCCCGAGAGCTCGCCCGGCAGGTGCTCGAGGCGGTGGCCGAGGCCGACGTCGCGCAGCACCGAGGCGGCTTTTTCCACGGCGTCTTTCCGCTTCATCCGCCTGATGAGCAGCGGCATGGCGACATTCTCGACCGCGCTGAACTCGGTCAGCAAATGATGGAACTGGTAGACGAAGCCGAGCGTGGCGTTTCGCATCCGGCCGCGCTCCGCCTCGTCCATGGCGCTGAGCGGCCTGCCCTGCACCATGACGCTGCCCGAAGTCGGCGTGTCCAGCCCGCCGAGCAGGTGCAGCAGGGTCGACTTGCCCGAGCCCGAGCGCCCCATGATGGCGACGCGCTCGCCGGCGCGCACCTCGAGGTCGACGCCGAGCAGCACCGGGACGGCGACCGGCCCCTGGTAGACCTTCTGAAGATTCTCGCACCTGATTATTGCTTCACTCATACCGCAGCGCCTCTGCCGGGTTCACGCGCGCGGCGCGCCAGCTCGGGTAGAGCGTGGCGAGGAAGGACAGCGCGAGCGCCATCAGCGTAACAGCGATGACGTCGCCCGCCTGCAGCTCGGAGGGCAGGTCGGGGATCAGGTACACGTCCTTGGCGAAGATCTTGAAGCGGAACGCGTTCTCGATCGCCGGCACGATCACGTCGATGTTCAGCGCCGTGAGGATGCCGGTGGCGAGGCCGACCGCGGTGCCGAGGACGCCGATCACGATGCCCTGCACCATGAAGATGCGCACCACCGACCCGGGGCTCGCGCCGACGGTGCGCAGGATGGCGATGTCGGCCTGCCGGTCGGCCACCGCCACCACCAGGGTGGAGATGATGTTGATCGCCGCCACCAGGATGATCAGCGCCAGGATGACGAACATCACCCGCTTCTCAAGCTCCACGGCGTGGAAGAAGGCAGCATGGCTGCGCGTCCAGTCGACGGCGCTCGCCTGCGGCGGCAGCTTCGCCTGCAGATCGCGCGCCACGCCGCGCGCGGCGAACAGATCGTCCAGCTTGAGGCGCACTCCGCTGACGTTCTGGCCGAACCGGTAGAGCGCCTGCGCGTCGGCCATGTGCACCAGCGCGAGGCGCGCGTCGGCCTCGGCGATGCCGGCCTGGAAGGTGCCGGCGACGGTGAACTGCTTTAGCCGCGGCATCACCCCGGCCGGGGTGACCATGCCCTGCGGCGCGATCAGCGCCACCTTGTCGCCCGGGATCACGCCGAGCGAGAACGCGAGGTCGGTGCCGAGCAGGACCTGGAACGCCCCCGGCCGCAGCACGTCGAGCGAGCCGGAGCGCATGTGGCGCGCGAGCTCGGCGACCTTCTCCTCGTCTGCGGGCAGGACGCCGCGCACCAGGCTCGGGCGCACGCTGCGGCCGGAGGAGAGCATCGCCTGCGCCTCGACAAACGGGGCCGCAGCCAATACATGAGGCTGGCCGGCGGCCAGCTTCGCCACCGCGGGCCAGTCGGCCAGTCGCCCGCCCGGGCCGAGCACCTGCACGTGCGAGGCGACGCCGAGGATGCGCGTGCGGATCTCCTTCTGCAGCCCGTTCATCACCGACAGGATCACGATCAGCGCCCACACGCCGAGCGCGATGCCGATCATCGACACCGCCGAGTTGACGCCGACGAAGCGGTTGCGGCGCCGCGCGCGCGTGTAGCGCAGGCCGACCATCAGCTCGTAGCGCATCGGCGCGGCTACTCGTAGCGCAGCGCTTCCGCCGGAGCGGTGCGCGCGGCGCGCCAGCTCGGGTAGAGCGTGGCGCAGAGGGAAAGCGCGAGCGCGGTGGCGGCGACCGCGATCACGTCCGCGGCGCGCAGCGCCGAAGGCAGGGCATCGATCAGGTACACCTCTTTGGCGATGAACTTGACGCTGAAGGCGCGCTCGACCGCCGGCACGATGACGTCGATGTTGAGCGCGAGCGCGGCGCCGAGCGCGACGCCGGCCAGCGTGCCGAGGACGCCTAGCACCATGCCGTGCACCACGAAGATGCGCATCACCTCGCGCGGCGAGGCGCCCATCGACCTGAGGATGGCGATGTCGCCCTGCTTGCCGGTGACCATCACCACCAGGGTGGAGACGACGTTGATCGCGGCGACGACCACGATCAGCGCGAGGATGACGAACATGATCCGCTTGGTGATCTCCACCGCGGCGAAGAAGTTGGTGTGGATGCGCGTCCAGTCGGTGGTGAAGGCCTCCGGCGGCAGCCGGTCGAGCAGCTCGCGCGACACCTGGCGCGCGGCGAAGGCGTCGTCCAGCTTGAGCCGCACGCCGGACACCGCGGCGCCCATCCGGTAGAGCGCCTGCGTGTCCGCGATGTGCATGACTGCGAGCAGCGCGTCGGCCTCCTGGAAGCCCGCCTCGAAGACGCCCACCACGGTGAGCTGCGCGAGGGTGGGCGAGACGCCGTCCGGGCCCGACTGCCCCTGCGGCGCGACCAGCGTCACCTTGTCGCCCGGCGCGGCGCCGAGCGTGCGCGCGAGGTCGCTGCCCAGCACCACGCCGTATTCGCCGGCCTTGAGCGCCGCGAGCGAGCCCGCGCGCATGTAGCGGCCGAAGTCGGCGACGCGCTCCTCCAGCTGCGGATCGACGCCGCGCACGAGCGCGCCGCGCACCGCGTCGCCGGCGAACAGCATCGCCGGGGCGTCGACGAAGGGCGCGGCCGCCTTGACGCGCGGATGCTGCGTCGCGATGCGCGCGATGGCGCGCCAGTCGGCAAGCTGCCGGCCTACGCCCGAGATCTGCACGTGCGAGGCGAAGCCGAGGATGCGGCTGCGCACCTCTTCCTGGAAGCCGTTGACCACCGACAGCACCACGATCAGCACCGCCACGCCGACCGCGACGCCGATGATCGAGACCAGCGAATTGATGCCGACGCGATTGCGCTTGGCGCGGGTGTAGCGCAGGCCAACCATGGTCTCGTATCGCACGGTGGCGCGAGAATACTACAATCGATCGCATGGACGCCGGGACCGGAGCCGCGCTTGCGCGACTGATCAACGCCGAGCGCATCGCGCACCTCGCCACGCTGCGCGGCGGCGCGCCGATGGCGTCGATGACGCTGTACCTGCCGGCGCCGGATTTCTCCGCCTTCTTCGTGCACGTCAGCCGCCTCGCCTGGCACACGCAGGACATGGGGCAGGACGGCCGCGTCGCGCTGTCGATCGCCCAGACCGACGACCGCCGCGCCGACCCGTTCACCCTGATGCGGGTCACGATCCGCGGCGATGCTGCGGTCTTTTCCGACCAGGATTCTTCCCTCAAGCAGAAATGGCTGACGAAGTTCCCCGAGCAAGCCATCAACTTCGAGCTGGCCGATTTCTCCTTCTGGCGCATCGCGCCGCACGACGCTCGCTTCGTCGCCGGCTTCGGCCGCATCCACAACCTGTCCGCCACGGA
>Ga0137436_1000518_pt1 | contig 11160 bp, 10 predicted proteins | sample EasRivERMGT119_2_FD_102328 | JGI IMG/M metagenome (GOLD analysis project Ga0137436, IMG submission 102328) | Soil microbial communities from meander-bound floodplain in the East River, Colorado, USA - East River MetaG ERMGT119_2 | ecosystem: Environmental > Terrestrial > Soil > Floodplain ...
CGGAATGTGCGTCAGGCTTACCAGAACGGCTTGGCCGCCGCGCGGGAGGCCGACCTCAGCGCTCAGCAGGCGTGGGCGACCCGCCGGGCGCTGGGACAGGCGGGGAAGCAAAACACGCCACCCGGAGCGCGGGGCTTGATCTACGGCCGCAACACCAGGCAGTACGGCGACGAGCTCGGTCCGGCTTTCGATCCGGTGAAAATGGCCGATCCGATGAAGACGCTGACGGATACGAACAAGTACGCCGACCAGTTGCTCAAGCTGCCGCCGCGCGGCCTGCCGTCGGCGGGCGGCGCCGCGGGAGGCGCGGCTGGAGCGGGCATCGGCGGTGGCGGGAGCGAATGTGGATGCAACAACTGATCGCGGAGAGATGGCACGAGGAAGTCAGCGGCGCCCACAGGTACCTCGCCTTTGATTCCGGCAACTTCGCTGTGGCCGAACCGGACCCGCAAGTCGATGCAAGGGCGCCGGTAAGTGGCTGGTTCGCCTACTACGAGGGCCGCCAGTTCGCCGTTCTGCAGATAAGCGGCACGTCGAGCCAATTCGCCGTGGCCTGCGGCTCGATGGTCGTGGTACTTCATGAACGCACGACTCTGAAGTGGCGCTCGACGCTCGGGGGACGCACGCTTGAAATCCATGAGGACGGCAGGCAGCTTCTCAGGTTCGACTATCGTTCGGCATTGCGATATCTCCTGCATCCACTGCGGTTTCTAAGGGAGGTCATCCTGGCGGACGACTGGTGGGGCCTCACATGCGACCTTCCCGGCTTCGTCCATTCGACGGCATCCCGGCCCGGAGGCCTGGCGCAGGCGCTTGCGGACTGGAACGCAAGGCGGACGAAGGGCGTCGCATGAATCGAGGGCGGTTCCTCGCCGCAGCGATCCTGGTGGGATTCTCGCCCGGGCTGCGGGCGATCTGCGATGCGCCGCTGCTGCAATCACCGGCGGCGCTGACTATCTCTGAGAAGCAGGCGCGCATCGCCTGGGCGCCCGTGCCTGGCGCCACCAGCTATCGCGTGCGGCTGCTGAGCCGCGTGCCCAATGGCCGGATCGTGGCGTCGCATGACACGGTAGTGTCGGAGCCGCAGTTCATGCCGCCGCAGCCGCTCGCTGAGCAGCAGGCGAAAGTGGTCGTTCGCATCAATACGATCTGCGGCAGCGAGACGAGCGCCGAGAGCGTGTCGTCGTTCATCATCGACACCTCCGCGACTTGCGTGATGGGTGCGCTGAGCGCCGCGGCCTCGGGCGGGAAAGCGAGCGTGCAATGGCCGGCGGTCGCGGGGGCGACGCGCTATGACGTGCGGGCGTATGCGATGGTCGACGGGAAGCTCGTGGCGTCGCAGGAGGCGCGGACGCCGGGAGTGCAACTCGAGCTGAAGGGGCAAAGCGCGGTGGTGAGCGTGCAGCCGACCTGCGCGAGCGGGATGGGGGAGGCGGCTTACCGGGTGGTAACGGCGCGCTGAGCTACCGCTGCGTCGTCGGCGACCCGCGCCAAGGCGAGCGCGCCGATCCTGCGTCCGACTTTCAGTCCTTCCTCGTTGTCGCTGCGGAAGTGGATACCGCCGTAGAGGCGTGACATCGAAGCCTCTTGCGCCATGCGGCGCAGCTCCGGCGCATCCTTCGGGAAGAAGGTGGCGAGGACTTCGGAGGCGGCGCCCGAAACGCTCGAGTGGCCCGACGTGTAGCTCGGGAACGGCGGCGTCAGGATGTACGGCATGAAGTTAGCGTCACGCTGCCGGCGGATGACGGTTACCGGCCGCTCGGTCCACCACTTGTACTTCGTGTGCCAGCACGAGATGAAGGCGTCGAGCATCGCCGCGTTCGCGGTCGAGAACATGCGCGCGGCCGCCGGGGTGTCGAGCTTGTACTCGAGGGCGAGGCGTTTTGCGTGCTGGTTCCACACGCCCGGCGGGGTCACGCTGCCGGCATCGAGGTTCCAGTCCTCGGCGATCTTCTTCTGCGCGGGCGTGAGCGCGGCAGCCACCGAGCGCACCTCCTCGACTTCCGCCCAGAACGCGGAACTGTCGTACTGCAGCGGCGGTGGCGGCTCGATTTCGTCGGCGCTCTTCAGCACCCAGGTGCGCCATTGCGGCGCGTGCGGCTCGGTCGGGTCGTAGATATTCATCGGCGGCGACGCCTGCCAGACGCCGGGCTTCCAGGCTGGGCGCTTCGGGGTGAGCTTCGGCATGTCCCAGCCGTCGTTCAGCGCGCGCCGGATGGCGCTCTCGGCGACGTCGCTGCCGGCCTGCCAGGCGAGCTCGGCCTGGTTGTGGCCGCCGAGATTGGCGAGCTGCGCGGATGCGCCGGAGCGGCCGAGGGCCGCGAAGCGCCCGGGGCTCTCATCCGGGTACAGGTGCTCCAGCATGCGGCTCGCCGCGGCGTGCATCGCGACCTGGCGCACCGCCGGCTCGCACTTGCGCTGTGCACAGACGACGAGCGCGTCGTGGATGACCACGTGCACATAGGCATGGACGCGTGAAGCGCGCAGCGGGTTCTGCTGGTACTTGACCACCAGGCTCTGGACGACGTCGTTCCAGACCACCGAAGGCGGCTGGCCGACCCATCGCGCAAGCAGCTCGCGGTTGGCGCGTAGGGTCTCGAGCTCGGCCGCGGAGGGGAGAGTGACGCTCGCCGGCTTCGCGGCCGGCACCGGCCCGAGCCAGGGGCGCCAGCTCGCGGGCGCGTCGGCCGCCCCCGCGCTCGAGGCGAGCGCGAGGAGGACGGCAGCGAGCCCGAGCCTCATCTCAGCTTTTCCTTCTCGAGCAGCGCGCGCGCTGCGATCGCGGCCTGGGTGCGGTTCGCCACGCCGAGCTTGTCGAACACCAGCGTGAGCTGGTTCTTCACCGTGCTCGGGGCGATGCCGAGCTTGGTGGCGATTTCCTTGTTGGGCCGGCCTTCGGCCAGCAGCTCGAGGATCCTGCGCTGCTGCCGCGTCATCTCGCCGGGTAGCGGCGCCTGCGTGGGCGGGGGCTCGCGCACGGAGAGCTCGCGCGCCAGCTCCGGCGGGAGGTAGATGCCGCCCTGCATCACCAGCTCGATCGCGCGCTGCAGCAGCTCGCGCGAGTGGGTCTTCGGAATGATGCCGGCGGCGCCGAGCGCCAGCGCGCGTCGCAGCGTCAGTGCGTCCTCGTGCATGGTGTAGATGATGAGCGGCACGGCGGGTGCTGCGGCGCGGAAGCGCTCGATGTACGCGAGCCCGTCGTGCCGCGAGAAATGCAGGTCGAGGAATACGAGGTCGATGTCGGGCCGCGACGGCAGCAGGGCGAGCCCGGCTTCAGGATCGGACGATTCGATAAGTTCTATGCTGTCGCGCGCCAGGCCGAGGACCTCGCGCAGCGCGGAGCGGATCAGCGGATGGTCGTCCACGGTAAGGACGACCGCAGGTGCGGCACGGGTCGACATGGCGGACTTTCAGTGTACCTTCCCTCGATGTTCGAAAGGATTCGCGGAAAAATGGCGGCGGCGCGCGCGGCCGACGCGCTCGAGTTCGAGCAGGGACTGCTGCGCATCTTCCTCACCAACGGCGTGATGCTGTACCTGGTAGCGGTTTTTCTGTGGGACGGCGTGATCGAGCCGCGCGAGCGAGCGATGATGTCGATGATGGTCGGCGTGACGATGCATCCGTTCATCCTGGTGGGGTGGATGCTGCTGATCCCGGGCGTGAACGAGGTGCGCCGGTTGACGGGCGTGGTGTGCGACATGGTGGCGATGACCCTGACCATGGTGATGGGCGACGAGGCCGCCGCCATCGTGTTCCCGCTGTTCCTCTGGGTGGTGATCGGCAACGGCTTTCGCTTCGGTATCTGGTACCTGCACTTCGCCCAGGTCCTGTCGATCGTCGGCTTCGCGCTGGTGGTGGCGTTCGGCGCGTTCTGGTACCGGCACTACGACATCACCGTGGCGCTGTTCGTCGCGCTGGTGGCGATCCCGATGTACGTCAGGCTGCTGCTGTCGCGGCTGCAGGCGGTGAACGAGCACCTGGAGGAGGCGCGCGGCGAGGCCGAGGCGGCGAACGCCGCCAAGACCAGCTTCCTGGCCGCGGCGAGCCACGACCTGCGCCAGCCGATGCAGGCGCTGTCGATGTACACCTCGGTGCTCGAGGAGCGCGTAACCGACGCGGCCGCGATGCGCGTGGTGAACGGCATCCAGCTCTCGGTAAAAACACTCGAGCAGCTGTTCGACAGCTTGCTCGACGTGGCGCAGATCGAGTCGGGCGTGATCCGGCCCAGGGTGGGCGCGTTCGCACTGATGCCGCTGATCGAGCAGGTGGTGGGCTCCGAGCTGCCGCTCGCCGCGCAGAAGCGGCTCGCCGTGCGTGTGGCGCCCACCTCGGCGCACGTATTGAGCGACCCGGCGCTGCTGGAGCGCATGCTCAAGAACCTGCTGACCAATGCCATCCGCTATACGGAAAAGGGCGGCATCCTGATCGGCTGCCGGCGCTCGGGCGCCGCGCACCTGCGCATCGAAGTGGTCGACTCGGGTATCGGCATTCCGACGCGCGAGCAGGACCGCATCTTCGACGAGTACTACCAGGTCACCGGCGCGAGCGGGCAGGGGCTGGGGCTCGGCCTGCCGATCGTGAAGAGCCTTGGCGACCTGCTCGGCCACCGCGTCGCGGTGCGCTCGGCGCCGGGCCGGGGCAGCGTGTTCTCCATCGAGCTGCAGCGGGTGCCGCCGCCCGCGGTCCCGGCCGGCGTGCTTGCGGCGGCGCCGCTCGCGCTGAGCGGCGCGAGCGTGGTCCTGGTCGACGACGACGTCGAGATCCGCGACAGCGTGCGCCTGCTCCTCGAGGGTTGGGGCTGCCGCGCGGTGAGCGGGGCGAGCGCGGCGGAGGTGGAGGAGAAGCTGCGCGCGCAGCAGATCAGGCCTGATGCGCTGATCGTCGACTACCGGCTCGCCGATTCCACCACCGGGCCGCAGGTCGTGGCGCGCCTGCGCGCCGTGTTCGGCGCGGAGCTGCCTGCGCTGATGATCACCGGCTCGCCGAACGCCGCCGTGCTGCAGCGGGAATTCGCCGGCATCCCGGTGGCGCTCAAGCCGGTGTCGCCGGGCAAGCTGCGGGCGTTCGTGTCAGAAGCGCTGCGGCAGGCGCAGCGCCGCCGCGCCGCCTAGACGCCCGACGCGCCTTCCTCGAAGCTCAGCACCACGCGGCCCAGCACGCGGCCGGCCTTGAGGTCCTCGAGCGCGCGGTTGGCCTGGTCGGCGGGGCGCGTCTCGATAGGCGAGGGCCTGAGCTTTTTCTTCTTCGCCAGCGCGACGACCTCCTTCAGCTCCTGCAGGCTGCCGACGTAGGAGCCGACGATGCCGATGGCGCGCTGCGCGATCGGCGGCAGCGGGTGCACCAGCTCGCCGCCGTAGAGCCCGCAGATGACGTAGCGGCCGCCCTTGCGCAGCGCCGCGATGCCGAGCGCGGCGGTGGCCGGGCTGCCGACGAAGTCGAGCGCGGCTGCGATGCCCTGCAGCTTCTGCGCGGCATCCGGCGCGCGGGTGTTGACGGCCTTCTTCGCGCCGAGCTGCGCCGCGGCGCCGAGCTTGGCGTCGTCTATGTCGCAGGCGACGATGTTCTTCACGCCCCGTGCGCGCAGCACCGAGATCGCGATCAGGCCGAGGCCGCCGCAGCCGAGGATCGCCACCGTGTCCTTCGGGCCCAGCCCGGAGAGCTTGTTCACCGCGCTATAGGCGGTGACGGCCGAGCAGGCGAGGGTGCTGGCAAAGGAGTCGTCGATGCCCTTCGCGTCGAGCAGGTACTTCGCATCGGGCACCAGGACGTGGGTGGAGTAGGCGCCGGGGCGGTTGACGCCGAGGAAGCGCGAGCCGGAGACGCAGTAGTTGTCCTGGCCGCCCTTGCACACCGCGCACTTGCCGCAGCCGATCCAGGGATAGATCAATTTCTTCTGGCCGACTTTTACGCCTTTCGCTTTCGGGCCGAGCGCTTCGACCACCCCGAACGGCTCGTGCCCCGGCGTGAAGGGCGGGATGCAGCCGCGCTCCTTGACGTAGAAGCGCTTGCCGCCGCCGAGGTCGAAGTAGCCGTCCCAGATGTGCAGGTCGGAATGGCAGACGCCGGAGCGCGTGATGCGCATCAGCACCTCGCTGCCGGCCGGCTTGGGCGTCTCGGTGAGCTTTCTCTGCAGCGGCTGGCCGTGCTCGATGATCTGGTAGCTGATCATTTCTTCTCCGTTGTCCGGTCCGTCAATCGGCGGGCACCGCGCGCTCGCGCGCCCAGGCACGCAACTCTGCCACCTTTTCCGCCATCACGACCGAAAGCGGCCGCGTGCGTTTCACCTCGAGCGCTACCGCCTCGGTGCCGAGCGGCTTCTTTTCCGCGTGCGCTTCGTAGAGCGCGGCAACTATGGCCTGCTCGATCTCCGCGCCGGAAAAGCCGTCGGCGGCCGCGGCGAGGCGCGCGAGGTCGAAGGCCGCCGGGTCCTGCTTGTTGCGGCGCAGGTGGATGCGCAGGATCTCCTCGCGCGCGCCGGCTTGCGGCAGGTCGACGAAGAAGATCTCGTCGAAGCGCCCCTTGCGCAGGAGCTCCGGCGGCAGGCGCGAAATGTCGTTCGCCGTGGCGACCAGGAAGACGCGCGAGGCGCGCTCGTTCATCCAGGTGAGCAGGGTGCCGAGCACGCGGCGCGATACCCCGCCGTCGGCCTCGCTGCCCGCGTCGGCCGCGATTCCCTTCTCGATCTCGTCCATCCACAGCACGCACGGCGACATCGCGTCGGCAACCGCCAGCGCCTCGCGGATGTTGCGCTCGGTTTCGCCGTGGAACTTCTGGTAGAGGGCGCCGAAGTCCATGCGGAACAGCGGCAGCTGCCAGGCGCCCGCCACGCACTTGGCCGCCAGGCTCTTGCCCGCGCCCTGCACGCCGAGGAGCAGCATCCCCTTCGGCGCGGGCAGCGGCGAGCCGGCGGACGGATTCATGAAGATCTCGCGGCGCACCTTGAGCCAGCGCTTCAGGCTGGCGAGCCCGCCGAGCTGGTCGATGTCGGGCACCCCGGCCTCGAGCGCGAGCGCCGCGCCTGCGCCCAGCATCTCGTGCTTCGCCTTGAGGATCGCGGCGATGTCGGCCGCCGTGATCGCGCCGTCGTCGCGGATCGCCATGCGCGCGAGGCGCCGCACGTCCTCCTCGGTCAGGCCGCCGAGGTGCTGCACCAGCACGTTGAGCGCCTCGCGCGTCGCCTTCACCTGCTCGCCGGTGCTCTCGCGGTAGCGGCGCGCCTCCTCGCTGAGGATCTCGCCCACGCGTTTCGCGTCGGGCAGCGACGGGTGGAAGCGCGCGGTGAGGCGGCTCAGCTCCTCCGGCACCGTCATGCGCGGCGAGAGGAACACCAGCATGCGGTGGGTCCACTCGTTGCGGCCGACGATGTCCCTGATCTGGCGCAGCACGACCGGGTCCTCGACGAACTTGTGCGCGTCGAGGAACACGAAGATGCCGTTGGCGGGCGACTTGTCGATGTGGCGCAGCGCGTCCTCGATGCGCAGCGTGTTGTACGCGGCCTCCACGCCGATCGTGCGGCGCAGCCCCTCGGTCACGCTCCATTTCCACAGCGGCTGCTCGTTGAGGCGGCAGAAGCGCTCGAACATCTCGAGCACCTTCGCCTCCTCGTGCGATTCGATCAGCACGATCGCGACCTTCGAAGCCAGCAGGCCCTTCAGCTGCTCGAAGTCGCTTGACACGGCGTCAGGTGGCTGCCGACGCGGCGAGCGCCTGGTCGATATCCCAGAGGATGTCGTCGAGCGACTCGATGCCCACCGAGATCCGGATCATGTCGGGGTTGACGCCGGCCTTGAGCTGCTCCTCCTCGCTCATCTGGCGGTGCGTGGTCGACGCCGGGTGGATCACCAGCGTCTTCGCATCGCCGATGTTGGCGAGGTGGCTCAGGAACTGCGCCGCGTCGATGAACTTCTCGCCCGCCTTCGCACCGCCCTTGACGCCGAAGTTCAGCAGCCCCGAGGCGCCCTTGGGAAAGTACTTCTTCGCCAGCGAGTAGTACTTGTTGTCCGGCAGGCCGGGGTAGTTGACCCAGGCGACGCGCTTGTGGCCCTGCAGGAACTTCGCCACCGCGAGCGCGTTCTCGCAATGGCGGTCCATGCGCACCGGCAGCGATTCCAGCCCCTGCAGCAGCAGCCAGGCGTTGAGCGGCGGCAGCGCCGGGCCGAAGGTGCGCATGATCTCCATGCGCGCCTTCATGGTGTAGCCGAAGTCGCCGAAGGTCTCGTGGAAGATGACGCCGTGGTAGCCGGGCGAGGGGGTGGTGAACTCGGGGAACTTGCCGTTGCCCCAGTTGAACTTGCCCGACTCGACGATCACGCCGCCCATCGTCGTGCCGTGGCCGCCGATGTACTTGGTGGCGGAGTGCAGCACGACGTCCGCGCCCCACTCGATCGGCCGGCACAGATACGGGGAGGGGACGGTGTTGTCGAGCACCAGCGGGATCTCCGCCTCATGGGCGATTCTCGCCAGCGCCTCGATGTCGACCACGTTGATGAGCGGATTGCCGAGCGTCTCCGCATAGAGCAGCTTGGTGTTCTTCTTGATCGCTTTTCTGAAGTTTTCCGGGTCGCTCGGGTCGACGAAGGTGGTGTCGATGCCGAGCTTGCGCAGGTTGACGTGCAGCAGCGTGTGCGTGCCGCCGTAGAGCGTGGAGGCCGAGACGATGTGGTCCCCCGCGCTGCACAGCGTCAGGATGGCGGTGACCTCCGCCGCCTGGCCGGTGGCCGCGGCGAGCGCCGAGCGGCCGCCCTCGATGGCGGCCATGCGCTCCTCGAACACCGCCACCGTCGGGTTGGAGATGCGCGAGTAGACGTTGCCGAAGGTCTGCAGGTTGAACAGGCTCGCCGCGTGCTCGGCCGAGTCGAACACGAACGAGGTGGTCTGGTAGATCGGCGCGGCGCGCGCGCCGGTGGCCGGATCGGGGATCTGCCCGGCGTGCAGGCAAAGCGTCTCGATGCCGAACTTGCGGTCAGCCATGGACGGCGATTCTAGCGGAGGCTCGCCCCCGGGCGGGGCGCTACTCGGTGGGCTTGGGCGGCGTTTCGGGCGCGGGGGTGCTGGGGCGGGACGCGGCGCGCCGGTATTCGGAGGGCGGCACGCCCACCTGGTTGAGGAAGAAGCGGGTGAAGTTGCTCTGCGCCGAGAAGCCGAGCTCGGCCGACACCTCGGCGATCTTGCCCTGCCCGGAGGACAGGCGCGCGATGGCGGTCTCGACGCACAGCATGTCGAGGTAGGCGCGCGGCGAGAAGCCGGTGCACAGCTGGAACAGGTCGTAGAAGCGCGAGCGCGACAGGCCGACCTGGCTCGCCAGCTCGTCGATGCTGAGGTCCTTGTTCGGGCGCGCGCGCAGCAGCGCGATCGCGCGGCGGATGCGGCTGTCCTCGAAGCGCGAGCCGCGCCACAGGGGCGAGGAGGCGCGCTTGCGCGCGAGGTAAGTCTCGACGATCGAGAGCATCAGCTCCTGCAGCATGAACTCGAGGCGCTCGGGCGAGAGGAAGCGGTCGTTCATCGCCTCGACCGCCAGCGTGTCGGCGAGGCGCTGGATGCGCAGCGTCACCGGCTCGCGGCGCTGCGGGAACGGGCGCGGTTCGGCGGCGGAGAAGGCGGCGGGGAAGCTGTCGCGCAGCCACTCGCCGGCGGCATGCAGCGCGAGCACGCGCGAGGTGTCGAGGCTGACGTGGATCTCGCCGGGGTTGAGGAACAGCACTTCGCCGGCGCCCTGCTGCATGACGATGGCGGGGTCGCTCTGGGCGTGCAATTCGTCCTGGGGCGCGAGCTCGTTCAGGACGAGACGCCCGAAGCGGCCTTCAAATAGTCTGACCATCCTCCCCATGGCGAAAATATACCTCAGTAGGCGAGCCAGCGGGGGCGTTTTGCCGAGATTACCTTTGTGTTAACCCCCACCCAGTTGAGCCCCCCGAAAAGCCTGCCGTGCTCGATCTTTACGCAGCGGTCCATGACCGCCTCCAGCCCGGCGGCGCGGGCTTTTGCTGCGGCAGCGTCATTTTTCACCCCCAGCTGCTGCCAGAGCACCCGGGCGCCGATGGCGATGGCATCCTCGGCAATCGGCATAACGTCCTGCGTTTTCCGGAATATGTCGACCAGGTCGACCTTTTCGGGGATGTCGCGCAGGGACTTGTAGCAGCGCTGCCCAAGGATGGTGTCGTACTTGGGGTTGACCGGGATGACCCGGTAGCCGTGCTCCTGCATGTATTTCGCGGCGAAGTAGCTCGGCCGGTACCAGTCGGCCGACAGGCCCACCACGGCCAGCACGCGGCACTCGCGCAGGATACGGCGGAGCGTGTTGATGTCGTCCATCGCGCAAATACTATAATCAAAAGCACCCCCTTGGAGGACAGCGAATGTATGTCGAAGAGAAGATGCTCGCCGCAGTAAAGTAGTCGTATGAAGCCCCATCCCCAGGTACAGCGGCTGATCGAGGCGGTGGCGAACTCGCCGTTTCCCGCTCTCTCCGCAGTCTCGCCCTTCGTGGCGCGGCGGCTGTATGCCGAGCGCTGCAGGATCGTGCGGCCGGCTGCTCCCGAGGCGCAGGTCAGGCTGCTGATGACCTCCGGCGGCAACGTGATCCGCGCGTATCGCCCGGCCGCCGCGGCGAAGGACGACGTCCTGCCCGCGCTGGTCTTCTTCCACGGCGGCGGCTGGACCATCGGCGACCTCGACACGCATGACACGCTCTGCCGCCAGCTGGTCCACGGCGCCGGCTGCGCGGTGTTCTCGGTCGAATACCGCCTCGCGCCCGAGAGCCCCTTTCCCGCGGCGGTGGACGACAGCGTCGAGGCGACGAAATTCGTGCTCGACAATCATGCCGAGCTGAAGATCGATGCCGCGCGCGTCGCCGTCGGCGGCGACAGCGCCGGAGGCAATCTCGCCGCGGTGGTCGCTCTCTCCCTGATGGGAAGAATCGCCTTCCAGCTGCTGATCTATCCGGCGACCGATCAACGGATGGCGACCGAGTCGCTCAAGCGCAACGGCGAGGGCTACCTCCTCACCGAAAAGGTCATGCGCTACTTCCGCGGCCACTACGTGCCGCGCGAAGCGGACTGGCTGGACTGGCGCGTCTCGCCGCTGCTCGCAAAGAGCCTGGCGAAATTGCCTTCCGCCTATGTGCTCACGGCAGGCTTCGATCCGCTGGTGGACGAAGGCAAG
>Ga0137436_1000519_pt1 | contig 11148 bp, 10 predicted proteins | sample EasRivERMGT119_2_FD_102328 | JGI IMG/M metagenome (GOLD analysis project Ga0137436, IMG submission 102328) | Soil microbial communities from meander-bound floodplain in the East River, Colorado, USA - East River MetaG ERMGT119_2 | ecosystem: Environmental > Terrestrial > Soil > Floodplain ...
GCCGACGTGACCGAGGAGAACCTGCAGGCGCGCGTGCGCGGCACGCTGCTGATGGCGCTCTCCAACAAGTTCGGCTCGATCGTGCTCACCACCGGCAACAAGTCGGAGATGGCGGTGGGCTACGCCACGCTGTACGGCGACATGGCGGGTGGCTACGCGGTGATCAAGGACCTCGCCAAGACGCTGGTCTGGCGCCTGGCGCGCTACCGCAATACGCTCGGCGCGGTGATCCCGGAGAACATCATCACGCGCGCACCCTCTGCGGAGCTGCGCCCGAACCAGACCGACCAGGACAGCCTGCCACCTTACGAGGTGCTGGACGCGATCATGGAGGCCTACATGGAGCACAACCGGTCGCCGCGCGAGATCGTCGCGCTCGGCCACGCGCCGGCGGACGTGAAGCGCGTGGTGGACCTGATCAGGAAAAGCGAATACAAGCGCCGCCAGTCCCCGCCCGGGGTGCGCATTACCTTTCGCGGCCTGGGCAAAGACTGGCGCTACCCGATCACCTCGAAATACCGCGATGCCGGCGACCTGTAGCTATAATGGACACCGATTTCCCGGAGGACCTGGCATGAAGAAGATCGAAGCCATCGTGAAGCCGTTCAAGCTCGACGAGGTGCGCGAAGCTCTCTCCGAGGTGGGCGTGACCGGCCTCACCGTCACCGAGGTCAAGGGCTTCGGCCGGCAAAAGGGCCACACCGAGCTCTACCGCGGCGCCGAGTACGTGGTCGACTTCCTGCCCAAGGTGAAGATCGAGGTGGTGGTGCCGGAAAAGCAGGTCGAGCCGGCAATCGAGGCGATCGTCAAATCGGCGCGCACCGGCAAGATCGGCGATGGCAAGATTTTCGTCACCTCGGTCGAGCACGTGGTGCGCATCCGCACCGGCGAGACCAACGAGGCGGCTATCTAGGCTTGAGCAGCACGAGCAGCGCGCCGCTGCCGCCCTCGGCGGCGGGCGCCTGGCAATAGGCCAGCACTTCGTCGCGCGGCATCAGCCAGGCGCGCAGTTTCCCCTTCAGCACCGGTTCCCGGTTCTTCGAGCCAAGTCCCTTGCCATGCACGATGCGCACGCAGCGCAGTCCCCGCGCCGCCGCCGCGCGCACGAACTCCGCCACCAGCTGCGCCGCCTCCACCCGGTTCATGCCGTGCAGGTCGAGGCCGTCCTGCACCACCCAGTGGCCGCGGCGCAGACGGCGCAGCACCTGGCGCGACACGCCATCGCGCAGGTAGGTGAGTTCGACGCCGGAATCCAGCGCGTCATCCACCGACAGCGGACCGGCGACGCTTTCGGCGAGGACGGCGCGTTCGTCGCGCCGGGTCTGCGCCGGCACCGGCGGCGGGGCCGGGTCGCGCAGCAGGTGGCGGCGCGGCTTGGCAAGCGGCTTGACGCCGGCAAGTGCCCGGCGCAGCGCTTCGCGGTCCTCCGCGTCGGACATCGCAGGCCTCAGGCGGCGAGCGCGTCGAGGTACTTCTCGGCGTCGAGCGCGGCCATGCAGCCGGTGGCGGCGCTGGTCACCGCCTGCCGGTAGACGTGGTCCTGCACGTCGCCCGCGGCGAACACGCCCGGCACGCTGGTGGCAGTGGCGCCGCCTTCGCTCCCGGTGCGGGTGACGATGTAACCGTTGTCCATCTGCAGCTGCCCGGCGAATACCTGCGTATTGGGCGTGTGGCCGATGGCCACGAACAGGCCCTGCACCGGCAGATCCTTCGCTGCCCCTGTCTTCAGGTACTTGATGCGCGCCGCGGTGACGCCGTTCTTGTCGCCCAGCACCTCGTCGAGCACCGCATCCAGCTCGAGCGCGATCTTGCCATCCGCAACGCGTTTCATCAGCTTGTCGATCATGATCTTCTCGGCACGGAACTTGTTGCGCCGGTGCACCAGAGTGACCTTGCGGCAGAGGTTGGCCAGGTACAGCGCCTCCTCGACTGCCGTGTTGCCGCCGCCGATCACGGCGACATCCTGCCCCTTGAAGAAAAAGCCGTCGCAGGTGGCGCAGGCCGACACGCCTTTGCCCAGGTAGCTCTGCTCCGAGGGCAGGCCGAGGTACCTGGCGGAGGCGCCCGTGGCGATGATCAGCGCGTCGCAGGTGTAGCTGGCGGAGTCGCCTTGCAGCTCGAACGGGCGCGCGCCCAGGCGCACGCCGTGCACCTGGTCGAACACCAGCTCGGTCTCGAAGCGCTCGGCGTGCTTCTTGAATCGCTCCATCAATTCGGGCCCTTGCACCCCGGCCGCATCCGCGGGCCAATTGTCCACGTCGGTGGTGGTCATCAGCTGCCCGCCCTGCGCGATGCCGGTGATCAGCACCGGCTTGAGGTTGGCGCGCGCGGCGTACACCGCGGCCGTGTAGCCGGCAGGGCCGGAACCCAGGATAACGAGTCGATGGTGGCGCGTAGGCATTGTGGGGAGCGCTGGGCGTATACTGATTTTGCGGTTGGCATTATAGATAACAAGGCGGACCGGTTGGACGGTCGCGGGCGCGCGCGCGGCCGGTTTGCTAACATAAGCGAAAGGATCCCTGCCCATGGCAGTCGTGGTGTCTTCGGCAATGCTGCGCTCGGTGCCGCTGTTCGCGAGCTTCCCCGAGGAGCCGCTGCGCCTGCTGGCGACGATGGTGGCGCGCCGCAGCGCGGCGCGCGGGTCGATCATCATGGCCGCGGGCGATCCGACGGAGTCGCTCTACATCGTGCTCTCGGGACGGCTCAAGGTGATGATGAGCGACGCCGACGGCAAGGAAGTCATCCTCACCATCATCGGGCCCGGCGAGTTCTTCGGCGAGATGGGCCTCATCGACGACAGCCCGCGCTCTGCGAGCGTGGTGGCGATCGAGCCCTGCGAACTGCTGGCGATCACGCGGCGCGACTTCAAGAAGTGCCTGGCGGAGAATTTCGAGATGTCGATGGCGGTGATGCGCGGCCTGGTGCGGCGCCTCCGCGAGGCCGACCGCAAGATCGGCAGCCTGGCGCTGCTCGACGTTTACGGGCGCGTGGCGCGCCTGTTGATCGACATGGCGGAGACGGTCGACGGCCAGAAGATGGTGACCAAACGCCTGCCCAAGCAGGACATCGCCAAGATGATCGGCGCCTCGCGCGAGATGGTGAGCCGCGTGATGAAGGACCTGCAGATGGGCGGCTTCATCGAGATGCGCGGGTCCACCATCGTGCTGCGCGATACCATCCTGCTGCCCGACTGACGGACCGCACGCCGCGGCGCGTGCGGTAAAATCCGCGCACCCGATCTGGCCGCGATGGCAGCCGCGCAGAAGACCTCAGCAGCACCCCTCCCGGCCAAGCTCGCCAACCTGCTGCGAGAAGCCCGTTGGCTGGTGCTGGCGGCGGTGGCCGGCTACCTGCTGCTGATCTTTCTCACCTTTCACAAAGGCGACCCGGGCTGGTCGCTGAGCGCCACCGCGGCCGACCCGCACAACGCGGGCGGCCGCGCCGGCGCCTGGATCGCCGACCTGCTGCTGTACCTGTTCGGCGTTTCCGCCTACTGGTGGATCGCGCTGTGCCTGGTGGCCGTGGCCTGGGGTTACCGCAGCCTGGACCGCTCGGCGTTGATCGACCGGCGGCCGCTCGCCATCGCGCTGGGGGGCTTCGCGCTGTTGCTGCTGTCCAGCGCGGCGCTGGAAGCGCTGCGCCTGCACACGCTCACCGCGCAACTGCCGCTGGTGCCCGGCGGCATGCTCGGCGGGGCGATCGGCGATCGTGCCGCCGGCCTGCTTGGCTTCACCGGCGCGACGCTGCTGCTGCTCACGCTCGCCGCGGTCGGCTTCAGCCTGTTCACCGGGGTCTCCTGGCTGGCGCTGGCGGAGCTTACCGGGCTGCTGCTAGAAGCGGCGGCGGGTCACGCGCGCCGCGCCTGGGAGCAGCGCGCCGACCGCAAGGCGGGGGACATCGCGCGCGAGGAGCGCGAAGTGGTGGTCGAGGCAGAGAAGAAGCGCGAAGAAGAGCATGCGCCGCTGGTCATTGCGCCGCCCGCGGCGGAGATCAGGAAGTCCGAGCGCGTGCAGAGGGAAAAGCAGGCGCCCCTGTTCGATCACTTGCCGGACACGCCGCTGCCGCCGGTCAAGCTGCTCGACGACGCGGCGCACGATGGCGAGCAGGTGGGCACGGAGACGCTGGAATTCACCTCGCGCCTGATCGAGAAGAAGCTCTCCGACTTCGGCGTTTCGGCAAAGGTTCTGGCCGCCTATCCCGGGCCAGTGATCACGCGCTACGAAATCGAGCCCGCGGTCGGCGTCAAGGGCAGCCAGATCGTCAACCTGGTGAAGGACCTGGCGCGCGCCCTGTCGGTGGTGTCGATCCGGGTGGTCGAGACCATTCCCGGCAAGTCCTGCATGGGGCTGGAGATCCCCAACCCGCACCGGCAGACCGTGCGCCTGTCGGAGATCCTCGGTTCCGAGCTCTATGCCGGCATGCACACGCCGCTGGCGTTGGCGCTGGGCAAGGACATCGCGGGCAATCCGGTGGTCGTGGACCTGCAGAAGATGCCCCACCTGCTGGTGGCGGGCACCACCGGCTCGGGCAAGTCCGTGGCCATCAACGCCATGATCCTGTCCTTGCTGTACAAGGCCGAGCCCAAGCACGTGCGCATGATCATGGTCGACCCGAAGATGCTCGAGCTGTCCATGTACCAGGACATTCCGCACCTGCTCGCGCCGGTGGTCACCGACATGAAGCAGGCTGCCAACGCGCTTTCCTGGTGCGTGGCGGAGATGGAGCGCCGCTACAAGCTGATGTCCTGGGTCGGCGTGCGCAACCTCTCCGGCTTCAACCACAAGGTGGCCGACGCCGAGAGGACCGGCACGTCGATCGAGGACCCGGCCACGCTCGAGTCGGGCGAGCCGCAGCCGCTCACGCAGCTGCCCTACATCGTGGTGGTGATCGACGAGCTCGCCGACCTGATGATGGTGGTGGGCAAGAAGGTGGAAGAGCTGATCGCGCGGCTGGCGCAGAAGGCGCGCGCCTCGGGCATCCACCTGATCCTCGCCACGCAGCGGCCTTCGGTGGACGTGATCACGGGCCTGATCAAGGCCAACATTCCCACGCGCATCGCCTTCCAGGTGGCGAGCCGCATCGACTCGCGCACCATCCTCGACCAGCAGGGCGCCGAGGCCCTGCTCGGCCAGGGCGACATGCTGTACCTGCCGGCGGGCAGCGGTCTGGCCCAGCGCGTGCACGGCGCCTTCGTTGCCGATCACGAGGTGCACAAGGTGGTGGAGCATCTGAAGTCGCTCGCCTCGCCCGAGTACATCGAAGACGTGCTCGAGCCGGGCGTCGGCGACGAGCTCGGGGGCAACGGCGCCGGCGGCGAGCCGGCGGGCGAGAAGGACCCGCTCTACGACCAGGCCGTGGAAATCGTGCTGCGCACGCGGCGGCCTTCGATCTCGCTGGTGCAGCGCCACCTGCGCATCGGCTACAACCGCGCCGCGCGCCTGATCGAGGACATGGAGCGCGCCGGCCTGGTGTCGGCGATGCAGTCCAACGGCAACCGCGAGGTGCTGGTGCCCGCGAAAGCGGAGTAGCGTGTCCGCCATGCGCGGCTTGCTGTTGTTCCTCGTGCTCCTGCCGGCGGCGGCCCTGGCCTCCGGCGTGGAGCGCTTCCAGGCCTACCTGCGCACGACGCACACGGCGCGCGCCGACTTCGAGCAGAAGGTGTTCGACCGCGAGAAGAAGCTCGTGCAGCAGTCCAAGGGCAGCTTTTCCTTCCTGCGCCCGGGGCGCTTCCGCTGGAGCTACGCGCAGCCCTACGCGCAGCTGATCGTCGGCGACGGCGCGCGCGTGTGGATCTACGACGAGGATCTGAACCAGGTGACGGTGCGCGCCATGGCGCGCGCGCTGGGGTCCACCCCGGCGGCGCTGCTCGCGGGCGCCGCCGATGTCGAGCGCGCCTTCGAGCTTTCGGATGCAGGCTCGCGCGACGGCCTGGAGTGGCTGGAGGCGAAGCCGCGCGAGCGCGAGGCCGGCTTCGAGCGCATCCGGCTCGGCATGGGCACGGCCGGGGTGCAGGCGATGGAGCTCGCCGACCATTTCGGCCAGACCACCGTGCTGCGCTTCTCCAACATCGTGCGCAACCCGCCGCTCGAACCCTCTACGTTCCGCTTCACGCCGCCCAAAGGCGCGGATGTCCTCGGCGAGTGACCTGTTCCCGGCGCCGGCGCCGGCGGCGCCGCTCGCCGAGCGACTGCGCCCGCGCTCCATCGACGAGGTGCTCGGCCAGAGGCACCTGCTCGGCCCGGGCAGGCCGCTGCGTCTGGCGTTCGCATCGAGGAAGCCCCATTCGATGATCCTGTGGGGCCCGCCCGGTACCGGCAAGACGACGCTGGCGCGCCTCATGGCGCAGGCCTTCGACGCTGAGTTCATCGCGCTGTCGGCGGTGTTCTCCGGCGTGAAGGACATCCGCGACGCCGTGCAGATGGCCGAGGCCACGCTCGCCTCGAGCGGCCGCCACACCATCCTGTTCGTGGACGAAGTGCACCGCTTCAACAAGGCGCAGCAGGACGCCTTCCTGCCCTATGTCGAGCGCGGCCTGGTGACCTTCATCGGCGCCACCACCGAGAACCCCTCGTTCGAAGTGAACTCGGCGCTGCTGTCGCGCGCGACCGTGTACGTGCTCGAGAGTCTCGGCGAGGAGGACCTGGGCGCGCTGCTCGAGCGCACCGGGCTGCAGGTCGACGCCGGCGCGCGCGCGCGCCTGGTCGGCTTCGCCGACGGCGACGCGCGGCGGCTGCTCAACGCCGTGGAGAGCCTGCAGAACGCGAAGCCGAAAGGGCTGGTCGACGCGACATTCGTCGAATCCGCCCTGGCGAAGAACCTCAGGCGCTTCGACAAGGGGGGCGAGCAGTTCTACGACCAGATCTCGGCGCTGCACAAGTCGGTGCGCGGTTCGGACCCGGATGCGTCGCTGTACTGGCTGGTACGCATGCTCGACGGCGGCGCCGAGCCGCTGTACCTCGCGCGGCGCATCGTGCGCATGGCAGTGGAGGACGTCGGCCTCGCCGATCCGCGCGCGCTGCAAATCGCGCTCGACGCCACGCAGACTTACGAAAGGCTCGGCACGCCGGAGGGCGAGCTGGCGCTGGCCGAGGCGGTGATCTACATGGCCTGCGCGGCGAAGTCGAACGCGGTGTACAACGCCTATAATGCGGCGCGCGCTTTCGTCTCGGCAGACGGTACGCGGCCGGTGCCGCTGCACATCCGCAATGCGCCCACCAAGCTGATGAAGAACCTGGGTTACGGCAAGGACTACCGCTATGCGCACGACGAGGCGGATGCCTTTGCGGCGGGGGAAAACTACCTGCCGGAGGGCATGCCGGCGGTCGAGTGGTACAAGCCGACCGAGCGCGGGCTGGAAGCGAAGATCCGGGAAAAGCTCGAGGAGCTGCGCCGGCGCAACGCCGAGGCGGGCAAGCAACGGCAATGATCGACATGCAACTGCTCAGGGCGGATGTGGAGGCGGTCGCGAAGCGCTTGGCAGTGCGCGGCTACGCGCTGGACGTCGCAAGCTTCAGGTCGCTCGAGGAAGCGCGCAGGTCCATCCAGACGGCGACCGAGCAGGTGCAGGCGCAGCGCAATGCGCTCTCGAAACAGGTCGGGCAGGCCAAGGCGAAGAAGGACGAGGCGCAGGCCGCTACGCTGATGGCGCAGGCAGGCGAGCTGGGCGACAAACTCGGGCGGATGGAGGCGGAGAACGAGGCGCTGCAGGCGAGATTGCGCGAGTTCGTTTCGCTGATTCCGAACATTCCCCACGCAAGTGTCCCTGTCGGCAGCTCCGCCGAGCAAAACGTCGAGCGCGATCGCTGGGGCACGCCGCGCAAGTTCGATTTCTCGCCGAAGGACCACGTCGACGTGGGGACGCCCCTCGGCCTGGACTTCGAGGCCGGTGCGAAGCTCGCTGGCGCACGCTTCGTGGTGATGAAGGGGCAGGTCGCGCGGCTGCACCGTGCCCTCGCGCAGCTCATGCTCGACGTGCATACGTCGCAGCACGGCTATACCGAGGCCTACACGCCCTACCTGGTGAGCGGCGCCTGCGCCGACGGCGTCTCCAGCCTCGCCAAATTCAAGGGCGACCTGTTCAAGATCGAGGATCGCGACCTGTACCTGATCCCGACCGCGGAGTACTCGGTCACCAACTTCGTGCGCGACCAGATCCTGCCGCTGGAATCCCTGCCGCTGAAGTTCGTCTGCCACTCGCCGTGCTTCCGCTCGGAGGCGGGGGCGGCGGGCAAGGATACGCGCGGCATGGTCCGCAACCACCAGTTCGACAAGGTCGAGCTGGTGCAGATCGTGCATCCGTCGCGCTCCTACGATGCGCACGAGGAGCTGACCACGCACGCGGAAACGATCCTAAAGAAGCTCGAGCTGCCCTACCGCGTCGTCACGCTGTGCACTGGTGACACGGGATTCTCCGCTTCGAAGACCTACGACCTCGAAGTCTGGCTGCCCGGGCAGAACACCTACCGGGAAATCAGCTCCTGCTCGAACTTCGAGGCTTTCCAGGCGCGGCGCATGCAGGCGCGCTTCCGCAACGACAAAGGCAAGCCCGAGCCCGTGCACACGCTGAACGGCTCGGGCCTCGCGGTAGGCCGCACGCTGGTCGCAATCCTGGAAAATTTTCAGAATGCCGACGGCTCGGTGAGCATTCCCGCGGCGCTGCGCACCTACATGGGCGGGGCGGAGAAGCTCGCCCGGCCCTGATAGAATCGCGCTGCCGCGGAGAGATGGCAGAGTGGTCGATTGCGGCAGACTCGAAATCTGTTGTGCGCGTAAGCGTACCGGGGGTTCGAATCCCTCTCTCTCCGCCACCCATTCCCAACGGCTGCGATGATCGGCGTCTACCGCGAACTGGAAGGCACGATGCGGCTCGCCGCGCACGTGCTGCGCCGCTTCTGGGTGCTCAGGCTGCCCCCGGTGGCGGAAGAGTTCGTGCGCCAGATCTACTTTACCGGGGCGAGCGCCACCGCCACCATCGTCATCCGCGGCGCCCTGGTCGGCACGCTGATCATCGCGTACGTGATCGAAGTGCTCAACGCCGACGTCTCGCTGGCAGTGAAGATTCTGCTGTGGGTGGTGCTGCGCGAGATCGGCCCGCTCATCGCCGCCGTGCTGGTGATCCAGCGCAGCGGCACCGCGGTGGCCACCGAGCTCGCGCTGATGAAGATATCCGGCGAGCTGGCGAGCCTGCGCCACATGCGCATCGACCCGCAGGACTACCTGGCGGTGCCCCGGGTGCTCGGCATCGCGCTCGCCAACATGGCGCTGACGGTGTACGTGCAATTCATTGCTGTCGGCGGCGGGATGGTCCTCAGCGCGGTGATCGTCAATACCTCGCTGGGCGAAATGGCGGGCAGCTTCTTCCTCCTCGCCAGCCCGCTCGATCTGGTCTATTCGATCGCCAAGAGCCTGCTGTTCGGCGCAGCGATCGGGGTGATCGCCTGCTACTACGGCCTCAACCCGCCGGGCAATTCGATCAACGCCGTGCCCAAGGCGGCGATCAGCGCGGTGACGCAGGCGACCATGGCGGTGATGCTGCTGAACATCCTGTTCGCCTACCTGGTCTACGGCTCGGCGCTGTTTGGCCTGTTCACCGCCGCCCAATGAGCGCGGCCGCGGAGGTGGCGCTGGGCTACGAGCCTCTGGCCCAGGGCGCGGGCGGCGAAGGCCGCCTGTGGATCGCGGCGGGCGGCAGCCACGTCGTCCCCGCGGTCAGTGCGCTGTTCAAGTCCGTCCTGCTCTCTGCGGTGCTCGAACTCAAGCCGCGCAAGGACGCGCGGCTGGTCGTGCTCGGGGCCGAGGTCGGCGCGCTGCCGCCGCGGGAGCGCGCCGGGTTGCGCGCCCAGATGGCCTTCCTGCCTGCGAACGGCGGGCTGCTCAGCAACCTCAACGCATGGGAGAACATCGCTTTGCCTGTCGGCTATCACACGCCCGCGCGGCTGGCGGGCCTGGCGCCGGAGGTGTACGCCATGCTGGAGCAGTTCGGCGCGGATCCGCGCTCCCTGCTCGCCAGGCTGCCCGAGGAGATGACGTTGTACGAAAGGAAGCTCGCGGGCTATGTCAGGATGCGGCTCGGCAGGCCGCGGCTCGTGCTGGCCGAGGATCCGGGCGCGGGACTCGGGGCCGGCGAGCGCGCTCGCGCGGGAGAATTCGCCGGCGCCTATCTTGCGGATTGCCCGGACGGTACATTCATCCAGTTGGAGGATGGTCCGGACGAGTCGGGATAGATTTGCGTCTGTTTCAGCGAGGAGGAAGCCATGCAGGCCCAGCAAGCACTTCCGAGACGTTTCCCCGGGATCAGGCGGCGCATCAGCCTGTTCCTCGTCGTTGCGCTTGTCGGCCTGGTCGGGGCCGTGCTGCTGGTGGCCTACAAGCAGGGCGCGTTCGTGCGGCAGACCTCGATCTTCTTCTACGCCGACGACGTCATCGGCATCAACAAGGGCATGACGGTGCGCCTGTTCGGGCTTCCGGTGGGTAGCGTGAAGAGCCTGGAGATCACGGTCCGCGGTGTCCAGGTCGAGCTGTCGATCATCAGCGAACATGTCCCGCGGCTCACCAAGGGCTCGCATGCCAGGCTCACGCGCGAAGGATACATCGGTGCGGCGAGCCTCCTCCTCGTGCCGGGCGGCGATGCGAAAGGTTCGCTCGAACCGCTGGCGGAAGGCGACGTGATCGGCTACCTGCCGAACCGCGGCGTGGCCGAGCTGGTCGACGACATCAAGAACCAGCTTGCGCCGGTGGTCGGCGAGTTGCGCAGGATGATCGCCGAGCTGAACCGGCCCGACGGCGACTTTCGCAAGTCCCTGCAGGGTGCGAGCACCGTGTTGCAGCAGTTGCCCGAAACCAACCGCGAGTTGCGCCAGTTGATGCGCGATACGGACCGCACCGTGCTCGCCGTCGGCGGCCGGGCGGAGGCGGCGCTCGCCACGACCGAGCGCGCGGGAACGCGGTTGGAGAAGGAATTGCCCGAACTGTCGCGCAAGCTCGGCACGGCGCTCGATTCGATCGCCGAGGCGGCGAGCGAGCTGCGCACGGCCACGCGCAAGAACGGCGAGGCGCTGCACGAAGTTCTGTCGCAAGCCCCCTCGCTGATGCGCGACGGCGGGCAGCTGATGCGCGATGGCCACGACGTGGTCAGCGCAGCGAAGCACA
>Ga0137436_1000520_pt1 | contig 11143 bp, 22 predicted proteins | sample EasRivERMGT119_2_FD_102328 | JGI IMG/M metagenome (GOLD analysis project Ga0137436, IMG submission 102328) | Soil microbial communities from meander-bound floodplain in the East River, Colorado, USA - East River MetaG ERMGT119_2 | ecosystem: Environmental > Terrestrial > Soil > Floodplain ...
ACTCATGGTGCGGAGCTGTGTGCCGGGTTCCATGACATGGGATTCAACTTCCAGCAGATCAGCTACAAGGATCGGGACGACAAGCGTAGACGCATGCTGATCGAGGAGTTCCGGAAGCCTGACTCGGAGATCGTGGGGCTCATCTCATGTGAGGCTCTCGCCAAGGGGTTCGACGTGCCTGACATCAAGATCGGGATAGGTGCGCGACCGTACAGAACGTCACTCTCGGGTGTGATACAGAGTGCAGGTCGTGTGATGAGGCCATTCCCCGGCAAGGATTACGCGCTATGGCTCGATCATGCAGGGAACATCCACAGGTTCCACGAGGACATGCAGGAGGTGTACGCCAATGGTGTCCACAAGCTGGGTGCGAAGTCCTACGATACCGTAGTCCGGAAGGAGAAGACCAAGGAGGAGAAGGAGGTCAGCCAGTGCTTCTCATGCGGATTCGTGACGATGGCCCCGATATGCCCGAGTTGTGGTCATGTGCGTCCTGTCAAGAAAAGTCACGTGATAAATGTGCCGGGAGTTTCCGAGGAGGTAGCGGTTCATAGTAGCCAGCATACCAAGCACCCGTGGATGCAGGACAGGCGCAAGGTGTGGGGTGAGATATGTGTCCATGCCTACAACCTCAAGGGTGACCACAAGATAGCTGAGAACTTCTCGCTGTCCCACTATAAGCAGATGTACAAGGAGTGGCCCAAGAACCTGCCTCCGTACAGGGTGATGGCTACACAGGATATCGTGCCGAGCCCTGAGGTCAGGGGAATGATCACCTACAACATGATCAGGTGGCACAAGAAGAAGAAGCGGGAGAAGGAACAGTCTGAGAGGCAAGGGAGGCTTATTTGAACGAGTTCATAGAACTGGGCAGGTTCCACGGGCTGATCATCAACAGGGTCATCTGTGACGATGAGTGGCATCGGGTCGATACAATGGACAAGCGTGGTCATTACAATGGCTCGTACATCCACGATGGGAAGTTCGGCGCATTGATTAACTGGGCCACTATGACCGAGTGTGCATGCCATCCGGACAGGGGTAGCGAGGCATGGAACAGTCCAGCTAACCTCAGGCTCAGGCAGGACATGGCACTGCTCATAGCCGAGTCATCCAAGGCCAAGGAGGAGCGATACAAGCGGGGTGCTGTGGAGGCTGCTGCACTGCTTCAGGAGTCAGAGATGAAGCCACACCCGTATCTCGCCAAGAAGGGCTTCCCGAACAGGATTGGCTTCGTCAATCGAGGTCTCCTGCTAGTACCCATGCGCGACATCGTCACCAACAAGCTCAACAGCGTCCAATCCATCGATGAGTATGGCCTGAAGAAGTTCATGCACGGCGGTAGGGCCAAGGGATCGGTATTCAAGATGGGCAACAAGAATGCTCAGGGTATGCGGGTACTCTGCGAAGGGTACGGAACAGGGCTCAGTATCATCGAAGCCGCGAGGAGCTTCTATAATCCAGTGCTCGTGATCGTGTGCTTCAGTACCGTGAACATCCCAGCGGTCGCCAATTACATCAAGGATAACGCTATCGTAGTGGCTGATAATGATGAGGCTGGCAGGGTTGCAGCGGAGAAGTCAGGATTGCCATATGTTCACCCATCTAAAGAGGGTTCTGATGCCAATGACCTTCACCAGTCTGAGGGGATACTTGCCGTGGAGAAGCTGCTCAGGCGTGGGATGCTGGAGATGGTTAACTCTCGGAAACCACCCCATCAAGACGAGCCTAGGGAGAGCCTAGACCGAGCCTAGTCAGCAGTCTCGAAGTACACTTCAATCGCAGCATTGATGGTATCGAACACCTTGATATCGCGGTACTCATTCAGGAAGCTGGCTAACTTGGACTCAGCTACTTGCATGCGGGTTGACTTCTCCTCATGTATTACTGGCTTGGCAGTAGCTTCAGCCAATTGAGCCTTCAGTGCCTCGATCTCAGTGGCCTGTTCAGCAGACTTACGAGCATCATCCTCTCTGGTTAGCGCGATCTTCACCATCTCATCCAGCTTCTCGAATGCACAGTGCAGGGCATCCTCAGCCATGTCGGTATATTCCTCCAGCTTGGAGATATCGATGCTCTCGAGGGCCTTGATCTGAGCCCTGATCTCATCGGCAGTCTTGTTCACGTACTCCAGTGGTGAGTTCCGGATGCTCATGATCAGGTGCTGATGGTTCTCTACCCGTAGCTTCTCGGCAGTCAGGGCAGCGGTCTTCTCAGCCTCCTTGATAGCGTCGAATTCGTCCTGCACAGCTTGGAGCCGCTTCTCCTCGGGCTCGATGATAGCGATCAGCCTACGCTCCTCAGCGATCACTGCCTTGGAGAACTTCTGGGCCTCATCACGAGCAGCCTTGCCGATCTTCTCGATCAGGCAGCGTTGATCACGTAGCGCGATCCGGGCAGTCTGAGCTTGCTTGTATCCTGCTGGATTGGTGATCACAGTGATGTCTGTTGATTGCTTGACCATGTCAGTCAATACCACCTCTACTACTGCGGTATTCAGGGCTATGCCAACCTTCTGGTCGATGGTCAGTACGTCCATGCTGGCAGATATCTTGGACTTCAATTTCGTCAACGTCATTGCAGTGCTCCTTAGTGGTTAAGTGACAGGAGCTATTATACGTTAATCCGAATAATGTGCAACAATTATATGCACTATATTGAATAGGTACTCGTCCCTTATTTGTAGTTGGTTATTGCCCAATCGTGGAAGGTCATCAAGATGATGAAGCCAGCCAGAAGTATCCAGTATCTCAGTGAGAATAGCTCGATATCAGTTGCAGCCAGCATCCCACTGAACATGATGTAGACACCGAACTGGGCCATGAATCTGGTGTTGACGAAGATGAATACTGCCAGTAGTCGAGCCATTACCATTGCACCCTTGAATGATGGAATGACCGGATGATTCCATAATTTTTGGCGTGACACCATGATCGATCATCTGCCATCCAGTAGATACGGGATATCAGCCTGTACCCATGACTACCCTTGCAATAGGATTTAACCTTAGTGTAGTCGTGACCTGTGCGTAGAGCGGCAGCTACCATTTCCTGATCCTCGATCTGTCTGGGTATGATTGGGCATGTCCATGTATGAAGAATTCTGGCCCACTCACTATTACGGATCGTGTTCTGCCTGATGAGAGAGAGCTACCTACTCGCTCTGAGGATGCCCGACATCTGGAGTAAAGCCTCATCTTGGCGAAGAAGTACCCTTGCCTACTGACTGCTGCGTTCATATCGGATTCCATGTGATAGATATATTGCGCGGCCCTGTCACACATCTGCACCATGATCTGGCATTGATCCCACCTACAGCGCGACAGATAGAGTACATGCGACACCAGCCATCTCTTCTCGTCCTGCACCCTGACATATTGGTATCGTTGGATGGCCTGTGCTGATTGTCGAATGCTGATCTGACTATGGCTGCACTCATATGTAGATCACACACAGGCCACACTCGGACTTCACCCTGCGCTTGGATGAGACAGAGGCTGACCTTGCATATGTCAGATGCCCGATAGAGATGAATGAGCATGACCTACCCCATTTGAACCGGGAGGCCACACACTTGGATATCTTGCGGTACATCATTTCATACCCTGTCCTGAGAGTAGCTGCACTCATTTCTTGCCCCAATAGATTGACCGGATCGGATGTGAAAGCCATCGGTGAGTAGCTATATTAGTCCACGAGAATGAATTGGCTGTCCTTCTGTTATTGATGTTCCTCATTACTGAATATGGAACACCACTACTATCCCATCGCGCCCCACACCTAGACTTTCGGGCTGTTGTTGCCATCACATATCCCACCTTGATGACTGCTGCACTCATCTGCATGTACTCCTACGCATAAGATTGCAGGGCCATGTGTAATGTCGGCAAGTTGAGTTGCTGTACTGCCATAGGCTGGCACGTGAGAATGATCGCGTTCTGCCATATGAGCTACCACCAACCCAGCACTTGGACTTACTTGGAATGACACACATCATGACTGCACTCACGTGATAGCTCTACGCCTACGTTCGTCCATTACCTCCTCAGCCAGATCGTAAGCCTCAGCAGCGACATCTCTCAGGCTCATGGTCTTGTTGGGATCGCACAGGATGATCGATGGGAGCACCTGAAACGCGATGTAGTCAATCATCTTCATGCCGTTGTCTACCCGGCCTGAGATGTCCTCGAATGGCAGTGGGAATGCATGCTGGTACTTCATTGCCAAGCACCGAATAGCTTGGCTACCCACATGAGGCCCACGAGCAGCATAGGCAGCGTGATGATGAAGAACAGGAACGACAAGAGTAACTTGTAAAATATCATGGTAAGGCTCCTATAAGAGATACATTGTTATTGCTACATATCCAATCATCGACAGTGACAAGCAGACTACATACATCAGGATGAGTAGAAGTACCATCCTCAATGCGATCACGATAAGTCCTCCAGTGGCTTCAGCATTATTGACCAGTACGGCCTCGAGACAGGCCCATGATCACCATGAGAGCGTGACCTGAACCCATTCCTAGACTTGCACCACGAGCTACCCTTCTGCCAGCTACCGCACCCACAGCTCGAGTAGATGCGTGTTCCTGCTATGTCATGCCCTCGCTTCAGTACTGGTATCGAGAACATGTTGTATTACCTGATGATGACCTGTTGAGGGAGGATGAAATCATCCACGAGTACGAGGTTGATATCTTAGCCGTGCGTGATCTCGAAACCGATTCGGTTTTCCAGAAACCCGTTCGGCATCCTGTACCCGATCCTCTGCTAGTACGTTCATATGCTCGTCTCATTATTGATGCTCTCATTCGTCGTCCTACCCTAAAAATGACCTCGCCCTGTGTGAAGTGCTCTTAGCTGCCATGATGGAGTAGATGGTCAGCCCATTGTTGGTCTCAGTGTACGAGCGGGTACAACAGTTAGACCTGCTGCTGATATCGGATAGCAGCATCTTCCCTGATCCTGACTGCATCCACGAGAAGCTGTTGTCATGGTTCATGCACCCCCTGCACATGGTGGTTGCCATCATTTCACGTACCTCGATGTCTTGGATCGCGTCCTGACCATCATTAGATCAACTCTCATGCACGAGAAGTTAGTCCGGAACATATTCCTAGTCTCGCACCATGAGTGACCGATACAGTTCATCTTGCTCATCGATACCGATCCGGTATAGCCATTGTCATCATCCCCTGCACCACAAAATGACCTGATGATGCTGACTACACTGCGCCGATACATCAATGAAGTGTTCAATGCAGCGTCTCGTACAGGTGCTTGGCATACTCCGGGATGTCGCATTCCACCAGATCAGCAGGATCGATACCGAATACCGTCAGACCTGCTGGCTTGTGCGGGTTGAGGTCATGAGTAATATCCACGGTCACTGTCCCATCCTCACTATACGAGTAGATGGTCACAATCTGATCGGTAGTCTTCAGCCTGTATAGCGTGTCCGGAGGGTACTTCTTGATCACCTTCTGCACTGCTGGTGGTCGTGATGCTACCCATCCATCATAGTCATTGAGGTCGACTATCCCTGCAATCTTAGCCATCATTCCACTCCTTCAATATTGTCCTGTAGTAATTCCCTCTCCTCGAACGTCACCAGCTCCGGGTAGTACTTCGCCAGCTTCTTGAGCCGATCATGCTCATCGATATCCCACAGCTTATAGCTCTCACTCATCACAGTACCGTGGCCTAACTTAACCTGCTCGAGTGCCTGTACTAATGTGAACTGGATGAAATTAGCTAGTGTCCGATGCTCCTTCCTTGCTGCGATCTCTGCCAGATACTTGATCATCGGATCGAACCTGATCCCGTATATCTCAGGCTTTGGTATCTTCGCTGTCTGTACCCTCGTCTTAGACCATCGGGTAGCTACGGCCTGACTAGCAATCTCCTTGCGTCTCTCCGGGGTCAGTTTGGCTGCACGGGCCAGCCCTCCCTTGGCGCGTCCTGTTGGTTCAGTCATCTATTCACCCCTATCATTTGCGAGAAGCTAATACCATTCCACTTCGACCTGCACTCAGAATTGACACGTGCTCTACCATCCATTGTTGACTTGCACCACGAGTAGCTCCACTGCCCATACCACGATCCGGTACGACAGGTGGACGAATAGGTCGATAACGTAGCCGATTCGGACTTGGAGCCATCATAGTGTGCTAGGCAGATCATTCAGGCTTCATCTCGTTGATGTGGGCCTGTTCCTCCACCAGATCATTCAGTCGGGCTGATGTGATGGCTATCTTCCGCTTGATCCCTTCCCGCAGATAATCGTGTGCCTCCTGCCATGTATCACACCACTTAACACCTTCAGATTCCTTCTTCTCTCTTGAAGGATGGATAATCGCGCTGAATCCACGTCTTGGTAACATCACCATCTTCTCGGATTCACTGAGTATCTCTAAACGTTCAATGGCTGGCTTGATCCAGCTTGATGCCTTGTACTTGAACAGCTTGTCGCTCACTTCTGCACCCGTGGTAGTGGGAACTTGATCGGGCATGCATCCACGATAGCACCACGTCCGATGATCACTACACCATCCGGGAATGGCTCAATCTCGTTGAAGTTGCCAGTCTTGAGGGCATCTGCGAACCGTCCGGTATCAGCGATCCATGCAGCGTCAGTCAGCACCAGCTCGTGTGGAGTCACTGCGAACAGCTTGCCAGTGTTGATCATGGTTACCGTGCGGATCAGGTAGGAGCTGCCTAGTATCCATGCACCATTGTCAGATACTTCCTCCTGATGCTTCTTGGTGAACATGCCAGCGATCTCACGTGCCTCACCTATTGTTAGATTGTCTATGTTGATAGTCATTAGATACCTCTCACTTATTAGTAGAAAACTTCTCAATTATCTTGTCCTTCATGTTCGTCAGAGTGCCGTACTTGTTGCCAGCCCAGAAGCCGAAATAGAAGACACCGAAACAGAATGCCAGCAGTATCAGGTCGATCATGTGATCCTCCTCCGATGTGGGGACTGATCCCCACACCTAGTTAAGCTACTTAGTCATTGATTGCATGCAGGATCAGTTCAACAAGGCTTGGGAATGCTTCAGCCTGTTCCTGAGTCTTGGCATCCACGATATCGAACTTGGCCTCCTTGAGATTATCATCAAGCTCCGCGAGATACTTACCCGCAGCCGCATCATGGCCCACCTGAATGAACAGGATCGTCAATGCATCGTCAGTATCCTGCTTGTTGGCAGCGTCGATGATCACCTTCTTGGCAGCAGCACGGTCGTCAGGCTCACCATCGGTAAAGATGATGATGAAATCCTTCTTATCAGACTTGCCAGCCAGCTCGAGGCATGCGGTCAGACCTTCAGCCAGTGGAGTGCTACCGCCCGGACGATTCTTGGTGAATGCCTCAGCAATCCGGTTGGCATCTACGCCATCTTCCTTGGTGATATGTGCGCCACCGAACATTACGAGGCCCAGACCATCGCTGTCGATCTTGGCTATCTCACGTGCGAACTGGCATGCGGTCTCCTGCACATACTGCCAGCGTGACTTACCCTTGCAATCCTCAGTCCCCATCGAGCCGGACTTGTCAATCCCAAAGATGAAGTCGTAGTTCGTCAATACTGGTGCGGGTGTTCCTTCAGTCATGGTGTCTCCATATGTCTAGTTTGGACTAAGCGAGTGCTTAATCGCTAATCGAGATTGTACGTTACTCCGAATGATTGTCAAGAGGGATTATTCGATAATACGAAATATGTTGACAAGTGAGGAATCAAGAAATAGGATGCGCTCATTCAAGGTGCTGATAACCCTTGATGATAACTTGGCGGAGTAACGAGAGAGTCGTTGCCGCTATCAGGATTCCAAGTTATCCGAGTAGTGGATCACCCGCCAAGAAGTCATGCTAATCACTAAGCCTCTTGCGGGGGAACTCTCGCTGGGGGCTTTTTCATGTCCACTACTTCTATCCGTGCCTTCTGCGTCAACAGCGAACCCATGCAGGGTTGCCGGAGAGAGAACTGCTAATGACACACTATGCCGAGGTATGTGGCGATGGTGCAATTCCATACTGGTGATTGTCGTGGACTGGTTGAATATCCGAAGTCCGGGGATTAGGGGAGGGCATAATAACGGCCCCTAACATCGATACGCCTTAGGGCGGTAAAGCCTATCTCCTCCTCATACTCCGATCACTGGGGTAGGGGGAGGTTTCGGGTAATGAGAGGGGTTGGGCAGTTGGCACGTAGGCGAGTTACCAAGATACTGTGTGGTGGGAACACCTTGCTACAGACGCGGAAGATCATATCCAGATTGCCTGAATGTACGGTAGATATCACGTATCACAATTGGGTTCAGTTGGCATTGCTGCTAGGCAAGAACTCACTCACTAAGCATACAGTGATGAACTGCGTGAACTATTTGGCTGACTATCTTAGTCTGAATAGAGCCACGACAGGGAAGATGCTGCTGAGTCCACCTCTACCACCGAAGCCGAAGAAGCTGAAGTGGAAGGACAAGCCGTATCACAAGAGTTTGAGTGGGCCTGTTGAGGTGATACCTCTTCAGCAGTGTCTGGACTTCAAGGCTGAACCGAAGAAACCTATTGCACCACGGGTAAGGAAGCCGATCATCTCACCTGAGAAGGCACTGTACATAGCCAGCCCAGCATTCTTGGAGAGCTACGACTGGAGGGAGATCAGGATGAAGGCTCTCATCAAGTACGGTAGGAAATGCCAGTGCTGTGGGGACACTCCTGAGAATGGTGCGATCATGAATGTAGATCATATCAAGTGTCGTAAGAAGCATCCTGAATTAGCGTTAGATATCAATAATTTACAAATAATGTGCCAATCATGCAATCACGGCAAGGGAAACTGGGACGATACAGACTGGAGATAGAATGGCTACAACATCGTGCAGGAGATGTGGCAAGCAGATCAAGTTCGTGATGCATAACGGCAAGTGGCATCCAATGACACCGGATGGCATTAGCCCACACTGGGCTGAATGTGACAGACAGAGGAGCAGTGACGTGGAGATAGAGCGAGGCAAGTGGATCAAGGGCGACAAGTACGTCGAGATCAAGTGCGAGTGCTTGCCGTGGGAGGGATGCCCTGTTTGCCGGGAGAAGATCAGGCAGCTCTCACTGGACTTCGGTCACCAGAATAAAGGGACGAGTCCCTCGCTTCCATTCAAGGCTACGTTCAGGCGATGAAGCTACCAATCACTGATCGCCAGAAGATACAGTCATGGCTCCGCTCGATAGGCGAGACCGATCAGGCTATCATCGACGACATCATCAGGCAGTGCAGCAAGGATCGTGAGAAGCTGGATTACTTCGTGGCGAGGTTCGACTACGATGGCTACTGGCTACTTGAGCGAGATGACAGGATCGACGTGATCGTGGACGAGCAGGTGGTCATGAGCTTCAATACCGGGGAGAAGCCTGACTGGGAGAGTGATGTAGTGATGACTATACCGCAGGAGATATCATGAGAGAGAAGGGATGGTTCTACTGGGTACTGATACTGATTACGGCATGCGTATGCGGCTATGCGATGTCCGTGAGGGAGGTACATGCTCACCAGCCACAGATCGACTTTAGCACTGGGCCATACGGGACATCTGTCGGGATCAACATGCCCCGGCAACCTGTCTACGTCTACCCCCAGCCCCAGATCATCTACCAGCAGCCGATGGTGGCATACCCACCTCCGCACTGTGGATGGATGTATCACGATCACCCGGCCTGTTCCATGTACTACCGGAGGTACTACGAGAGGAAGCACCACGGTCACGGACATCACAAGCACAACAAGCACGGGAGGTAGCATGAGCCGCGAGAACTTATTGAAGGCAGCAAAGGCAGTAGGGATGCCACTATCCCAGAGTTCTATTGAGGAATTTCTGGGGAGATTCTTAGTTGAGTACCAGAGGCTGGAGAAGCTACCGAAGAAGAGGAAGCACTACATGGTGATGGTATGGTGTCCACGAGATGGATGTCCGAAAGCGATGTCAGGACACGACGAGGCTGAGTTGCGTAAGATCATGGAAGAGGATGGCTACACGATCATCAGTGACGTGATCGAGGTGGAGTATACGCTATGACTGCCGTGATCAAGGAGGGGAAGGATATACTGTACGAGGCAGCACAGAGGGCCAACCTGTTCATCGAGAGCTATGACATGGAGCAGAAGCTGAGACGGTTCATTGCCGAGTACAAGCACATCGAGGAAGAGATTAAGAGGCCGAAGACATGAAACACGTACTGATGAAGGACATAGTGATACCAGCCGGAACCATATTTGATGATGCTCCACTCAGGACAGTCCGTGCGCCCGGAGCCTACATGCAAACCGTTATCGGATTGACGCGAGATACTGCCGGGACGTTCGAGTATGAGGTGATGGACGATAACGAGTGGTTTCAGGTGTGGGACGAATGATCCAGTCACTCATTCAACCTAAGCGACCAACAGGTAAGGGATGGAAGATCGCCAAGTGGTGGGTGTGTCCTCCCCAGCTTGCAGCACTGGGCTACCCTGTCGAGCCGTGGATTCACGAGAATGGCCTGTTCGTGTTGTCTGCCGTGGAGGTGACTGACCAGCCTGACGAGATGCCACTAGGCCCACTGTACCATGTCAGCATCACCCGCAATTCGACTAGGGCCACGGGAGCTGAGGCAGCTTGGGTGATCGAGCAGTTCGGATTGTCTGATGCCGAGGAGGATAATCATGTGCCGGGAGGCAAGGTCAGGAACTTCTGGAGGCCAGTGGCGGATCACTTGAGTGGGTACGAGTGTCCGTGCAAGGAGGATGAGCCTGTGATCAAGGAGGACAAGGGTGACTTCGAGTGGAGAGGGCTGACCAGATGAGTTGTGCTGATCAAGCAGCTCTCGAAAGCATGACCAACAAGGAAGCATCTCTAATACCACCACCCATCTGGAGCTGGAATTCTATCAGGGACTCGTCCCTTTTTTATGTGTGGTAGAGCACATAACTGTCATATTAGGCATGGTAGACTGGTGACTCCCAGCAATTTCACTCAAGGAGACTTAACATGCCTAATCCAACACCTACACCTACACCTACTACTACCACTCGTGAAGAAAGACGTAAGCTGAGAGATGGCTTTGCTACAGCCATTGCTGCTGGCATCTTGCCACGTA
>Ga0137436_1000521_pt1 | contig 11139 bp, 7 predicted proteins | sample EasRivERMGT119_2_FD_102328 | JGI IMG/M metagenome (GOLD analysis project Ga0137436, IMG submission 102328) | Soil microbial communities from meander-bound floodplain in the East River, Colorado, USA - East River MetaG ERMGT119_2 | ecosystem: Environmental > Terrestrial > Soil > Floodplain ...
ACGAAGACGCGGTCGAAATCGATCACTTCGCCCGCGCGGCGCTTGATGAAAAGCTCGCGCAGCGTTTCCTGCAGATCGGTGCGCACCGTGCAGCACAGGCAGCCGTTCGAGAGCAGGGTCATCTGCTCTGAAGAGGACGCGAGCAGCTCGTGGTCGATGCCGACCTCGCCGAATTCGTTGAGGATGACCGCCGCCCGGTTCATTCCGGGATCGCGCAGCAGGCGCTTGAGCAGCGTTGTCTTGCCGCTGCCCAGAAATCCGGTGATCAGCGTGACCGGTAGCTTTCCTGCCAGCGAATCGCGCGCGTGCGCGGGGCTAGCCATCAAATGGTCATCTCTAGGACGTACAGGCCGCCGGCGAAGCGATCGACGGCGTACACCAGCCGCCGGTCGTCGACGTAGACGTCGTTCAGCTGGATCGACCCTGCACGCGAGAGCTTCGGAGCGGGGGGCACGAAGTAGGCGATTTCCTGCGGCTGGTAGGGGTTGCTCACGTCAAAGGCGCGCACGCCCCCGCCGAAGAACGTGCCGACGATGACCTCTTCGGATTTCCACGAGCCCGGCACCGGCAGGTTCTCGTGCAGGTTGTGCGCCCCGAAGCGTCCGCCGTTTTTGGCGAAGGCTTCCACGGGCGGCAGGGGAAAGGTGCTGATCGGGACGAGGTTGCTCTCGACCCGCGCGTCCACCACCCAGACGAGCTTGGGCCAGTCCTTGCCGTCGGGTTGGACGCACTCGTCGCTCACGATGAGGAGATCGCGCCCGAAAAGCGGCAGCACCGTGTGCGTGAAGCCGGTATAAGGCGGCGAGTAGCGCCAGTGCGCGACGAGCTTGGGTCGCGCCTTGTCGGCGATGTCGAGGATCACCGCGCCGCCCGAGATGTAGCCGATATAGGCGCGATCGGGCCGCTCGGGAAAGACGTTGGTGTTGTGCGCGCGAAAGCCCGAATCGAATTTCGGATGTCGCGCGGGCGGCGGCGTGGAGTCGCCCACGCGCGTGCCGGGCATCCACCAACGTCCGACCTCGGCGGGCTTTGCGGGATTGCGAACGTCGACGATGCGGTAGAACTGGTCGTCCGCCGGATGGGTGGGCTGGAAATCCGGCGCACCGCCCGCCAGGTGCACGTATTCCCCGTCCACGAACCACACGGCATGAACGCCGCGCGAGTGCGCGCCCGACGCGTCGAAATGCGAAATCAGCCTGGGTTTTTCCGGCGTGCTGATGTCGAAGAGGTCGAAACCCGCGGGTTTGGTATTGACTGCGCTGGTCTGATACGCCACCGCCATGGTGTCGCCGACCACGTCCAGCGAATTGGAGCGAACCTTCGCGTGCGGAAGCTCGGTCTGCACGACCACGCGGGGATTTTTCGGATCGGTGACGTCCACCGCGGTGAAATTCTTCGGCGCGGACTCGTGCGCGAGCCACAGAATCCTGCGCCCGTCGCGCGCGAGCTGCATGCCCATGCCCTCACCGATGCCACCGAAGCCCTGTAGCTCGTGGTGCGAGAGGAGTTTCATGTTGAGCGCGAGAGTCTGATCGGAACGGGCGCCTATTCCTGGAAGCGTCGAAGCCATTGGGATTCCTGTGGTTTTTAGACGGACGGGTAAGCGGCAAGGCGTAATATTAACCCCTCGCACGCGTCGCTGACACGTGAGTTCGGGTACACTTTCGCCGCGTCTCATCGCTCGACAAGGAGGAAATCATGCAGAGGTTGCTCGTCACCGCCCTCGGTTTGGGCGCGGCCATTTTCGCCGCCGGGGCAGTCGCCCAGTCCTATCCCACCAAGCCCGTCAAGCTCATCGTTACCTACCCGCCGGGCGGTAGTTCCGACCTGATGTCGCGCGTGTTCGGCCAGAAGCTCTCGGAAATCTGGGCGCAGCCGGTCATCATCGAGAGCAAACCGGGAGCCGCCGGTTCCATCGGCATGGATTTCGCGGCCAAGCAAGCGCCCGACGGCTACAGCTTCGTGGTCGGCAACCTCGGGCCGGCCGCGGTCAATCCCCTGCTCTCGAAGGTGCCTTACGACGTAGAGCGCGATTTCGTGGCGATTTCGCTCATTGCGACCGGCCCCAATATCCTTATCGTCAACCCCGATGTACCGGCCAAGTCGCTGCGCGAGCTGACCGAGCACGCGAAAGCGAGCGCCGGCAAGCTCAACTACGGCACGAGCGGACCGGGGAGCGTATCGCACCTCACCGGCGCGATGTATCTCAATATCACGGGGATCAAGGCGACCGAGGTTCCCTACAAGGGCGGCGGTCTCGCCATGCCGGACGTCATCGCCGGGCACATCCACTACATCTTCTCCGATTCGCTGCCGGCGATGGGGTTCATCAAGTCAGGCAGGGTAAGGGCGCTGTGCGTGACGGGGCCCGGGCGCAGCTCCATCCTGCCCGAGGTACCGCCGTGCGCGGAATCGGTGCCGGGCCTGGTGGCGGTGAACTGGTGGGGTGTATTTATGCCAGCGGGGACGCCTAAGGCGATCACCGAGAAATTCCACGGCGATCTGGTGAAAGCGATGCAGGACGCGGAGGTGAAGAAGAAATTCGCCGAACAGTATGGCGTTGAGGCAGTCTACAGCACGCCGGAGCAGTTCGTGGCGTTCATAAAATCCGAGACTGCGAAGTACTCGAAGCTCATCAAGGAGGCGGGCATCAAGGGCAATTAGGCGCGCGCCTGCCGACTGAAAGGTTCTCGACGGCGGCCAGCCGGAATCGCGCCGGCACGCGCGAGTCATCCCGAAGAGAATAAATGACGGCCGGCGCAAAGCTGTTCCTCGCAGCGGGCGGCGTCGGGGCGCTCGCCGCGGTGCGCTGGGCGCCTTCGGTGCACACGCAATGAAGACTCGTCTTTCCGCCGAGATGCTCGCCGTGTGGCACACCGGCGTCGAGTATCACATCTATCACGCGTTCGGCCTGCTCGCGGTCGGACTGGTCGCGCAGCAGCGTCCGGGATCGGCGCTCCTGAAATGGTCGGGCTGGGCAATGCTCGCGGGAATCGTCCTGTTTTCGGGGAGCCTGTATGCGCTTGCGCTCTCCAGCGAGCGCTGGCTCGGTGCGATCACTCCCGTGGGCGGAGTGGCCTTCCTCGTCGCGTGGGCACTGCTTGTCGCTGCCGTGCTGCGGGCCTGAACGTTCGGTTCGCCATCCCGGCGTAGAGTCGGGACGGTGCCCGAATACGGCGTGACCGTGTGGCCGTGCCAGTCGACAAGGGTGAGTGCGCCATTCATCCGGGTCCTTAAACCATGGCCATGGGAACGGAAAAGGACGAAACATGCTGGTTTCATGTTCGCCAGCGCACGGAACAATCTCTTGCCCTAGGGGATCATGCTTACTTGGCTTGGTTGTGCAGTTTGCAAGGTTTTTTCTCCGAGCGGTCACTTCCGGATTCGGGCATTCAAACGACAAGGAAACAATCGTGTCCAGGCTCGTGGAGCGTTTTCGCAACCAACCCTCAGATTCTCAAAGGGCGGCTCGCATGGACTTTATCCGGCGAGCGCCGGCTGTCTTAAACCTTGGTAATACACTAATAATTGCCGCACTCATGACCACCCTTTCGCTGATGGGTTGCGGAAGCGATGGTGGCGGCGGCGATGCCCCGGTTCAAGCTTCCTATGTCGGAAACTGGTACCAAGCTTCGTCTGACGTCTACTTGGAGATTCAGACCGACAATACCCCTGTCGTGAGAAACTGCTCCGCCAACGGCTATAAAGCCGTGGGGACCGGCACAATTCAAGGTGACTCGCTCACCTTCTTCTCCACGACACTCAAACTGGCTCGCGACGGGGACACGCTTACGCTCCTCGCCCCGGATGACGTGAAAGTGGAGTTTGCTCTGGCCGGCGCAATTCCGGCCGTTTGCCCAAATGACTTTATTGAAATCACGTTGGTCAATCCCACGACAGGCACCGTAAACGTTCCCACATCGTTTACAGTCAGCTTCGACTACCAGCTCGCCACCAAGAACAACGGAATCATCAACCTTGGCTTCGTTACCTCGGGCCCCTCTACTCTGACATCCAGCACACTCACGGTCACACGCGGCGCCGGCTCGGGCTCACTCACCGCATCCGCTTCGCCGGTAGAGGTTCCTTCGCCCGGCAGTTTTGCCGCTTTCGTGATTCTTTCGGAAGATCCCCACCCCGCTACGTGGTCACCCCTTAAGTCCGACGAAAGGTTCATCGCGGTAATGCAGGGCAATGGAGTCAGCCCGGGCATTATCACGAACAAGGCGACCAGCAAACGCCAGGGAATGAGCATCTCGGGATGGTCATGCGGCAGTGGCGCGATCGGTTCATGCGCAATGCTCTTGCCCTGAAAGCCCGCCGGGCTCAACGCATTCACCGCGAACGTCGACTTCGCCTTTTTCGCCGCCGCGGATTTCCCGCCATTTCTTCGAGCACCGCGCACACCGCGCCGGTGTCTTCTTTTCCGAGGCCCATCGCCATCGCGGCGTTGTAGATCGGCGCGCTCGCCGCGAAAAGCGGCGTCGGGCAGTCGAGTTCCCGCGCGAAGTCGCCGATGATCGTCATGTCCTTCTGCCAGACCTCGTTCTTCATCGTAGCCGCGGAGTAGTCGCCCTTCACCATCATCGGTCCGCGCACCTGGAACATGCGCGAGCCGCCGGCGCCGCCCGCGACGACTTTCAGCACCTGCGCGGGATCCAGGCCCGCCTTCATGCCGAGCACCATCGCTTCGGCGGCCGCGACGTTGTGGATCGCGACCAAGAGGTTGGCGACGAATTTCATCTTCGAGCCTGAGCCGAAGGGCCCGACGTAATAGTTCGCGCTCGTGAAGCCCTCCAGCACCGGGACGCTCTTGCGGTACGCAGCACGATCGCCGCTCACGTAGATGAGCAGGTCCTTGACGCGCGCCTGCGCGCCCGTGCCGCTCAAGGGGCAGTCGAGGAGGATCACGCCCCGCTTGGCAAGTACGTCGCGCGCGGCTTCCTTCACCGGGATCGGCAGCGTGCTCGTCTCGATTACGATCGTGCCGCTCTTGGCGGACGCGGCGAGCTCGGCGGCGACTTCCGCGAGGGCGCGGGCCGAAGGAAGCGAGGTGATGATGATGCTCGCGTGCCGCGCGACCTCGCGCGGGCTTCTCGCCGCAACGCCGCCTGAGCGCTTGTGCTCGGCGCGCCGTCTCGGTGCCACGTCGTAGCCGGCGACGCGGAATCCCGCCCGCGCGAGATTCGCCGACATCGCCGAGCCCATGATTCCAAGACCGATCATTCCCACCGTTTGCGGCTTCATTGCATCCCTCTTTTTCTGTTGGTCCGCCGGCAAATACGCTACCATTCTCGCTCAAAAAAGGAGGCGGAGTGGCGGGCCGAGCTTCGAGTTTGCTGGTCGGCGTGGACATCGGCGGCACGTTCACCGACTGCGTGGTGCTCGGGCGCGGCGGCGGGATCACGGCGACCAAAGCGCCCTCGACCCCGGGCAATTTCGCCGAAGGCATGCTTGCCGCGATGCGCGTGGCGGCCGAACGCCTCGGGCTTTCGTTCGAACAGTTCTGCGGCGAGATTGCGGTGCTCACCCACGGCACCACGGTCGGAACGAACGCGCTCATCCAGAGGAAGGGCGCGCGAGTCGGTCTGATCACGACGCAGGGCCACGAGGACGCGATCCACATCATGCGCGGCTCGCGCGGCGTTTCCTCGCGCGACATCGCCAAGGTGGTCCACTTTCCCTCGAGCCAGAAACCCGTGCCCATCGTGCCCAAGCGCCTGATCGAGGGCGTGTCGGAACGCGTCGACTGCTTCGGCGAGGTGGTTGTGCCGCTCAACGAATCCCAGGCGGAAGCCGCGATCCGGCGGCTCGTGGAGCAAGGCGTCGAGGCGATCGCCGTCTGCTTTCTCTGGTCGTTCAAGTATCCGCGGCACGAGCAGCGCGTGAAGGAGATGATCCGGAAGATCGCGCCCAACCTGTTTGTCTCCTGCTCGACCGATATCGCGCCCAAATGGGGCGAGTACGAGCGCGTCACCGCGACCGCGTTGAACGCCTACATCGGGCCGGTGATGGCGAAATATCTGGGGAATCTGGACGGGCAATTGAAGAAATCCGGCTACCGCCAGCCGCTGCAGATCACGCAATGCGGCGGCGGCTCGATCTCGGTGGACCGGGCGATCGAGTCGCCGCTCCTGACGCTCGACTCCGGTCCGGTGTCCGGCGTGACGGGCTCGCTCTACCTCGGACGCCTGATGGGCTGTCCCAACATCATCACCACCGACATGGGCGGGACGTCCTTCGATGTCGGAATCATCTTCGGCGGGCAGCCCGCCTACTCCTTCGTTTCTAACGTCGCGCAATACGAGTATTTCCTGCCCAAGGTCGACATCCAGGCGATCGGCTCGGGCGGGGGATCGCTTGCGCGCGTCGATCCGGCCGCGAAGACGCTCGCGGTGGGGCCGGAGTCGGCGGGCGCCGATCCCGGGCCGGTGTGCTACGGCAAGGGTGGCACCATCGCGACCGTCACCGACGCCGACGTCGTGCTCGGGACCATCAACCCGGATAATTTTCTCGGCGGGCGCATCAAGCTCGACAGGAAAAAGGCGGTGGAGGCAGTGCAGCGCATCGCGGACGGCCTCGGCCTTTCGCTCTTCCAGGCGGCGGCGGGGATCGCGCAGATCGCCGAGTTCAAGATGGCCGACATCATCCGCAAGACGACCGTGGAGAAGGGCTTCGACCCGCGGGACTTCGTCCTGTTCGCATTCGGCGGCGCGGGTCCGGCGCATGCGGGAGTTTTCGCCCGCGAGCTCGGCGTGCAAAAAGTTATCGTGCCGCAAAAGGAAATCGCTTCCACCTGGTGCGCTTTCGGCGCGGCCTCGGCCGACATCCTGCACGTCTACGAGCAGGTCGATATCCAGGCGAGCCCCTTCGACGCGTCGCGGGTGAACGCCTCGCTCGCGGCTCTGGAGAAAAGGGCGAACGAACAGATGGACCGCGACGGCATCGCGCCGGCGCGCCGCAGCTACGGGTTTTCCCTCGACATGCGCCACAAGGGCCAGATCAACGAGGTCGAGGTGATGCTGCCGGAGAAGCGCGTCAGGAGTTCGCTCTGGGCGCCGCTGCACCAGCGCTTCTATGCGCGCTACGAGCAGCTCTACGGGAGCGGTTCGTCCTACGGCGAGGCGCGGCTGGAGATCGTGACGCTGCGCCTGCGCGCCACCGCCGCGACGCCCCGGCCGAAGCTCTCCGCGACGAAAAAGCTCAAGGCGAAGATCGATCCGAAAGCCGGCCGCGGCAAGCGCAACATCTACTGGGCCGATCTGAAAAAGGCGGCAGCGACGCCGATACTGGACGGCGCGCTGCTCGTGCCGGGCAACCGTATCAGGGGCCCGGCGGTGATCGAGACCACCGACACAACGGTGGTGGTGCATCCGGGGCGGACGCTGAAGGTCGACGCGTTCGGGAATTTCGAAATCAATTTCGGGAAATGACGCCATGCCCAAAGTGAGCGAAATGAAAGACGCCGTCTTCGACGGCAGGAACATGGGCTACGTGCCGCCGAAGACGTTGCGCATCTCGCCCAAGCTCAAGCTGCATCGAAAGAGCGCGAAAAATATCGACCCGATCACCTACGAAGTGATCCGCCACAGCCTGTGGCACGTGAACGAGGAGCACGGCGCGACCATCCAGCGCCTCTCCGGCTCGCCGGTGGCGATGTACGCGCTCGACCTGAATCCTTCGATCCTCACCGAGGACGGCGAGTTCGTGTACTTCGGGCCTTACATGCAGTACATGTCCGGCGTCACCGACACGCAGGTGAAATGGGTGCTCGAATACCGCAGCGACAATCCAGGCATCCGCGAGGGCGACATGTTTCTCGCCAACGATCCCTGGGTGGGCGCGGCGCACCAGCAGGACGTGATGCTGATCTGCCCGGTGTTCTGGAAGGGAGAACTCTTCTGCTGGGTGACCAATTGCCTGCACCAGTACGACCTCGGCGGCATCACGCCTTCTTCCTTCTGCGGTTCGGCGGAAAACGCCTTCGAGGAGGGCATCTGTATTCCTCCGGTGAAGATCATCGAAAACAATGAAATTCGCCGCGACATCGAGGAGCTGTATCTGCGTTCCTCGCGCAAGCCCGAGGCGGTGGCGCTGGATTTCCGTGCCCAGCTCGCGGGCAACATCACGGCGCGCGACCGCGTGCTGGCGCTTATCCGACGCTACGGGCCCGAAGTCGTGAAGGGTGTCATGCGCAAGATTCTCGACAACGGCGAGCGCGCTTTCTTGGACAAGCTGAAGCGCCTGCCCGACGGCGTGTGGCGCGAGCGCAGCTACGTCGAATGCTGCCGTCCCGGGGACCGGCGCACGCACCGCGTGATGCTGACGCTCCGAAAAAAAGGAACGAAGCTCGTATTCGAGAACGAAGGCACGGCGCCGCAGGACGGGGCGATGAACGCGACCTACTCGGGCTGGAGAGGCGCGATCATGGTGGCGTTCAACCAGCTGCTGTGCTGGGACCAGTATTTCTCGATCGGCGGGGCGCTGCGCCATGTCGAGTTCGATCCGACCCCCGGGACTTTCAACTGCGCCAATTTCCCGGCCTCGGTCTCGACCGCCCCGATCCAGGCGATGGAGATCTCGCTCTACCCCGCCTACAACGTGCTCTCGAAGATGATCCACTCGGACCCCGAGATGCGCAAAGACATCATGTGCATCGGGGGCACGAGCCAGTGGCCGGCGACGATTTTCCGCGGCATCGACCAGTGGGGCGAGCGCTACGGCTATATCCTCGTCGATCCGATCGGCGGGGCGATCGGCGCCTTTGCCACCGGCGACGGCATCTCGACCGGCGGGCAGTCGCGCACGCCCATCTGCAAGCTGCCCAACGTCGAGCACACCGAGCAGACCTTCCCGCTCCTGTTCCTTTACCGCAAGGAAGTGATCGATTCCGGCGGCGCCGGAAAATTTCGCGGCGGACTCTCGGCGGAGTCCTGCTTCATTCCGCATCGCACCGAATCGATCACGCAGGACACGCTGTCCTCGGGCAACGCGATTCCGACTTCGCCCGGCATGATGGGGGGCTACCCCGGCTCGGTGAACGTGTACAAGTTCAAGCGGGCGACCGATATTCTGGAACGCCTGAAACAGAGCCGGATTCCCGGCGACATCGCGCAAGTGAAGGGTGAGGAGGTCACGCTCGAGCTCCGCCAGGAAAACTTCATCCAGAAGCCCGACGACGTCTACGCCGTGATCTGGTCTGCGGCGGGCGGCTTCGGCGATCCGCTCGAGCGCGATCCGGAAAAAGTACGCCATGACGTGATCGAGCAGCGCTCCGTGTCGGCCGAGGCGGCGCGCGAGATCTACGGCGTGGAAATCGGCTCCGACGGGCGCGTCGATGCGCCGGCGACGAAAAAGCTCCGCGCCGGGCGGCGCGAGTCGAGCCGCAGGAAAGACGGGACGGTGCAAAAGCTCAACGGGAAAGTGCTCGCCCGCGTTACGGAAAATCTCGACCTGCGCCGCAACGGCAGCGGCCTGCGCACGGCTTGCGCGAAATGCGCCGCCGATCTCGGCCCGGTGCGCGACAACTACAAGGACCACTGCGTGCGGCGCGAATCGGACGTGAGCACAGCGAACCCCAATATCGGCGACTACCGCCGCTACATAGACGACCGGCCGGTGTTCCGCCAGTTCTCCTGCCCGGGGTGCGGTGCGCTCATCGAGAACGAGGTCGCGCGCGAGGGCGACGAGGTGCTGCACGATATCGAGCTTCACTTGCGTTAGCGTTAGAAGGGTAGCGTTAGAAGGGCGTTAAATGGGGGCAGACGTTAAAAGGGAACAGACCACAAAATGTTAAAAGCAAGGTTAAAAGGGAAGGTTAAAAGGGAACAGACCACCATTTTTCTTCGGGCCATGTTTTCAGCCTTTCTCCCGGTTCGAAAAATGGTGGTCTGTCCCCGGTTTCCTTCGTTGACACGACGGGGCGCGGTTGATAGATTGCGCCGCATCGCCGTGCAGGACCGATATTCCACATAAAGGAACGCACGCGATAGCCGTCCGATCGGGGAGAAATCAAAACCGGCGGCTTTCACCGAGGAGGAGGATCGATGCAGGCAGCGGGCAATCCCGCGGCGAGGTTTGCAGCCCCGGCCGCGCTGCTGCGCTCGTTCGACTTGAAGTGGGTCGTCATCGGGCTGTGCGTCGCCTTCACGGTCTACATCGCCGTGGTCCCGCTCGCGTTCCTTTTGTGGCAGAGCTTCTTCACGCCGCACACCGCGGCGAAGGCCGCCGTGTTCACGCTGGGCAACTACACGTCGGCCTACAGCAGCACCGAGACCCTGCGTCTCTTCTGGAACTCGCTCCAGTTCGCGGTCGGAACGTCCATCTTCGCCTTCGTACTGGGGACGGCGCTCGCGTGGATGAACGAGCGCACCAACACGCCGTTCAAGACGCTGTTTTTCGCCTTGTCGCTCATCCCGCTGATCATCCCGGGCATTCTTTTCACGGTTGCGTGGATCCTGCTCGGCAGCCCCAAGATCGGCATCATCAATCTCGCGCTGCAGAACGTGTTCGGCCTGGAGAGGCCCCTGTTCAACGTCTATTCGCTGTGGGGGATGATCTGGGTCGACGGGCTTCACTATTCGCCGATGGCGTTCCTGCTCATGACCGCCGCCTTTCGCGCGATGGATCCTTCGCTCGAGGAATCCGCCACCATGAGCGGGGCGAACATCTTCCAGGTCGCCTGGCGGGTGACCTTGAAGCTCACCTGGCCGGCGATCCTCGCGACGCTGCTGATTCTGTTCGTGCGCGCGATCGAGTCCTTCGAGGTGCCGGCGCTCCTCGGGCTTCCCGTCGGGATCCACGTGTTTACCTCGGCGATCTACCAGGCGGTGCATCGCTATCCCAGCCAGATCGGCCTTGCCTCCGCGTACGCGATGACGCTCCTGGTGATCACGACCATCGGCGTGTACTTCGTTTCTCGCCTGTCCAGCCGGGGCAACAAGTACGCGACCATGACCGGCAAGGGCTTCAGGCCGCGGCAGATCGATCTCGGGCCCTGGCGCTGGGTAGCCGCCGCGATCTTCATCGCGTACTTTCTCCTGATCGTGGTGCTGCCCTTTCTGGTGCTGCTGTGGTCCTCGTTCCAGAAATTCTATTCGGTGCCCTCGTGGCAGGCACTGCAGAACCTCACCCTCGATC
>Ga0137436_1000526_pt1 | contig 11097 bp, 8 predicted proteins | sample EasRivERMGT119_2_FD_102328 | JGI IMG/M metagenome (GOLD analysis project Ga0137436, IMG submission 102328) | Soil microbial communities from meander-bound floodplain in the East River, Colorado, USA - East River MetaG ERMGT119_2 | ecosystem: Environmental > Terrestrial > Soil > Floodplain ...
GCCTCCGGGTGGGGCTGCTCCGCTCGGTTGGCGCTCGACGGGGAAAGGGGAGGGCCAGTTTGGCGATTGTTGGGATCGGGGCTGGGGTCGCGCTCGGGCTCGGGGTTTTGCTGGTGAACCAGGCCGCGGTGGAGGATCTCGCCGCCGCGGTGCGCACGCTGGCCGGCGAGGCAGACCTGCAGGTGCGCGGCGGCCGCGGCGGCTTCCCGGAGGCGCTCTATCCGGCGATCGCGCGCCTGCCCGGCGTCGCCGCGGCGAGCCCGGCGCTCGAGCTGGACGCCGGCATCGCCGGCGCCGAGCGCACCATCCGGGTGATCGGCGTCGACGCGGTGCGCCAGGGGCGCATCGAGCTGCTCAAGCCCGACCGCGTCATCCTCTCGCCGCTCGCCGCCGAGCGCGTGAAGGATCGGCTGGTCCTCATCGTCGGCGACCAGACCGTGGAGCTGCAGGTGGCGGAGGTCGACGCGTCGTTGAAGGGGATGGTGGCGCTGACCGACGTCGCTACCGCGCAGTGGCGGCTCGACCGCCTGGGGGAGCTGAATCGTGTGGATGTGTTTCTCAGGAAAAATCACCCCAGGGACAAGGTTCTTTTCGACATCCAGGCCATGCTTCCGCCGGGCGTACACGTGTCCGCCGTGGAGAGCGCCGCTCAGGCGAGCGCGTATCCGTCGCGCGCCTACCGCATCAACCTGAACGTGCTCGCGCTCACCGCGCTGTTCACCGGCGGCTTCCTGGTGTTCTCGGCGCAGGCGCTGGAGACGGCGCGGCGACGCGGCGAGCATGCGCTGCTGCGCGTGCTTGGCCTGACGCGCAGGCGCCTCGCGCGGCTGGTGCTGCTCGAGGCGGCGGTCCTCGGCGCCGCCGGCGGCGCGCTGGGCGTGGCGCTCGGCTACGCGATCGCTGCCGGCGCCATGCGCGCCTGGGGAGCGGACCTGGGTGCGGGCGCATTCCGCGGTGTTTTCCCCGAGCCGGTGTTCTCGCCGTTCGCGGCGCTGCTGTTCCTGCTCTCGGGCATCGCCATCGCGCTGGCGGGCGCCTTCCTGCCGGCACTCGACGCCGCGCGGGCGGCGCCCGCGCGCGCGCTCAAGGCGGGCGACGAGCAGGCGATGCTCGGTGCGCTGTTCCCGGCGTGGCCCGGGCTCGCGCTGCTCGCCGCCGGCGCCGGGCTCGCCCAGCTCGGGCCGGTCGCCGGGCTGCCGCTCTTCGGCTACGCCGCGATCGCGTGCGTGCTGGTCGGCAGCGTCCTGCTGGTGCCCACGCTGTTTTCTTTTGTCTTGAAAAACATATCGGGAATAAAAGAACCGGCCATGGCGCTCGCAATCGCCCAGCTGCGCGGCGCGCCGGGGCAGGCGGCGGTGAGCCTGGCGGCGATCGTGGCGAGCTTCGCGCTGATGGCGGCGATGGCGATCATGGTGTCCTCGTTCCGCGGCTCGCTCGAGCGCTGGCTCGAAGCGGTGCTGCCGGCGCAGGTCTATTTCCGCAGCACGCACGCCGGCGACACCGGCTACCTGGAGCCCGAATTCGAGGCGCGCGTGCGCGCGCTGCCGCAGGTCGCGCGCGCCGAGTTCCTGCGCAGCGCCCGGCTGCTGCTGGAGCCGGGCCGCCCGGCGGTCTCGCTGCTCGCCCGCGACCGCGCCGCGCCGGCGATCCTGGTCGGCCGGCGCTACGAGCGGGAGTTCGGCGACCCGCCACCGGCGTGGATCAGCGAGGCGGTTTCCGATCTGTATGGTTTCTCTGCGGGAAATACAATCGACCTGGCTCTCAATAACAAGACCCGTCAATTCATCGTCGCCGGCGTGTTCCGCGACTACGCGCGCCAGCACGGCGCCATTCAGATCGAGCGCTCCGACTACGTCGCGCTCACCGGCGACCGGCGCGTGAATGACGGCGCGCTGTGGCTCGTGCCCGGGGCGACCCCGGCCGAGGCGATGGCGGCGATCCGCGCGCTGCCGGGCGCGGGCGCGCTCGACCTGGCCGAGCCGGGCGAGATCCGCGAGCTGTCGCTCGGCATCTTCGACCGCAGCTTCGCCGCCACCTACGCGATGGAGGCGGTGGCGGTGCTGGTGGGCCTGTTCGGCCTGTCCTCCAGCCTGGGCGCGATCGTGCTCGCCCGTCGGCGCGAGTTCGGCGTGCTGCGCCACCTCGGCCTGACGCGCGGCCAGATCGGCGCCATGCTGGCCGCCGAGGGCGGCCTGCTCGCGCTGCTCGGCGCGCTCGCCGGCCTGGCGGCGGGCAGCGCGATCTCGCTGGTGCTGGTGCATGTGGTCAACCGCCAGTCGTTCAACTGGAGCATGGAGATGCATTGGCCCGTGGCGCTGCTGGCAATCCTGGTCCTGGTCCTGGTCGCGCTCGCGGTCCTGACGGCGATCGTCTCCGGCAGGGAGGCGATGGGCATGGGCCCGGTGCGCGCGGTGCGGGAGGATTGGTGAAGCGGAGGCTGTTTCTCCTTACACCCGCGTTGCTCTACCCGGGAACCGCTTTGCCGGAGAAGGTGAAATACCCGGCGGTAACGCCCAATCCGAAGTTCTCCTTTCCGCGCGACCACGGCGCGCACCCGAACTACCGCATCGAGTGGTGGTACGTCACCGGCTGGCTCGACGGGCCGCTCGGCTTCCAGGTCACCTTCTTCCGCGCACGGCCGGAGGAGGCGAGCGAGAATCCAAGCAGCTTCAACCCGCGCCAGATCCTGTTCGCTCATGCCGCGCTGTCCGACCCGAAGCGCGGCCGGCTGCTGCACGACCAGCGCGCGGCGCGCGCCGGCTTCTCGCTCGCGCACGCCGAGCTGGAGCGCACCGGGGTGTGGATCGACGACTGGAAGCTCGAGCTCGATGGCGAGCGCTACCACGCGCGGATCCAGGCGCGCGACTTCGATCTCGACCTGACGTTTTTTTCACGCGAGCTGGTGCTTCAGGGAGAAGCCGGCTTCAGCCGCAAGGGCCACCGGCCCGGGGAAGCGAGCTACTACTACAGCCGGCCGCACATGAACGTCGCCGGCAAGGTCAACGGCAAGGAAGCGAGCGGCACGGCGTGGCTCGACCACGAATGGTCGAGCGCCTACCTCGCGCCCGAGGCCGCCGGCTGGGACTGGTGCGGCATCAACCTGCGCGGCGGCAACTCGGTAATGGCCTTTCGCATGCGCGACCGGCAGGGCGGCACGCATTTTTCGTCCGGTCCGGAAATGAAGCCGATCCGCGTCTGGAAGAGTCCCCGTACGGGCACTACGTATCCGGTCGAGATGCAGGTCGGCGAGCTGCGCCTCGAGCCGCTGATGGACGACCAGGAGCTCGACTCGCGCGCGAGCACCGGGACGATCTACTGGGAAGGCGCGGTGCGGGCGTTCAAAGGCGAGAGCCTGGTGGGAGCCGGCTACCTGGAGCTCACCGGATACTGGAAAGCAATGAAGCTCTAGCGCGCGTCGCCGCGCAGCTGCATCACGAGGGACTGCAGGTGCTCGGGGGTGACCTCGGCCGGTGCCACCGGCTCGCCGATCGCCAGGCCGATCTTCGCGAACAGCAGCCGGCGCAGCTGGCGCAGGCGCTCGGGGTTGCGGGCGAACACCGTCTCCCACAGTCCGGACAGCGCCATCGGGATTACCGGCACCGGCGAGCGGTCGACGATCTGCTGGATGCCGGCGCGGAATTCGCTCATCTCGCCGTCGGCGGTCAGCTTGCCTTCGGGGAAGAAGCCGACCAGGTCGCCGTCGGCGAGCGCCTTGGCGATGGCGTCGTAGGCGCGCGCCAGCGCGTCGGGGTCTTCCTTCGCCGGCGCGATCGGGATGGCGCGCACCGTGCGGAAGAAGAAGCTGAGCAGGGGAATGCGGAAGATGCGGTGGTCCATCACCCAGCGGATCGGACGGCGGCAGACCGCGTTGATCACCAGCGGGTCGACGAAGGAGACGTGGTTGCAGACCACCACTGCCGCGCCCTCGTCGGGGATGTGCTCGACGCCCGACGTGCGCACGCGGTACACCGAGTGGACCAGGATCCACACCATGAAGCGCATCAGGAACTCGGGCACCAGAGTGAAGATGTAGATTGCCACCAGCGCGTTCATCAGCGCCGCGGCAAGCAGGATCTCGAGCACGCCGAGGCCGGCCTTGATCATGACGATCGCCGCCAGCGCGCCGGTCGCCATGAAGATGGCGTTGAAGATGTTGTTGCCGGCCACCACGCGCGAGACCTGCTTCGCGTCGCTGCGGGTCTGGATCAGCGCGTAGAGCGGCACGATGTAGAAGCCGCCGAACACGCCCAGCAGGAAGAGGTCGATGAAGACGCGCGTGCGCTCGAGGTCGCCCGCCGCGGCGAAGTACAGGTCGACGCCGAACAGGGTGAGGCCGATGGAGCCGAACGGCACCAGGCCGATCTCCACCTTGTGGCCCGACAGCCGCTCGCAAGCGAGCGAGCCGATGCCGACGCCGACCGAGAAGGTGGCGAGCAGCGCGCTCACCGTGGTCTCCGAGCCGTGCAGCACGTTCTTGGCGAAGTCCGGGAACTGGGTGAGGAACAGCGCGCCGTAAAGCCAGAACCACGAGATGCCGAGGATCGACAGGAACACCGTGCGGTTGGCGCGGATGGCGGTGAAGTTGCGCACCGTCTCGCGCCAGGGGTTCCAGTCGATGGCGAGGCCGGCGTCGGCGGCGCCGGTCTTCGGGATCAGGCAGCTGGCGGCAAAGCCGGCGAGCGCGAGGACGACGGCGGCGGTGGCGGCCGCGCCTGGGCCGCTGTCGCCGAGCGAGGCGAGGAAGCCGCCGGCGAGGGTGCCGATCAGGATGGCGACGAAGGTGCCGCTCTCCACCAGGGCGTTGCCGCCCACCAGCTCCGACTCGCGCAGCGTGACCGGCAGGATCGAGTACTTGATCGGGCCGAAGAAGGCCGACTCGGTGCCGGCGAGGAACAGCGCCGCGAGCAGGAAGCCGAGGTTGGCGGTGACGAAGCCGAGCGCGGCGAGCGCCATGATCGCCACCTCGCAGGCCTTGATCAGGCGCATCAGCGCGGCCTTGTCGTACTTGTCGGCGATCTGCCCGGCGCTGGCCGAGAACAGGATGAAGGGCACCACGAACAGGCCGGCGGCGAGGTTCACCAGCACGCCGCTCTGCATGCCGGCGAAGACCGAGCCCTCGCCGGCGAAGCGCGCCGCGTGGTAGGTGACCAGCACGATCAGCGCGTTCTTCAGCAGGTTGCTGTTGAACGAGCCGAAGAACTGGGTCCAGAAATACGGCGCGAAGCGCCGCTCGGCCATGAGCGCGAACTGGCTGCGGGGCTTCGATCCCGTACCTGGGTCCACCGTGGATTGCCTCCCGGCGGCTATTTTACGGACGACAGGCCGACCCCGCCCAGGATCAGGCCGATGCCGACGAAGTGATAAAGCTGCGGGTATTCGCCGAGGAATAGCGCCGCGAGCGCCACGCCCATCGCCGGCATGAGATGCATCGTCGCCCCGGCGCGCACCGCGCCGAGCCGCGACACGGCGTAGCTCCAGCCGGCGTAGGCGAGGAGCAGCGACGCGATCGCCGAATAGAGGATGGCGGCGCCGCCTGCCGCGTTGAGCCGCAGCGGCGCATTCTCGATAACGACCCACGGCAGCATGTACAGGCAGCCGAAGGCGCACACCACCACGATCAGCTCCGGTACCTCGAGCGGGTCGCGCCGCAGCCTGAGCAGCACGGTGTACGCCGCCCACATCACCATCGAGCCGACCGCCATCAGGTCGCCCTTGTTGAACGACAGCGCGGCGAGGCGCTCCAGCTCGCCGTGCGCGGCGATGATGGCCACGCCGGTGAAGGAAATCGCCACGCCGGCCCATTGCGCCGGCCCGATGCGCTCGGTGAGCAGCGGCGCCGCCATCAGCAGCACGAAGATCGGCGCCGTCGACAGATACAGCACCGCGCTGGTGGCGGTGGTGTAGTGCAGGCCGAGCCATTGCAGCCCGAGATGGATACCGCCGCCGGCGAAGCCGAGCCCGGCGAGGACCTTCCAGTCTCTGGGGGTCAACCTGGAAAGCTTGGCTGGTAGCGACCGCAGGACAAAAGGGAGAAGGATCAGCAAGACGATGATCAGCCGACCCACTGTCGCGACACCGGGCGCCACGTCCTCGCGCACGGCGCGCGCGACGATCCAGTTGCCCGACCAGAGCAGCAGCGTCGCGAGCAGCACCAGCCAGGCGGTGAAACGCATCGCGGCGGATTATCGCCTGCATGCTAGATTCGCCCCATGCCTTCGGTGCAAGCGGCCGGCCGCTCGCTCAACTACGAATGGGTGGGGAGCGGGGGACAAGGCGCGCCCGACCTGGTGTTCCTGCACGAAGGCCTCGGCTCGATCCGGCAGTGGCGCGACTTCCCGCTCAAGGTCTCGCAGGCGACCGGCTGCCGCGCTCTGGTCTACGACCGATATGGATACGGCGACTCCGACACGCTTGCAGAGTCCAGGCGAGACGTGCATTTCATGCACGACGAAGCCCTGCGGGCCCTTCCCGAGCTGCTTTCACAGCTGAAAATCGGGAATCCCATCCTCATCGGCCATTCCGACGGGGCCTCGATCGCGCTGATCCATGCCGGCGCGGGCTTCGAGGTGAGGGCCGTGGTGGCGATGGCGCCGCACGTCTTCATCGAGCCCCTCTGCCTCAAGTCCATCGACAAGGCCACCGTCGCGTTCGAATCGACGGACCTGAAAGACCGCCTCGGGAAGTATCATCGGGACGCACGCAAGACCTTCTACGGCTGGGCCGACGTGTGGCTCGACCCGGGCTTCACCAGCTGGGACATCCGCGACGACTACCTGCCGAAGATCGCATGCCCGGTGCTCGCGATCCAGGGCGAGGACGACGAGTACGGCACCCTGGCGCAGCTGGACGATACGAAGCGAAGGGTGAGGCGCTGCGAGCTGCTCAAGCTGAAGGATTGCGGGCACGGCCCGTTCAAGGATCAACCCGAGAAAGTGCTCTCTGCAATCCGAACCTTCATTGAAAAGCAGCGGTGACGCGGTAGTCATCACCCTGGTGGCCCTGGCCCATGGCCTGAGCCATTTCTTCCAGCTGATCATCGCGCCGCTGTTCCCGCTGATCAAGGACCAGCTCGGCGTGTCGTATGCCGCGCTCGGCTTCGTGGTGACGCTGTTCTACGCCATCTCGGCGCTGTTCCAGCCGCTCGCCGGCTTCGTCGTCGACCGCTTCGGCGGGCGGCCGGTGCTGGCGGGCGGGGTCGCGCTTCTGGCGCTGGGCACGCTGCTCGCCGGAGCCGCGTCGAGCTACGCGGTTCTGGTCTTCGCCGCCGCGATCATGGGCCTGGGCAACAGCGTGTTCCATCCGGCGGACTTCTCGATCCTCAACTCGCGCGTCGCGTCCGAGCGCCTCGGCCACGCCTACAGCGCGCACGGCATCGCCGGCTCGCTCGGCTACGCCTCGGCGCCGCTGTTCAGCGGCGGCCTGGGCGCGCTCTTCGGTTGGCACGTAGCGCTCTTCGCCGCCGCCGGCGTCGGGGCATGCATGCTGCTGCTCCTCCTCCTGAACTGGAAACGGCTCCATATTCCGGAATCCGCATCGAGGCGTCCGGAGGGCAAGACTGATTGGAGTGTCCTGTTCGCGGCACCAGTAGTGATGTGCTTCCTCTACTTCGCCATCTACACCGCCGGGCTCTCCGGCCTGCAGAGCTTCAGCGTGGCGGCGATGACGGTGCAGTACGGCGTCACCGCGGCGCTCGCCTCGAGCGCGCTGACCGCCTACATGATCGGCTCGGCTTTCGGCATTTTCGGCGGCGGCTTCATCGCCACGCGCACCACGCGCCATGACCTGGTCGCGGCGGGCGGGCTGGCGGGCGCGGCGTTCTGGATTTTCCTGACCGCCACGGGTGCGATGCCCGGCGCTGCGCTGCCGCTGCTCCTCGGCCTGGCGGGCTTCTGCGCCGGCGCCACCGGACCGTCGCGCGACATGATCGTGCGCGCCTCGACGCCGCCGGGGGCGACCGGCAGGGTGTACGGGTTCGTGTATTCGGGACTCGACGTCGGCTCGATGTCGATGCCGGTGTTCTACGGCTGGCTGATGGACCACGACCTGCCGCACGGCGTGTTCTACGCCGCGGCGACATTCAACGTGCTGGCGATGCTGACGGTGCTGCAGCTACCCGGCCGCAGAATTCGGGGTCAGAGCACGAATTCTTTCTGAGAAGTGACCGAAGCGTTCCTCGGGGAATTCGTGCTCTGACCCCGAATTCACCTACTCGGCGTACTTGATGCCTTTTCGCTCGAGCATGCGCAGGAGCGCCGGCCAGTCCTTGTGATCCGCCGGGCGGTTGGGCCGGTGGAACTGGCTGTACGCCGTCTTCGCCGCCTCGTCCGACATGATCTGCACGTTGTGCAGGCCGCCGGCCAGCGCGTCGATCTGGATCTGGCAGGCCGCGTCGAGGTAGTACATGACCTCGAAAGCCTCGCGTACCGTGGTGCCGAGCGCGAGCAGGCCGTGGTTGCGCAGGATCATCGCCTTCGACGTCTTGCCCAGGTCGGCCGCCATGCGCTCCTGCTCGGCTTCGTACAACGCGATGCCCTCATAGTCGTGATAAGTGACTTCGGGCTGCGTCATCATCGCGTGCTGGCTGATCGGCAGCAGGCCGCACTTCATTGCGGACACCGCCACGCCGGCGCGCGTGTGCGTGTGGATCACGCAGTTGATCTCGCGCCGCGCCTTGTGCATGCAGCTGTGGATGATGAAGCCGGCCTCGTTGACGCCCATGCCGAGCGGGTCGTCGATGATCTTGCCGTGCTCGTCGATCTTCACCAGGTTCGAGGCGGTGATCTCGTCGAACATCATGCCGTAGGGGTTGATCAGGAACTCCTCGGTCCCCGGCACGCGCGCCGAGAAGTGGGTGTAGATGAGGTCGGTCCACTTGTAGATGCCGGCCAGCTGGTAGGCGGCGGCCAGGTCGACGCGGTACTGCCACTCTTCCTTGCTGACGCGATCCTTGACCGGGGTGGACTTGAACTTCAGGTTGGCGGACATGCGGTTTCTCCTGCTCTAGGCTGCCATCATCATACTCCCGCCGTTCTCGACGGCGTCGAGGGCCTGCGCGAGCAGGGCGGGATCGTTTCGCTGCAGCAGGGCGGCATCCGACAGCATCCGCCGCCAGATGCGCGCCCGGGGCGTGGCGTGGTACAGCCCGAGCATGTGCCGGGTGACGTTTCTCAGGGAAAACCCGGCCGAAATGGCGTCCCGGGCGTAGGCCGCCATCTTCGCCACCACTTCGGCGCGGGTCTTGCCCGCGTCGGCCAGCAGCCAGGGGTTGTGATACGCGGCCCGGCCGAGCATCACGCCGTCGACGCTCTTCAGGTGGGCCTCGATTTCCTTGCGCGTCGTGATGCCGCCGTTGATCACGATGGTGAGGCCCGGGAACTCCTGCTTGAGCCGGTAGACGTAGTCGTACTTGAGCGGCGGCACCTCGCGGTTCTCTTTCGGCGACAGGCCCTTCAGGACCGCGTTGCGGGCATGCGCGATGAAGGTCTTGCAGCCCGCCTGCGACACCGTGCCGACGAAATCCCTGACGAACGAGTAGTCGTCGACCTTGTCGAGGCCGATGCGATGCTTGACCGTTACCGGCAATCCTGTGTTTTCTTTTATTTTGGAAACACAAGAAGCAACAAGCTCCGGCTCGGCCATCAGGCAGGCGCCGAACGCGCCGCGCTGCACCCGCTCGCTCGGGCAGCCGATGTTGAGGTTGATCTCGTCGTAGCCGTACTGCTCGCCGAGCTTCGCGCAATGCGCCAGGTCGTCGGGCTCGCTGCCGCCGAGCTGCAGCGCCACAGGGTGCTCTTCCTGGCTGAAATCCAGGTGCCTCGGCACGTCGCCGTGGATCAGCGCGCCGGTGGTGATCATCTCGGTGTAGAGATGGGCGCGCGACGACACCTGGCGCAGGAAGAAGCGGCAGTGCCGGTCGGTCCAGTCCATCATCGGCGCGACGTGGATATTTGATACAGTCACGGTCACAGCCGAGTTTACCGTGAGCGACGCCGCCAAACCGAAAGCCGATCCCAGAGCCAAGATCGGCGCGCGGCTGAAGGAATTCCAGAAGTCCGAGGTCGAGCGCATCCTTTCGACCTGCACCCAGTGCGGCAAGTGCTTCGACGTCTGCCCGATGGCGCGCTACTCGAAGGCGCCCGCCACCGACGGCAGGCAGGTGGTGCCGGGGGTGCTGGCGGTGCTGCGCGGCGAGCAGGGCTCGCCCGCGGCGCTGGGCTGGATCACGGCGTGCATGCGCAGCGGCGTCTGCGTGCCGGCCTGCCCCGACAACGTCGACCCGCGCATGATGATGCGGCTCGCGCGCATGACTGCGCTTGGCGGCCGCGAGCAGCCGAAGCAGCTCGAGCCGAAGGAGGACCCGGATTACTTCGACCGCATCCGCGCCTTCGGCCGGCTGCAGCTCACCGACGAAGAGCTGAAGGACTGGACATGAGCAACGCCGTCACCGAGGCGGTTACCTTCTGGTACGGCTGCAACGTCCTGCGCCACGGCGACATCATCCACGGTTGCCTCGACATCCTGCGCGCGCTCGGCTTCAATGCCGCGCCGGTCGGCGGGCCCGACTACTGCTGTGGCACGGTGAAGGACTCGAACCAGACCACCGCTGGCGGCATGGCGACGCGCACGGTCGGCAGGCTGAACGCCCGCGAGCGGCGCGTGGTGGCCTGGTGCCCCTCGTGCCACTCGCACATGCACGACTTCATGGAGCGCGCTAACGAGCGGCGCTTCGAGATCACCTACCTGGTCGAGCTGCTGCATATGAACCGCGACAGGCTCGCGCCGCTGCTCGTGCACCCGGTGCCGATGCGCGTGGTTCTGCACCAGCACGTCGGGTTCAACGAGTTCGTGCCGGTCAATCGCATGGTGCCGGAGCTGCTGCGCATGATTCCCGGCGTCGAGGTCGTCGACCACGGCTACCTGGCGCCGGGCTACATGTGCGCTTCGTTCGCCGCGGTGCCGGCGGCGCTGCGCGACATCCACCACAACACGGCTACCGCCGCCAGGGCGGGCAAGGCCGACGCGGTCGTTACCACGTTCCACCAGTGCTACCGCGAGATCATCGGGCTCGATGCCGCCGGCGTGGTCCCGGTCTACAAC
>Ga0137436_1000528_pt1 | contig 11084 bp, 12 predicted proteins | sample EasRivERMGT119_2_FD_102328 | JGI IMG/M metagenome (GOLD analysis project Ga0137436, IMG submission 102328) | Soil microbial communities from meander-bound floodplain in the East River, Colorado, USA - East River MetaG ERMGT119_2 | ecosystem: Environmental > Terrestrial > Soil > Floodplain ...
CCGTCGGGATGCGGGCGAAACTGTGAAAGCAGCGGCTTCGGATTCACTGGCCGCGCAAGGTCAATCTGATCTTTGAGCTCGGACAGCTTTACACGTTCAGCACCTTTAGTGCCCTGGACCCACACATACGCGTTCTTCACGCTCTGTGGAAGCGGTGTTTCCGATTTCGGAAGCTCTGCTTTCCTCGGAACAACTCCCCCCGGCGCACTCTCTGGAGGAGCATACTGAGGGCCAGGAGGCTCGATAATGGTTACCCTGTGCCCTGTAGGAATGTGAATTGCTGTTTGCCCTGGAGTCGGAACACTCCCATGAAATGCAAGGGAACCTTCAGGTGCCGCCCCCGGCACCTGCTTGAGAGCGGGGGCGCCGCTTCCGTCTCTTCCATATAGGAAGTTAACGAATCTGTTGTACGACCCAACGGAGTGAACACGGATGTTGTCAAGCCGGATCGGAACGTCCGTTTGAGAGGAAGCTTCATACAGCTGTTGCCGGAGGCCGCCAAGCTCTCGTCCGAACTGCCCATGGTCGAGCTTCGAGCTTTCAATGTGATATGGGATTCTCTTATCGCCTGCGACGAAGTCAAAGGACACGCCGTAGTTCGGATTGAGGAGGCGAAGACTCGGAGTTACGGTCGGCGGTTGTTCTGGCAGGATCCTCGTCACCCATGTATCGAGAACCTTCTTCGCCTGGATGTCGATTGTGCTGCCAACGGCATCCGGATGTTTTTCAGCAATCGTCCGAACGATGCGCGTAGCTACATCGACGTCTTTCGGCGCAAGGCCAGCACGAATGGAAGTAATCGCGTCTTCCGCCTGCATGGGCGACGTACCGATGGCTTCCGCAACGTCCCCAACGATTCCGCGGGCCGCTGTTTCGGAAACCTCCTGCCTCCAAGCACGACGCAAGAGAGGCAGGCCGAGTGTCTCAAACGCGCCAGCGATTGCTGTGTTGTAGGCGACATGAGCGAGGCGACTTTCTCCATCGTCCAAATATGCGAACGCCGACATCGCTGTGCCCGAAGTAGCGGCAGCACCAATGACACGACCTGTTTTTGCAAGAGAGGCAGCCGCCTTAGCCACCCCGAAGGCAGACCGGGCGGCGCTGTAGGTGCCAACGCCGGGAATGAAGGATCCAGCGATCTCTGCAACGCCTCCCCCGTAGGCAGCGCTGACCCAACTTCGAGTTTTGTCATCGCCTATTCCTTTCGCCTGCATGAACTTGGAGATCGTGCTTCGCGAGTCGAGAATCTGTTCGTCTAGGCGCTTGTAGTAGGACGGCACAAAAGCGGAAACAGGATAGATGATCCCCTTAATCAGTCCAGCGAGCGAGCCCTTCGCCGCAGCTGCCGCCGCCTCGCCGTCCCGCAACTTGATAGGGACACGAGCAGCGTTGACTCCTTTGAAGGCATCCGCAAGCCCCGTGTCAAGCATTTCCGCAGCAAGCGAAGTCGATCCGCCGTCTGCGTAGACGTTTGCAAGCGACCGCCCGTACTTGTCAACTTTGTCGCCCGAGATTTCGACATCGACATCCTTGCCTTCCGCAAGGTGCTTCATATACCGGGTTGCGCGGGGACCTCCATGCTCGATTTGGCCGAAGGTCTCCGGCGTGTCGATGCCGAGCAGCCGGACACGGCCTATGCCCTCGACTTCCAGAGTGTCGCCGTCAACCACGCGCTTCACTCTTCCTCGTCGGCCTTTCGGGGGAGTCTCGCGGGACGTGTCCGAAGCGCCAAGGATTGCATCCACGGAGTCCTGCAAAGTCAACCGCCTGGGCGCTTGAGGTGCGGGTCGGTCTCGTGCAGGTTCCAGAACGCTGTTGACGTCGTCCAGAAGGGAACTCACTTCGCCTCCTGGAGGACAGCCATCCCATCCGGATCAGCCTTAATCGCGGCCAACAGCGCGCGGATTTGCGCTTGTCGCGTAGGACTTGCAGCCGGGAATTCAGCAAGCAAGCTGATCGCTTTTGCCCGGATCCCTGCCTTCCGGTCAACGCGAGGAGCGGGCGCCCCTGGCACGGCAGCTGTTCTTCCGCCCGGAGCTGCCGGCGTACTCTGAATGCTCAAATCCATCGTCCCATGCCCAGGCGGCATCGGCCGCCCTCCAATCACGGAAGGATCGTTCGGCAGCGCCCCTCCAGGGACAGTGTCAGCAGCTATACTGTCCAGCAAGCTGTCGCCGGAAAGTGCATCTCCCACGAGTGCTGCGCCGGTCTGCGCTCCGGAGGAAGTGAAGCCGACAACGCCGTTGAACGCTCTCGACCACATCGATTCCTTGTCCTGAAGCTCGGTCGCGTCGATGTCGTACAACCGCGCCATCCGCTGGATCATCTCATTCCGGAGCTTTTTGATTTGCTCCTTGTTGTTCCCGCCGAGATCGTCCTTCTGCAGTTTCTGCAGGGTTTCGATGCCGGAGCGGATTTCCGGGATGCCGGAGATCTTCTCCTGAATGTCCAGAGAGAGCTTCGCGGCTTGTGCCGCTTTTGTTTCGGTCGCCATCTTCCGCGCGGACGCGAAAAACGGCCTGGTCCATTCCGGCACGTCTTTGTTCTGCAGAAGCGCACCTGCACCCTGATTCGCGGCGTCTGCGGGAAGCGTTCCGTCGGAGAGCTCCATCAGCCGGACGGCGAGCTGCGAGCGAACCTGGTTCTCGGAAGACAAGCGGTTTGCGCGAGCTTCGTGCATCTGGTCGACGTCCAACTTGAACCGGCGGTAGGCGAGGGTCTTCATCGACTCCGGCCAGCCCTTGTCCTTGTTCAGCTCGTCCAGCCCGGAGGGATCGCCGTTCGCGACGCTCTTCGCAAGGGCCTGAGCCGTCAGAAGCGTATACTTCGGATCAACTGTTCCATTCTCTTTCACGAGGTCGCGGAAGTACTCCCCAACGAGGGTCTTCTCGTAAGCTGCTCCGCGCTTGTTTCGGATTTGGAGAAGATCATCAGCCATTCCCGGATACTTCTTGTTGAGGACATACAGTTCTGCTTCATCCCCCCGGAGGTCAAGGCCGAGAAGCGCTTTGTCCCACAAGTCGGCAGTTGGGTCGTTGATGATCTGCTGCTTGCGTTTCGCGGCATCAAGCGTAAGCTTCCCGGCATCGACCTGCTGCTGAAGCTGTGCGCTAACTAACCCCTGCCGCCCTACTTCCGCTTCCGCGACCGTGGCTTGCGCGACGCTAGTCCGTTCACGAGCACTTTCCGCTTCGGTTTTCGTGCGCGGCGATATCCCATACTTCTTCCTGTCCTTTTCCGACCAGGACTCGTACAGCTGCTTCTGTGCGTCCGGGTCCATCTGGCTAAACGCCTGCTTCATCGCGGCAATCTCGAGCTGCCGTTTCAGGAGCTGCTGCGTGACGCTCTGTGTCGCCGACGAAATGGCGGACAGAATTGTCGCCGTGTTGTCTCGCGGAACGTCGTAGAAGATCGCGTTCGGGGTCTCCCTGGTCTTAGTAGGCACGTCGCGCTCCTGCAGTCTTTCCGCGGCCTACGATTTTCTCCGCGAGGCCTTTCTGCGAAGCAAGCATCACCCCGACGACATCGACGAGGTTGATAGTTCTTCCGTCTCCGAGGCCGAATGCTGCTTGAAAGTCCTGCGCCATGGGGCCGCTGTGAGGGGTCGCGTCCCCCTTATACTTCCAGCGGAAGATGGGGAGAGCGTCAAGCCGGGCGAGAACGTCTTTCGCCGCGACAGGCGCAATGTCGGTCTTCATGTTGCGATCGGACATGATGCCGAGATACGGAAGGATTCCGATAAGTGAACTTCCGATGCCGCCCGCAACTGCGCCCCAATCTGTTCCCTGCTGCTCCGGCACGACAGGCTTGTTCGGAGGGAAGCTTGTCGCGTAGCCGAGCGCGGCCTGCAGGCCCGGAGGAAGCTGCTGCATCCGAATGAAGTCCGCATACTGCATGGCGAGGTTCTGCCCTTTGATGTCGGCACCCATCCCGGCGATTTGTGCGGACGTCCCTGCGAGATTCCCATAAACCCCCGCCGCTTGGTTTTGCAGTCCGCCCGCCGCTGAAAGCATCTGTCCTTGCTGTGCCTGCTGCCCCTGCTGGAGGGAGGCCAGTATCTGTGCGATACTTGCTTGCTGGCCGGTGGCCTGTAACCCGAGCGACCCGAGCGAGTTCGCAGCCGAAAGCTTGTTGCCTGTCGCCTGGCTCAGAATCTGAGCGGCAAGAGTAGACTGCGCTGCGTTAATGTCGGCAACTCCTCGGCTGGCACCCCGGGCGACATAGCCCTCAACGTCAGAACCTCTACCAAGCCCGTAAGTGCCGAAGCGCTCACGTTGATTCGCGCTCATCTCTTCGATGTCGAGTAGGCCCTTCGCCCGAATCGCGTCAAGCGCTGCTGTGATGTCCGGAGCACCGCCATTCTGCATCAACCCAGTAAGCGTGTCCGACACGCCTGGATTTAAGCCTGCCCCCATCGCGTTTCGCAGCGCGGTCATCGCGGCGGGGTCAAGCCCCGCACCGCTTAAACTCATCAACTGCGAAATGATGTTCGGAGATACCGCTGCACCACCCGCCTGAGACAGGAAATTATTCGCCTGTCCGAAATCGGCGGAATTATTCATATTCCCGCCGTAGGGCGTGTTACCCTGCTGCATCAGCGGCATCAGCAACGCGCCAATCTGATCTCGCAGCGGCCGAAGGTCTTGTGGAACGTTTCCGTTCGCGGTGGCATAGTTCGCCTGGTTCTGAGTATTCGCCAGAGCATTCCCTACATGCTCTCCGAGACTCGACCCCCCATGTACGGGAGCAGGAGGCTGCCCAATCGGCTGATACTGCTGCAGGAGCTGCGAGCCAAAAAAATCATCTTCAGTAGCCATTCCCACTCCTGACCTTCCGACTCTGATTCACTGCGTTCGACGTCTGTGCCCGCGCGGCCTGTGCTGAAATATTCCGACTAGTGCGAACCGCCCTCACAGCTGGCTTCTGCTTGCCACCCGAAGGGCTGTTTGATGTTCGCACCTCTAAATGCCTCAGGCCAAAAAACTCGTCGGGACTGGTGTCACGTGACATGGAAGTTCCTCTCGGAGAAGGCCAAGGATGTGTTCGTCGATGCCGCCAGGACCGCTCTTCCGGATGGTGCCCTCGAGGGTAAAGCCCATTCGGAGGTAGCGCTCTTTCAGAGGGCCCGCAGTATCTGGCACGATCACGGTTACCCTCAGGAAGTTGAACAGGTTGAACGCCGTGGCCAGCGCGGCAAGTACTAGCTCTCTCCGGCTCTTGTCGAACTTCAAGTCCCAGAAGAACACATGCAAGTTTGCATTTCGCTCTGGGACGATGTCCGTTAAGAAAATCAACCCGAGGTCTCCTGCTTCCACGAACCAACTATCTTTCTTCGCTGTCATCTGTTCGAGGAATAACAGCGGGTGAGGTTTCGGCACATTGAGCTGTGCGTACAAGCCGACAAGGTGCTCCACCTGTTCGAGGGACACAATCTTCAGCTTCCGAAGATCGGAGATGGTCAATTCGGCTGAGGCTTGCTCAGGACGAAAATCGTCACCGACTCGTCCGCCGCCGTGGCCTTCAAATACAGGTTCGTTGTTGTCCATGTTGTGCCGCCTCTGTAAACATACCCGGCTGATGGGGGTTTCATGATGATGAAGCCGGGAGGAACTACTCCCAGACTGTGTGTGATTGTGCTTTCAGCGTCTGGCGTCGCGTGAGTTGTATACGTGACCCACTTTCCGGAAATGTTGTCCGCAGACGTTCCGTCGCCGAAGGTCAAATTCCCGTTGATAGCTTTCTCGATCTCCCGAAGGGACTTAAACAGAGACCTGAGAAGCGCAGCGACCCATTGGAGGTTTTTCTCGACCGTCGTCGGCACTGCACCGATGTTGTCGAAAGTCGGAATCCTCACACGCTCACCTTCGACCCGGGAGTTTCAAAGACCGGAATGATCTCCACAATCTGAAAGTCTTCCGTCGTCGTGTTGTTCTCGAACTTGACTCGAATCTGGTCTCCCGTGACCTGCCTATAAACGGAAGCCATAGCGTACCCGCTTGTGCCCGCCAAGAGAGTCATATTGTCTGGCCCGATCCAACTGGCACCACCATTTACGCTATACCAGAACGCGAGCGTCGCTGCAGCACCTGTTTCCTTATACCGGACATGCACTGCCTTAAGGATGATCTTTTCGTCGTACTTGCCCTGAATGTCTTTCGCCGTAAAGTCCTTCGAAGCCCACCGGCACGGGATAGCGACACCGTTGTCCGAGAGATACGCCTTCGACCACTTGTAGACCTTCCCATCCGTATGACCCGTAACAAGAGCTGGATAGTCAGCCTGAGCAGCCAGAGAGTCAATCTCGTACGTCTGCGAGTCGATCGTCTGGTCGATGGAGTCAATTGTCACTCCGGTATCGAGCCGATGGACAGTCGAACAGCATGGACCAGAGACGCTCCACGGGTACCAGATCTCACGCGCCCAGTTATGCACCCAAACGCGGTCAGGAGTGAGGGAAGAGCCTGTGCAGAGGAAGAGAAGATACTCCTGGGTGTCGAAGGTGATTTCCCCGAACATCATGTGGATCTTTGCGATGTTCAGGACAGGGAAGATGGACTCACGCACCTGCCAACCGAGACTTTGGATCTGCGCTCCGTTGAACATGTAGACGTCATCATTCCCCATGAAGTAGTGGAGTTCGTTTCGACCTTTCAGTGTGTAGGGGGCATACAGCCCTATGTCCGTTACTTGAATCTGATACCGGGCAGGAGCCTCCGCAAGCTCTGTTCGGGTGCCCATGTAGATCGCCTTTTCGGCGTAGACGGCAAGCTGCGAAGAGAGCTTTTTCAACCCCCGAAGGTGAAAGGGAGTTTCCACCATGTCGGTGAAGCCGCTGCCGAGCCCTGTCCAGTCGGTGTGATCGCTGGCAACAGGACGGCGCACGCGGAAGGGCTGGGAGGTTGTTTCGAATGTACGGCCGAGGAAGATTCTGTCAGCCCACCGCGAAAGGTAATACGCAGGCGGGCAGCTCGCATTCAGGATGGCGTAGCCGGCTCCAAAGACGGCCTTCATCACTTGGTCCACGCCCTGAGAAAAGACGACTGAATTCTGTGAGGTTTCGAAGTTGAACAGCTTCTCGCTCGAACCGGTAAGAGCCGCTCCCGTTACAGCACCCCAGCCTCCGGCGAGCGTTGTAAGGACTGCCAGGCCGGTAGGATGAGCAGCGTACAGGTACGTGTTGTTCTCTGCATCCTGAGTGCTATACAGCCCCATCACCCGGGTGCCGATTGCAGCCATGCCTGCAGGAAAGCCCGAATACCCAGGGCGCTTCGTTAGTAGGCTTGCCCGGACTACGCAGTTCATCATGTCAGGCGAACCGCCCAACGGCACTTCTTGTCCTGGAACAAAGCTCCACATCCCATGAACAGGGTTCATGGGAATGGCGATATCATCTCCCCAGTCTTCGATTCCGATGCTGCGTTTGGCTCTCATGCGATCTGCGTGACTCGAACGCTGTCCACACGAATGCTGAAGGTTGCAGAGGAAAGATCCGGCGTCACTGTCACCAGGAGGGTCTGATTCGCGGTACTGTCGACTGCAAGCCCCCGCTTAAAGCCTACTCGTGTTGTTTCTACTGCTGTCAGAGCACCGCCAGCGGCATCGTCATCCTTACCGACGTGACTCACGACTTCCGCGGTTTGCGCGTTCGTAGCGCCTTGTGCGTAGAGCAGGAACCGAAGCACCCAAGCGCAGCGATTGGCGCCGTCCGCGATAGACCCAAGAATACCAGTGAAGACTGTCGTTCCGCCGTATTTGATCGTCACAACCGGGTTACGAGTACCACCACTCCCCGTGTTCTCGATGTTCCCGACGAGCGTTAGTTCAATCCCCCTATTCGTGGAAAGCGTTCCGGCTGGCACGGTTCCAGTGAACACCGTCGTCTCAACAGCAGTGCTGACGACTTCAGTATCTGCTGTCTTCACCAGGATGGTCTTAACGACAGGAAGGTCTGCGAAATACGTCGAGCTGATCGACGTGATCTTCCCAGCGGCCGTGATCAGAGCGACACCGGAAACTGTTACTGCTCCGTCCTTCCCGACCTTGAACTTCGAGACGCCCCCGACCAAAAGATTAAACAGGAGCGAAGCAGCGTTGGAAGCTGTGTCAGTGATTGCTACCTCAACGGCGGTCGGCGTTCCGGTAGTATTCCACGTGCCAGCAATCGACATCCAGCTTTGAGCGTTCGAGCCCGTAAGCGAACCACCGGAAGCTGCCAGGAGGGCCTTATTCGCGATTACACCAGCCCCCGCAATCGTGATGTTGATGTGCTTACCGTCGTTGGTGGTGTCATCATTCCAATAGTGCTCGAGCTCCATCCGTTCCCGGATGTCCAGCAGCTTGGCGCGGATCGTATTATCCAACGACGAAACCAAATCCGTCCCAGCAGGCGATGTCTCGTTCCACGCATTCGTTGCTGCCATGTTAGTCCTTCACTCGAAAAAGTTCCTGCAACGCCGCAATGCGTGCAAGCAACAAGGCGATCAGCGCAAGAAGATTCCGTTCGCCGTCCGGGCGCAACGCAGAGCTCGCTTCTGGATCCGACGGCGGCACAAACTCCGGCAACGCTGTTTCCACCGGAGCCAGAAGCTCCGGAGGAGCAGTGGGGCGGACCAACACGGGAATTCGCACCTCTACGGTTTTTACGACCTCAACGACGGTCGGCGTCAGAACAGGAGGCTTCTTCCCGCAAGCTGTGATGGCTAGTGCCAAGGCGAAAAGCATTACGCACCGCACGGCACACCTCCGACTAGGTCTTTCAAGCACTTGTTCAATGACGCGTGCCCCGGAGGGATTTTCGATGTGGGCGCTCTCAACGCTTCAGCCTCCGCAAGTCCTTTCGCATGAGCGCGAATCGCTGCAAGCGAGCTGTTCGCCTTGATCGCTTCGGCGGCCAAGCGCCAACCTTCAATCGCAGCGTCCTGCTTACTCAGTGCTAGTTCGACGCCCAAACGGTTCGACGTTTCCTGCTTCCAGCCACGTTCGGCGACAAGTTTGAAGTTCGTCTCCGAAGCCAACGCTGCTTCCAGCTGCATCTTCTCGGATGCATGTCGGTGCTCTGCACGGGTTAGGCGGACTTGCATTACAGCAAAAACGGCAAGTACGACGAGCCCCGCTTTCACACCCGGGAAGGAAAGGAACTTCCAGAACAAAAGCATCATTCTTCCTGCCCCATGGCAATCTGCCTTTTCTTGAAGTACGAGTATGCCATCGTAATGAGAGCGGCAACGGTGGCTCCCAAAGCCAGCACGGAGACCTGGATGAGATACTGCTTGACGTGGGTGAACAGCTCCTGATACTTAGAGGCGCTGACCAGCCACCCAAGGACGTTCATACCCGCAATGCCACACCAGCACTTGAGGTAGACGTACAGGAGCTTTTCGCCGTAGAACAGGATTGGACGGATCGCGACTGTCCTGAAGTTCGGTCCTGGCAGCTCATGCCCAACCACGCCGACATTCCCCGGGAGCATGCCGGGAAGCATAGCGACTTTCGTAACGATCTCGGGTGTGTCTGCCATTACCTAAGCCTCGGGCGGAAGCCCGCACGTTCTGTTGAGTGACGGACCTTCCGTTTCGGGAGGGACCACTGAGCTGTGTAGTTGTCGATTTCGACGGAGAGTACGTGCGCTTCTTTGAAGTCGCGGACAGTAGACAGACCGAGCTCCGCGGCTTTCATGATGATGATCGGATCGAACGCCCTGTCGAAGATCGACGATTCACCGGAGGCGATTTCCACGAGTGTTTTGAGATACCAGATCTTGCATGCTGTATCCGCCGAAGGCTTACGGTCGATGTACAGCACGCCCTCCCACCAGAACCACTTCGTGGGATTCCCCGTCATTTTAGAACCTTCTTCGATGACGTACTTGTCCCCCATCACGAGGTTCTTGTTGTTCGTTGTGTCCTTCACCAGCACAGGCACCCAGACATCCGTAGCGACAGGCGTCAGCACGTCCGTAGCTGCCGTGATTGTTCCCGTAGTCGTCTCTTCATTCTGGGGATGTTCGAAAGTTAGGGCTGTCCAGCGGTACGCATCATCAATCAGATGCGCACGGATGGTCGAGGTTATATCAGTGCGATTCGCGATCCGCAGTAACACCTCTGCGTCGATGTCCGCAAGGACTCGCCTACTCATTCTCCACCATCACCGGAAGTGTGTCCGGGCTTTCTTCTGTTCGCTGTGGATAGCCGTCCGCAAGCGCGTGTCGGCTTGGCGCATCAACGCACCGAATCGTGCAGCGAATGTGGCCACGCTGAACAATCACTTTCGAGCGGGGATACTGCCCTGCGCATATCTCACAGAGGTACCACTCTTCACCCTTCCGATTGTTTGTCATACGCTCCATGCGATGTGTCATCGGGGGTGCAGTCTTCTTTCGATGCGGTTGACTTTTCCTTCGTCGTGGTACATGTCTCGCTTAAGGTGTTTAACGTCCCCAACAATGCCGCCAGGAATTTCAATTGTCCCGAAAAGGATGATGTCGATCTTCTGATCGCGCAGGGCTGCTACTTTCGTGTTGGTGACGTTCAAGCGCCATGCTGCTACGATGATGGAACCGACAGCGATCAAGTTGCCGAGGTCAACGCTCCAATTGAACTCTACCATGACTACCCTCGCGACCTATCACGTTGTCTCTGGAATGGCCCACCACCGTCAGCTGTTCCTGCTTCGGGTTCCGGCCGAAGAGTAAGAGGAAGTTGTGCCTCCATATCAGCCATGCTTCCCTGCATTTCCCATGGGGCATAACCGTTCGGATTCGGCCAGTCCGTCTGATGGAAGGGAAGAGTGCCGACGACGTTTCGGAGTAGGAAACTGCGAAACTCGAAACTCGAATCGACGTAGGGACGATGAGCAGGCATTTCCCACGTCGTGTCTGCAACGTCAGTCGCCCGGTATGGAACAGTCTGGAGGGCGATAGATCCCTGAATCCAGGTGAGATCGTCAGATGAAAACTTCTCAGTGACGATCAGTGTTAACTGCTGCATACCGGGCTCCCTTTGCTAGATCGTTTCGAAGATGATGTGCGAGCCCATCAGCCCCGGAGTGCCAGCCGCGCCGTGCGACAAGGATATCTCTCCGAAGGA
>Ga0137436_1000532_pt1 | contig 11039 bp, 13 predicted proteins | sample EasRivERMGT119_2_FD_102328 | JGI IMG/M metagenome (GOLD analysis project Ga0137436, IMG submission 102328) | Soil microbial communities from meander-bound floodplain in the East River, Colorado, USA - East River MetaG ERMGT119_2 | ecosystem: Environmental > Terrestrial > Soil > Floodplain ...
GTTTCCGACGGTCCGCGCGCTGGCCGCGGCGTCGGAGGACGAAGTCCTCCGTCTATGGAGCGGGCTGGGCTACTACGCCAGGGGGAGGAACTTGCATGCCGCCGCCAAGCTGATCGCGCAGTCCGGATTCCCGAAGACCTCGCACGAGATCGCCGAGCTGCCCGGCGTCGGCCGCTCCACCGCCGCCGCCATCGCCGCCTTCGCCTTCGGCGAGCGCGCCGCGATCCTCGACGGCAACGTCAAGCGCGTGCTCGCCCGCCACGCCGGCATCGCCGGCTTCCCCGGCGACAGGAAGGTGGAGGCGAAGCTGTGGCAGCTCGCCGAGAGCCTGCTGCCGCAGAAGAGCATCCAGACCTACACGCAGGCCCTGATGGACCTTGGCGCCACGCTCTGCACCAGGAGCCAGCCGCGCTGCGACGCCTGTCCGCTCGGCAGGACCTGCGTTGCGCGCAAGAAGGGCCTCACCGGCAAGCTTCCCGCGCCTCGCCCGAAGAAGGCCATTCCCTCAAGGAGCACCACCTGGCTGGTGCTGCGCCACGCGGGACAGATTCTCCTCGAGCGTCGCCCGAGCCCTGGGATCTGGGGTGGCCTGTGGTCCTTCCCAGAGGCAACGGGAAGCAACATCGCCAAGAACTGCCGCGATCTGGGTTATGAAGTCAGCGCGATGCGGGATCTGGATGCCATCGAGCACGGATTCACGCACTACCGCCTCACGATTCAGCCAGTGCTTTGCGACCTCAAGAAGATGCCCCTGCATGCCGAGTCGCCGGGACGTCTGTGGATCGATATCGCGGAAGCCGGCGCCGCCGCGACGCCCGCGCCGGTGAAGAAGCTGCTGCAGACATTCGCCAGGTGACCGCCAAGACGTTGTTTTGCCTGCCTGAGTCGCGCAATCGGCCTATGATGGATAGGCGGCATGTTGCCGCGAGCCGAAAGGCCCGACTGACCAACCTCAATCCGCTCAAGTACTGCTTCCACGGCCAGCATTCGCAGCCGCGCATCACCTTCCGCACCATGCCCGGCAAGACCCGCCGGCAGGTCTGCGCCGAGTGCTACGCCAAGATCAAGGCCGACCGGCTGAAGAAGAAGAACGCCGCCAAGCTTCCCTAGCGTCCCAGCAGCGCGTTCAGTCTTTCCAGCCGGGCACGGGCATCCGACAGTTCCAGCAGCTCCTGCTTGGCGGAGAGCGGCAGCGGCAGCAGCTCGACCAGGCGGGAGCCGACCCAGGATGCGGAGTCGACGCGGTGCGGCGGCTCGAGGAGCTCGGGCTGCTCGCCGATGACGCGCTGCAGGATCTTCACGCAGCGCGCGCAGTGCTCGGGGATCGGGCAGTCCTGGTCGGCTTCGAGGAGCTCGATATCGCCGCGGGCGAGACCGCTCTTCTCGACGCGGTGTGCCTTGATACGGAAGCGCTGTGCGCCGACCGCGACAACCTGCAGCACGCCCAGCTGCGGCATGTCCCAGCCCGTTATCCGGGCGAGTGTGCCGATGTCGGCGGGAACCGCCGGCTCGCCGACTTCCCTGCCTTCGGTGATCAGGCACACGCCGAACGGCGAGCCGTCCTTCAGGCACACCTTGGCCATGTCCATGTAGCGCTGCTCGAAGATGCGCAGCGGCAGCCGGCCGCCGGGGAACAGAACGGTATTGAGCGGGAAGAGCGGAACCGAGTCAGTCAAATGAGGATCAGCTGCGCTTCATTCCGGCGCCGCACGCGCGAGGCCGCGATGGCGCACGAGGACGTTCCATTCGCCGCGGAACCCTTCGGCGAGCCTCTCGACCAGGTAGACCGAGCGGTGCCGGCCGCCGGTGCAGCCGATCGCGACGGTAACGTAGCTGCGGTTCTCGCGCACGATCTCCGGCAGCCAGCGCGCGAGCAGCGCGCGCACGTCCTCCAGCCAGCGGCCGACCGCCGGGTCGGCGCGCAGGTAGTCGGCCACCGCCGCGTCGCGCCCGGTAAACGGCCGCAGCTGCGCCTCGTAGTGCGGGTTGGGCAGCATGCGCGCATCCAGCACCCAGTCGGCGTCGAGCGGGATGCCGTCGCGGTAGGCGAAGGACTCGAACAGCAGCGTCAGCGCGCCCGCGCCGATGCCGAGCAGGTCGCGGATCCAGTTCTGCAGCACGCGCGGCAGGAGCTCGCTGGTGTCGATGCGGTGGCCGAGCGGCGCCACGCCGGCGAGCAGCGCGCGCTCCTGCTCGATCGCCTCCTGCAGCGCGGCGCCGGAGCTGGCGAGCGGGTGGCGGCGGCGCGTCTCCGAGAAGCGCCGCAGCAGCGCCGCGGTGGTCGCCTCGAGGTACAGCACGCGCACGTCGACGCCGCGGCCGCGCAGGCGGGCGATGTGCTCCGGCAGCGCCGCCAGGGCGGCGCTGCGCGCGTCGACGCTGACCGCGACGCGCTCGTGCCCGGCTTCGGCGAGGTAGCCGAGCACCTGGTCGAGCGAGCCGGCCGGCAGGTTGTCGACGCAGTAGAAGCCGCCGTCCTCGAGCACGTGCAAGGCGATGCTCTTGCCCGAGCCCGACAGGCCGCTGACCAGGATCAGCTGCTGCACTACTCTTTTTCTTGCTGCATTTTCTGCTGCTGGCGCGCGAGGAACTCCTGCGTCGAGTCGATGCCGCGCAGCTTGAGGATCTCGTTGCGCACCGCGGCCTCGACCAGCACCGCCAGGTTGCGCCCGGCGGCCACCGGGATGATGACCTTGCGGATGGTGACACCGAGGATCTCCTCGGACAGCTCCGAAAGCGGCAGCCGCTCGGCCGGATCCTTGCCGCCGGGCAGCGGTCTTGCCAGGTGGCTGATCAGCCGCAATTTCATTTTCCGGCGCACCGCGGTCTCGCCGAAGATGGTGCGGATGTTGAGCAGGCCGAGGCCGCGCACCTCGATGAAGTCCTTCAGCATCGGCGGGCAGCGCCCCTCGACGCCGCCGTCGCCGATGCGCGACAGCTCCACTACATCATCGGCCACCAGGCCGTGGCCGCGGCTGATCAGCTCCACGCCGAGCTCGCTCTTGCCGACCCCCGAGTCGCCGGTGATCAGCACGCCCAGGCCGAGGACATCCATGAACACGCCGTGGCGCTCCTCGGTCGCGGCCAGCGCCTTGGCGAGGTAGCGGGCCAGCTTCTCGATCACGCGCGGCGCCGGCAGCGGCGAGGCGAAGAGCGGCGTGTGCGCGCGCGTCGCCGCGTCCACCAGGACCTGCGGCGGCGCGACGCCGTCGGCGACGATCACCGCGGCGGGGCGCGACTCGAACAGGCGCTCGAGAAAGCCGGCGACGATGCCGGCCTCGTAGGCGCCTATGACCTGGACCGCGTTGGGATGGGTGAGGTTGAGGTAGCCGATCAGCGAAGCCGCGACCGCAGCCTCGCGCCGCACCATGGTACCGCCGTCGCGCCCGGCCACCCAGGTGAGCGACAGCGCCTCGCGGTTATCGTCATGCAGCCGCGCGACGTTGACCTGGTGCATCCGGCTGCCATGCGGTGATCAGTCCGTGTAGCGCGGCCGCGTCGGCCGCCTTCAGCATTTCCTCGCGCAGCGGCTTGTCGCTGAACATCTGCGCCAGCTCCGAGAGGATCTGCAGGTGCTTCTCGGTCGCCTTCTCCGGCACCAGCAGAACGAACACCAGGCTCACCGGGTTGCCGTCGGGCGCCTCGAACGGCACCGGCTGCGGCAGGCGGATCATGAAGCCGAGCGCCTCTTTCAGGCCCTTGATGCGGCCGTGCGGGATGGCGACCCCCTGGCCGAGGCCGGTCGAGCCGAGCTTCTCGCGCGCGAACAGGCTGTCGAACACCAGGCTGCGGGCGATGCCGTGCTGATTCTCGAACAAGAGCCCCGCCTGCTCGAACAGGCGCTTCTTGCTCGACACCTGCAGGTCGGTGACGACGTGGTCGGGGGGCAACAGCTTGGCGACGAGGCTCATGCCGTCCTTTGAAAACGCGGCGCGGATTATACGCCGGGGTCTACCTCGGGGCCGGGCCGCTTCGCGTACAGCTTGTCCTTGTAGCGCAGCACCTGGCGGTCGAGCTTGTCGGCCAGCAGGTCGATCGCCGCGTACAGGTCGGCCTCCTCGCTCTCGCAATGCAGGTCCTTGCCGCGCACGTGCAGGGTGACCTCGGCCTTCTGCTTGAGCTTTTCCACCGTCAGGATGACGTGGGCGTCGATGACGTGGTCGAAATGCCGCGTCACGCGCTCCAGCTTGTGCTGCACGTAGCTCTTCAGAGCCGGGGTGACTTCGAGATGATGGCCGCTGACGTTAAGGTTCATGTCCTATCTCCACGGTTCATGGCTACAGGGCCTTTCTCTGGTTGACGGGCGGGATCTGCAGGGACTCGCGGTACTTGGCGATGGTGCGCCGCGCCACCACGATGCCCTGCTCGGAGAGGATCTGCGCGATGCGCGAGTCGGACAGCGGCGCCTTGGCGTCCTCGGCGCCGACCAGCTGCTTGATCAGCGCGCGGATCGCGGTCGAGGAAGCGGCGCCGCCCGCCTCGGTGGCGACGTGGCTGCCGAAGAAATACTTCAGCTCGAAGGTGCCGCGCGGCGTAGCCATGAACTTCTGCGTGGTGACGCGCGAGATGGTGCTCTCGTGCAGGCTGAGCGTGCCGGCAATCTCGCGCAGCACCAGGGGCCGCATCGCGACTTCGCCGTGCTCGAGGAAATGGCGCTGCCGGTCGACGATCGCCTGCGACACGCGCAGGATGGTGTCGAAGCGCTGCTGCACGTTCTTGATCAGCCAGCGCGCCTCCTGCAGCTGCGAGGAGACGCCCGGGCCGGCGGCGCCGCGCGCGCCGGCGGCGATTTCCGCGTACAGCCGGTTGATGCGCAGGCGCGGCATGGCGTCGGGATTGAGGCTCGCCTTCCACACGTTCTTGCTCTTGCGCACCACCACGTCGGGGATCACGTAGCGCGCCTCGACGCGAGCGAACGCCGCGCCGGGGCGCGGGTTGAGCGTCTGGATCAGGCGCTGCGCCGCGCGCAGCGTTTCCTCGTTGGCGCCGGTGACGCTCTTCAGGCGCGTGTAGTCGCGGCTGGCGAGCAGCTCGAGGTGCTTCTCGGCGATCTCCAGCGCGAGCACGTGCGACGGCGCGTCGTCGCCTTCGCACGGCACGCGCAGCTGCAGGCACAGGCACTCGCCGGGCGAGCGCGCGCCGACGCCGGCGGGCTCCAGGTTCTGCAGGTGGCGCAGGGCGATCGCCAGCTCCTCGGCTTCGAGCTGCGCCTCGGCCGGCAGCAGCGCTGCGATCTCCTCCAGCGGCTGCGTCAGGTAGCCGTCTTCATCGAGCGCGTCGACCAGCATCTCGACCAGCGCGCGGTCGCGCTCGGACAGGTTGGTGAGCGAGAGCTGCGAGCGCAGGTGGTCGCGCAGCGTCGGCGTTTCCGCGGTGCCGAAGTTGCGGTCGCCGTCCTCGTCGTCTTCGGAGGCGCCGCGCCAGTTCGACGCGATGTCGGCCGACCAGTCGGTCTCGCTGGGGGTCTGCTCGGCCGGGGTGCTCGACGAGCTCGTGCTCGACTGCGTCGGCGCCGAGGCGGCGGCCTCGCCGCCGCCACCGCCGCCGCTCTCCTCATGGTCCTCGCGCTCGAGCGCCGGATTCTCCATCAGCAGGCGGTCGATCTCCTGGTTGAGCTCGACCGTGGACAGCTGCAACAGCCGAATGGACTGTTGCAGCTGGGGGGTGAGGGTGAGGTGCTGTGAGAGGCGGAATTGAAGCGAGGGCTTCATCTAAAACCTAGGAACGGCATGCGGCCGAAGACTACATCCGGAAATTCTCACCCAGATATACTCGGCGAACGCTGTCATTATAGACAATCTCCTCGGGATGGCCCGAAGCGAGCACGGCCCCCTCGTTGATAATGTACGCGCGATCGCAGATGCCGAGTGTTTCGCGCACGTTATGGTCTGTTATGAGTACCCCGATGCCGCGCTCCTTGAGGAACCTAATGATCCTCTGAATGTCGAGGACCGCGATCGGGTCGACCCCGGCGAAAGGCTCGTCGAGCAGGATGAACGCCGGCTTGGTGCCGAGCGCGCGCGCGATCTCCAGCCGCCGCCGCTCGCCTCCCGACAGCGAGATCGCGGCGTGCTTGCGCAGGTGCGCGATGTTGAGGTCCTTCAGCAGCTGGCCGAGGCGCTCCTCGATCTCGCCCGGCTGCAGCCCCTGCAGCTCGAGGATCGCCTGCACGTTCTCCTCGACGGTCAGGCGGCGGAACACCGAGTTCTCCTGCGGCAGGTAGGAAATGCCCAGGCGCGCGCGGCGGTGGATCGGCAGGTGGGTCAGGTCCATGCTGTCGATGTGGATCGCGCCGGCGTCGGCCGGCACCAGGCCGACGATCATGTAGAAGCAGGTGGTCTTGCCGGCGCCGTTGGGGCCGAGCAGCCCGACCACCTCGCCGCTGGACACCTCGAGCGACACGTCCTGCACCACGGTGCGCGACTTGTAGCGCTTGCGCAGGCTCGACGCACGCAGCTGCTTCATGCCGCTCTCATTTCTTCGCTTCGGCCGGCGCCTTGGGTCGGATGATCGCCTTCACCCGCCCGCCCTCGTCGCTCTTCACCGAGAAGAATTCCGAGCGCTGGTCGACCATGATGTGGTTGCCCGCCACCTCGTCGCCGCCGCGGTTGACGCGCGCCTTCTCGAACAGCTCCACCTTGCCGGCGCGGTCGTCGATCTCGACGCGCAGCGCCTCGCCGTCCATCCACTCGCCCTCCTTCTCCGGCGGCTTGGGATCCAGGCGCTGGCGGAAGCGCACCGGCTTGCCGGTGGCGGTGGCGTACTGGTAGCCCTCGGCGTCCTGGCGCACGACGATGCGGTCGGCCTGCACGCGCATGGTGCCCTTGCTCAGCACCACGTTGCCCTCGAAGATGTTCAGGCGCCGCACGTCGTCCGCGCTCATGCGGTTGGCCTCGACCTCGGTCGGCTTGTCGCGGTCGGCTTTCTCGGCCTGCGCCGCGAAAGCGGCCAGCGAGAGCACGAAGGGCAGCCACTTCATTGCAGCAGCTTGGGCGCGAAGCGGCCGCGCACGTCGGACTTCAGCGTGAAGTGGCCGGTCTCGTTGTTGTATTCCATGCCGCGGCCGGTCAGCGAGCGGTTCTCCTCGACGATCTTCACCTCGCGATCGGTGCGCACCAGCGAGCGATCGCGCACCACGTGCAGGTAGTCGGTGGTGAGGCGCGCCGCGCCGTGCCCCGCGCCGGCCTCGCGCTCGAGGATCACGTTCTCGTACAGGTAGATGTCCTCGCCGGCGCGCTCGAGCTTGCCGCGGTCGGCGCGCACCGTGACGCGCGGCTCGTCGCGCTTGGTCTGCACCACGCGCGGCGCCTCGAGCTCGGTGGAGTCGTCGTCGGGGTAGTGCAACATGCGCGCGGCCGACAGCTTGGTCTCCGGCGCGCCCTCGCGGTCGTAGGTGGTGGTGGTGAAGTTGGTCACCAGGTAATCGGGGTCGTGCCGCCGCAGCGCGGGATGCGTGTCCTCCTCGTTGACCGTGCGGTCGAGGTAGAAGGTGAGCGCGGCGAGCGCCAGCATCAGGCCGAGCGGGAAGAGTCGGGTGGTCGGCAGCCTCACGCAGCGCGCACCAGCAGGTCGCACAGCTCCCGCACCGCGCCGCGGCCGGCGGGTGCCTCGGTCACGTAGTGCACGCGGGCGCGCACCGCTTCCGGCGCCTCGCGCGGCGCGCAGGCGAAGCCGCACTGCTCCAGCACCGGCAGGTCGACCAGCTCGTCACCCATGAACCCCGTGGCTGCGGGCTTCAGATTTTCGCTCTTCACGAGTTTTCGAAACACCGCCAGCTTGTCGTCCACGCCTTGAAACACCTTCCTGATGCCGAGCTCGCGGGCGCGTATCGCGACGGCCTTCGAACGGCGACCCGACAGCAGCGCTATCGCGACACCGGCGGCGGCGAGCAGCTTGATGCCGTGCCCGTCGTGCGCGCTGAAGGCCTTCAGCTCCTCGCCGCGGGGCCCGTACCACAGCGTGCCGTCGGTCAGCACGCCGTCGACGTCGAAAATCATCAGGCGGACGTCCCTGGCTCTGAGCAGGACCTCGTTCGAGACCTCTATCAAATCACCTTGGCGCGGAAGAGGTCGTGCATGTTGAGCGCGCCGACCAGCTCGCCGCGCTCGTCGACCACCAGAAGCTGGTTGACCTTATGCTGCTCCATCAGCTGTACCGCCTCGACCGCGAGCGCCTCGGGCCGGATGGTGCGCGGGCCCGGCGTCATCACGTCGGCGACACGCGCGGCGGCGTAGTCGGCGCCCTTCTCGAGCGCCCGGCGCAAGTCGCCGTCGGTGAAGATGCCGCTGATCTTGCCCTTGGCGTCGCGCACCGCGGTCATGCCGATGCGACCGCGCGTCATCTCGCGCAGCGCTTCCTTGAGCGGCGCGCTGCCGGACACCAGCGGCAGGCCTTCGCCCTTGCGCATCACATCCGCGACGTGCAGCAGCGCCTGGCGCGGCAGCCGGCCGCGCGGGTGGCTGCGCGCGAAGTCGTCCTTCGAGAAGCCGCGCGCGTCGAGCAGCGCCACGGCGAGCGCGTCGCCGAGCGCCAGCGCGGCGGTGGTGCTCGCGGTCGGCGCCAGGTTGAGCGGGCAGGCCTCCTGCGCCACCGCGGCGTCGAGGTGCACGTCGGCCTCGCGCGCGAGCGCCGAGTCCTCCTTGCCGGTGATCGCGATCAGCTTGGCGCCGCGCCGCTTGACCAGCGGCACGATGTCGAGCAGCTCCTCGCTCGCCCCGGAGTAGGAGATGGCGATGAACACGTCGCCGGCCTCGACCATGCCGAGGTCGCCGTGGCTCGCCTCGGCGGGGTGGACGAAGTAGGCCGGCGTGCCGGTGCTCGCCATGGTGGAGGCGATCTTGCGCGCGATGTGGCCGGACTTGCCCATGCCGCTCACCACCACCCGGCCGCTGCGTCCGTGGATCAGCTCGACCGCGGCGAGGAAGCGCTCGTCGACGCGATCGATCAGCGCGCGCACCGCGTCGGCTTCGATCTGCAGGACCCGCCGCGCCAGGTCGAGCGACCCGGCGGTGCCGCTGCGCGGTTTGCGGGGTGCGGCTGCCTTTATCATTGGCGCCGAGTATAGCCCATGGACTATTCGGCCGATTCCCTGCCCTCGGTGCTGATTCTGCTCGCCAGCGGCGTCGCAGCGGTGGTGCTTTGCCGCACCCTGCGCCTGCCGGCGATGGTCGGTTATCTGGCGACCGGGCTGGTGCTCGGCCCGCACGCGCTAGGCCTCGCTACCGACCGCGCGGCGATCCACACGCTGGCGGAATTCGGCGTCGTGTTCCTGATGTTCTCGATCGGCCTGGAGTTCAGCCTGCCGAGGCTGATCGCCATGCGCCGCGTGGTGTTCGGCTTCGGGCTCGCGCAGGTGCTGGCCACCGGCGCCCTGGTGGTCGCGGCCTCGCTCGCCGCCGGCGGCTCGTGGCAGGCCGGCGTCGCCCTGGGCGGCATCGCCGCGATGTCCTCCACCGCGATCGTGTCGAAGCTGCTCGCCGAGCGCGGCGAGCTCGACAGCCCGCACGGCCGCGAGGTGATGGGCGTGCTGCTGCTGCAGGACCTCGCGGTGGTGCCGCTGCTGGTGGTGATCCCGGCCCTCGGCCAGCCGGCCGACGCGCTGGGCGTCGCGGTCGCGGCGGCGCTCGGCAAGGCGGCGCTCGCGCTGCTCGCGGTGGTGACCGTCGGCCCGCGCGTGATGCGCGCCTGGCTCGGCGTGGTGGCGCGGCGCCGCACGCACGAGCTGTTCGTGCTCAACGTGCTGCTGATCACGCTGCTGCTCGCCTTCCTCACCGGCGCCGCGGGGCTATCGATGGTGCTCGGCGCATTCCTCGCCGGCATGCTGATCTCGGAGACCGAGTACCGCTTCCAGGTCGAGGAGGACATCAAGCCGTTCCGCGACGTGCTGCTCGGCCTGTTCTTCGTCACCGTCGGCATGCTGCTCGACCTCGGCCTGGTGTTCGAGCGCTTCAGGGTCGTCATGCTGCTGTTCGCGCTGCTGGTGGCTGGCAAGTTCGCATTGATCGCCGGCCTGTCCCGCCTGTTCGGCAGCGCGCCCGGCACCGCGTTGCGCGTCGGCCTCGCGCTAGCGCAGGGCGGCGAGTTCGGCTTCGTCCTGCTGCCGCTCGCGGTCGGCGTGGTGGCGCCCACCATCCTGCAGCCGCTGCTCGCGGCGATGATCCTGTCGATGCTGGCGACGCCGTTCCTGATCGGCGCATCCGACCGCATCGTCATGCGCTTCACGCGCTCGGAATGGATGCTGCGCTCCCTCGAGCTGCACCGCATCGCGCAGCGCTCGATCGAGGTCGAGAAGCACGTCATCATCCTCGGCTACGGGCGCAACGGGCAGCGCATGGCGCGGCTGCTCGATGCCGAAGGCGTGCGCTACGTCGCGCTCGACCTCGACCCGGAGCGCGTGCGCGAGGCGGCGGCGGCCGGCGACACCGTGGTGTTCGCCGACAGCGCGCGCCGCGAGGCGCTGATCGCCGCCGGCATCATGCGCGCCTCCGCGGTGGCGCTGACCTTCGCCGACGCCGCCGCCGCGGTGCGCGTGCTCACCCACATTCACGCGCTCAACCCTTCGCTGCCGGTGGTAGTGCGCGCGCGCGACGAAAGCGACATCGAGCGGCTGACCGCCGCCGGCGCCACCGAAGTGGTGCCCGAAGCGTTCGAGTCGGGGGTGATGCTCGCCTCGCACACGATGGTGCTCGCCGGCGTGCCGCTCTCGCGCGTCATGCGTCGCGTCGCGCAGGTGCGCGACGCGCAGTACGACCTGCTGCGCGGCCTGTTCCAGGGCCGCGGCGAAGAATCGGCAGCCGATACGCGCACGCTGCTGCACGCGGTCACGCTGGACGCACGCTCGCACGGCATAGGCCGGCCGCTCGCCGCGCTGGGGCTCGAGGTGCTCGGCGTGCAGGTGCGCGCCGTGCGCCGCCTCGGCGAGAAGCGGAAGCTCGACGCGGGCGAGGCGGGCGCGCTGCGCGAGGGCGACGTGGTGGTGCTGCTCGGCGCGCCGGAGCGCATCGACGCGGCCGAGAAGGTTCTGCTGAGAGGCCCCTAAA
>Ga0137436_1000533_pt1 | contig 11034 bp, 10 predicted proteins | sample EasRivERMGT119_2_FD_102328 | JGI IMG/M metagenome (GOLD analysis project Ga0137436, IMG submission 102328) | Soil microbial communities from meander-bound floodplain in the East River, Colorado, USA - East River MetaG ERMGT119_2 | ecosystem: Environmental > Terrestrial > Soil > Floodplain ...
ATCCGCATCCCCTACTACGGCGTGCCCAACCAGTTCATCGAGAGCCGCGGCGTGTCGCACGGCGTGAAGCTGAAGCACTGGCGCGCGGTGGGCCACGTCTTCAACGTGTACGCCATCGAGAGCATGGTCGACCGCATGGCGGCGGACCAGGGCATGGACCCGATCGCCTTCCGCTTCGAGAAGATGGCGGCCACGCCCAAGGCGCAGAAGGTGTTCGAGGCGCTCGCAGAGATGTGCGACTACCGGGCAAAGCGCCCGGAGGGGCGCGCGCTGGGCGTCTCGATCACCGAGCGCTCGGGCTCTCTCGGCGCCGGGGCGGTCGAGATCTCGCTCGAGCGCGCGAGCGGCGCGATCCGCGTGCACAAGGTCTGGGTCGCGGTCGACGGCGGCCTGATCGTGCAGCCGGAGCAGGCGAAGCACAACGTCGAGAGCGCGATCATCTACGGGCTGTCGAGCGTGCTGCACGAGCGCGTCACCATCAAGGCCGGCAAGGTCGAGCAGTCCAACTTCCACGACTACCGCCTGATGCGCATGTCCGACGTGCCCGAGGAGATGCACGTCAGGTTCGTCGACGTGGACACGCGGCCGACCGGCCTGGGCGAGATCGGCAACCCGTTCATCGCGCCGGCGATCGCCAACGCGCTCTACCGCCTGACCGGCAAGCGCCTGGACCACATGCCGTTCACGCCCGAGCGCGTCCTGGCGACGCTGAAGGCCTAGCCGCCTACTCCATCAGCCCGGCGTAGAGCGGCGAGGTGAGGTAGCGCTCGCCGAACGAGGGCATCACGGCGACGATCAGCTTGCCGGCGTTCTCCTTGCGAGCGCCGACCTGCAGCGCCGCCCACATCGCGGCGCCCGAGGAGATGCCGACGAACAGGCCCTCCTCCTTCGCCAGGCGGCGTGCCGTGTCGAGCGCGGCGTCGTTCGGCACGCGCACGATCTCGTCGTAGATCTCGCGGTTCAGGATGTCGGGGATGAAGCCCGTGCCGATGCCCTGGATCACGTGCGGACCCTTGGGCGAGCCGGAGAGCACCGCCGAGGCGTCGGGCTCGACCGCCACGCACTTGAAGCCGGGCTTGCGCTTCTTGATCACCTCGCCGACGCCGGTGATGGTGCCGCCGGTGCCGATGCCCGAGATCAGGATGTCGGCCTTGCCGTCGGTGTCGCGCCAGATCTCCTCCGCGGTGTTGCGGCGGTGGGTGTCCGGGTTGGCGGGATTGCGGAACTGGTCGGGCATGAAGTACTTCGCCCGATCCGAGGCGGCCATCGCCTCGGCGCGCGTCACCGCGCCCATGGCGCCTTCCGCGGCCGGCGTCAGGACCAGCTCGGCGCCGTAGGCGCGAATCACCGCGCGGCGCTCCTTGCTCATCTGCTCGGGCATGAACAGCATGCACTTGTAGCCCTTGACCGCGCAGACCCAGGCCAGCGCGATGCCGGTGTTGCCGCTGGTCGGCTCGACCACGATCATGCCGGGCTTGAGCTTGCCGTCGCGCTCGGCGGCCTCGATCATGGACACGCCGATGCGATCCTTGACGTTGGCGGCCGGACTGTAGAACTCCAGCTTGGCGACGATCTGCGCGCCAATGCCCTTTGCCAGGCGGTTGATGCGCACCAGGGGCGTGTTGCCCACCAGGTCGATGACGGAATTCGCGATTTTCATGCGCGATCCTCGCACGCTTTGCTGCTCAGCGGAGTCGGATAACAGTCTCAAGATATTCTCCCGGTACGCTCATGCCGCCGTCGGCGGCGGTGTTATAGCGCTGGGCCAGCGCGAGCAGGTCCCCGGCCAGCATTTCCTGCTGGACGGCGTCGAGCGCGGCGAACGCCTTGTTGATCGGCCCGTAGTAGGTGCGGAACGTGTCGAGCCAGTGCTTCGGCGAGCGGTAGCGGAAGACGAATTTGCGGGCCGGCGCCTCGAGCGCGGCGATGCGATCGCCGAACAGCTCCCGCAGCCGCGCCTCGGTGCCCCACTGCGACGGCGGCTTCACTCCCGCGGCCGGCGGCAGGTAGCGGCCGAGAATCTTGAACAGCTCGCCGATGAAGCTGGCCGGGGTCCAGCTGGCCAGTCCGATCTTGCCGCCGGGCCGGCACACGCGCGCCAGCTCGGCGGCGGCCTTCTCCTGGTTGGGCGTGAACATCACGCCGAAGGTGGAGACCACCACGTCGAAGGAAGCGTCGGCGAACTGCAGGTTTTCTGCGTCCGCCTGCTCGAACTGCACCGCCAGGCCCTCGGCGCTGGCGCGCGCCCGCGCGCGCTCGAGGAGCGCGCCGACATAGTCGGTGGACACCACGTCGCACCAGCGCCGCGCCGCGGCCAGCGTGGCGTTGCCGTTGCCCGCGGCGACGTCCAGAACGCGCTGGCCGGCGCGCAGGTCGAGCGCCTCGCACAGCGACTCGCCCACGATCTGCAGCGTAGTGCCGATCACCGCGTAGTCGCCCGCGGCCCAGGCAATCTGCTGCTTTGCTTTTATCGGGGCAAAGTCGATCGCCCCCTGTATTGCGACAGCGCTCATTGCATCTCCTTATTGGTTGCGCGGATCGTCGGACGGGTTGATGTAGGTGACGCCCCAGGGGCCGGTGCCGTGCAGCTGCACCATCACCTCGCCTTCGGTCCACGCGAAGTGCGGCGTTCCGGGCTGCATGATCATGATGTCGCCGGTGCGCACCGGGTGCAGCGCGCCGCGCTCGAGCTTGCCGCCCATGCCCATGTGGAAGGTGCCGGAGAGCACCGTGACGCGCTCGACAGCCGGGTGCGTGTGCGGCGGGATGGTGTAGTTGGCGGGGAACTTGAGGCGCACCGTGAACGGCACGGCCTGGTTCATGGGACCTTCGATCACCGCGATCTGCGCGCCTTTCGGCAGCGAGGGCACCGGCGCCCATTTCAGATCGGCGGCGCTCACCGATTTGTGCTGGTCGTGCTGCGCCAAGCTGGCGCTGGCAAAAAGGGCAAGAAGGAAAGCGCTGTATCTCAGGTTTGTCATGCTGGGCTCCACTTATGGTTCAAGAAAGGAACTTCGTGACGAGGCCGTTGAAGTCCTCCGCACGCTCGATCGGCACGACATGGGACGAGCCGTCGCCCCTGATCACTTCGAACCTGGCGCCCGGAATCTTCTCGGCGACCTCGCGGCACTCGTGGACCGGCGTGAGCAGATCCTGCTCGCCGACGATGCACAGGGTGGGTGCCTTCACGGCTGCCAGCCGGTCCAGCACATCGAATCGCAGGGCCGCCTGGGCTTGCCGGTCGTAGGCCTGCGCGTCGAGCGGGTTGGGATTGCTCGATAGCATCGCGACGGTCTGCCGAACCGCCTCCTGGTTGCGCAGGAACGCGGCGGAGAACAGCCAGGTGAATTGCTGGCAGGCGAACATCTCGCCGGTCTTGTCGTTCGCCTTGACCCAGTTCCAGGTTGTAAACGGATGGAACGCGGCCCGTGCGAGCGCCCCGGGCGTACCCGTCAGGATCATCCGCTCCAGGCGGCCCGGATGGCGCAGCGCGAATTCCATCGCGATCATTCCGCCCATCGACAGACCGCAAAGGTGGGCCTGCTTGATGTCGAGCGCATCCATCAACCCGGCCGTGTCGTCGGCCATGTCCGCGATGGTGTACGCGCTCGTGGCCCGCGAGCTGCGTCCGGCATCGCGGTTGTCGAAGATGACGACCTGAAACTTCCTGGACAGCGCAGGAACCTGCGCGAGCGTCCAAAGCGTGGAGTCGTATCCGATCCCCATCACCAGGACGAGGGGCTTTCCCTGGCCGTGGACTTCGTAGTAGAGGTCCTGGCCGTTTGCCCGGACCGTACCGGACCTGGAGATCGGTGGTTGTTCGCGTTTCATGTTTCCGCCTGGTTGGAGCGACGACTGCATTGCACCCTTTCCCGCGCCAGGCGCGGGGTCCCTTAGCGCCCCAGAAAGGGGGACAACCCGCCTAAAATGGTCAGCTCGAAGCGGCGGAACGGTGAACGAGCGGACGAACTCCTTTGGGTACTGGTTGCGACGGCGGCGCAAGGCGCTCGATCTCACTCAGGAAGCCCTCGCCCAGGCCGTGAGCTGCTCGCGCTTCGCCATACGCAAAATCGAGGCCGACGAGCGCCGGCCCTCGCGCCGGCTGGCCGAGCGGCTGGCCGACCGGCTGTCGATCCCGGCGCCGGAGCGCGACAGCTTCCTCGACTCGGCGCGCTCGGTGCGTGCCGCCGGGCGCCTGCAGGCCGACGAGGCACCGCTCGCCGCGCCCGATGCCGTCGGCGAAGGCTCGCCCCTGGTCGGCCGCGGCAACGAGTTCGGCCTGCTCCTCGGCCTGCTCGCGCGCCTGACCGCCGGCGCCGGCCACGTCGCGCTGATCGAGGGTGAGCCGGGAATCGGCAAGAGCCGGTTGATGCGCGAGCTGGCGCAGTACTGCCGCTCGCGCGGCATCGCTACCCTGTCGACCAGCTGCTACGAGATCGAGCGCGCCATGCCCTACCAGCCGGTGATCGACCTCGCCGGCAAGGCGCTCGAGCTCGCCTCGAAGGAGACCCTGCAGAAGCTGCCGCCGGTGTCGCTGGCCGAGATCGCCGCCCTGGTGCCGGCCGTGGCCGAGCGCACCGCGGTGCCCAGCCTGTCGGCCGACTTCCCGGAGGCCCGCCAGGCGCGGCTGATCCGCTCGATGGTCCAGCTGTTCGACGCCGTCGGCGCCGGGCGCCAGCTGGTGGTGATGGTCGACGACATCCAGTGGGCCGACGACGCCAGCGCGCAGTTCCTGCACTACTTCGCGCGCCAGGCCGCGAGCCGCCCGCTCCTCCTCGCGTGCGCCTACCGCGACGAGGCGCTCGATCCGCACGAGCGCCTGGCCGGCCTGGTGCAGAGCCTGCGCGGCGAGGCGCACGTGCGCCACGTGCCGCTGAAAAGGCTGCAGGTCGCCGATACCGAGGCGCTGCTCGAGAAGCTGGACGATCCGCGCGTCAAGCTGCCCGGCCTGGCGGCGCGCCTGCACAAGGAGACCGAGGGCAACCCGTTCTTCCTGACCTCGATGCTGCACGCGCTCACCCAGGGCGAATCGTCCGATGCGCTGCCCGACACCCTGCCGCTGCCCGAGGCGCTGCGCGCGTCGGTGCGCGCGCGCCTCGCCCACGTGCCGCCGGAGGCGCGCCCGGCGCTCGACGTGGCGTCGGTGCTCGGCCGGCGCTTCGACTTCGAGACCCTGCTCGCCGTCACGCGCGAGCCGGAAGACCGGCTGCTGCGCGCGATGGAGGCGCTGGTCAGGCGGCGCCTGCTGCGCGAGGACGCCGAGGACGGCTTCTACGACTTCAGCCACGACAAGGTGCGCGAGGTGGTCTACCGCGAGATCGGCGGCGCGCGCCGCGTGACGCTGCATCGCGCGGTCGCCGAGGCGCTCGAGGAGCGCGGCGAAGGCGAACAGCACGAGCGCGACGCCAGCCTCGCCGAGCACTACGAGCGCGGGCACGTGCGGCCGAAGGCGCTGCAGTACCTCGTGCTGGCGGCCGAGCGCTCGCAGAAGCTGTTCGCCATGCGCGATGCGCTGCACTGGCTGGATCGCGCGGTGGCGCTGGCCGAAGCGCATCCCGCGGCGATCGCCGACCCGGTGAGCCTGTACGAGCGCCGCGGCGGGGCGCGCGCCCAGGCCGGCCAGACCGCGGGCGCGGTCGCCGACATCCGGCGCGTGATCGATGCCGCGCGCGCCCGCGGCGACCGCGAAGGCGCGCGCGACGCCGTCATCCAGCTCGGCATGGCTTACCGGCGCGCCGACGACTACCAGGCCGCGACGGAGTGGCTCACCCAGGCGCTGGTCGAGAGCCGCGCCATGAACGACGAGCGGCGCGCGGCCGACACGCTCTACCACCTGGGCACCGTGGCCTGGAGCAACGGCCGCAACCGCGAGGCGATCGGCTTTCACCAGGAAGCGGTCGGCATCTGCGAGCGCCTCAGGCTGACCGATCTGGTCGCGGTGCAGGCCTACCACGGCCGCGGCGAGGCGCACTTCCACAACTTCGAGCCGGCGGCCGCCATCGCCTGCTACGAGCGCTCGCTCGAGCTGGCGCGCGGCATCGGCGACAAGAGCTACGAGTCCGAGAACCTGATGATGATCGGCCACGCCTGCATCGCCTACGGCGGCCTGCCCGACCACGCCAGGGCGCAGGCCAGCCTGGAGGCGTCGCTCGAGATCGCGCGCAGGGCCGACCTGCAGTGGCACATGGGGCCGACGCTGCTCGGCCTGGACCACTTGCGTGCCTGCGCAGGGCGCATCGACGAGGCGCGCGAAGGCATGATGCAGACGCTGCGCTGGCTGGAAGGGCTCGGCCACATCCGCTACCAGCTGATCGCCTACGACCTGCTCGGCCACCTGCTGCTGCAGGCGGGACACAACCGCGAGGCGCAGGAGTACTCGGCGCGCGGCCTCGCCCTGGCCGCGGAGAAGGGCATCCATTTCTGGACCGCGCGCATCGAAGCGAACCTGGCCATCGCGCTCGCGCGGCAGGGAGACTTCTCGGCCGGCCCGCCGCTCGAGCGCGCCGCCGCCTACTGCCGGGAGAACGCCGAAGCCCGGCAGCTCGCGCGCTGCGAGGAAGCGCTTGCCGAGCTGGCGGCGGCCCGCGCCGCGACCGCTTCCGTTCGATAGGTCATCGGCCGCGCCGGCGCGCGCCCTGTAGCATTCGCCGGTGTCCGCCCTCGCGCCGTTCGGCGTCCGCAGCTTTCGCTTCCAGTGGCCGGCGGACCTCGCCACCTCGTGGGCCTTCGAGATGGAAGCGCTGATCCTCGGCTGGTACATCCTCACCACCACCGGCTCGGTGCAGCAGCTGGTGGTCGTCGCCGCGCTGGGCTGGCTCGGCACGCTGCTTTCTCCGTTCTTCGGCGTGGTCGGCGACCGCGTGGGCCATCGCACCTTGCTCTGCGCTACGCGCGGAGCCTATGCGCTGCTCGCTGCGGTGCTGGCCGGGCTGACGCTGAGCGGAACGCTGCAGCCCTGGCATGTCTTCGCCATCACGGCGCTCGGCGGCCTGATGCGGCCTTCGGACATGGTGATGCGGCACGTGCTAGTCGGCCAGACCATGCGGCCCGGCATGCTGCTCGGCGCGCTCGGCATTTCCCGCACCACCTCGGACACCGCCCGGGTGATAGGGGCATTCGCCGGCGCCGGTGGCGTAGCGCTGGTCGGAATGGGACCGGCCTACGTCGTGGTGACCGCGATGTACGTCGCCGCGTTCCTGCTTACCCTCGGTGTTGCGGGCAAGCAGCCCTCCTCCGTGCAAGTTGCGCCTGCACATCCCCTCGCCGACCTGAAGCAGGGCTTCAGCTACGTCTGGCACAAGCCCGACCTGCTCGGCGCCCTCGCCCTGGCCTTCCTCGTCAACCTCCTCGCCTATCCCTTCGTCCTCGGCCTGCTGCCCTATGCCGCAAAGGAGGTGTACGCGGTCGGACAGTCCGGCCTCGGCTATCTCGCCGCGGCGTTCTGGTCGGGGGCGCTCGCCGGCTCGCTCCTCGTCGGCGCCGGCAGCTTTTCGCTGCGCGCGGCGCGGGCCATGCTCTGGAGCGGCGCGCTGTGGTTCGCCGCGACTCTGCTGTTCGGACAAACCACGACGTTCCCACTCGGCCTCGCGCTGCTCTTCGCCGCCGGCTTCGTGCAGAGCTTCTGCCTTACGCCGCTCGCGGCGGTCATGCTGCGCTCGACCGAGGAATCCATGCGCGGCCGCGTGATGGGAGTGCGCATGCTCGCCATCTGGGGCCTGCCTCTCGGATTGCTGGTCGCCGGCCCGCTGATTGCGCTCCTGGGCTACGCCGCCACCACCTTCCTGTATACGGCCCTTGGCCTGGCCGCGACCGTGGCGATCGCCTGGCGCTGGCGCGAAGCGCTCTGGCATCGCTCCGCGGCCGCCAACGCAGCGTAAGGCCCTCGGCTATCCCCGCCCCGCGAGCGCCCGGTTCTCGAGCCGGCTCAGCAGCCGCACCAGCGGCCACAGCATCACGAAGTAGACCAGGGCCGCGAGGACAATAGGCGTGGGGTTGTAGGTCACGCTCTGCGCTTGCCGCGCCTGGAACAGCAGCTCCGGCATGGCGACCACGCTGCCCAGCGAAGTGAGCTTGACCACCTCGAGCGTGTTGGAGAGCAGATCGGGCAGCACGTTGCGCACGGCCTGCGGCAGAACCACGAACAGCATGGTCTGCAGGCGGCCGAGGCCGGTGCTGCGCGCGGCTTCGGTCTGGCCCGCCGGGACGGAGTCGATGCCGGCGCGCAGGATCTCGCCGTAGTAGGCGCCGGTGTTGAGGAAGAAGGCGACGCAGACGCAGGCGAAACCGCTCAGCTCGAGCCCGGCGAACGGCAGGCCGGCGAAGAGCAGGATCAGCAGCACCAGCGGCGGAAACGCGCGGAAGAAATCGACCCAGGCCATCAGCGGCCAGCGCACCCAGGGCTTGCGCACGCTCGCCAGCATGGCGAGCCCCAGCCCGCCGAGCAGGCCGAGCGGCACCACGACGAGCGAAAGCAGCACGGTATTGCCCAGGCCGGCCAGGATGATGGGCCAGGCGGCCTTGATGATCTCGGGGTTGAAGAACGTCTCGAGCATGTCTCAGTGCTTCCACGCCATCCGGGTCTCCAGCCAGCGGCCGAAGACCACCATGGGAAAGAACAGGACGAGATAGGCGGCCGCGCCCAGGATGAGCGGCGACGGGTTGTAGCTGTTGGACACCGCCGAGGAGGCCACGCCGAGGATCTCGCTCACCGCCACCACGGTGCCCAACGCAGTGCCCTTGGTAATCGCTATGGTTCTATTGGTAAGCGGCGGGATGGTGAGGCGCAGCGCCTGCGGCAGGACGACGTTCATCAGCGTCGCGCCGTAGGAGAGGCCGGTCGAGCGCGCGGCCTCCCACTGGCCACGCGCGATCGAGGTGATGCCGGCCCAGAAGATCTCCTCGGAGAAAGCCGTCAGCACCAGCGCGAGCGACAGCCAGGTCGAGACGAAGCCCGAGGGTGCGAGGCCGACGGCGGGCAGGCCGAAATAGATGAAGACGATGATGACCAGCGGCGGCAGAGCGCGGAACAGGTCGACAACGAAGACGATCAGCAGGTTGACCGGCCTGAAGCCCAGGCTGCGCGCGAGCGCGAGCGCCAGGCCGAGGGCGAGTCCGGTAACGATGACCAGCGCCGCCAGCTCGACGGTGACCAGCATGCCGTAGGCGATGTCCGGCAGATACTTCGCCATCACCTTCGCGTTGAAGAAGGTCTCGAGGAAGCGCTCCCAGTTGGACATCGGCTGCCGGCTCAGTGCCGCTGGATCTGGCCGATGAAGGCGCGCGTGCGCTCGTGGCGCGGCGTCTCGAAAATCGCCGCCGGCACGCCCTGCTCCACGATGGCGCCCTCGTCCATGAACACCACGCGGTCGGCGGCATTGCGGGCAAAGCCCATCTCGTGGCTGACCACCACCATGGCCATGCCGCTCTCGCGCAGGTCGCGCATCACGCCCAGCACCGAGCCCACCAGCTCCGGATCGAGCGCGCTGGTCGGCTCGTCGAACAGCATGACGCGCGGCTCGAGCGCGATGGCGCGGGCGATGGCGACGCGCTGCTGCTGCCCGCCGGAGAGCTGACCTGGAGTGTGGGCGGCGCGGTCGGCGAGCCCCACCCGCGCCAGGGCCGCGTGGCCGAGCGCCTCCGCCTCGCTGCGCGACTTGCCGGCCACCTTGCGCAGCGCCAGGGTCACGTTGCCGAGCGCCGTCATGTGCGGATAGAGGTTGAACGACTGGAACACCATGCCGATGCGCTGGCGCGCATGGTTGATGTCGGTCCGCGGGTCGAGCATGTCGACGCCGTCGACGACCACGCTGCCCGACGTTGGCTGCTCGAGCCGGTTCAGGCAGCGCAGCAGCGTCGATTTGCCGGAGCCCGACGGGCCGATGATGAACACCAGCTCGCGCTCGGCGAGCAAGAGATCCACGCCCTTCAGGACATGAACGGCACCGAAATGCTTGTGGATTCCCCGCGCCTCGACTACTAGCCGCACTTAAGCTCGTGCGGGGTCGGGTCGTAGCCCGGCATGCCGGGCACGCCGTAGCCCGGCGTGATCACCCGCTCGAGCGAGTCGGGACCCGGCACCCGGCCGAACCACTTCGCCGACAGTTTCGCGATGCTGCCGTCCTTCTTCATGCAATCGAGCGTGTCCTGGATCTGGTTGCGCAGCGCCACGCTGTCCTTGCGCAGCGGCGCCGCCCAATGCGCGCGCGTGTTGGTGAGCTCGAGGTCGGCGACGAACTGCGGATTCTTGCTCGCCGCGTACACGATGGTGGTGTTGCCGCCGAGGGTCGCGTAGGCGCGGCCCGAGAGCACCGCCTGCGTCGCGTCGGGCTGCGTGTCGTAGGCCTGCACGGTAAAGCCGTGCTTCGCGCCTTCCGCCTTGCTGAGCGTCTCGTAGGGCGTGCCCTTGTTGACGGAGACCACCTTGCCCTTGAGGTCGGCCCAATCCTTGATCGGCGCCGAGCCCTTCCTGATGCCGAACTGGTACGCGGTCCAGAGGTAGCCGGCGGTGAAGATCATGCTCTCGGCGCGCTCCTTGGTCACCGTGGTCGGCGCCGCGATGAAGTCGTAGCGGCCCGACTGCAGGCCGGGGATCAGGGTCGAGAAGCTCACGCTGTCGATGGTGATCTCGCGCTTCATGCGCTTGGCGACCTCGGTGAACAGATCGATCTGGAACCCCTCGATGCCGCCGCCGAGCTTGGGCATGGCGTGCGGGGCGAAGGTGCCGTCGACGCCGGTGCGCAGCGGTGGCAGGTTGGATTGCGCCAGCGCGGACCCAGCCAGCAGGAGCGCGGCGACGATGGACGCAAGGCAGCGATGCAGCATCGGTGACACTCCCCTTTTCGATATCACTGCTGGATTGTGCGATAAAAAGATCGGAAACGGTAGTATCCGGACATGGCAGATCGCATCCTCGTCATCAACCCGAACTCCACCGAAGCCGTGACGCGCGACATCGACGAGGCTTGCGCGCCCCTGCGCACGCCGCGCGCCCCCGAGATCGAGTGCGAGACCCTGAAAGAAGCCCCGCCCGGTCTC
>Ga0137436_1000534_pt1 | contig 11034 bp, 13 predicted proteins | sample EasRivERMGT119_2_FD_102328 | JGI IMG/M metagenome (GOLD analysis project Ga0137436, IMG submission 102328) | Soil microbial communities from meander-bound floodplain in the East River, Colorado, USA - East River MetaG ERMGT119_2 | ecosystem: Environmental > Terrestrial > Soil > Floodplain ...
CGTCCACGCCACGCCGTCGGTGGTCATGTCCAGGCCGCGCGGGCTCCAGGCGCCTTCGGGCGGCACATAGACTTCCGCCAGCGCGGTCTCGGCGGGATTCGCACCGGGCGCGAGGCGGATCAGGTAGCCAGGCTGGTTGACGCGTGCGAAGCCGATGCCCATCGACTGGCCCCAGATCGAGTCGTCGGCCGGGCTCGGCATGACGGCGTAGAAGCCGGCCGTCAGCCGCTTGTCCTTCGCCGGGTCCACCGGGTCGCTGGGCCCGACGTACTCGTCGCGCCTGCCGTTGCCGTTGGTGTCGACCACGATCGGCGTCCAGCCTTGCGACTTCGCCGAGTCGCCGGTGGCGAGGAACTGCTTGGTCTTCAGCCAGCCGACCACGCCGCTGCCGGGCCCGCCCTGGCTGAACCACAGCGTGTCGTTGTCCTTGGCGAAATACAGGTGGTGCGTCGGGAAGCACAGATCGGCGTGCAGCCACTTCTGCGTCTTCGGGTCGTAGACCGACGCCTGGCGCGGCGAATTCTCCAGCGGGAAGGCCTTCGCCGACGGATGCTCGGAGCCCTTCTTGCAGAACGCCGGGTTGGCCGCCGGCCGGTGCCGCGCCGCGAACCACACGCGCCCCTCGTCATCCATCATGGCGTTGTGAATGCTGCTCGAGCCGTCCCAGATCGGCTCGGCGCCCCAGTAGGCCGAGGGCTGCATCGGCAGCGACTTCGACGAAGGCGTCTCGGGATTCAACAGCGGGTGCTTGATCGTATACGCGCGATGCTGCACGGGATCGAGCACGGGAATGTTATCGGTGCTCTCCTCCGGCGCGCCGTAGATCGGCCCGTTGGCGTTCAGCCGCGGGTTGTGCTGGGAGGTGGAAATGCCGTCGTGCAGGTAATGCTTCGGCGTCGAGAAGTCCCACATCGTGACGACCAGGTTGCGCTCGATGCCCTGCGGGCGCGCCGGCTTCGAGGCCGGCAGCTCGCCGGCGGCGATGCGGTCGGTCCAGTCGGCGAAGTTCTTCAGCGCCGCGTCGATGCCCATGTAGCCCAGGCCGGTCGCCATGTTGGTCATCGCCTGGCCCGATTGCGTGCGCCGCCCCCAGGCCGCGACCGAGTTCGGTGCGCCGTCGCTGAACGCCTTCGGTACCGTGCGCATGCCGTGGCTGCCGAGCGCATGGCACGACTGGCAGGCGTTCTTCACCGTGTCGACCCACTGTTCCTGGGTCTTGATGTTCGTCGAGATGCCGTTGCCCTTGTCGCCGGTACCGGGGAATTGGTCCTTCGCCGGAATGTTCAGCATCGAGTACCAATACATGCCGGGGTAGTACTGGGCGGCTTCCTTCTCGGAACGAGCAGCAGCGGCCTTCAGGTTCAGGGCTTTTCCGGCGGTTGCTTTTACCTTGGGAGAATCGACCAGGCCATAGCCTCGAACCCAGACGCTGTAGTTCGCCTTCGGCAGTTCCGGGATGAGGTAGCGCCCCTTGTCATCGGTCACCACCACCTTGGCGTACTTCGTCGGCAGGTCGGTGGTTTCGGCGATCACCCAGACGCCGGCCTCCGGCCCCTTCGGGCCCGAGACAACGCCGCCGATATCGTTCGGCCCGACGTTCTGCGCGACGGCAAGGGATGCGATGCAAAGACCGGCTGCAGCTAGGATGACTCTCATGGCGCCCTCCTCCAGGAAGGTGCCTACTCTACTCTAGCCCCCGAGGCTTTCACCACCCGCCCCCAGCGATCGTAGTCGGCGCGGATGTAGCGCTCGAACTCCTCCGCCCCGGCGGGCGACGGTACCTGCCCGATCTGGACGATTCTGTCTCTCACATCGGCAAGACCCATCGTTCTCAACACGTCATTGCTCAACTTCTGGACCACATCGCGCGGCGTGCCCGCCGGCACCACGATGCCGTACCACTCGATCACGTTCGACAGCTCGGTGAAACCCAGCTCCAGGGCGCTCGGCACCTCGGGCAGCGCCGGGCTGCGCTTGCTGTCCATGATGCCGAGCGCGCGCAGCCTGCCGCTCTTCACGTGCGGCACGGTCGAGGTCGGGTTGGAGAACATCAGCGCCACCTGGCCGCCGAGCAGGTCGTTGATCGCCGGCCCGGCGCCCTTGTAGGGGACGTGCACCAGGTCGGTCTTCGTCGTCAGCTTGAACAGCTCGCCGACGATGTGCGGCCCGGCCGAAGTCGAGGCGAAGGTCAGCTTGCCGGGGTTCTGTCTTGCGTAGGCCGCCAGCTCCTTCAGGTCCTTCGCCGGCACGGAAGGATGCGCCACCGCGATGAACGCCATCTCGGTAGTGCGCGCCACCGCGGCGAAGTCCTTCAGGGTGTCGTAGCCGGTGTCCTTGTACAGGTGCGGGTTGATGACCAGCGCGCCCTGGTGCGCGAACGTTATCGTGTAGCCGTCGGGCGCAGCCTTCGCCCCGGCGGCGGTGCCGATGTTGCCCTGCGCGCCGGCGCGGTTGTCGACGATCACCTGCTGGCCCCACGCCTCGCCCAGCTTGGCCGCCAGGATGCGCGCCAGCGCGTCGGTGCCGCCGCCCGGCGGGAACGGCACGATGAAGCGCACCGGCTTGTCCGGAAACTGCGCCTGCGCAACTCCCGTAAGGAAGAGAAGAAGCACGGCCAAGAGACATTTCATCAATCGATCCTCGCGCCTGAGGCTTTGACGACCCGCGCCATTTTCTGGAAGTCGCTGCGCAGAAGCCTGTCCAGCGCCTCCGGGCTCATAGCCTGCGGCACCACGCCCTGCTTGTCGAGGCGGCCGAGGATCACCGGGTCCTTCAGCAGGCCGGCCACCGCGGCGTTGACCTGGTCGACCAACGGCCTCGGCGTCGCCGCCGGCGCGAGCAGCGCGATCCAGGAATCGAACTCGTAGCCCGGCAGCGACTCGGCGACCGCGGGCAGGTCGGGGAGGAACTTGGAGCGCGTCGCGCCGGTGGCGCCGAGCATGCGCACGCGCGCGTCCTTCACGTAGGGCAGCGCGCCGATGTTCGCCGCGATCACGGCGTGGGCGCGGCCGGCGAGCACCTCGTTCACCGCCTCGCCGGTGGCCTTGAACGGGATGTGCACCATCTCGACTCCGGCCAGGCCGCAGAAGTACGCCATCGAAAGGTGAGTAGCGCTGCCGTTGCCGGCGGTGGCGTAGTTCAGCTTTCCCGGGTTGTTTTTCAAATACGAAATGAAGTCTCTTACGTTGCTGGCCGGAACGCCGGCGTTGATCATCAGCACGTAATCGACGCTGCCGATGTGCGCCACGCCGGCGAAGTCGGCGAGCGGGTCGTAGGCGAGCTTGGCGTAGAGCGAGCCGGCGATGGTGTGGCTGGCCGCGGCGAGGACCAGGGTGGTGCCGTCCGCGGCGGCCTTCGCCACCGAGCCGGTGCCGACGGTGCCGCCGGCCCCGGGCCGGTTCTCGACGATCACGCTGCGCCCGAGCGCCGCGCCGAGCTCGGCGTTGAGCGAGCGCGCGATAATGTCCTGCACGCCGCCCGCGGCGAACGGGACGACGATGCGCACCACATTGGATTGGGCGCCGGCGGCGGTGGCCGCCAGCAGCAACAACAGGGCGAGTACCCTGCCGAGCAACACCTACCTCTGGTAGGCCGCCTTGAACGCCAGGCCGCGGCGCTTGCCGCGGGTGGCCGAGCCCTTGCGGGACTTCGAGCCGAAGCTCAGGCGGTTGTTGTGCGCCACCTGCGCGGCCTTGCGCATGTTTTCTTCCGCGATGGTTTCGCGCTTTTGCGCCGCGCCGTATTTGCGTTTCATGAAAAACCCCAGAAATTAAGCCTGCGAGGGGCGCAATGTTACCTCAGGCGGCGTCCGCCGCCTTGAATCGCGGTGAAAGCTGCTCGAGCGGGCGCGGCGTGGCGACGCCGAAGCCCTGGGCATAGCCCACCCCCAGGGCGCCCAGCCGCAGCAGCACGTCCTGCTCCTCGACGCACTCGGCGACCACGCCGATGCGCAGCGACGCGCCGACCCGCAGCACCGCCTTGAGCAGGCCCTCGGAGGTGGTGCTCTTGAGGATCTTCAGGATGATCGAGCCGTCGACCTTGACGAAGTCGGGCCGCAGGGCCTCGAGCGCCTCGAAGGAGTCCAGGCGCCGGCCGAAGCCCGACACCGCCAGGCCGCCGCCGGTGGAGCGGATGCGCTCGGCGAAGCGCTTCACCGCCTGCGGCCGGCCGACCAGGTCGCGCTCGTCGATCTCGAACACCACCGCGGCCGGCGGGATGTTGGCGCGCTTCACCGTCTCGGCGAAAAAGCCGGGGAAGTCGGCGTCGAGCAGCGTCTGGGCGGCGACGTTCATCGCCAGGCGCGGCACGCGGCAACCGCCGGCGATGCGCTGCGCGGTGCGCACCAGCACCCAGCGGTCGAGCAGCGGCATCATCTCGTGCTCCTCGAACAGCGGCAGGAACTCGCCCGGCGGCAGCAGCGCCTGCTCCTCCTCGCGCTGCCGGATCAGCACCTCGGCCATGACGAAGCCGCCGCTGCCGCGCAGCGCGAGGATCGGCTGGCCGAACAGGACGAACTCGTCCTGCTTCAGCGCCTTGCGCAGCCGCGTGGGCGGGTCGTTCCAGGCAAACGGGGTTTTCTCTTCTTCGCTCATCCGCAGACGGGAGTATGCGGGGAGGCGCCCCCTGCATGGGAAGGTACTGTCAGGCGAATGTGAAGAATCGCAAAGAAACTGTGCGCTCGCTCACTTGCACCAGTCGAGAATTATCTTTTCGTATATCTCGACCGACTGGCGCAGCCGCTCCATGCTGCAGTACTCGTCGGTCTGGTGCGCCATCGCCGCCTCGCCCGGGCCGAGCACCACCGTCGGCGCGCCGGCGTAGACTTTGAGCAGGTTGGCGGCGTCGGTCATGTACGGCGCGGTGCGCGCCGCCGGCGCCTCGCCGACGTACGGCCGGCAGATCTCGAACACGCGCTGCATCCAGTCGTCGTCCGGCGCGGTCCATACCGGCGGCAGGTTGGAGAAGACCTCGAACTCGGCTTCCCCAATCAGGTTTTTCAAACGGGAAAGCAATTCTTCATGGTTCATTCCCGGCACGGTCCTGATATCCACTCCAATCCGCGCGGAGTCGGGAACCGCGTTCACCGTGTTGCCGCCCTCGATGGTGCCGACGTTGAGCGTCGGCCCGCCCATCACGGCGTGCTTTTCAACGCCGAAGGAAAACGCTTCCAGCTTGCCGATCGCCTTAGCCGCCTTGTAGATCGCGTTGACGCCGAGCTCGGGCATCGAGCCGTGCGCGCCGACGCCCTTGAACGCGGCGTGGAACTTCACCGAGCCCTTGTGGCCGACCAGCGGGTAATTCGAGGTCGGCTCGCCCACCACCATCGCGCCGGCCTTGCCGAGCAGCTGCGTCTGCGCGAGGTGGCGCGAGCCGATGCAGCCGCCCTCTTCTGCGGCGGTGAGCACGACCACGACGCCGGGGGTGCCCTGCAGTTTTTTCGAGAGGTTTCTGACCGCCAGCAGGATCGCCGCCACGCCCGCCTTCATGTCGGAGGAGCCGCGGCCGTAGAGCTTGTCGCCGTCGGTCTCGCCGCGGAACGGGTCCTTGCTCCAGGCGCGCGCGCCGAGCGGCACGATGTCGAGGTGGCCGGTGAGGCAGAGCGGCGCCTTCTTCTGCGAGCCGCCGAGGCGCGCGACCACGCTGGTCCGGCTGTCGGCGTACTCGTGGTAGTCGACCTTGCAGCCCCATTCCTGCAGCATCGCACCGGCGTAGCGGGCGCAATCCCGTTCGCGGCCTGGGGGATTGACGGTGTCGAACTGCAGGAGAGACCGCGTGAGTCCGATAGGATCAAAAGCGGAAGCCGTATTGCCCATGGTGAGATGATACGTCCTATGGGCGAGCTCGCCTTCGACAACACGTTCGTGCGCGACCTGCCGGCCGATCCGGTGACCGACAACGTGCCGCGCCAGGTCAGCGGCGCCTCGTACACGCGCGTCGCGCCGACGCCGGTGGCGGCGCCGCGGCTGCTCGCCTGGTCGGACGAGCTCGGCGAGCGCCTCGGCATCGCTCGCCCGGACGCGGCGATGGTCGAGGTGCTCGCCGGCAACCGCGTGCTGCCCGGCATGCAGCCCTACGCCGCGCGCTACGGCGGCCACCAGTTCGGCCACTGGGCCGGCCAGCTCGGCGATGGCCGCGCCATCACGCTGGGCGAGATGATCGCGCGCGACGGCTCGCGCCAGGAGCTGCAACTGAAGGGCGCCGGCCGCACGCCCTACTCGCGCACCGCCGACGGCCGCGCGGTGCTGCGCTCCTCGCTGCGCGAGTTCGCCTGCAGCGAGGCGATGCACTGGTTGGGCGTGCCGACCACGCGCGCTCTTTCCCTTGTCGGCACCGGAGAGAGCGTGGTCCGCGACATGTTCTACGACGGCCACCCGGCGCCCGAGCCCGGCGCGGTGGTGTGCCGCGTCGCGCCCTCGTTCCTGCGCTTCGGCAACTTCCAGATCCACGCGGCGAAGAATGAGCCGGAGCAGCTCAAGCAGCTCGTGGATTACACGCTAAAGAACTTTTATCCGGGTTTGTCCTACGAAGGGTTTTTCCATGAGGTCTGCAGGCGAACCGCGAACCTCATGGTCGACTGGATGCGCCTGGGCTTCGTGCACGGCGTGATGAACACCGACAACATGTCGATCCTCGGCCTGACCATCGACTACGGCCCGTACGGCTGGCTCGAGGGCTTCGACACGCAGTGGACGCCGAACACCACCGACGCGCCGACGCTGCGCTACATCTACGGCAACCAGGCCGGCATCGCGCAATGGAATCTCGCCCGCCTCGCCGAGGCTTTGGTTTCTTTATTGGATGTAAAGCACCTCGAAGGGGGTCTGACGCTATTTGCCGAAACCTTCCAGGAAGGCTGGAACCGCGCGCTCGCGGCGAAGCTCGGCCTCGCCGCGCTCGAGCGGCCGGGCGACGAGGCGCTGGTCAGCGGCCTGTTCCGCGCGCTCGCCGCGGCCGAGACCGACTTCACGATCTTCTTCAGGAACCTGGCCGAGCCGACGATGGATTCGCTGCAGCCCGCCTTCTACACGGATCGTCCTGCCGACGACCCTCTTGTCGAGTGGTTACGCTCGTACAACCTGAGGCTGCGGGAAGAGACCGTAGGGCCGCGGGAACGGGTCGCACAGATGAACTCGGCCAACCCGAAGTACGTCTTTCGCAACTACCTCGCGGTGCAGGCGATCGAGGCGATGGAGCAAGGCGACACGTCGGTGCTCGAGCGGCTGATGCGGGCGCTGCAGCGGCCCTACGACGAGCAGCCGGAGCACTCCGACCTCGCCGCGCGCCGCCCGGACTGGGCGCGCGACCGCGCGGGCTGCTCCGCGCTGTCCTGCAGTTCATAGCAGGCATCGCGGCGGGTCCGTAATTTGCTCGCCTCCTCCTCGGAGGTGAGCATGAACCGATTCCGTCTCATCCTGGCGACAGCGCTGATCGCGCTCGCCGGGGCAGCAGCAGGCCAGCCCGGCGACAGCGGCCGCGGCTCCACGCCCCCGGGCACCAGCCGGGACGGCTCCGCGCCCGGCGACGGCGCCATCACCGGCGGCTCGATCGCGCCGGGCGAGCGCTCGGGCGTGCCGAGCGGCAACTCCAATACCGGCAGGGAAGAAAGCATCAAGCGTTGCGGCGAGCTGGAAGGCATCCTGCGCGAGCAGTGTCTGCGCGACGCCGAGCGCGCCGGCGCGGGCCGCAGCGCGCCGCCGTCCAAGCCCGCCGGCGGCAGCGAGGCCGAGCCGCGCGTCGCACCCCCGCCCCAGAACCCACGCTAAGGAGAATCCATGCAAGCAGTCGAGACCAGCCCGATCCGGGGCAGGAAGATGCGCTTTACCTGGAACGACGGACCGACCAAGGGCAAGACCTACGAGCACATGTTCTACGAGAACGGCACGGTCGACTTCCACGCCGCCGATGCGGACCGCTCGCCCGCCACGCAGGAAAAGTCGCCGCAGCAAAAACCCGCTTACGCGGCCGAGCGCGTGGCCGACGGCGTCTATGCCGTGTCTTACCTGGCGAAGGGCTACACGCTGACCGCGGTGCTCAACTTCGGCGACCGCAGGATCGTCGGCTTCGCCTCCGACGCGAGCCACTGGTACCCGGTGCACGGCAGCTTCGAGGTCGTGTCCTGATGCCGCCCGCCATGGAGCAGCAGCCGCGCTGGGCGGAGATGTGCGCGCGCATCCTGCAGCAATGCGAGTCGATCCGCGGCGGGCGCGAGAGCCTGGCCGACTTCCTCGGCGTGCACCCGACCGAGCTCGCCTACTGGGTGGCCGGGCGCTCCGGCGGCCCGACGCGCGAGGTGTTCGAGAAGGCGGTCGGCCTGATCCTCGAGGAGCACGACCGCCGCGCGCAGACGCTCGAGCGCCAGGGACCGCTGCCCCGGCGGCGCAGCAGCGACAACTAGTGCAAGAGATCGGGGTCTGACCCCGATCTCTGAGACAGCCTACTTCGCCGCTTTCTTCGCCGCCGTCTTGTCTTCCTGCGGCCAGTAGTAGTTGGCGGCGAAGGAATACGGCGGGAACATGTAGCGCTTCGAAGGCACCACCTTCGCCGCGTACGCGCGCTGCGACTCGTACACCTTCTTGAAGGTGGCGCTCTTCGCCGAGTTCTCCGCCGCCACCTGGTCCCAGGCCTTGAGCGAGGCGATCAGGATGTCGGGCGGGGTGCGGCGGATCTGCACGCCGTGCTTCTGCACCAGCTCCTCCATGGCGTCGGCGTTCTGCTTCTGCCAGCGCGTCAGCCACTGGATGAAGGTGTCGTTCACCGCCGAGTTGACTGCCTCCTGCTGCGCCGGGGTGAAGCCCTTCCACACGTCGAGGTTGAAGCCGAGCTCGCCGATCGAGTTGTTCTCGTGCATGCCCGGCGTGTAGTGGTACTTGAAGACGGTGTGCAGGCCGAGGCGCAGGTCCTCGACGCCGCCGACCCACTCGGCGCAGTCGATCACGCCGCGCTGCGCGGAAGGCACGATCTCGCCGCCGGCCATGTTCACCACCGCCATGCCCATCTTGGCGTACACCTCGGCGTTGAGGCCCGTTTGCCTGCACTTCAGGCCTTTTATGTCGGCCACGCTGCGCAGCGGCTTCTTGAACCAGCCGAAGGCCTGCGGGCTGGACGGGTGCGCCGGCCAGACGATCACGTTCAGCTTGAGGTCGTTCTGGTAGAAGTCGCGCCACATCTGCAGGCCGCCGCCGACGTACAGCCAGCCGAGGTAATCCATGTGGTCCATGCCGAAGGGCCCGCCCGGGGGCGCGGCGAAGAGGGCCGCCGCCGGGCTCTTGCCGACCCAGTAGTAGGCGATCGCGTGCCAGCCGTCGAGCACCTTCTTGTTGGTGGCGTCGAGCACCTCGAAAGGCGGCACGATCTGGCCGGCCGCCATGGCCTCGATCTTGATTCCGCCCTGCGTCAGCTTGTCGACGCGCTCGCCGAAGATCTTGAAGTGCTCCTGCAGCGTGTTGCTCGCCGGCCAGGTCGACTGCATCTTGATCGATTTCGGTGCGGGCGCCTGCGCGTTCGCACCAAAAGCGAACGCCATGGCGGCCGCCAGCATCAGACGTGTACTCATGGGACCCCTCCCTTGTTGGTATGCGCAGTGTAGGAGCAAAAACCCTGCCCGGCGCGCCTTTGCGCTAGAACTTCTCCAGCCACGGCCGCAGCTCCAGCTCCCAGGACCAGGCGCTGCGGTGCTGGCGGTAGACCTGCAGGTAGCTCCTGGCGATTTCCTCCGGCAGCAGCATGCCGTCCTCGCCGCGCTCGGCGGCGCGCGAGTCGCCGCCGGCTCGAATTCCGCCGTCGATGACGAAATGCGCGACGTGGATGTTCTTCGGCGAGAGCTCGCGCGCCAGGCTCTGCGCCAGGCCGCGCAGCGCGAACTTGCCCATCGCGAACGGCGCCGACTGCGCGTAGCCCTTCACGCTCGCCGAGGCGCCGGTGAAGAAAATCGCGCCCGAGCCTCGCGGCAGCATGCGCTTCGCCGCCGCCTGCGCCACGAGGAAGCCTGCAAAAGCGGAGACTTCAAGGGTTTTTCTCACGTCGTCATGCTTGAGTTCCGTAAAAGGACCCCGGGTACGGAAGCTCGCGTTGTAGACGACCAGGTCGGGCACGCCCCACATTTTCTCCACCGCGGCGAACGTGTCCTCCACCTGCGCTGCGTCCGTCGCATCGCATCGCAACGCAAGCGCTTGAAGAGACGAAAGCTTGTCCGGGTTGCGCGCGGCGAGGGCCACCCTGAAGTTCTCACCGGCCAGGAGGCGGGCGAGCGAGGCGCTCAGGCCGCTGCCGGCGCCGACGATGAGTGCGGTTTCCATTTCGCGTACCATCCTATCGCATGAAACTCCTGCTCGCGCCGGTTGGCGCTCTGGTGGCGGTCTGGCTGGGCCTGTGGATTTCGAATACCGGGATCCTGGTCTACTCCGAGGGCATGGCGGTGATGCGCGACTGCCGCTATTTCATCGGCGTCTCGGTGGTCAAGCGGCTGACGCCGCTCGCCGACCGCTGCCCGGTGATCCGGCAAGTCGGTGCCTGACATGCTCTCCGGCGGCTGCCTCTGCGGAGCGATCCGCTACACCATCTCGACGCCGGTCTCCTCGCTGCGCGCCTGCCACTGCCGGAACTGCCAGAAGTCCTCGGGCGCCGGCGGCACGGTCAACGCCGTGGTGCAGGAAGCCGACTTCAGGATCACCCAGGGCGTGACCAGGAAGTACGACGATGCCGCCACGCAGAGCGGGCGCACGCTGAGCCGCCATTTCTGCGCCGAGTGCGGCTCGCCGATCTACAGCCACCGCAACCCGAAGCCCGGCTTCCTCGTGGTGCGCGCCGGCACGCTCGACGACTCGGGCGGCATGAAAATCACCGGCAACATCTGGACCGCCAGCGCGCGGCCCTGGTCGCACATCGACCCGGGTACCGAATGCCATCCGGGCAACATCCCGCCCCCGCCGCCGAAGGCCTAGCTCGTAAATGGGGACAGACCCCATTTTTCTCATCTAGTCCCGAGGCAAGGCCGCGAGCCAGCGCCCCGCCGCTTCCCCTACCTCCCGGTCGACG
>Ga0137436_1000536_pt1 | contig 11028 bp, 10 predicted proteins | sample EasRivERMGT119_2_FD_102328 | JGI IMG/M metagenome (GOLD analysis project Ga0137436, IMG submission 102328) | Soil microbial communities from meander-bound floodplain in the East River, Colorado, USA - East River MetaG ERMGT119_2 | ecosystem: Environmental > Terrestrial > Soil > Floodplain ...
ACGTGCACGCCGAGGCTGTCGAGGATCTCGCGCGCGTCGTTCAGCACGTCCATGACGTGCGACACAGGCGCGCCCTGGTAGCCGCCGACGTAGGCGACGCCGGACTGCAGCAGGGCCTTGGTGACGGCGAGGATCGCCTCGCCGTGGAAGGTCTCGCCGTCGCCCAGCTTGAGCTTCTCGACCTCTTCCTTGAAGGAGCGTTCCATTGCCGCCTCAGCCTAGAACCTTCGGCAGCCACAGCGCCACCGCGGGAACGAAGAACACCAGCGTGAGCACCAGGATGCTCATCGCCACATACGGCACCACCGAGACAAAAATATGCGCCATCGTGACCTGCGGCGGCGCCACGCCGCGCATGGTCATCAGCAGCAGGCCGTGCGGCGGCAGCAGCAGGCCGAGCTGCATGCAGATCAGGAACATGACGCCGAACCAGACCGGGTCGATGCCGATGCGCTGCACGATCGGCATGAAGATCGGCAGCGTGATCAGCATCATGCTCACCTGGTCGACGAAGATGCCGAGGAAGATGAGGATCGCCATCATGCCGGCCACGATCATCATGGTGGAGAGGCCCATGCCGAGCAGGCCGCCCACCAGGCCGGTGCTCGCCCCCGAGAACGACAGGATCTGCGAGAAGGTGGTGGCGCCGACGATGATGAACAGGATGATGCTCGAGATGGCGAGCGTGCCGCGCAGCGCGGCGTACAGGTTCTTCGGCGTCAGCGCGCGGTAGATCCCCGCCATCGCCATGGTGGCGAAGGCGCCGATCGCCGCCGATTCGGTCGGCGTCGCCCAGCCGGCCGACATGGAGGCCACCACGATGACGAAGATCGACACCAGCGGCACTACGTACAGCACGAAAGGCAGGAAGCGGCTCAGGCCGTGATAGCGCTCGAGCGGCGTGGTCGGCGCGAGCTCGGGCTTGAGCATGACGCGGATCACGATGTAGGCGACGAAGGCCACCGACAGGATCAATCCGGGCATCACGCCGCCGATCAGCAGCTTCGAGATCGAGATGCCCGAGAAGCTGCCGAGCAGCACGGTGAGGGCAGAAGGCGGAATCAGCATGTCCACTGCGCCAATCGCCATGACTGGCCCGGTGGCCATGGTGGGGTGGTAGCCGCGAGCCAGCATCACCGGGACCATCAGGCTGCCGAGCATCGCGGTGGTGGCGATGGTCGAGCCCGAAATGGCCGAGAAGATGGTGCCGGCCACCACCGCCACCACCGCCAGGCGCCCCGGCACCTGCGAAATAAGACGTTCAACCCCATCGATCACTTTCACCGCGATGCCGGTGTGGAACAGCACCTCTCCCATCAGCACGAAGAGGGGAATCGGCGTGAGGGAGAAGCTGGTGATCGAGATCACGCTGTTGCGCGCCAGCTGCTCCAGGCCCGGCTCGCCGCCCAGCCAGATGATGGCGCCGAGAATGTTGACGCCGATGAAGGTGAAGGCCACCGGCACGCCGACGAACAGCAGCAGCGTGGATCCCCCGAGCATCAGCCACGCGGCGAATTGCCAGGACATCGCGCTAGGCCGCCGACACGGCGTCCTCGCGCGGGCCGCGCTCGGCGAGCAGGAGGCGCCGCATGCGGAACAGCATCTCGATGGAGAGCAGGGTGAACGCCGCGGGCAGCGGCGCGAGCAGCCACCATTCGGGCGTGACCAGGGTCTTGATGGTCATCGCCCCCGACTTGAAGCTGGCCCACGTCATGCGGGTGCCGTAGGCCACCATCACCAGGCAGCAGGCGAGCGCGACCAGGTCGGCGATCCACTCGCAGTACCACGCCGGCCGCTTCGGGATGGCGCGCAGCACGATGTCGACGCGGATGTGCTGCCCGCGGCGCAGCAGCCAGGGCGCTGCGAGCATGGTGGTCAGGTAGAGGCCGGCCTCGGTCAGGTCGTTGGCCCACGCCAGCCCGCGCATCGACGCCACCAGCGCGGTGTTGCGCAGCAGGACGTCGGCGCAGATCACCAGCATCATGAGGAACACCAGCGCGCAGCCGATCGCCGCCAGCACCTCCAGCAGCTTGCCGAACTGAGCGCTGAGCCTCTCCACGTGGGTCAGTTCACTTATCGCGCGAGGACTTTCTTGAGCTGCGGGCCGTACTGCGGGCTCGCCTTGACCGCGGCCTCCCAGCCGATCTCCTTCGCCTTGTCGACGTACGCCTTGCTGGTCGCCGCATCGAAAACGATGGTCTGGATGCCGGCGTCGGCCTGGCGCTTGGTCTCGTTCTGGTTGTAGGTCTTCCAGAAATCATTCTGTTGCTCGTACGCGAGCGTCTCGCGGTCGAGCATCTCGCGCGCCTTCGCCGGCAGCCCCTTGTACTTGTCCAGGTTGATGATCAGCGACACCTCGGCGTTGTAGAAGCCCGGGTCGACGCGGAACTTGGTCTTCTCCTGCCAGTTGAGGTCGAACAGCGCGTGGATCGGCCAGCCGTAGCCGTCGATCACGCCGCGCTCGAGCGCGGTGTACACCTCGCCGGGCGCGGTGGTCATCACCTGCGCGTTCATCGACTGGAAGAACTCGCGGTACACCGGCGTGATGCGGATCTTCATGCCGGTGAGGTCGGGCTTGTCGATCTTCTTGTTGATGTAGAGGTGGAAGGGCGTGAACTCGACCACCTTCGCCAGGTAGCGCATGTTGCCCTTCTCGGCCCAGATCCTGTTGATCAGGTCGTAGCCGCCGTTCTTGCGCTGCTCCGCGGCGCTGGTCTCGGAGAGCTTGAGGAAGTCCGCCTCGGGCATCACGTTGGTGTAGAAGGCGCCGGTGCTGAAGCCCATGTCGACCACGCCGGTCTTCACCGCGTTGCCGACCTCGAAGGTCGGGATCGCCTTCGGCCCGCCGATGAAGTTGATCTGCAGCGTGCCCTTGCCCTCCTTGTTCACCTTCTCGACCCACTCGATGGTGCGCTTGACGTAGAACTGGTTCTCCGGGAACGCGCTCACCAGCCGCAACGTGGTCTCTTGGGCTTGGGCCAGGAACGGGACAAATATGAGACTGAAAAACACAACGCGCTTCATGGGCTCCTCCTCTAAGGAACAGCGAGCGTAGGCGCCGCGAGGTTTATTTGTCAAATCAATGATGCTCATGATATGAATCACGGCTGTGAATGTCCGCGACATCGACCTCAACCTGCTGCGCGTGTTCGACGCCGTGCTGCACGAGCACGGCGTGACCGCCGCCGCGGTGCGCCTCGGCCTGACCCAGCCGGCGGTCTCCAACGCCCTGGCGCGGCTGCGCGCCCAGTTCGGCGATCCGCTCTTCGTGCGCACCGCCGGCGGCATGGATGCGACGCCGTTCGCGCGCGAGCTGGCCGAGCCGGTGCGCCAGGCGCTCGCCCTGCTCGAATCGGCGCTCGCGCACGGCCCGGGGTTCGACCCGGCGAGCTCGACCCGCGCCTTCCGCTTCTACATGTCCGACGTCGGCCAGGTCGAGTTCCTGCCGCCGCTGGTCGAGCGCGCGCAGCGCAGCGCGCCGGGCGTGCGCCTCGAGGCGGTCGGCCTCGAGGTCGAGGACATCGCGGCCGCCCTCGCCGCCGGAGCGCTCGACCTGGCGGTCGGCTTCCTGCCGGGCCTGGGCGCGCCGGTGCTGCGCCAGGCGCTGTTCCGCGACCCCTATGCCTGCCTGATGCGCGCCGACCATCCGGCGGCCGAGGGCACGCTGACCAGGAAGAAGTTCCTGGAGGCTTCGCACGCGCTGGTGTCCTACCGCGGCGGCCATCGCGTCATCGAGGAGGCGCTCGAGCGCGCCGGCGTCGCGCCGCGCATTGCGCTGCGCGTGCCGCACTTCACCGTGGTGCCGATGGTGCTGGAGCGCAGCGACCTGCTGCTCACGCTGCCGGCGCGCGTCGCCCGGGTCTACGAGCGGCGCGGCAATCTCGCGTCGCGGCCGGTGCCGATTCCCATCCCGCCGGCCGAAGTCGCCGTGCACTGGCACGAGCGCTTCGAGGCCGACTCGGGCAACCGCTGGCTGCGGGCGCTGATCGTGGAGCTGTTCGGCTAGTCTCTTGTAACCTGAGCGCTACCTGAGCGCGTCCGACAGCGCTTTGAGCTCCTTGGTGGGCTCCGGCGCCCGCTTCGCCAGGTGCTCCCAATAGGCGTCGTAGGCGAGCTGACGGTGATTGCGCCCCAAGTCGACGATCTGGATGCCCGCTTCCTTGATCTTCTTGGCGTCGGCCGCCTGGCGCTCGGCCACCCAGCGCACGTTCTCCGTCTCGAGCCAGCCCGCCATCTTGTTGAGGAAGGCCTTCTGGTCCTCGCGCAGGGAATTCCACTTCGCCTGGTTGACGAGCACGTTGACGATCACGTTGTAGAAGCCCGGATCGATGCGGTACTTGGTATGCGCGCCCCAGCCGAGGTCGAACATGCCGATCGCCGGCCAGCCGTAGCCGTCGACCACGCCCCGCTCCAGCGCCGTCAGCACCTCGCCGGGCGCGGTGGTGACGAGAGAAACGCCGAGCGCGGTGAAGAGAGGCGTGTAGTTCGGCGTGGTGCGCAGCCGCATGCCTTTCAGGCCGTCCGTCGGCGGCTTGGTGGTCCAGATATGGAAGCCGATGCCGTCGCCGTAGGCGGAGAGCAGGTGGGCGTTGAGCTTCTGCCCGTGGTACTTCTGCAGCGCGCCCCAGAACGCCGTCTTGCGCAGCTGCGGCGTCATCTGCGGCACCAGGATCTGCGCGTCGCACTCCGGGCAGACGTTGGTATAGAAGGTCGGCGGGATCGACACCATGTCGACCACCCCGGTGCGCAGCGCGTTGCCCTGCTCGAAGGTCGGGATCGCGTCCGGGCCGCCGCGCAGGTTGATCTGCAGCAGCCCCTTGCCCTCCTTGTTCGCCTGCTCGACGAAGCGCACGAAGATCTCGCCGAAGGTGGTGTTGCGCGGCACGAACACCACCGCGCTGAGCGTGGTCTCCTGCGCGCCCGCCGTGCCGGCCGCGGCGAGCAGGGCGAAGAGTGCTGCCCGCAGTGCTCTCATTGGTGCTTTCATGCTAGATCCCCCTTATGTTTTCGAAAGACGCTCCAGCACCTCGTCGGCGGTCATCACGTCGCCGAACTGCTGGATGAAAAGCTCGAGCGAGGCGCGGTGCTCCTCGTCGGACAGCGCGGCGCAGCAGTCCGACACGAGGACCGACTTGAAGTCGAGCATCATGGCGTCGCGCGCGCTAGAGTCGCAGCACACGTCGGTCTTGGTGCCGGCCACCAGCACGGTATCCACGCCGAGGTTGCGCAGCACGCGCTCTACGGTGGAGGCGCCATGCGCGAACGCGCTGTAGCGATTCTTGATCAGCGTGACGTCGCCGGGCGCCACCTCGAGGTCCTGCCACACAGCCTGTTTCGCCGGCGCGAGGCTCTCGGCCATGCGCTGGCGCACCTCGGCGCTGCGCACCACGTTACCGAAGAACACCTCCCAGTCGGTATGGCCGTTCTGCGTGGTGTTGGCGTGCAGGATCCAGATCACCGGGACGCCCTTCGCGCGCAGGGCGGCGGCGAAGCGGTTTATGTTGGGGACGATCTGGCGCGCCATCGGCACCTCGCCCGGCGCGCCGGGCATGCAGAAGGTGTTCTGCATGTCGATCACCAGCAGCGCGCTGCGCGCGGCGTCGAGGCGGGTGAACCAGTGCAGATCGCCGCGGCGCTTCATGACGCGCTCGACGATATGCGGCCGGATGGAAACCTTGTGCATCCAGCCGGATTGTAGGATAAGGATGAGCGCATGCGCGAGGAAAACGGGAGCAAGGCATACGCGGAGCTCGTTGGCCGCGGACGGGTGCATCGGCGCTTCTACACCGACCCGGAGGTGTTCGCCGAGGAGCGGGCGCGCATCTTCCGCCGCGTCTGGCTGTGGCTCGGCCATGAGAGCCAGGTCAAGAACCCCGGCGACTTTTTCACCACTCGCCTGGCGGGCGAGCGCGTCATCGTCGCGCGCCACGCGGACGGCGCGATCCACGCCTTCCACAACCGCTGCACGCACCGCGGCGCCGAGGTCTGCCCGGCGAGCTCCGGCAACGCCCGCAATTTCGTCTGCCCCTACCACGCCTGGACCTACCGCACCGACGGCTCGCTCGCCTCGGTGCCCCTCGACCAGGGCTACGGCGCGGACTGGCGCGCCCGCATGGCCGGCCTGCGCCTGGAGCCGGTGGCGCGCCTGGCGAGCTACCGCGGATTCGTCTTTGGCAGCCACGCCGCCGAGGGCGAGAGCCTGGAGACCTACCTCGGGCCGGAGGTGCGCGCCGCCTTCGACAACCTCGTCGAGCGGGCGCCCGACGGCGAGATCGAGCTCGCCGGCGGCAGGACGGTGCAGCGCTACCGCGGCAACTGGAAGCTGCAGCTCGAGAACTCCATCGACCTGCTGCACCCGCGCATCCTGCACCGCAGCGCCATCGACGCCGCCGACCGCGTCGACCACGGCGGGCAGCCGCCCTCGATCGAATGGGACATCGTCAAGTCGAACGGCCTCACGCTGCGCGAATGGGACGGCATGAAGATCGCGGCGATGCCGGGAGGCCACTGCTGGATGGCCGGCTTCCTCACCAAGGCGATCGATGAAAATTCGCTTCAGGCCCGTTACCGCAAGATGATGGTTGAAAGGCACGGCGAGCGGCGCGCTACCGAAATTCTCGCCTTCAACCGTCACAACACCATCGTCTACCCGAACCTGTTCGTGAATTCGCGCGTGGCGCAGATCCGCGTGCTCGCCCCGGTGAGCGTCGACTGCACCGAGCAGCACGGCTACATCTTCCGCCTGAAGGGCGCGCCCGAGGAGATGTTCGAGGCCTCGGTGCGCATGGTGAACACCAACAACTCGCCCTCGTCGATCGTCACCAGCGACGACCACGAGATCTTCGAGCGCATCCAGCAGTCGCTCGCCAGCGGGCGCCACGAGTGGGTGGACCTGTCGCGCGGGCTGGATGACGAAGATGCGCACTCGCACGCCACCGTCGGCACCAACGAGCTGCCGATGCGCAACCAGCACCGCGCCTGGGCGCAGTACATGGCTGCCTCTTCGCCATGACCGGCGTCGAGCTCTGGCACCGCGTGCAGCAGTTCCTGTTCCGCGAGGCGCGCCTGCTCGACGAGCGCCGCCTGCAGGAATGGCTGGCTCTCTACACCGACGATGCGCAGTACTGGGTGCCTTACGCCTGGGAGCAGAAAAGCCCGAAGGACCACGTCTCGCTGTTCTACGAGACGAAGTCCCTGCTGAGCATGAGAATCGATCGTCTCGAGCGAGAGCTCTCGCCGCTAGACTCGCCCATGGCACGCGTGAACCACTACCTGACAAATGTGCAGGTTGATGCGGTGAGCGTCGCGGAGGGTGCGGAGCTGGACGCGCGCGCCCACCTGCTGTTCGTCGAGCACCGCCGCGAGGAGCAGCGCTGGTTCGCCGGGCGCGCGAGCTGGCGCCTGCGGCCGCGCGGCGAGGATTTCCTCATCGCCGCGAAACGCGTCGACCTGCTCAACGCGGACCAGGAGCAGGGCCACCTGCGCTTCGCCGTTCCCTTCTAGATGGACATCGCCGCCCTATTGCGCGGCGACGCCGTGCACCGCGCCGCCTACACCGATCCGGCGGTGTTCGCGCTCGAGCAGGAGCGCATCTTCCGCCGCGCCTGGCTGTACCTCGCGCACGAGAGCGAAGTGCCGCGGGCGGGGGACTACGTCCTGCGGCGCCTGGGGCCTGACGAAGTGCTGCTCGTGCGCAGAGAGGACGGCGGCCTGTCGCTGCTGCACAACCGCTGCGCGCACCGCGGCGCGCGCATCGTCACCGAGCCGGCGGGCAACGCGCGCCAGCTGCGCTGCCCCTACCACTCATGGACCTACGCCCTGGACGGGCGCCTGGTCGGCGTGCCGCTTCCCGAAGGCTACGCGGCGAAGCCCGAGCTCGGCCTGGCGAAGGTGGCGCGCGTCGAGAGCTACCGCGGCTTCGTCTTCGGCTCGCATGCGGCCGAAGGGCAAGGGCTCGGCGAGTTCCTCGGCGGGCTGGTGAGCGCCTTCGACAACATGCTCGACCGCGCGCCCGCCGGGACCGTGTCGCGCTTCGGCGGCGCGCTGCGCCTGGAGTACCGCGGCAACTGGAAGATGTTCATGGAGAACGCGGTCGACCTGGTGCATCCGGGGTTCGTGCATCGCAGCTCCGTGGAGGCTGCGCGCGGACAGCCGCAGGCGCTCGCCGCTGACGGGCTCACGCAGCAGGGCGCGCAGATGTTCCTCGCCAACGGCATGCGCGCGCCGCAATGGGACGAGGTGCCGCTGCACGCTTTTCCCGGCGGCCATGTCTACATGGGCGGCTTCTACAAGGGCGGCGTGATCGGCGCCGAGCGCGACGATCCGGTGTTCGCGAACTACAGAAAGCAGCTGGTCGAGCGCCACGGCGAGGAGAAGGCCGCGAACGTGCTGGCGCTGGACCGCTTCAACAACCTCGTCTGGCCCAACGTGTCGATCAATGCGCGTTTCGCCGCGATGCGCGTGGTGCAGCCGCTCGCCGCCGACCGCACGGTGGTCGAGGTGCTGTGCTTCCGCCTCGACGGCGCCGCGCCGCAGATGCACGATCTCACGCTGCAGTTCGTCAACCTGGCCGCCTCGCCGGCCTCGCTGGTCGCCTCCGACGACCTCGAGGTGTTCGAGCGCTGCCAGCGCGGGCTCCAGGACGCGGCGCTCGACTGGATCGACGTGCGCCGCGGCGTGCTCGGCGACCGCCGGCAGGCCGACGGCTCGACGCTCGGCAGCGGCACCAGCGAGCTCGCCGTGCGCAACCAGTTCGCCGCCTGGCTGCAATACATGCGGCAATGAAAGCCGAGGTGGAGGCCTTCGTGCTGCACGAGGCGCGCTTGCTGGACGAGCGGCGCTTCGCCGACTGGCTCGCCCTCTTCGCCGAGGATGGCGTGTACTGGGTGCCGACGCTTCCCGGGCAGGCCTCGCCGCAGGAGGCGCTGTCGCTTTTCTACGAGCCCAAGGCGCTGCTCGCGATGCGCGTCGCGCGCCTCGAGCGCCCTGACATGCACGCGCAGACGCCGGCATCGCGCACCGTGCACCATGTGAGCGGTATCGAGGTGTCAGGTCTTGAAGCGCATTCGGCGCTCGTCGTTGCCGAGTGGCGGCTGGGCGAAACCCGTTGGTTTGCTGGCCGGGTAACGCATAAATTCAGGAAAGAAACAGGTGGGCTGCGCATCGTGCTCAAACGCGTGGACCTGATCGACAGCGAGGCGCCGCAGCGTGCTATCACCGTACCGTTCTAGCGGGATCGGCGCTGCGCTACCCCGGGCGCATGCCAGGCGGCTCCCCGCCGGGCGCGGGCGCTATGCCGACGACCTGCGCTTTCCCCGTCTGCTGCACGCTGCGTTCCTGCGCAGTCCGCATGCACACGCGCGTGTCGTGAAGATGGATTTCGAATCGATAAGAAAGATGGAGGGAGTCGCAGCGGTGTTCGACGGCGCAGCGCTCGCGGCGGTCTGCAAGCCGTGGCAGACGAAGCTCGCCACGTGGCCGGGCCATCGCTCTCCGCCCCAGGCGCCGCTCGCCGTCGGGCGCGCGCTCTGGCAGGGCCAGCCCGTGGCAATCGTGCTCGCGTTTACGCGCGCGCTCGCCGAAGACGCGGTCGAGCGCATCGAAGTCGAATGGGATCCGCTCGAGGCGGTCGCCGACCCCGAGGCTGCGCTGGCCCCGGGCGCGGTGCTGGTGCATGCGGAGCTCGGCAGCAACCTCGCCTTCGAGCACGCGATCGAGGCCGGCCCGGCGCCGCGGGGCGGCCGCCAGGTGCGGCGCGACGTGCGCTTTGCGCGCCACACCGGCGTGCCGCTCGAGCCGCGCTCGATCGTGGCGGACTTCGATCCCGGCGTGCGCCAGCTCACCGTCCACCAGTCGACGCAGGTGCCGCACCAGATGCGCGCGACCTATTCGGAATGCTTCGAGCTACCCGAGCAGGATGTCCGGGTAGTGACGCCCGACGTCGGCGGCGGCTTCGGCGTCAAGCTGCACGTCTACGACGACGAGGTGGCGGTGTGCGCCGCCTCGATCCTCACCGGCCGGGCGGTGAAGTACGTCTGCGACCGCCTGGAAGCCTTCGTCTCGGACATCCACGCGCGCGCGCACCGCGTTTCGGTCTGCATGACGCTCGGCGCCGACGCGCGCATCGCGGCGCTCGAGCTCGACGACCTGGTCGAGGCCGGCGCCTATTCGGCCTACCCGCGCTCGAGCATCCTCGAGGGCCTGCAGGTCGTCGTCTTCGCCGGCGCGCCGTACGACATCACCGCCTATCGCGGCCGGCTGCGCGTCGCCTGGCAGAACAAGCCCGCTACCGGCTCGTACCGCGGCGTCGGGCAGCCGATCGCCTGCGGCGCGATTGAGCTGCTGATCGACGCCTGCGCGCGCGAGGTGAAGATGGATCCGGCTGAATTCCGGCGCCGCAACTTCCGCCGCGAAGGCACGACACCGAGCGGGGTGCCGGCCGGCGGCCTGTCGCACGAGGCTTGCCTGGATCGCCTGCTCGCGCTTATGGATTACAGTTCTCTCAGAAAAACCCAAACCCAGGAACGCCTGCGCGGCCGCCATCTCGGGATTGGCCTCGCCGCGTTTGTCGAGCAGAACTCGCCCGGCGCCGGCTTCTACGGCGCCGCGGGCGTGAAGATCTCGCCGCAGGAGGGTTGCACGCTGCGCCTCGAGCCCTCGGGCAGCATTACCTGCATCACCTCGAACGCGGACCAGGGCCAGGGCGTCGAGACCGCGCTCGCCCAGCTGGTCGCCGACGAGCTCGGCGTGCCGCACGCAGCGGTGCGCGTCGCCGGCGGCGACACGCTGATGACCGCGGTGGGCGGCGGGACCTTTGCGTCGCGCGGCCTGACCATCGCCGGCGAGGCGGTGCTGCTCGCCGCGCGCCAGCTCGCGCAACGCGTCGCCGCGGTGCGCGAGGCGACCGGGCTGCGCGGCGCGCCGCTTGCCGAGATCGCCGCCGTGATGAACTACAAGCAGCACCTGCTGCCGGCGGGCCTCGACGCCGGGCCCGCCGTCACGGCGCACGCGGTAATGCCGCAGCCGTAT
>Ga0137436_1000537_pt1 | contig 11027 bp, 7 predicted proteins | sample EasRivERMGT119_2_FD_102328 | JGI IMG/M metagenome (GOLD analysis project Ga0137436, IMG submission 102328) | Soil microbial communities from meander-bound floodplain in the East River, Colorado, USA - East River MetaG ERMGT119_2 | ecosystem: Environmental > Terrestrial > Soil > Floodplain ...
CTCGATGATGTCCATGTCCGTCAGTTTCAGCCCCGCCCTTTGCAGGGCAAGCGGAATGGCGTACGCCGGGCCGACGCCCATGATGCGCGGCTCGACGCCGGCGCTGGCCGCGGAAAGGATTTTCGCCATGGGTTTCTTGTTGTTTTTGGTACCCCAGGCCTTCGAACCGATGAGCAGCGCGGCCGCGCCGTCGTTGACGCCGGAGGCGTTGCCCGCGGTCACCACACCGCCCTCGAAGAGCGGTTTCAGCTTGGTGAGCGATTCCATGCTTGCATCGCGGCGCGGGTGCTCGTCCGCCTGAAATACTTCAGGCGGCGCATCCTTCTTTTTCCCGGGAAGATTGATGGGGAGAATCTCACCCTTGTAAAAGCCTTCTTTTTCCGCGGTGGCGTATTTCTGCTGCGAGCCGAGGGCGAACTCGTCGGCCTGCTCGCGCGTGATGCCGAAGTCCTTGGCGACGTTGTCGCCGGTCTCGGGCATCGAGTGGTTGCCGTACTGCTTGATCGCCTTCGAGTTAGGGAAGCGCACGCCGATGGTGGTGTCGTACAGCTTGGCGTCGCGGCCGAAGGCGCTGTCGGGCTTGCTCATGACGTAGGGCGCGCGCGTCATGTGCTCGACGCCGCCGGCGATGTACAGGTCGCCTTCGCCGCAGGTGACGGCGCGCGCCGAATCGACCACCGCCTGCAGGCCGCTCGCGCACAGCCGGTTGACGGTGACCCCGGGGGTGGTGGGCGGCAGGCCGGAGAGCAGCGCGGCGAAGCGCGCCACGTTGCGGTTGTCCTCGCCCGCCTGGTTGACGCAGCCCAGCACCACGTCGGAGATCTGCGCCGGGTCGAGCTTGTTGCGCGCCACCACCTCCCTGATCACCTCGGCGGCGAGGTCGTCGGGGCGCACGGGGGAGAGCTTGCCGGCGTGGCGGCCGATCGGGCTGCGCAGGCCGTCGTAGAGATAGGCGTCGAGCATGCTCGGGTTCCTTTCGGGCCTTCTATTCCGGGGTCAACAAGGATACGCCGAGCTGCGCCCGGCGCTTCAGCCAGGGGCTCGGCCGGTAGCGCGGCTCCTGGTAGAAATCGTGCATCGACTCGACGATGGCGAGGATGCGGTTGGCGCCGACCGAGTCGCCCATGGCGAGCGGGCCGCGCGGGTAGCCCAGGCCGAGCGTCACCGCGCGGTCGAGGTCGGCGGGGCTGGCGATGCGCATCTGCACGATGTCGCAGCCGACATTGACGATGTGCGCCACCACCCGCTGCGCGACGAAGCCGGGCGAATCGCTGATCAGCGAGACCGGCACGCCGTCGGAGGCGAGCAAGGCGTGCGCCGCGTCGCGCACCTCGGGCAGCGTGACCGGCGTGCTCATCAGCGTGCGCCGCTTGGCGTAGCCGAACAGCGGGTCGATCGCCACCGTGCGCTCCGGGTCGAGGCCGAGCTGCTGCGCGGTGGTGCTGGCGTCGCGGCCGAGCGGGCAGACGAAGCACACCGTCTCGTTGTCGGCGCGGTTGCGGATCTCGATGCCGAACTTGGTGAACAGCTCGCGCAGCTCGGGCACCACCCAGATCGCCGCGGGCTTGCGCGTCGGCGCCGGCGCCTCGGCGAGCGGCTCGGCGTTGCCGTCCTTGCCGTAGGCATACCAGCCGCGGCCGCTCTTGCGGCCGAGCAGGCCGGCGGCGACGCGCGTCTCGGCGATGAACGAGGGGCGGTACTTCGGCTCCTCGTAATACTGCTGGTACATCGACTTCATCACCGCGTGCGCGACGTCGAGCCCCACCAGGTCCATCAGGCCGAAGGGGCCGATGCGAAAGCCCGCGGCGTCCACCAGGATGCGGTCGATGGTGGCGAAGTCGGCGATGCCCTCCGACAGCACGCGCAGCGACTCGGGCACGAATGCGCGCCCGGCATGGTTGACGATGAACCCGGGCGTGTCCTGGCAGCGCACCGCGGCGTGGCCGAAGCGCTTGGCCAGCGCGGCCAGCGCGTCGGCCACCCACGGCGCGGTGCGCACGCCGGCGACCACCTCGACGATCTTCAGCACCGGCACCGGGTTGAAGAAATGGTAGCCGGCGACGCGCTCCGGTCGCTGGCAGCCGGCGGCCATGGCGGTGACCGAGAGGGAGGACGTGTTGGACGCCAGAACGCACTCCGCGGACACGTGCTTTTCAATCGAGCTGAAAAGCTGCTTCTTGACCGCGAGGTCCTCGACGACCGCCTCGATCACTACCTGACAGGGCGCGAAAGCCTCGAGCGACTCGATCACCTCGAGGCGGCCGAGCGTGGCCTGCGCATCGGCGGCGGCGAGGCGGCCCTTCTCGGTCAGCTTGCCGAGCGCCATGGCAATCGCTTCTTTGCCCTTTTTCGCAGCGCCGGGCTGCGCGTCGTAGAGCAGGGTGCGCGCGCCGCACTGGGCGAGCACCTGCGCGATGCCGCGCCCCATGGTGCCGGCGCCGGCCACGCCGGCGCAAAGATCGCTGCGGGAAGTATCTAGCATGGAAGGGAAAACCACTATTCTAGCGGGGCGCCGCGGCTATAATCCCCGGCAGGAGGAGTCGGAATGAAACGGTTTCTTTGTCTGCTGGCGATGGCCGCCGCCGCGTGCGCGAGCGGTGCGCTGGCGCAGTCCTATCCCGCGCGCCCGATCACGCTGATCTGCCCGTGGCCGGCGGGCGGCGGCACCGATCTGCACCTGCGCAAGATGGGCGAGCTCGCCTCGAAGCACCTCGGCCAGCCGGTGGTGATCGAGAACCGGCCCGGCGGCAGCGGCATGAACGGCCCGGCCAACATGGCGAAGACCGCCAAGGCCGACGGCTACACCATCTCGCAGCTCGCCATCACCGCCTTCCGCATGCCGCACATGCAGAAGGTGGACTGGGACCCGCTCGCCGACTTCAGCTACATCATCGGCGTGTCCGGCTACACCTTCGGCATCGTGGTGAAGTCCGACTCGCCGCTCAAGACCTTCCAGGACCTGATCGCCTACGCCAAGGCCAACCCGGGCAAGCTGTCCTATGGCACGCCCGGCACCGGCACCTCGCTGCACCTCGCGATGGAGGAGATCGGCGCCAGGGCCGACGTGCAGTTCCTGCACGTGCCGTTCAAGGGGCAGGCGGATTCCGCCGCCGCGCTGATGGGCGGCCATATCATGGCGCAGGTCGACTCCACCGGCTGGGGCCGCATGGTCGACGCCGGCACCTTCAGGCTGCTCGCCACGCTGGGCGACCGGCGCACGCGCTGGAACGCGCCAACGGTCAAGGAGCTGGGCATCGACACGGTGTCGAACTCGCCGTACGGCTTCGTCGGCCCGAAGGGCCTGCCGCCCGAGGTGGTCAAGCGGCTGCACGACGCGTTCAAGCTGGCGATGGACGACCCGGAGAACCTCAAGGTCCTGCAGCAGCTCGACCAGCTGTACTGGTACAAGTCGAGCGCCGACTACGCGCAATGGGCGGCCGAGACCCTCAAGGCCGAGCGCGGCACCGTCGAGCGGGTAGGGCTGCTGCTCAAATAGGCGAACGGCTTTCTAACGGAGGAGCGTCATGAAGTATCGCAAGATCCTTCTCGCTTACAACGGCTCCCAGGAAGGCAAGCGCGCGCTGCTCGAGTGCGCCGACCTGGCGAGCTTCCTCCAGGCGGAGACTTACCTGCTCGCGGTGGCGAGCATGCCGCCCTCCCTGTTCCTCACCGAGGGCTTCGTGCCCGAGGAGCTGCTCGAGGAGGAGAAGAAGCGCACGCAGACCGTGCTCGACGAGGGCATCCGCACGCTGCGCGAGCGCGGCTTCAACGCCACCGGCCAGCTCGCCGTGGGCGAGCCGGTAGAGGAGATCTGCCGCCTGGCGAAGGGCCTGTCGGTCGACCTGATCGTGGTCGGGCACAACCAGAACACCTCGTTCGCGGCGCGCTGGTGGAAGGGCTCGGTCGGCGCCTCGCTGCTCGACTACGCGCCCTGCAGCCTGCTGATCGCGCTGTCCCGCACTTGATCCGCCTCGCGCTCCTCCTGGCCGCGCTCGCCTGCGCGTCGGGAGAGGCTTTGTCGCAGGCAGCCGCGCCCAAGCCCGCCGCCGGGCAGAAGGTCGACGACGCGCGCGCGCGCCAGCTGCTCGCCGAGGCGCAAGCCGCCTTCGCGCGCGGCGACTACCCGGCGGCCGAAGCCGCCAGCCTGAGCCTGCTGCAGGAGAACATCCGCGTCTTCGGCCCCGACCACCCGAACGTCGGCACCGCGCTCAACCTGCTCGGCGCGACGCACCTGCGGCAGGGCAAGTTCAACGAGGCGGAGGGCGAGTTCCGCCGCATGCTGACCATCTACGAGCGGCGCCTGGGCGCCGAGCACGAGTACACCGCGGCGGCGCTCAACAGCCTCGCGCTGGTGCTCGAGCAGCTGGGCGACTACCAGGGCGCGGAGACGCTGCTGCGCCGCTCGCTCGCCATCTCGGAGAAAGCGCTCGGCAAGAACCATCCCGACACTGCTACCACGCTGTCCAACTTGAGCCGCGTGCTCGACAGCCAGGGCAAGTTCGCCGGCACGGCGGACGCCGCGCAGCTCGCGGCGCGCGCCGACGACGCCCTGCGCCGCGGCCAGTTCGACGAGGCCGAGACGCTGCACCACGAGGTGCTGACGATCCACGAGAAGGCGCTCGGGCCGGCGCACCCGGTCACCGCCAACTCGATGTCCAACCTCGGCCGCGTGCTCGATCTGCAGGGCAAGTACGTCGAGGCGGAGAAGATGTACCGCCAGTCGCTGGCGGTGCGCGAGGCGGCGCTCGGGCGCGACCATCCCGACGTCGCCACCAACCTGAACAACCTGGCCAAGGTGGTGCAGGACCTCGGCAAGGACCAGCAGATCGGCGTGTCGGAAGCGCGCGCGCGGGCGCGCGCCGGCGGCGCCGTCGGCGGGCTGACCGAGGCCGAGAACATGTACCGGCGGGCGCTCGCCATCCAGGACCGCAGCCTCGGGCGCGACCATCCGGCCACCGCGCTCACCCTGAACAACCTCGGCGGCCTGCTCGCGGTGCGCGGCGACTTCGCGCAGGCCGAGACGATGCAGCGCGCCGCGCTCGGCACCATGGAGAAGGTGTTCGGCGAGCAGCACCCCGACACCGCGGCGGTGCTCACCTCGCTCGCGATCGCGCTCGACAACCAGGGCAAGATCGTCGAGGCCGAGGCGACCTACAAGCGCGCCATCGACGCCTCGCGCCGCACCGGCAACCCGCGCGCGCTGCTGATCAACGACGCCAACCTGGGCTACGCGCTCGCCAAGCGCGGCCGTAACCGCGAGGCGCTGCCCTACTACAAGGAGGCGATCGAGACGGTCGACTTCCTCTATTCGCAGACGCGCGGCTACTCGGAGGAGACGCGCGCGCAGTTCCTGCAGCAGTTCTCGGCGGTGTACCGCGAGACCATCCGCATCCTGCTGCAGCTGCACAAGGCGCAGCCCGCGGCGGGCTACGACCGCCAGGCGCTCGCCATCGCGTCGCGCAACCAGAGCCGCGTGTTCACCGAGCTGATGCGGCAGGCCGACGTGGCGCGCTTCGCCGGCGAGCCGGCCTTCGTCAGGCTGCGCGAGAGCCGCGACCGGCTGCAGGAGCGCCTCGCGCAGCTGCGCCACAGCCGCGCCACCGTGCCGGTCACGCTGTCCAACGCCGCGGCGCGCGTGGCGGAATTCGACGTGCAGATCACGCAGACCTCGATCGACCTGATCGGCGCCGAGGAGCAGCTGTGGCGCGACTACCCGCGCTTCATGGAGCTGGCCAATCCGCGCCCGGTGACGGTCGAGGACCTGCAGAAGCGGCTGCTCAAGCCCGGGGAAGTGCTGCTGTCGTACGTGCTGCTGCCGCAGGAATTGGTGATCTTCGCCGTGACGCGCGACCAGTTCCGCATGGTGGTGAGCGGGGTGCGGCGCGCGGCGCTCGCCCAGCGGGTGCACACCGTGCGGCGCGCGATCGAGAAGGTGGCGGCCGGCGAGTCGGTGCTGTTCCTGCGCGACGTCGACCCCGAGGTGCTGCATTCCCTGTACCGCGACCTGCTGCACCCGGTGGCCGGCACCATCGCCGGCAAAGACAAGGTGCTGATCGTCGCCGACGGGCCGCTGCAGACCATCCCGTTCGAGTTCATGATCACTACCTACGAGGCGGCCGAGCGCGCCGCGTTCGAGACCGCCAAGGCGGAGGCCGACGGCAGCGCGCAGCGCCCCTATCTCGGCGAGTACGCGCCGCTCGACTACGCCGGGCGCAAGCTGCGCTTCGCCTACCTGCCCAGCCTGTCGGCGCTTACCTCGCAGCGCCTCTATCCGAAGCGCGCGCTGGCCGGCCGGCTCGAGCTGGTGGCGTTCGCCGACCCGATGTTCGCGCCCGACGCGACGCACGCCATGCCGCAGGCCACGGTGAAGGCGCTGGCCCAGCTCAACGTCGGCGGCTTCGGCCGCTCCGCCGGCGGCGTGCCGAATATCCCGCGCCTCGCCGAGACCGCCGACGAGGCCAACGAGATCGCGCGCGTGCTCGGCGGCAAGAGCCAGCTCTACTTCGGCGACGCGGCGCAGGAGAAGGTGGCGAAGTCGGGCGACCTGCGCAGCGCGCGCTTCGTGCTGTTCGCGACCCACGGCTTCCTCGGCGGCGAGTACCTCGGCAGCGACCTGCCGCTCGAGGATGGCGAGACGCGCCGCGCCACACGCGCCCAGGCGCAGCCGGCGCTCGCCCTCACTCTGGTCGGCGACCTGAAGGGCGAGGACGGCCTGCTCACCATGAAGGAAGTGATCGAGGACCTCGAGCTCAACGCCGACCTGGTCGCGCTGTCGGCCTGCAACACCGCCGGCGAGTCGGCGCAGGCCAACAACGGCGAGGGCTTCGCCGGCCTGACGCGGGCGTTCATGTACGCCGGCGCGAAGAGCCTGCTGGTCTCGCACTGGAGCGTCGACAGCCTGTCGACGCAGGCGCTGATGACCTCGACCTTCCGCAACATCAAGTCCGGCATGGGCACCCTGCCGGCGGTGAACGACGCGCAGCGGCAGCTGCGCGACGGCGGCTACGTGCGCGACGGCTTCCACTTCTCGCGCTCGCACCCGTTCTTCTGGGCGGCGTTCGTGTACGTCGGCGATTGAAAGGGCTCTACCGACAGTTTTTCCGCTGGCTGGGCGTGGTCGCCGTCTCCACCGCGCTCGCCATGGGCCTCGCGCGCACCGACTGGCACGCCGCGCTCGAGAACATCTACTACGATTACTGGCACGTCCTCTCGGGCGTGCGTTACCAGCCGCAGAACACCGCCTTCATCACCGTCGACGACGCCACCCTGGTCGCCTACAAGGACGACCCGCTCGCGTTCTGGGCGCCGTACTGGGGCCAGGCATTCGACGTACTGAGCAAGGCGGGGGTCAAGGTGATCGGCCTGGACTTCATCTACACCGTCAGCGCCGAGGCCTGGCTGCGCAAGCTCGACCTGCCCGACAGCAACATCAGCCGCGAATACGACTCGCCGTTCCGCGCCGCGCTGGCGCGCGGCAACGCGGTGCTGATCTCGCACCTGGTGCAGCTGCCCGACGGCGACTCGCAGCTGTTGATGCCGCCCGACGACCAGCGCCTGCTGCTGCCCGGCGGCAACCACGACACCGGCATCGCCAACCTGTTTCCCGATCCCGACAAGCACGTGCGCGGCTTCTATCCGGTGATGATCCCCAACCCGGCGCTGCCCGGGCTCGCCTTCAACATGCAGATGGCGCTGCGCGCCGCCAACCAGACCGCCGACCAGCCGGAGTGGCGCATCGCGGGCGAAGTCATCCCGCGCGAGCTCAGGCGCATGCCGATCGGGTATACCGGGCCGCCGGGCACTATCCCGACCGTGTCGATGGCGCGCCTGCTGGCGCCGAACGCGCTCGACGATCCCCTGGTCAAGGGGCTGCGCGGCAAGGTGGCGATCATCGCCGCGAACAACGCCGGCACCTCCGACCGGCACTTCACGCCGTACTCGCGCGGCACCGACGCCGACCAGATGGCGGGCGGCGAGATCCACGCCAACATCGTGGAAACCATCCTGAGCGGGCGCTACCCCAAGCCGCTCACCCTCGGCCAGGAGATCGCCTACGTCGGCATCGTCATGGGCCTGGCGGCGTGGCTGTTCCTGCGCTTCAGCGTCGGCGGCGGCGCGGCGCTGATGCCGGTAATGCTGGTCGCCGTGGCGCCGCCGGCCTACTTCGCCTTCCAGGTCGACGTGGTGCTGCCGGTGGCGGAATTGCAGGCCGCGATGGTGGCGGGCTTCCTGCTGACCTTCGGCCTGCGCCTCACCGGGGAGGAGCGCGAGCGCTCGCGAATGCGGCAGATCTTCGGCCGCTACGTCGCCGACGACGTGGTCAACGTGCTGCTCGACGAGGACCGCAAGCCCGACCTGGCCGGCGAGGTGAAGACCGTGACGGTGCTGTTCTCCGACATCCGCGGCTTCACCACTTTCTCCGAGAAGCTGAGCGCGCGCGAGGTGGTCGAGATGCTGAACGCCTATTTCACTCGCACTTGCGAGCCGATCCTCGCCAACGGCGGCATGGTCGACAAGTTCATCGGCGACGCGGTAATGGCGGTGTTCGGCTCGCCGGTGACCTACCCTGACCACGCCCGGCGCGCGCTCAAGGCGGCGCTCGGCATGCAGCTCGCGGCCGAGGGCTTCAAGCAGTGGATGCGCGAGCGCTTCCCGGACCGAGGCCTGGCCGAGTTCGGCATCGGCGTCGGCCTCTACACCGGCGAGGCGGTGATCGGCGACATCGGCACGCCCAAGCGCAAGGAGTTCGCCGCCATCGGCGACACGGTCAACGCCGCTTCGCGCCTCGAGGGCATCACGAAGGAGATGAAGTGCGTGGTGTGCGCCGCCGAGGTGACGGTCCAGGCCGCGGGCGAGGGCGTGCGTACCGGCAAGGTCGAGACGCGGCAGGTGAAGGGACGCGCCGAGCCGATCCGCATCTACGAGATCCTCGGGGTGGACGGATGAGGCGCCTTGTTTTTGCGCTTTTTTTTCTTGCTATTCAAAGCGTGGAAGCGCAAGAAGACGTCGGGCTGGTCAGCTTCGTCGCCGGCGACGTGGTTTTCCAGGCCGGCAAGGCCAAGGGGTACATGAAGGTGCGCGAGGGCGACCGCTTCGACCTGCCGGCGGGCACGCAGCTGCGCCTGGTGTACTTCGCGGGCGGTCGGCAGGAGCGCTGGCAGGGCCCGGCCAGCCTCAGGGCGGGCAAGCGGGAAAGCGCGCCCCTGTCCGGCAAGCCCACCGAAGTATCAGTGCTGCCTGGGAGCGTGCCGCAGAGGCTCGCGCGCGTTCCCGAGCTGGCGCAGAACGCGGTTTTCGGCGGGGTGAGGGTACGCGGGCAGAAGCCGCCGCCTTCCTATGCGGGGGCCGAGAGCGAGGACAGCCTGCGCGAGGCGCGGGCCACCTACGCCAGGATGCGCCGTGAGGCGCCAGCCGACGACCTGACCCCGGAGCTGTTCCTATTTGCGGCCCTCACCGCGGGACCGAACCCCGACTCCGAGGAAGTGAAAACCTTGGCCGCCAAGCTGCGAGAACGTCAACAATAGTCAAAAGATGTTCAGATTCATCATTTTGCGCGTGACAAAGTTCCTCGCAGTGCAGCATATTCACCCTTAGTCTTACGGTGCCTCAAAGGGGGAACACCTAATGATCGTCAAGAACATAATTCGAATCCTGAGTCTGGCCACGCTTCTCGGCGCCGCTACCGTTGCGGCCTCGGAAGACGTCGGACTCGTCAACCAGCTTGGCGGCGACGTCACCTACGTCAGCGGCGGCAGCCCCGCCAAGGCGAAGCCGTACATGAAAGTGCGCCAGGGCGACCGCTTTACCGTCCCCGCCGGCGCCAACGTGCGCATCGTCTACTTCCAGGGCGGCCGGCAGGAAACCTACGGCGGCCCGTCCAGCTTCATCGCCGGCACCCAGGCCAGCCAGCAGCAGAGCGGCCAGCCGGCGCAGATCACCACCCTGCCGGCCGGCGTGCCGCAGAAGATCGCGCAGACGCCCGAGCTGATCCAGATCGCGAAGCTGGGCCGCTCGGGAGGCGTCGCGGTGCGCGGCGTCCAGCGCGAGCAGCGCCTGACTCCGGCGCAGCAGGCCGAGGTGCGCCAGGCGCGCCAGACCTACGAGCAGATGCGCAAGACCTCCGCGGCGGACGACATCAACCCCGAGCTGTACCTGTACTCGGTGCTGCAGGACCACCTGCTCTACAACGACATGAAGACGGTGGTGGCCGAGATGCAGAAGCGCCAGCCGTCGAACGCCGACGTGCAGGTGATGGCTGAGTACGTCAAGGTCAAGCTCGAGTCGCAGTAACCGCGACCTCGGCCCGCTTGTGAAAGGCCCGCTTCGGCGGGCCTTTTTGTTTTTAGAATCCGGCCGATGAAAGGCCGCCTGGAAGACCACCGCATGCTGACCGGCCGGGGGCGGTACGTCTCCGACTGGAACCTGCCCGGGCAGGCGTACGGGCATTTCCTGCGCTCGGATCGTGCGCACGCGAAGATTGTCTCGATTCAAAAAGCAGAAGCCTTGAAAAGCCCGGGCGTGATCGCCGTATTCACCGGCCAGGAGCTGGTGGACGCCGGCCTCAAGCCGATCCCGGCGGCGGCGCCCTTCAAGTGGAGGGACGGCTCCGCCCAGCGCCTGGCGCAGCGCCCCTCGCTTGCCCATCTGGTCGTACGTCACGTCGGCGAGCCCATCGCCCTGATCGTGGCCGAGACCGCGGCGCAGGCGCAGGACGCAGCCGAAGCCGTCATGGTCGAGTTCGAGGAGCTGCCCGCCGTGACCACGGCCGCGGAGGCGATGGCCGCGGGCGCCCCGCAGCTCCATCCGGGCGCGCCGGGCAACCTGGTGCTCGACTTCGTCGGCGGCGACGAGGCGGCGACCAACGCCGCGTTCGCAAGCGCGGCGAAGGTCGTGAAGCTCACCGACTACCACTCGCGCGTGATCGGCAACCCGATGGAGCCGCGCGCCGCCATGGGCTCCTACGATGCCGCGAAGGACCTGTACTTCCTGCACGGCACCACGCAGGGCACCGGCCCGATGAAAGGGCA
>Ga0137436_1000538_pt1 | contig 10986 bp, 7 predicted proteins | sample EasRivERMGT119_2_FD_102328 | JGI IMG/M metagenome (GOLD analysis project Ga0137436, IMG submission 102328) | Soil microbial communities from meander-bound floodplain in the East River, Colorado, USA - East River MetaG ERMGT119_2 | ecosystem: Environmental > Terrestrial > Soil > Floodplain ...
CCCAGCCCGCAACCGATCGTCACGCGCGACATGCCGTCCCCTCCCCCGCGAGTGTACTTGACCCCCCGAGAGCGAACGCGCATATTCCCCGGCGCTTTGAGCGCGCCCGAGACCGGAAACGGCCATGTCCTCCTCCTCACCGACGACCGCGAGGAGGCGGCGCGCCTATCCCGCTGGATCGCCTCGACCGGACTCGAGGTCGTCGTCGTCTCCGGCGCCGAGAAGTTCCTCCTGAACGAGGGCGACGACGAGAGCGTGCACCTCGTCGTCACCGATCTCGACACCGACGACCCCGCGGTTCTCATCCTCCTCGAGCGCCTGGTCGGCGGCGACCTCTTCCGCGGCCTCCCGCAGCTCCACGTCGTGCGAGATCTCGCGCTGCTGTCGCGCCTGCGGCAGACCCACCCGCAGCTCATCGCGTTTTCGGTCGCGGCTCCCCCCGCGGGCGAGGACTTCCAGGCGCGGGTGCGCCTCGCGGCGGAGATCGGCCGTCTCCGCCGGGAGAGCGCGAGGCACTCGATCCGCGACGGGCTCACGGGCCTGCTCAACCGCCGCTATCTCCTGCTGCGGCTCGAGGAGGAGTTCTCCCGGGCGCGCCGGTACCGCACGCCGCTGTCGCTCGCCCTGCTCGACATCGACCACTTGAAGGACGTCAACGACACCCACGGCCTGACCGCGGGCGACGTCGTCATCCACCGGATCGGCCAGATCCTGCGCGGCCAGATGCGCCGCGAGGACGTCTTGGGACGGATCGGCGAGGACGTGTTCGGGATCGTCCTCAACGGGAACCGGTTCCGCGGCGCCGCGGTGTTCGCCAACAAGGTCCGTACGGAGGTCGCGGAGGCCGTGCTCGACTTCCGCGACATGGAGCTTCAGGTCACGATCTCGGCCGGCATCACGACGTTCCCCGACAACCCCGCGATCCGTACCTCGGAGGATCTGCTGCGCATCGCCGAGAACGCCCTGCGCGAGGCGAAGTCCCGCGGCGGCAATCGCGTGTTCATCGACGAGGGGGTCATGAAGAAGGAGCGCCGGGTCGTCCTCGTCGCCGACCCGGACGCCGACCTGCTCGACCTCGCCGAGGACCTGCTGTCCCTGGACGACTTCCGCGTGGTCAAGGCGAGCTCGGCCCGCACGGCGCTCGAGACGCTCAGGTTCCGCCGGCCCGACCTCGTCGTGCTCGACCTCACCCTGTCCGATCCCGAGTCAGGACGCCCGCTGGTCGAGTCGGTCCAGCAGCTCTTCCCGGGGATCCGCTTCCCGATCATCGGCCTGTCGCGGGATCCCGACGCGGATCCCGACCGGCTCGCGCGCTTCGGGGTCGACCGGTTCATCACGAAGCCGTTCAGCATCTCCCTGCTTCGCAGCGCCGCGCGGGAGCTGCTCGAATCGTACCGGGTGTAGCATCCCGGCGTGCGTCCCGCCCTCCTCCTCGCCGTGGCCGTCGGCACCGCGGCGGTCTCCGGACTGACGCTCGACGGTGCGCGCGAGGCCGCGGGTGGATGCGGTCGCGCGCTGACCGCCGGGCGGGCTGACGGGCTCAAGCCGTACCTCCCCGCCCGCGGCAAGGTCCACCTGGCGCTCGCGCGGTTGGGGCCGGAGGAGGGGATGTTCGCGGCCGGCCAGGTGGTTGCGGTCTTCCGGGACTTCCTCGCGTCGGGGCGCGTCGCGTCGTTCGACGTCTCCGGCGTGAGCGGGGACGAGCGGGCCGGCGCGCAAGCGCTCGCGCGCGTCGCGATCACCGACCGCGACGGGAGACGCGCGACGATCGGGCTGCGCCTGGGCTTCCAGCCCGAGGACGGCCGCTGGGTCTTGCGGGAGGTCAAGGAAACGAGCGAATGAGGCGGGGCGGGCTCGTCCTGCTTCTCGCGCTTCCCCTCGCGGTCCTCGTGGGCGGCCGGGTCGCGGCGTGGCGTGTGTCGGCGCTTGCCGGGGACGCTGCCCGGGCGGACCTCGCGGCCAAGGCGGCCGCCGCCACCGCGCGCTTTCGCGAGCTCGTCGGCGAAGCGGGAAGCGCCGCCCAGCGCACGCTGGCTTCCGGTCCCGCCGCCGCGCGATCGGGGCTCTCCCGCGAGCTGGCGGAGCGCCTGGAGGGAGCCGGCGTCGTCCGGTCCGGAAGCTACGAGACTTGGGATGGAACGCCGCTCGAGGCGTCCTGGGTGCCCGGAGGGCCGGGGGCGGGCTGGGCGGTCGTCAGCCGCGGCGTCCGGACGAGCCTGGCCTCGCGGTCGGAAACCGGTCCCGACGGCCGCCATGCGATCGTCTCGTTCACCCTCGAGATCGCCCCGGGGGTCCCGTCCGCCGCCCCCGCCCTCCCCAGCCGCTGCGAGGGAGCGACGATCCGCTGGACGTTCCCGGGCTCACCCGGCGGCGCTTCTGCCGCCGAGACGTTCAATCCCGGCCCCCCCGCGCGGCTGTCGGTCCCGGTCCTCGACCCGAGGGACGGCGTCGCCGCGGTCGTCACCGTCGAGCAGCTCCCCGCCGCCCACGTGGCGATGCAGGAGCGTGCGCGATCCGACGCGCTCGCCGCGCTGCTCTTCGCGGCGCTCCTCGCCGCGGCGACCATGCGGCGTCCCGCGTCCCTCGACGGACGGCGCCTGCTCGCGATCGCCCTCGCGGTTGTCGCTGCGAGGCTCGCGCTGGTCTGGGGGCGCAGCTTCGAGGAGCTCCTGCCGCGCTCGCTCGGCTCGCCCTCCCTCTACGGCCGCGGCGAGGGATGGGGCCTCATCGCCTCCCCGGCCGCGCTGGCCGCGACCGCGGCCGCGGGATTCCTCCTCGCCCGCGCGTTCGCGCGCTGGGCGTCGAGCCGCGCGCCCCTCACCGCGGCTTCGACCTTGAGCCTCGCCGCCACGGCGCTGCTCGGTGCCTCGCTCGCGCGGGACGCGCGCGTCCCCGTTCCCCGGTTCGACCTGTCCTCGGCCGCGGGGCTGACGCTCGCGCTCGCCTTGGGGCTTTCCGTCGCGGCGACCGCGGAGCTTCTCGCGGCCTTGATGCGCGGACGCTCGCGCATCGCGTGGAGCCTGGCGGCGATCGTGCCGGTCACGGCACTCGCGCTCACCGCCCTCCATCGCGATACGGCGCGGGTGGCCGACGAGCGGCTGAGGACCGCGTACGCGCCGCTCGTGCTGGAGCAGTCGGCGCGCCGGAGGCAGGCGCTCGCCTCCGCCGTCTCCGAGGCCGCGGCCTCGCGGCAGGCCGCGCTGGCGGATGCCGCGTTTCCCCTGTGGGTGGCAAGCGACCTCTTCCAGCAGGGCTTCGCCTCCTCGCTCGACGTCGTCGAAGCGGACGGCGATCGCGTCAGCCACTTCGGGTTCGGCCTTCCCGAGCTGTCCGGTCAGCGCGAGAGTGTTCCTCACCCGCAAGGGCCGGACGGACGCCCCGTGGTCGTGGAGGAATCGGTCTCCTTCGGCGCCTCGATCGAGCGGGTGCTCCACGCGGACGCGCCGGTGGCCGCAGCACCGGGAGCGCGGATCGTCGGTCACGTGCTCGAGGACCCCGCGAACCTTCCGTTCCTCCCCGGCAACGCCCCCTACCTGCGCGCGCTCGGGCGCGCGGGGTCGGGGACGACCGAGGCGCTGACCGACGAGCCGGACTACGTGCTCTACGCCGGCGACGGCCGCGTGCTCCTCTCGACGCTCCACCAGCCGCCGGCGGCCACGCCCGCGCTCCGAGAGCTCGGGCGCCGGCAGGAGACGACCGAGCTCCCCGCCGCCGGGGCGCGGTACCGCGCCTTGCCGCTCCTCGACGCGGGGCGCCTCCATCTGTTGCTGGTCCCCGCGCGCGGCGTGCTCGACGTGCTCGGCGACGGAGTGCGCCTGCTGCTGATCGCAGGCTTGCTCGTTCTCGGCGCCTCGGTGCTGTCCGCGCTGGTCGCACCCGGAGGAGGGCGCCGGATCCTGGATCTCGTACGCGCGTCGTTCTACCGCAAGCTGCTCGGCGCCGTGATCGCGGCTTCCCTCGTGCCGCTCGTGGGGCTCGCGTTCCTGCTACGAGGGGCGATTGCGCGGCACGGCGAGGCCGAGCTGACGGAGTCAGCCGCCGCCGTGGTCGCCGCGGCGCAGCGGGTCGTCGCGGACTACCAGTCCACGGGAGACGAGGACCCGGGGCTCCCGCCGCTCCCCCTCACCGACGACGTGCTCGTGTGGCTGCGCCGGGTCGTCGGCCAGGAGATCCACCTCTACGAAGGCGGGGTGCTCGCGGCGACCTCGAAGCCGGAGATGTTCGACTCGGCGCTGCGCCTGCCGCGCCTGCCGGGGGAGATCCGGAGCATGATCGTGGAAGGCGGGCGCCCGTTCGTCGTGCGGCGCGAGGCGCTCGGTGCCGTGATCCTGCCGGTCGCCTACGCGCGCGCCGACCTGAAGGGCGGTCCTGCCGACGCGATCCTCGCGATCCCGCTCGTCCTCGAGCAGCGCACGTTCGCCCGATCGCTCGAGCGGCTCATCGAGCTGCTGCTCCTCGGGACGACCGCGCTGGCGGGGCTGCTCGCGGGCTCGGCGGCGCTGCTCGCCCGCCAGGTCGCGGGACCGGTGAGGCGCTTGGCCGACGCGTCGCGGCGGATCGCGGGCGGCGACTACACGCCGCGCCTGGCGTCGCGATCGCGCGACGAGATGGGATCGCTCGTGGCGGACTTCAACTCGATGGCGGGTGCGCTTTCCGAGCAGCGTGCCGACCTCATCCGCCGGCGGGACTACATCGAGGCCGTGCTGCGCCACGCGACGACCGGCGTCGTGTCGGTGGATGCGGACGGGCGCGTCGTGACCATCAACCCCGCGGCGTCGAGCCTGCTCGCCGAGGAAGGGCGCGCGCCGAGCTTGGGCGAGCGCCTCCGCGACGTGCTCGCCCGCTCGGAGCGCTTCCGTCCGCTCGCCGCAGCGCTTTCGGCGACGCCCGAGGCCGCCGGGGCGCCGATCGACGTGGACGTCGGAGAGGGTCAAGACCGCCGCCGCATCCGCGTCGTGCGCGCGCAGCTTCCGGACCCCGCGGGCGGCCCGCTGGGCGCGATCGTTCTCCTCGACGACGTGACGAGCCTCATGCGCGGCAACCAGCTCGAGGCGTGGGCGGAGATGGCGCGCTCGATCGCGCACGAGATCAAGAACCCGCTGACGCCGATCCAGCTCTCGGCGGAGCACGTGCGCCGCCTGCTCGCCGACCGCGGCGTGCTCCCCTCGGCCGAGATCGACGCCTGCCTCGACGCGATCGTGCGCCAGGTCCGGGACCTGCGCGACATCTCGCAGGCGTTTTCGACCTACGCGAGGCTCCCCGACCTCGCGCTCGAGCCCGCGGACCCCGCGTCGTTCCTCTCCGAGGTCGTGGCGCCCTACCGTTCCTCGCCGCCCCCCGGGATCGAGGTGCGCGAGGACCACGGCGAGGCGCCGGCGGTCCGGATCGACCGCCGGATCCTCGCCCGTGCCTTCGTCAACCTGATCGCCAACGCGGTCGAGGCGATGCCGGCGGGCGGCACGCTCACGGTCGGCTCGCGACCGAGCTCCGATCGCTCGGGCGTCCTGCTCTTCGTGACCGACACGGGCGAAGGGATCGACGCCGCCGCGCGCGCGCGGCTGTTCGAGCCTTACTTCTCGACCAAGTCCTCCGGCACCGGCTTGGGGCTTGCGATCGTGAGGCGGGTCGTCGAGGCGCACGGCGGCACGATCGAGGTGGCGACCGCTCCGGGGTCGGGCACGACCTTCACGGTGCGCCTGCCCGCAGCCTCTTAGCGCGGGCTTATACTTCGCGCGTGTGGTACGCCGAGGGCCTGCGCTTCACCTGCCGCCCCGACTGCGGGCGGTGCTGCACGCGGCACGGCGATTACGATTACGTCTACCTCTCGCCCGAAGACGTGCGTGCGCTCGCGGGCCACTTCGCCCTGTCCGTCGCGGCATTCCGCCGCCGTCACACCCGGAAGGACGACGGGCACACCATCTTGAGGATGGATGGGCCCGCGTGCCCCTTCCTGGAGGGATCCCGTTGCTCCGTCTACGACGCGCGACCCCGGCAGTGCCGGACCTTCCCGTTCTGGCCGGAGAACCTCAAGAGCCGTACGCGGTGGGAATCCCTGGCGACGTTTTGTCCCGGGATCGGGGAGGGCGGCCGTGTCCCGCTCCTGACGATCCGCGAGCACCTCGCCACGCCCGAAGATCCCTGAGCCTTCTGGCCGTGGCGGTCGTCGCCCTCGGCTGCGGCCGGAGCGACGCCCCCGGGAACCCCGCCCCCGCGGCCGGCCAAGGGGCGCCCCAGCGAGGGGGTACGCTCGTCGTCGGCGCCATCACCGACGCGGATGCGTGGAACGAGTACGTCTCGCAGCAGACCACCGCGATCAACCTCCTGCGCCGGATCTATCTCCGCCTCGCGCAGGAGCAGGGGGACACCAAGGACCATCCCCCGTCCTTCCAGCCGCTGCTCGCCAACACCTGGTCGTTCGGGGGCGACGGGCTGACGCTGACGTTCCGGCTGCGCGGCGGCGCGTGGAGCGACGGGACCCCGATCACGGCGAACGACGTGCGGTTCACCTGGAAGGCCCAGACCTCGCCCGAGGTCGCATGGCCGGGCGCGTCCTCGAAGGAGCGCATCAAGGACGTCCGCGCGGTCGATGCGACCACGGTCGAGTTCGTCTTCGACCGCGCCTACCCCGAGATGCTCGCGGACGCGGTGGAGGGGGGGATCGTGCCGGAGCACGTCTTCGGCAAGGTTCCGTTCAAGGACTGGCGCACGCACGACTGGTCCACCGCGGGGATCGGCTCCGGGCCGTTCCTGCTCTCCTCCTGGAAGCCCGGCGAGGAGATCGCGCTCGTGCGCAACCCTCGCTACCTCGACCCGGTGCGTCCCTACGTGGACGGCGTGGTCGTACGGGTGGTCCCGGACATGGGCAACCTCCAGACCCAGCTCCTGTCCGGGAGCGTCGATCTCATCGACGGGGTTTCCCCCGCGGACGCGAAGCGCCTGGACGGAGCGCGGGGCGCCTCGCTCATCCCGTACGACAACCCGATGTTCGACTACATCGGGTGGAACGGCGCGAAGCCGCCCTTCGACGATCCGGCGGTACGGCGCGCGCTCACGCTCGCGATCGACCGGGAGGCCGTCGTCGACGATCTCCTGTTCGGGTACGGCCGCGTGAGCGCCGGACCCTTGCTCTCGAGCTGGTGGCCGGCCGACGCGACGCTCAAACCGTGGCCCTACGATCCCCAGGAGGCGGAGCGCATCCTGACCCAGAAGGGCTACGGCCGCGACCATCCCTTGAAGCTCGAGCTGATGAGCAACGCCGGGAACCGCTTGCGCGAGGCGGTCGCGGTGAAGGTCCAGGAGCAGCTCGCGAAAGTGGGCGTCGCCGCCACGCCGCGAACCGTCGAGATGCGCGCGCTGCGCGAGGCGAGCGCTTCGGGCCGCTATGACGCCTACATCGGCGGCTGGCGCTTCTCCGGGAAGCTCGACTTGAAGTCGATCTTCGGCTCCGGCTCGCTTCCGCCCGGCGGCTCGAACGTCGTCGCCTACCGTTCTCCCGAGACCGACCGGCTGATCGGGGCGTTGGGCACCGCCACCGACTGGCGCGGCGCCAAGTCAGCCTACGCGCAGATCGCGCGGCAGCTCCACTCCGACCAGCCCTACACGTTCCTGTACGAGGCGGAGCGGCTCGTGGCGATCGGTCCCCGCGTGAGGGGCGCCGTCGTGGACGTGCCGGCCGATCCCTTCGCGCGCCTGGAGCGCATCTGGCTCGCGCGCTGAGCCGGTCCGTCCTCCGCTTCGTCGCGCGCCGGCTCGCGGCGGGCCTCCTCCTCGTCCTCGCGGTGCTGACCGCGACGTTCGTCCTCGTCGAGGCCGCCCCCGGGACTGCCGCCGATCTTCTCGCCGAGGAGAGGCCGCTTCCGCCCGAGGCGCGCGCACGCCTCGAGGCGGCTTTCGGCCTGGACCGCCCTCCCCTCGCCCGCTACGGCGCGTGGATTGCGGCGGCGGCACGCGGCGACCTCGGGTGGTCCACCTCCCGCGGCCGGCCCGTATCCCAAGTGCTCGGCGCGGCGCTCCCCGCGACGCTCCTGCTCGCCGGATGCGGCCTGACAGTGCAGCTCGTGCTGGGGCTGTCGCTCGGGACGCTCCACGTCTGGAGGCCGAGGGGCGGAGTCGACCACGTCGCCTCGGTCGCCGGGCTGACGGTCGCGTCGGTCCCGACCTTCTGGCTGGGGCTGATGGCGATCCTGGCGCTCGCCTACCGCCTGCCGCTGTTCCCTCCGTCCTCGTCGCACTCGATCGGGGCCGAGGCCTGGTCCCCCGCGGCGCGCGCGCTCGACGCGGTCTGGCACGCCGCGCTCCCCGGTGCGGTGCTCGGCGTCGGCGCGGCGGCGGCGCTGGCGCGCTACGTCCGCGCCGGGCTCTTGCGAGCGCTCGGCGAGGGGTTCGTGCGCGCGGCGAAGGCCCGCGGGGTTCCCCCCGGCACCCTCGTCGTGCGCCACGCTCTGCGCGCGACGCTCCCCCCGATCGTCACGCTCACGGGTATCTCGCTCCCCACCCTCGTCTCCGGCTCGCTCGTCGTCGAGGTCGTCTTCGGCCGGCCGGGGATGGGGCGCCTCGCCTACGACGCCGTGCTGGCGCGGGACCTGCCGGTCGTGCTCGGCACGGTCCTCGCCGGCACCGTCCTCGTCGTCGCGGGGACCCTCGCCGCCGATCTCGGTCTCGCCTGGGCGGACCCGCGCGCTCGCGCCGCGGTCGCGGGGGGCGGATGAGAGGCCCGGCGCGCTGGGGCGCGGTCTTGATCGGCGCCTGGGCGATCGCGGCGGTCCTGGCACCGGTGCTTCCGCTGCGCGACCCGTCGGCCCAGCCCGACGGCCTCGTGCTCCGGACGCTCCCTCCGCTCGCGCGCGCGTGGGAGGTGCGGCTCCCGGACGGCACGAGACGCTACGCGCACGAGGTCCGGCGCGCGGAGGACGGACGGGCCACGATGCGCCGCGGCGCGTCGTGGTCGGAGCTGCCGGACGGCGCCCAGACGCACCGCCGCACCTTCGTCTTGGGGACCGACCTGCTCGGGCGCGACCTGTTGAGCCGGCTCGTGTGGGGAGCGCGTGCGTCGCTTCTCGCCGGCGGCCTCGCCGCGCTCGTCGCGCTGATCCTCGGGACCGCCGTCGGGCTCACCGCGGGGATCGCCGGCGGATGGACCGACGCCGTCCTCATGAGAATCACCGACGGCGCTCTCTCGGTGCCGCGCCTGTTCCTGCTCGTGCTGCTTTCGGCCCTGTTCCGCCCGTCGCTGCCGCTCGCCGTGCTCGCCATCGGCGGGACGAGCTGGATGGTCGCCGCCCGCCTCGTGCGCGGGGAGGTGCTCGCCCTCTCGGAGCGGCCGTTCGTCCAAGCGGCGCGCAGCGCGGGCGCCCGCCCGCTGCGGCTCGCCGCGCTCCACGTGCTGCCGGCGATCGCCACGCTCGTCGCGGTCGAGGCGTCGCTGCGCTTCGGCCAGAGCGTGTTGCTCGAGGGCTCGCTGAGCTTCCTGGGCCTCGGGGTGCCCCCGCCGACGCCGACCTGGGGTGGCTTGATCGCGGACGGACGCGACCGCCTGCTGGACGCGTGGTGGATCGCCTTCTGGCCCGGCGCCGCCCTCGCGGGCGTCGTCGTCGCCACGCAGTGGATCGCGGACGGCGTGCAGGGTGATATCGTGATTTGGCCTCGGGAGGAACGCACGTGAACGCTCGACGCGCCTTCGCCGCCAGCATCCTCGCGCTCACGCTCTCGGGCGCCGTCAGGTCCCAGGAGCCGACGCCGGAAGCCCCGCCGGCGCCGGCGGCGCCGACCCCCGGAGCCCCCGCCCCCGCCGCTCTCGCCGACGCGAAGGAGGCGTTCCGCAAGGGAAGCTGTCCGGAGGCGCTCGAAGCCGCGCTCAAGGTGCTCCAGGAGGCGCCGAAGAACCTCGAGGGTCTGTACATCGCGGGAGCCTGCGAGCGGCAGCTCGGCCAGCTCGACGCGGCGAAGACCCATCTCGACACGCTGCTCGAGGCCTCGCCGAACTTCCCCCTGGTCTACTTCCAGCTCGGCTACGTCTCCTTCCTCAAAGCCGACGCGGCGGCGCGCGAGGGGCATGCCGCCGACGCGAAGGCGCTGTACGGCACGGCCGCCGACGCGTTCGGTCGCGAGATCGAGCGCAACCCCACGCACGCCGCTTCGCTCTCCTCGCGAGCGATCGCGCTCGGCCGGTCGGGGCGCACCGACGAGTCGGTCACGGCTCACGAGGCCTGGATCACGGCCGCGCCCCAGAAGAACGATCCCGTCGTCTCCCTCGCCGCCACCCTCGCGGGCGCCGGCCGCTCGACCGACGCGATGGCCGCGCTCGACCGGCTGCCCGACAAGTCGACGAAGGCCGTCTTCGACGCGGTGATGGCTGCCGCGTCCGTCTTCCAGGCGCGACGCGATTGGGGAGCCGCGGTTCCCTTCCTGGAGAAAGCGGCGCAGGTGGACCCCACCTCGACGCGCGCGCGCACGGAGCTCGTCGTCGCCACCGCACGCGCCGGCCTGCGCGACGACGCCGTGCGTCATCTCAAGGCGCTGCTCGCGATGGAGCCCACGCCCGACGAAGCCGAGGCGGCCGGCGAGGCGATCAAGGCGACGATCGGCGACGGCCGCAGCGCGCCCGCGGTGCCGGGGCTCGAGCCCCCCGCCGTGCTGCGCGTGCCCACACCCCGCTACCCCCGTGGTCAGGACGCGACCGTGCAGACCGAGGTGCTCGTCCTCGCGCAGGTGCGCAAGGACAACACGGTGGGCGACGCGGTCCTGGTCCCGAATCGCATCTGGAAGGACATGCGCTCGACCGGCTTCGAGCAGGAGGCGATCGACGCGGTGAAGCGGGGGAAGTTCCTCGCCGGGACCAAGGACGGCGCCTCCGCCGAGCTCTGGATCGTCGTTCCGGTCAAGTTCGCCCGCCCGTAGCTACGTCAGGCGGCGCTCGGCGCGGCGCACCGCGTCGATGAGGAGCTCGAGCCGGTCGAGGTCCTTCTTGCCCGGCGCGACCTCGACCTC
>Ga0137436_1000539_pt1 | contig 10980 bp, 8 predicted proteins | sample EasRivERMGT119_2_FD_102328 | JGI IMG/M metagenome (GOLD analysis project Ga0137436, IMG submission 102328) | Soil microbial communities from meander-bound floodplain in the East River, Colorado, USA - East River MetaG ERMGT119_2 | ecosystem: Environmental > Terrestrial > Soil > Floodplain ...
GAGCGCCGCAGGTAGCCACATCGACCTGGGTCCGACCGAGTTCAGGATGCTGCATTTCTTCATGACCCATCCGGAGCGCGTCTACAGCCGTGCCCAGCTGCTCGACGAGGTCTGGGGCGATCACGTCTTCGTCGAGGAGCGCACGGTCGACGTACACATACGCCGCTTGCGCCAGGCACTCGAACCCACCGAACATGATTCCCTGGTGGAAACAGTCCGCGGAACCGGTTATCGCTTCCGGCGCACCCTGGCGTAACTCTCGGGCCCGCTCTCGGCGTTTCTCCCAAGCCGTCACACTCATCTTCAGGCGAGGGCCTGACGCTCTTCCTTATCAGAGCTGCGCAGATCGAGTTTGACGCCGAGCGCTCGCCATTCCTCCGTCTCGTTTTCGAGCGCCCCCTCGGTCATGGGATGTTCCTCGAGCCAGGCGCGCTGCAAGGTCAGCTGGAAACCGCTTTTCGAGGCCTTGCAGGCGGGGGTGGGCAAGGCGAGATCGCGCCGGCTGAGATTGAAGAGCGCGGCAAGCCTGAGCGCGAAGATGAGCGCCCAGTCGGTGCTTTGTTCGGGCAGATCTTCGATCTTGGTGAGCTTGCCGCGATGTGCGAGCACCAGCCGCGACAGGCGCGCCTGTTCCTTCTGGGAGAAGCCGGGCATGTCGGCCTGTGCCAGGATGTAGGCCGAGTGCTTGTGATAGCCGGCATGAGCGATCGAGATGCCGATCTCGTGCAGGCTCGCCGCCCAGCGCAACATCGCCGTGTCGGCTTCGGAGGGCTCGTCGTTCAAGCTCGCAAGGATGTTTTGCGCGAGCCGCGCCACCCGCTCCGCCTGCGCCGTGTCCACCTGATAGCGTCGCATGAACTGGCGCACGGTCGCCTCGCGCATGTCGCGGTGGCGCACGCGTCCGAGCAGGTCATAGAGCACGCCCTGGCGCAGGGCACCGTCGGAAACCTCCAGATGCTCGATTCCGAATTCGGCGAGAGCGGCCGACATGATGGCGAGCCCCCCGGAGATGATCGCCGCGCGGTCCTCGCGCAGTCCCGGCAATTCGAGCTTGTCGACCTCGCCCGCCTTGATGAACAGGGCGCGCAGCTTGTCGAGCGCATCGGCGGAGATTCCCTGTTCGCACAGCTCGGATTCCCGCAGGACGGCCGCGAGCGACCTGGCGGTGCCTGAGGATGCCACGGCGTGCTCCCAGCCGGCGCGGCGGTAAGCGTCCACAATGTGCTGCAGTTCGTTCGCGGCCGCAAGCTCCGCACGCTTGAAGCAGGATTTCTCGAGTCGGCCCTCCGGAAAGAATCTGAGGCTGTAGCTGACGCAGCCCATGGAAATGCTTTCCATGAGCTCGGGCTCGAGCCCCGTGCCGATGATGAGTTCGGTCGAGCCGCCGCCTATGTCGATCACCAGGCGCCGCTCGGGCGAGGGCGCCAGGCTGTGCGCCACCCCGAGGTAAATCAGGCGTGCTTCCTCGCGGCCGAATATCACCTCGATGGGAAAACCGAGCGCCGCTTCCGCGTCGGAAAGGAAGGACTCGGCGTTTTTCGCCACGCGCAGCGCACTCGTACCCACGGCGCGCACTGCCGAGCGCGGAAAGCCGCGCAGCCGCTCGCCGAACCGCGCAAGCGCCTCCAGCGCCCGCGATTTCGTCACCTGATCGATGCGCCGGTCCCGGGTCAGACCCGCGCCCAGGCGCACCGGGTCGCGCAGGCTGTCGAGCAGATAGACCTGGTCGTCAACGACCCTGCCGATCTGCAGGTGGAAGCTGTTGGATCCCAGGTCGAGTGCCGCCAGAGTGTCTTGTTTCACAATTGTGGGGCTCGTTCACCGTGAAGGGCGACGCGACGCTATCATAGTGCCGCTGCCGTGTTATTACGATGCCGCTACGGTGCAAGGGCACTGTAACAATTCTGCAACACACCGTTCTTAAACTCAATTGTTTTCATGCTTCAAAGAGCCCGAATTCCGCCGAGCAAGATCAAGCCGCAATTTCTCGCCCGCGAGCTCGCCGTGCTGGCATTCAACCAGCGGGTGCTCGCCCAGGCCGAGGATCGGCGGGTCCCGGCGCTGGAGCGGCTGCGCTTCCTGTGTATCCTGTCGAGCAACCTGGATGAGTTCTTCGAGATCCGCGTCGCCGAGCTGAAAGAGCGCATCAAGCTGGGCAACGAGATAGAGATTCCCGGCGAGACGCCTTCGGCGCAGGTATTCCCCCTGGTCAGCGCGCGCGCCCATGCGCTGGTTGCAGAGCAATATCGGCTGCTCAACAAGGAGATTCTTCCGGAGCTCGCCGACGAGGGCGTGCGCTTCCTCGCGGAGCAGCACTGGACGCGGGAACAGCGCTCCTGGCTGCACCACTATTTCCTGAGGGAAATGATCCCGCTCCTGACGCCCATCGGACTCGATCCGTCGCACCCTTTCCCGCGGGTGCTCAACAAGAGCCTGAATTTCGCCGTGCAACTGGAGGGCCGCGACGCTTTCGGGCGCAATTCCGGCACGGCGATCGTGCAGGCGCCGCGGGCCCTGCCGCGCGTGGTCCAGCTGCCGAAAGGCATCGCCGGCAAGGGTCACGTCTTCGTCCTGCTGACTTCAATCCTCCAGGCATTCGTGCAGGCGCTCTTTCAGGGCATGACCGTGCGGGGCTCGTATCCGTTCCGGGTCACCCGCAACAGCGACTTGTTTCTCGACGAGGAGGAGTTCAAGGACCTTCGTACCGCGCTCGCCGGTGAGCTCCCGCAGCGCCATTTCGGGGATTCGGTGCGGCTCGAAGTCGCGGACAATATGCCCGCGGAGCTCGGGCAGTTTCTCCTGGAGCAGTTCCAGCTCGCGGCGGACGATCTGTACCGCGTCGACGGGCCGGTGAACCTGGTGCGCCTGATGCAGGTTCCCGACCTCGTCGACACGCCCGCGCTCAAGTTTGCCGCGTTCGTCCCGGGCGTCCCCAAGGCGCTGGAAAAAAATCCCGATCTGTTCCGAGTCATCCGCAAAGGCGACGTCCTGCTGCATCATCCGTTCCAATCGTTCAATCCCGTGATCGACTTCCTGGAGCAATCGGTCGACGATCCCAGCGTGGTCGCGATCAAGCTGACCGTGTACCGCACCGGAACCGACTCGGTTCTGATGAAGTACCTGATCGACGCCGCGCAGCGTGGCAAGGAAGTCACGGTCGTCGTCGAGCTACTGGCACGGTTCGACGAGGAAGCGAATCTCAACTGGGCGGCGAAGCTCGAGGAGGTCGGCGCGCACGTGGTCTACGGCGTGGTCGGGTACAAAACACATGCCAAGATGTCGCTCGTGGTGCGCCGCGAAGAGGGCAAGCTGCGGCGCTACGCGCATCTTTCCACGGGCAACTATCACCCGCGCACCGCCAGGCTCTACACGGATTTCGGGTTGCTGACGGCGGACGATAAAATCTGCGAAGACGTCAACGAGGTTTTCAAGCAGCTCACCGGGCTCGGACGCGCGCGCCGGCTCCACCATCTCTGGATTTCGCCGTTCTCGCTCCACGAGCGCGTGCTGGCGGCGATCAAGCGTGAAGCCAACCACGCGCGGGCCGGCAAGCCCGCGCACATCATCGCGAAAATGAACGCCTTGATCGAACCCAGGGTGATCGAGACGCTTTACCGGGCATCGCAGGCCGGGGTGAAAATCGACCTGATCGTGCGCGGCGTATGTTCGCTGCGTCCCGGAATCCCGGGGCTGTCCGAGAACATACGCGTGCGCTCGATCATCGGACGGTTTCTCGAACACTCGCGCATCTTTTATTTCATGAACGGCGGAGAGGATAATCTCTACCTGTCCAGCGCCGACTGGATGGGGCGCAATTTCTTCGGGCGCATCGAGTTGTGCTTCCCCGTCCTCGACCGCAGAATCAAGGAGCGCGTCATCCAGGAAGGCCTCAAGCCCTATCTGTCCGACAACAGCGAGGCATGGGAGATGGATTCGGACGGTAACTACCAGAGAAGGAAGTCCCGCGGCCGGATACCGCGCTCGGCGCAGGAGCACCTGCTCGCGCTGCTTGCCGCAGACAAATGAGCCGCCCGCTGCTGTTGCTACAATCGCAAGCATTTCCGTCGGGAGGCACGTTCATGCAGGAAAGTCCCTTCAAGGGCAAGACCGGGGTAGAGCGCCTGTGGAACGCGCTCGGCTATTCGCTCCAGGGCATGGCCTCCGCGTTTCGGCACGAGGATGCATTTCGCCAGGAATGCCTGCTTGCCGTCCTGCTGATTCCGGCGGCTCTGTTCATCCCCGTAGGCGGAACCGAGAGAGCGCTGATGATCGCGAGCGTCCTGCTGGTGCTCATCGTGGAACTGCTCAATTCGGCGGTGGAGGCGGCGGTCGACCGGATTTCTCTGGAGAATCACCTCCTCGCGAAACGGGCGAAGGATATCGGCAGCGCTGCGGTATTCCTGAGCCTTATCAACGTCGCAGTGGTGTGGTTCCTGGTCCTCATCGGCTAACCGTCAAGAAAGCTTAAGAAAACCTTCATCCCGGCTTCATGTCGCGCGCGCACTGTGCGCGCGCATGGATACGCTCATAGAACCGGCTGGGGCGCGGGGCGCCCTTCGCGTTGCGGTTGTCACCGAGACCTATCCGCCGGAAATCAACGGCGTTGCGCGTACCGTGGGTCTCATGGTCGAAGCGCTGCTCGGGCGCGGCCATGAGGTCCGGCTCGTTCGCCCGCGACAAGGCCGTGAAAGCGTTCCATCTCCGGACCAGGCGCCGCGGGAGCGGCTGGTTGCCGGCTTCGCGATCCCTTTCTACCGTCATCTGCAAATCGGTCTCGCGTCGCCGTCCATGCTTCACAAGGAGTGGAGCCGATGGCGTCCGGACCTCGTGCACGTGGTCACCGAAGGACCGCTCGGCTGGGCGGCGGTGAGTGCGGCAAGGCGGCTCGCCGTTCCGGTCTGCTCGGACTTCCATACGAATTTCCATAGTTACAGCCGGCACTACGGTTTCGGGATGCTCGCCGGCGCTGTGGCGCGTTACCTGCGCGCCCTGCACAACCGCGCCGACTGTACCCTGGTGCCCACGGCGCAGATGCGGGCAAATCTCGAAGCCCTTGGCTTCGAGCGCGTCGCCGTGGTCGGGCGCGGCGTGGATACGCAGCTCTTCAGCCCGGCCCGCCGCAGCGAGCGATTGCGCGAGGCGTGGGGCTGCCGCGAAGGCGATACCGTGGTGCTGCACGTGGGACGCATCGCGCCCGAGAAGAATCTGGGGCTATTCGTGGAGGCGGCCCTGGGGATGCACGCGATCGACCCGAAGCTGCGCGTCGTGCTGGTGGGCGACGGCCCGCAAGGCCCGAGGCTGCGCGCGAGGCATCCGGATTTCGTCTTCGCAGGGATGCGGACCGGCGAAGACCTGGCGGAACATTACGCCTCCGCGGACGTGTTCCTGTTTCCCAGCACCACCGAGACCTTCGGCAACGTGACGCTCGAAGCGATGGCGAGCGGTTTGGCGGTGGTCGCCTACGATTACGCCGCCGCGCAACAGTATTTGCGCCATGGGGTGAGCGGGCTGCTGGCGCCTCAGGGCGACGCCGGCGAGTTTGTGCAGATGGCGGCGCAGCTTGCCCGGAACCGGAGGCTGAGGCCGCGCTTCGGGCTGGAAGCGAGGCACGCCGCGGAAACGGCCTCCTGGGACCGGGCCTTCGATGACCTGGAGCGCGTACTGCGCAATATCGCCGGAACGGTTCGAGCAGAAGGCGACAACATCCGACGGGATTCCGCGCATGTCGAGACTTGAATCCGGCCTGGAGCGGCTTCGCCTCTGGGACCAGGCCCTGTGCATCCGCTTCAATTGCGCCGTGCGGGTCGCGCCCGTTTGCCGCGTATTTCGCAGCATCAGCCGCCTGGGGGACGGGGTATTCTGGTATTCGCTCATGATTGCCCTGATTGCTGTAGACGGTGCTCGGGCATTCGCTCCAGTCGCCCGCATGGCCGCGACCGGCCTCGTGTGCACCCTCCTCTACAAGTGGCTGAAGTCGAAAACCTCGCGCCCCCGGCCGTTTGCGGTCGAGAACGCCGTGCGCGCCGGCGCAGATCCGCTCGATCCGTTCAGCTTTCCTTCGGGACATACGCTGCATTCGGTGGCGTTTTCCGTGGTCGCCATCGCCTTCTACCCCGTGCTCGCGTGGTTGCTGATTCCCTTCACCCTTCTCGTGGCGATCTCCAGGGTGGTCCTCGGTCTGCACTACCCGAGCGACGTGCTCGCGGGTGCGGCTCTCGGTGCGCTAGTCTCCGCGGCTTTCCTCAATCTTTAGTGTCTCGTGACCCCGCCGTCCGATCTGCGTTGGCGGAACTGCGGGGTCTTCGTGCGATAATCGCCGTCACGCCACGGGGCGATCTGCCATGAGCAACATCCTCGTCCGTACTGCAGTCGCCGTTCTTGTCCTCGCAGTCCTCGCGATCGGGACGGGCTTCCTTTTCGGCCTCGGATGGGGATGGGCCTTTTTCTCTCTGGGGCTCGTCGGCCTGCTCGTCCACCACGTCCGACATCTGGGCCTGCTTCGCCAATGGGCCTCGCGCTCGCTCACCGCGGCTGTTCCCGAGGGCAGAGGTGCCTGGGAGGAAGTGTTCACGCTGCTGTACCGTCGGCAGCGCGCCGAGACAGCGCGCAACCGCCAGCTCGCGCACTCGCTCGCCCGCTCCCGTCAGGCCGGCCGGGCGCTTCCTTACGGCGTCGCGATCCTGGACGCCGAATACCGCATCGTCTGGTGCAACGACTCCTGCGAAGCGCATTTCGGCATCGACCCCGAAGCCGATGTCGGGCGGCCGATCACCAACCTCGTGCGCCAGCCGGAATTCGTCGAGTACGTCGCGGCGGACGAATTCTCCAAGCCCCTGCAGCTGAAAACGGCGCGCGACGGCCTCGTGCTTTCCGTGCAGTTCGTTCCCTACGTCGACTCGCAGCGGCTGCTGCTTTCGCGCGACATCACCCAGGGCACGCGGCTGGAGACCATGCGCCGGGACTTCGTCGCGAACGTTTCGCACGAGCTGCGCACCCCGCTCACCGTGCTGGTGGGGTTCCTGGAGACGGTGCGGGAACTCAAGCTCGATCCGGAACGCTCGCGCGATTACCTGAACCTGATGGCCGAGCAAAGCCGGCGCATGCAGCACATCATCGACGACCTGCTGATGTTGTCCACGCTCGAATCGACCCCCGAGCCGCCGCACGACGAGCACGTAGACGTAGCGCTGCTCCTTTCACGGATCCACAGCGAAGCACAGGCGCTCTCGGGGGGCCGCCAACGCATCACGCTCGACGCCGAGCCGGGGTTCGACCTGCTCGGCACCGAATCCGAGCTCGCGAGCGCCTTCGGCAACCTCGCGAGCAACGCCGTGCGCTACACCCCTGTAGGAGGGGAGGTCCGCCTTATCTGGCGCGGTTCTCAGAAAAGCGCCGAGTTCACGGTGGAAGACACGGGCGTCGGCATCGAAGCCGAGCACATTCCCCGGCTCACCGAGCGCTTCTACCGCGTAGACCGCGGCCGCTCGCGCGAGTCAGGCGGCACGGGCCTGGGACTCGCCATCGTCAAGCACGCGCTGGCGCGGCACCAGGCGACCCTTGAGGTCGAAAGCACGCCCGGAACGGGCAGCCGGTTCACCGCCAAGTTTCCCGCGCGCCGGGTGGTGCCGGCGCGGGCACGCATGGAGAACGACGCGCTGCTCTGAGGGGTCGCGGCAGCGCGGTAAGCTTGTCGATCGGGAGTCGTCCCAAAAAAAAGAGGCCGGCGCGAGCCGGCCTTGTTGCCGCAGGCCACGGAACGTTTGACGCCCTCTTGAGACGTGCGCTCCGCGGCGGCGGGGAGACGCTTTAGTCCCGGAGACCGGGGCACTCGGGCTGGTGCCGCTTCGGCCCGTCGCGATCCCCGGTGAGGCAGCGGCTCGCGTCCGGATTGGTTTCCAGCTCGAACAGGATGCGTGCGGCCACGGCCGTATCGGCGAAGTCCGAGAACACTCCGTCGATACCGAGCCGGTAGAACTGGAGGTATTCGTTGACCGGGTTGCCGGCGTAGTCGGAGACCAGGCGCCGCTGTTCGTTACGAAACGTCCAGGTGTGCACGAGCAGGCCGACCTTGTGGGCGCGAGCTATCAGATTGCCGGCGGGCAGAAGCTTGAGGCTCGCTTCGCCGGGTCCGGGAAGATTTGCGGCGACTGTGCTCACGATGTAGCGCTTCCACGGCCCGATTCCGTCGGCATAAGTCTTGATTTCGCGCAGGCCTTCGTCGGTGGCGAAAAAGCCGAAGGTGCGCGCGAGCAGGCGGGGATCGCCGGAGGCGGTCCAATCGAAAGGCCGGTCGAAAGGGGCGGTGAAGTCGAGGCTGCCGTCGGGATTGACGTCGTTCGCGTCGACGAGCTGCACCAGGCGCACCGGCGTCATCCTGTTCAACTCCTTCAGGTTGGACTGCTCGAAGGACTGGATGAAGACCGGCGCGTCACGATGATTCCAGCCGGCTGCTGTCAGCGCGGCGACCAGCCGCCGCTCGAGCGGCAGGCCGATCGACTTGTGGTAGGTCGGGTGCTTGGTCTCGGGGTAGATTCCGATCGGACGGCCCTTCTCCTCGGACTTGCGTTTGGCGAGCGCGATGACCTCCTCGAGCGTCGGGATCTCGAACTTGCCGTTGAATTGTTGCGGGCGCTCGGGGAAGTCCTGCACCGCGCGCAGCCGCTTGATCTCAGCCAACGTGAAGTCGGAGGCGAAGAAGCCGGTGTCGGCCGCGCCGTCCACGATGACGGTGCGCCGGCGCGAGGCGAACTCGGGCCGGCTCGCCACGTCGGTCGTGTTGACCATGTTCGGCTCGTGGCGGGCGATGAGATGGCCGTCCTTCGTGGACACGAGGTCCGGCTCGATGAAATCGGCGCCGAGCTCGATCGCCAGGGCGTAGCCTTCCAGCGTGTGGGCCGGCAGATAACCGTGCGCGCCGCGATGGCCGATCACCAAAGGCCGGGGGAATTCGTCCTGCTTGCCGTCGCGGCCGCGGTCCGCCTGGACGGCCGGGGAAAACATGGTGCAGATCGCAGCCGCGAGCAGGCCGCATGCAATGGAAGCGAGTTTCATCGTCCTCTCCTAAAGTGAGTTAAGAACACGCTAGCCGACTCGGGTTACGTCGTGATGACGCCGCCGGTTCACAAAATTGTCATCGCGCCGCAACACCGGCGCAACCTCGTGCCCGTACCTTGCGCGGCAAGGATGCACGCCGAATACCTCGAGACGACAATTCCCGCGGCCGGGCCCGGGTCGCGGTTGAACATTTTCCGCCTGCTTGGAATGGGTGTCCACCTTGCCCTCGGCCTCGCCACAGCCGCGCTGGTCCTTCCCTTCGCTTCGCCCGCCACGCGGCTCGTGCTCGCGCGGCGCTGGGCGCGAGGGATGATTCGTACACTCGGCGCCCAGCTACGCATCGAGGGCGCCGCGCCAGCGCCGGGCGCCCTACTCGTCGCGAATCACGTTTCCTGGCTCGACATTCTCGCTATCGCGAGCCACGCGCCTTGCGCGCTATATGGGTGAGGAAGGCGCCGCAGCGTTCCTGGCCCACCACGGTACCGAACCCGAGTTCCTGCGCTGGGTTTCGTAAAGGGCAGTGACCCGCGTCCGCGCGCTCTTCCTGTCGGACATCCATTTGGGCTCGCGCGCCTGCCAGGCGGAACGTCTGCTCGAATTCCTCAAGGGGTACGAGTGCGACACGATATTCCTGCTCGGCGACATCGTCGATTTCTGGTCGCTGAAGCGGAGCGTGTATTGGCCCGCGAGCCACAACACCGTCGTGCAGAAACTGCTGCGCCGCGCCCGGCACCGCGTGAAGATCTTCTATATTCCCGGCAACCACGACGAAGCGCTGCGCGATTACCTCGATTCATCCTTTGGAAACATCCGGGTGAGGAAAGACTACGTTCACGTTGCCGCCGACGGGAAACGCTACGCTCTGCTGCACGGTGACGAATACGACCAGGTCACGACCTGCGCGCCCTGGCTCTCGGTATTGGGGGACGTTTCCTACAACCTGCTCGTCGACCTGAATCGCGCACTCTCCTGGACGCGCCGCAAGTTCAGGCTGAGAGGCCACTGGTCTCTGGCCGACTATGCCAAGCGCAAGGTGCAGGGAGCGGCGAGCTTCATTTCAGGTTTCGAGCGGGCGGTCGCGCGACACGGCGAGGCGCTGAGCGTGGACGGCGTCATCTGCGGCCATATCCACACCCCTGCCGTCAAGCGGTTCGACCGTATCCTCTATCTCAATTGCGGCGACTGGGTGGACAGTTGCACCGCCATCGTCGAGCATCTCGACGGCCGCATGGAGCTCGTGCGCCAGGCCGGCTCCGGACTCCTCGAACAAAGCGATGAACTCGCAGACGCACTGACCGGCTGAGCCGGGTTTTCGGCCGCCGGCCATCGTATCGAACGGCGGAGCGACTCCCTGGATACCGAGCTGAATGCTCGAACTCCGGCGCTCCGGCTGGATGCGCCTGGCCCGGGGCGGCGGTAAAAAGTCACACTTTTCCTGGCATCGGTTTTGCTCTTACTGGGCTGTACGGAAACAGACGGTGGATGTTGGGACGGGACCGGCAAATCAAGAACGATCTTGTCTCCCCTCCAACACCTCCGAGGAACAACCGACAGGAAAAGGAGACTGCAATGAGCACACGTAAAGTAGTACTGACACTGGCTTCGATGGTGGCAATATTGTTTGCGCCCGCGGCGCTCGGCGGCGACTCCATGCCTGAGGCCCTGGACAGCCCGCACTATGTCCTGGGCGAATCGCGGGACAGCGGCCTGGGCGATCTGTCGCCGAGCTATACGGCGGCCGAATTCCAGACGAAGACGGCGCAAAACATCGGCTCCATGCCCGAGGCCCTGGACAGCCCCTACTATGTCCTGGGCGAATCGCGGGACAGCGGCCTGGGCGATCTGCCGACGAGCTACGCGGCAGTCGAATTCCAGACGAAGATGGCGCAAAACATCGGCTCCATGCCCGAGGCCCTGGACAGCCCC